>Ga0247822_10001149_pt1 | contig 15830 bp, 15 predicted proteins | sample 13C_Cellulose_Da_FD_192423 | JGI IMG/M metagenome (GOLD analysis project Ga0247822, IMG submission 192423) | Soil microbial communities from agricultural site in Penn Yan, New York, United States - 13C_Cellulose_Day30 | ecosystem: Environmental > Terrestrial > Soil > Agricultural land | place...
AGCTCGCCGCGGTGAACGAGATCGTCGCGTGCCTGGGCCGCGCGCCCGGCGGCGTCGACTTCGACTCCATGGACAAGCAGCCGACCTACCTCTTCTTCGTCCTGGTCGCGCCCGAGAGCTCGACCGGTGCCCACCTGAAGGCGCTCGCCCGCATCAGCCGGGTGTTCAAGGATCCGGCCTTCCGCCGCCGGCTCCTCGATGCACCCGACGCCACGGCGATGTTCCAGGTCATCGCCGAGGAAGACGCGAAGTACTGACGCGATGTGCACCTCCGGTGAGATCCAGCGGAACGCGTGCGGCGCAGGCTGCCACTCGTTCCGTCGCCGCGCGGCTGGTCGGTGCTCATTCCAGCCAGCGGGGGTGGGCCCGCGCCAATGACCGACCGCGCGGTCCGTCCCATCGCCGTCGCGGCCGAGCAGCTCCTCGCCCGCGAGGTCCGGCTGGAGGTGCGCGTGGTGGCCGGCGCGGCCGGGCTCGGCCGCTCCATCAAGGTCCCCCGCATCCAGAAGCCGGGCCTGGCCCTGACCGGCTGGGACGAGCAGCTCCACGACGAGCGGGTGCTGGTCCTCGGCGGCACCGAGATCGAGTACCTGGCTGCGGCCACGGCCGAGGCCCGGGCGTTGGCGGTGCGGACGGTGATGAACGCCAAGCCGGTGACCATCATCGTCTCGCGCGGGCTCGAGCCGCCGGTCGAGCTGGTCGCCGGCTGCGAGGAGGCCGGGGTCCCGCTGATGGTGTCCGATCTGGTCACCTCCGAGCTGATCGTCCGGGTCTCGAACTGGCTGCAGGAGCACATGGCGCCGGCGACGTCGATCCACGGCGTCCTGCTCGACGTGCTCGGCATCGGCATCCTGCTGCTCGGCAAGAGCGGCATCGGCAAGAGCGAGACCGCGCTCGACCTGGTCGTGCGCGGCCACCGCCTCGTCGCCGACGACATCGTCCACATCCGCCAGAAGGGCGGCCACGTGTTCGGCTCGGGGTCGGGGATCATCCGTCACCACATGGAGATCCGCGGCCTCGGCATCATCAACATCAAGGATCTGTTCGGCATCTCGGCGGTGCGCGAGACCAAGAAGGTCGAGCTGGTGGTCGAGCTGGTCGACTGGGCCGCCGACGAGGAGTACGAGCGGCTCGGCGTCGACGAGCGCCGTCACGGCATCCTCGACGTCCAGGTCCCGATGGTGAAGCTGCCGGTCCGCCCCGGCCGCAGCATCGCGACCATCATCGAGGTCGCCGCCCGCAACCAGCTGCTCAAGCTGCAGGGCCACAACTCGGCCCGCGAGTTCCAGAACCGCCTCAACCGCGCGATCGCCGAGGCCCGCCCGCAGAGCGGCTTCGACGTCGAGGGGATCGAGTAGCGATGCAGATCGTGATCGTCACCGGCCTGTCCGGCGCCGGCAAGTCGACCGCGCTGCGCGCGCTCGAGGACGTCGAGTTCTACTGCGTCGACAACCTGCCGCTGCCGTTCCTGGCCCAGCTGTGCGAGCACCTGGCCCAGGAGGGCGAGGGCCAGAAGCTGGCGGTGGCGGTCGACGGCCGCCAGAAGCGCTACCTCGGCCAGTGGCGCGATCAGCTCGGCCGCCTGCGCGGCGCCGGCCACCGGCTCGAGGTCATGTTCCTCGACTCCAGCGACGAGGTGCTGCTGCGCCGGTTCTCCGAGACCCGCCGCCGCCACCCGCTGTCGGGCGACAACCTCCCCGAGGGCATCCGCAAGGATCGCGAGCTGACCTCCGAGCTGCGCACCGGCGCGGCGGTCATCGACACCTCCAACCTCAACACCCACCAGCTCAAGGCCATCATCCAGGACCGCTACGGCGGCGATGGCAGGCTGGCGGTCAGCCTGGTCTCGTTCGGCTTCAAGCACGGCCTGCCCCAGGAGTTCAACCTCGTCTTCGACGTCCGCTTCCTGCCCAACCCGTACTTCGAGCCGACCCTGACCCACCACGACGGCCGGGCCCCCGAGGTCGCGCGGTTCGTGTGCGACTCGAAGGACGGCAAGGAGCTGATCGGTCGGATCGAGGACCTGCTGCGCTTCGCGCTCCCCCAGTTCCAGACCGAGGGGAAGCTGTACGTCACCATCGCCATCGGCTGTACCGGTGGCCGCCACCGGTCGGTGGCCATCGTCGAGGAGCTGCGCCGGCGGCTCGGCGGCGACTGGGACATCCTGGTCCGGCACCGCGACGTCGATCGGGGGGAATAAGAGATGTCGGAGCTCGCCAAGCGCACGGTGGTCATCAAGAACGAGCTCGGCTTGCACGCCCGGGCCGCCACCAAGTTCGTGCAGCTGGCCGGCAAGTACCCGTGCGAGGTCACCGTGGGCAAGGACGGACACGAGGTCAACGGCAAGAGCATCATGGGCGTGCTGATGCTGGTCGCGTCCAAGGGCACGACCATCGCGATCCAGGCCAAGGGGCCGCAGGCCGACGCGTGCGTCGCCGCCCTGGTCCAGCTGGTCGACGACCGCTTCGGCGAGGACCGGTAGGGAGGGACGGTGAGCGGACGCGACGACGGTCGCACCATCGAGATCCGGCGCGAGGGCGTCGCGGTGTCGGCCGGCATCGCGATCGGTCGCGCCTTCCTGGTCGGCCGCGACCTGATCAAGGAGCCGCGCTACCACCTCGAGCCCGACGACGTCGACGCCGAGGTGGCCCGCCTGCACCGCGCCATCCAGGCGTCCGACAAGCAGCTCGAGAAGATCAAGGGCAAGCTGGCGGCGTCGGAGGGCGAGAGCGACTTCCACATCATCACCGCCCACCAGCTGATGCTCCACGACGAGCACCTGGTCGACGCCACCATCGGCTACATCCGCGACGAGCAGATCAACGCCGAGTGGGCGCTGCGCAAGGCGGTCGACGACATCCGCGGCGTGTTCGACGCCATCGAGGACGACTACTTCCGCGAGCGGCGCAGCGACATCGACTTCGTCGGCGAGCGCGTCCTGCGCAACCTGCTCGGCAAGGACACCGGCCCGCTGCGGCCGCCGCCCGACGCCATCGTGGTCGCCTACGACCTGTCGCCGGCCGACACCGCCCAGCTCCACAAGCACGCGGTCGCCGGCCTGATCACCGACGCCGGCGGCAAGACGTCGCACACCGCGATCATCGCGCGCGCCCACGAGATCCCGGCGGTGGTCGGTCTCGAGGACGTCACCGAGGTGGTCGAGGACGACGACCTGCTGATCGTCGACGGCGGCGGCGGGGTGGTGATCGTCAACCCGCAGCCGACCACGGTCGCCGAGTACCGCGAGCAGCAGCGCCGCCAGGCCGCCCACGAGGCGGTGATCCTGTCCAACAAGGACCTGCCGGCGCGCACCCGCGACGGCACCGAGGTCCGCCTGCAGGCCAACATCGACGGCCCCGACGAGGCCGCCACCGCGATCGAGCACGGCGCGGTCGGCATCGGCCTGACCCGTACCGAGTACCTGTTCATGATCGAGCAGGACGAGATCCCCGACGAGGAGACCCACTACCGCACCGCGTGCGAGGTCCTCGAGCGCATGGGCGGGCGGCCGGTGACCATCCGCACCTTCGATCTCGGCGCCGACAAGCTGGCCGGGTTCCTCGAGGAGGCCCAGCTCGGCGAGGCCAACCCGGCGCTCGGCCTGCGCTCGCTGCGCCTGTGCCTGGCCGACCTCGGCCGCAGCCTGTTCCGCGCCCAGCTGCGCGGCCTCCTGCGCGCGTCGGTCAAGGGCGACCTGCGCATCATGTTCCCGATGGTGTCGGGGGTCGGCGAGCTGCGCGCCGCCAAGGCGGTGGTCGAGGAGGTCAAGGCCGAGCTGCGCGCCGAGGGCCAGCCGTTCGACGAGCAGATCAAGGTCGGCATCATGATCGAGATGCCGTCGGCGGCGCTGATCGCCGATCTGCTGGCCCGCGAGGCCGACTTCTTCTCGATCGGCACCAACGACCTCATCCAGTACACGATGGCGGTCGACCGCGTGAACGAGCTGGTCTCGTACCTGTACGAGCCGCTCCACCCGGCGCTCTTGCGGCTGATCCGCGACGTGGCGCGGGCGGCCAAGGCCGGCGGCATCCCGGTCAGCATCTGCGGCGAGGTGGCGGCCGATCCGCTGGTCGCGCCGGTGCTGGTCGGGCTCGGCATCCACGAGCTGTCGATGAGCGCGGTGTCGATCCCCGAGGTCAAGGGCGTGCTGCGCGCGACCACGCTGTGGGAGCTCGAGCGCCTGGTCGAGCGCGTGCTCCAGCTGCCGACGGCCGGCGAGATCCGCGACGCGGTGACCGAGTACCTCGACGAGCTCGGCGTCCAGATCGGCGGGCCGCGGTGAGGTGGGCGGTGGTGGCGCTCGTCCTCGCCGCCGGCGGCTGCCCGCGCGGTGGCGACGGCGCCGCCGCCAAGGAGCCGATCGCCGAGCCGGTGCCCGCCGAGGTCGACTGGCCCGACGCGGCCGAGCGGGTGCCGGGGCCCGACGCCGGGGTGTCGTGACGGCCAGGGGGACACCGTCCCCCTCGGCGTCACAGGGGCAGGCAGACCTGGCCGGGGCCGTCGATGAGCTCGACGCAGGTGGTGCCGTCGGGGCAGCCGGCGTCGTCGCGACAGGCCAGGTGGCACTCGTGCAGCTCGCCGACCGTGGTCCCGCCGATGCCGTAGAAGGCCTGGCAGGTCAGGCCGGTGGCGCAGCCGCCGGCGGCGTCGCACTCGCTGCCGATCGCGCCGATGTCGACGGCGGGCGGCGGCGTGGGATCGGTGGGATCGGTGGGATCGGTGGGATCCGTCGTCGGATCGGTCGCGAGGTCGTCGGGCGCGGGCTGGTGGCCGAGCACCTGGAGGTCCGGGTGCGGGGACGGATCGGCGGCAGGGTCCGGCACATCGGTGCAGGCGAGGAGCGACGAGGCGGCGAGGAGGGCGAGGGCGAGCGAGGCGAGACGCATGGCCACGCCAAGAGCACGGCCCGTGCCGCCGGCGGTGGCGACCGCAAGGCCGCGGAACCCGCGGCCTGGTCACGTGGCGCGCGCCGCAGGTCACGGCAACGGCTGGCGAGCTGTCCCGCGCGCGCGGCCGCGATCACGGCGTCCGGCAGACCGCGCCGGGACCGTCGGCGATGGTCACGCACGCGGTCCCGCTCGGGCAGGCGCCCTTGTCGTCGGCGCACGGGATCTCGCACGACTTGAACGCCGGGCCGCGGGCGCCGGCGATGCCGTAGTAGGTGACGCACTGGGTCCCGGCCGGGCAGGTGTCGCCGGCCGCACAGTCCTTGCCGAGCGCGGACAGGTCGAGCGCGGCGGTGCCGGTGCCGGTGCCGGTCCCCGTGCCGGTGCCGGCGCCGGCTTCGGTCGCCGTGCCGGTCCCGGTGCCGGCAGCGGTGGCGGTGCCGGCGCCCGACGACGAAGAAGAAGACTTCTGGGCGCACCCGCACGCGGCGGCCAGGAGGGCGACGGCGAGCGACGACGCGAGCGTGAAGGTGCGCAGCATCGGCGCCGAATCTACTACAATGCCCGCCGATGCACCGGCCGCGCGCCGCCGCAGTCCTGGTCGCGGCCCTCGTCACCTGCGCGCTCGTCGCCGGTGGTGCCGGCGAGGCCGCGGCCGGCGATCCGACCCGGGTGTGGCGCACGATCGAGAGCGACCACTTCGTCATCAACTACTACGAGCCGCTCGGGGACGTCGCGCGGCGGGTCGCGGTCGTCGCCGAGCGCAGCCACCGCGTGCTGGCGCCGGCGCTCGGTCACGCGCCCAAGCAGAAGACCCAGATCGTCATCCTCGACGACGGCGACGGCGCCAACGGCTTCGCGTCGGTGATCCCGCGCAACCAGATCACGCTGTTCACCAGCGCGCCCAACGCCGGCAGCGTGCTCGCCGACCACGACGACTGGCTGTACGGCCTGGTCGCGCACGAGTACACCCACATCCTCCACCTCGACACGATCGGCGGGCTGGCGACGCTCTACAACCGCGTCGTCGGCAAGACGTGGGCCCCCAACCAGACCATGCCGCGGTGGATCATCGAGGGCATCGCCACCTACGAGGAGAGCAAGCGCAGCTCGTCGGGGCGGGTGCGCTCGAGCCAGTTCGACATGTACCTGCGGGTCCCGGTGCTGCAAGGCAAGACCCTCGGCCTCGACGAGGTGACCGGCGCGCCGCTGCGCTTCCCGCGCGGCAACGCCGCCTACCTGTACGGCTCGCACTTCCTGACCTACATCTTCGATCGCTTCGGCGACGACGTCCTGCGCGACATGACGTGGAACGGCGGCTCGGCGATCCTGCCGTGGGGCATCAACCGCCAGCTGCACAAGGCGATCGACCAGACCTTCGACGGGCTGTACGACGACTGGCAGCGCCACCTGCGCGACAAGGCCACCCTCCAGCTCGAGGGCGTCGAGCGGCGCGGCCGGCGCCACGGCCGCCGCCTGACCGTGCACGGCGAGGTCGCCCGCAACCCGCGCTACGCGCGCGACGGCTCCGAGCTGTACTGGCTCGACGGCGACGGCGATCGCCGGTCGTGGATCCGGGCCATGCCGGTCGGCGCCAACGCCGGCCGCGCCCGCGACGTGCGGGCGATCGATCGCATCGGCACCTTCGACGTCGACGGCGAGGGCGCGCTGGTCTACGAGCAGACCCAGCCCCACCGCGACGTCAACACGTACCAGGACCTGTTCCGCTGGGATCCGATCAGCGACCGCACCGAGCGGCTGACCGTGGCCGAGCGCGCGCGCGAGCCGGCGCTGTCGCCCGACGGCTGGCGGATCGCCTACTCGCGCAACCGCCAGTCGCGCAGCGACCTGGTCGTGATCGATCGCCGCAAGCCGGGCGAGCGCCAGGTGGTGTGGGGCGGCGCGCGCTTCGACCAGGTGTGGAACCCGGCGTGGTCGCCCGACGGGACCCGGATCGCGTTCACCGCGTGGAAGCAGGGCGGCCGGCGCGACGTGCTGATCGCGGCGGCCACGCCCGGCGACCCGACGCCGGTGGTGGCGGTGACCGACGACCGCGCGCTCGACGGCGATCCGCAGTGGTCGCCCGACGGCAAGTGGCTGTACTTCACCAGCGACCGCACCGGCATCAACAACGTCTTCGCCTACGAGCTGGCCACCGGCGCGACCTGGCAGGTCACCAACGTGATCGGCGGCGTCACCGAGATGGGCCTGTCGCCCGACGGGACCCGGCTGGCCTACGGCGACTTCGTCGGCACCGGCTGGGACCTGTTCGAGCTGACCCTCGACCCGCGCACGTGGACGCCGGCGCGGCCGTACGTCGACGATCGGCCGCCGGCCACCGACGTCCGCGACGACGAGATCACGGTGTCGGCGCCGCGGCCGTACCGCGCGACCGAGACCCTGGCGCCGCGCCAGATCAAGGCCCAGCTCGCGGTCGGCTCGTTCGGCGACGCGGTGACCGTGACCACCGGCGGCAGCGACATCGCCGGCCTGCACGGCTACACCCTCGGCACCACCGTCGAGCTCGGCCGCGGCGATCTCAGCTTCGGCGCGTCGTACGGCTACGGCGGCCTGCGGCCGGGGTTCCGGGTGTCGGCGGCGCGCTCGATCGCCCAGCGCCAGTCGCTGCGCCTCGCCGATCGCGCGACCCGGTGGACCGAGGAGGTCCTGAGCGGCACGGTCGCGATCGGCATCCCGACCCGCCGCAACGACGAGAGCTCGGTGTCGCTGTCGCTCGACTACGACATCGACTGGTTCCGCCAGCTCACCCGCCCGGCCGTGATCGCCGATCCCAACCACGGCCTGCCCGTCGTGCCGCCGACCGACTTCCGCACCGCCGGCGTCGCCCTGCGCGCCGGGTTCGGCAACGTCCGCGGCTACCTGTACGGCCTCGGTCCGTCCGAGGGCATGGAGGCGTCGGGCAGCGTGCGCGTCGATCACCCGGCGCTCGGCGCGACCTACCGGGCCCTGTTCCTCAACTGGTACTGGCGCGGCTACTGGAAGCTGCCGTGGGGCGCGTCGCCGTCGCTGTCGGTGCGCCTGACCGGCGGCATGCGCGCCAGCGAGCTGGCCCGCGGCGCCGCGTTCGCGCTCGGCGGCGTGCCGTCGCAGGACGTCGCCCGCTCGGTGATCGACTCGACCCGGTTCTCGCCGACCGGCTACCTGCGCGGCTACCCGCAGCGCGCCGTCGCCGGCAACACCTTCCACCTCGCCAACGTCGAGTATCGCCACAGGCTGATCGACCTCGAGCAGGGCGCGTCGACCCTGCCGGTCTACGTCCGCCGCTTGCACGTCGCCCTCCTGCTCGACGCCGGCACCGCCTACGACGACACCTTCGAGGTCGAGGACGTGCGCTGGTCGGTCGGCGGCGCCGTCCGCCTCGACGCCTTCTTCGGCTACTACATGCCCGGCGCGTTCGAGGTCGGCTACAGCCGCGGCCTCACCGACAACGGCGTCGGCGAGACCTGGTTCCTGCTCACGACGTCGCTGTGAGCGAGTGGCACCGGCCCGGCCGACCGGTTATCTTCGCAGGACCATTTCGGGGGACGCCTGGATGAACCTTGCGAGGACGATGATCGGCGCATCGCTGGGGGCGGCGCTGCTCGCCGCCTGTTTCGGCGACAACGAGACCACGCCATGCGGCCAGCCCGGCTACGCGTGCACGTGGGCCGGCCGGGCCGGTGAGTTCGGCTTCGACGGCGACGGCAAGCACCGGCTCGACACCAAGCTGTACTGGACGATGGACCTGTCGTTCGCGGCCGACGGCACGGTGTGGCTGATCGACTGGAACAACCACCTGGTCCGTCGCATCCTGACCGACCAGACGGTCGAGACCGTGCTGGGCTGGACCGATCCGGTGTTCCCCGGCGACGGCGTGACCAACGGCGCCGAGCGGAGCGCCGAGGGCGCGCTCGGCACCGACGTCCAGCTCAACCACCCGACCGACCTGGCCCAGACCGCCGACGGCAAGGTCCTGGTCATGGCCTGGCACAACCACAAGCTGCGCGAGATCGATCCGGCCACCGGCCGGGTCCGCATCCTGGCCGGCGCCGGCGCGGGCTACGCCGGCGACGGCGGGCCGGCGGCGACCGCGCTGTTCCGCCAGCCCAAGGCGCTCGAGGCCGACCCGGACGGCAACCTGTACATCCTCGACCAGCAGAACTTCCGGGTCCGCAAGATCGATCGCGCGAGCGGGATGATCGCCACCGTCGCCGGCAACGGCACGCAGGGATACGAGGGCGACGGCGGCGACGCCCTCGCCGCCAAGCTGAACTTCGAGGCTGGCTCGAACCCGGAGCCGTCGGGCGGCCTGGCCATCGCCGGGACCACCCTGTACATCGCCGACACCCTCAGCAGCCGCATCCGCGCGGTCGATCTGACCACCGGCATGATCGACACCGTGGTCGGCACCGGCACCGCCGGGTTCACCGGCGACGGCGGCCCGGCGCTGGCGGCCGAGCTCAACCACCCGCGCGATCTCGAGATCGGCCCCGACGGCGACCTCTACATCGCCGACACCGACAACGGCCGCATCCGCGCGGTGAACCTGACCACCGGGATCATCCGCACCGTCGCCGGCAACGGCGGGCTCGGGCTCGATCCCGACGACGGCCGGCTGGCCACCGAGACCACGCTGGCGCGCCCGTTCGGCATCGAGTTCGGTCCGGGCGGCAACCTCTACATCTCCGACACCATCAACAGCCGCATCGTCGAGGTGACCCGATGAGCCGCGGATCCTCGTTCCTCCTCGGCGCCGGGCTCGGGCTCGCGCTGGCCACCGCCGCCTGTGGCGGCGACGATGCCGCGTCGTGCGATCCCACCGTGGCCGGCACCATCTGCACGATCGCCGGCAACGGCGAGAACGGCTACGCCGGCGACGACGGCCCGGCCCGGGCGGCGACGATGTCGCTGCCGCAGGACACCCTGCGCGCGCCCGACGGCACGTTGTACATCCTCGACTGGAACAACCACCGCATCCGCAAGCTGGCGCTCGACGGCACCATGCGCCACGTCGCCGGCCGCGGCGAGCTGGGCGGGACGCTCGACGATCCGGCGAACTCCGATCTCAACCACCCGACCGGGATCACGTTCGATCCGACCGGGACCAAGCTGGTCATCGCCGCCTGGCACAACAGCAAGCTGCGCTCGATCGACCTGGCCTCGGGCGAGATCGTCGACACCTGCGGCGACGGCCGCCGCGCCTACTTCGGCGACGACGGCCCGGCGTTCGCGGCGTCGCTCGACCTCCCGGCCAGCGTGGCGTTCGCGCCGAACGGTGACCTGGTGATCATGGACCAGGCCAACCAGGTCCTCCGCGCGATCGATCCGGCCGGCGGCATCCGCCGCCTGGCCGGACGGTGCGTGATCGACGCGCCGGCGCCGGCGGGGCCGGGCGCGTGCGCGCCCGGGGTCGAGCCGATCACCTGTCCGCCGCCGTCGGGCAAGACCACCTGCGGGATGAGCGGCTCGTGCGGCATGGCGTGCACGCCCAGCTACGGCGGCGACGGCGGCCCGGCGACCGAGCTGCGCATGGCGCAGCCGTTCGGCCAGTCGGCCGATCCGGCCGGCCGCATCGTGTTCGACGCCGCCGGCAACCTGTACTTCGCCGACACCGGCAACGCGCTGATCCGCAAGATCGACGCCGACGGCGTGGTCCACCGCGTGGCCGGCGTGGCGCCGGTCGACGGCGTGGTCCAGAGCGGCTACGCCGGCGACGGCGGGCCGGCGCTGGCCGCCAAGCTGAACAACCCGGTCGATCTCGCGCTCGCGCCCGACGGGACGCTGTACGTCACCGACGTCTACAACCACTGCGTGCGTGCGATCGCCCCCGACGGGATCATCACGACCGTCGCCGGCATCTGCGGCGAGCCCGGCTACGACGGCGACGGCGGCCCGCCCACCGCCGCCCGGCTCAAGCGCCCGTACGGCCTCGAGCTCGCCGGCGGCGTGCTCTACATCGCCGACACCGGCAACAACGTGATCCGCTCGATCGTCCTGCCATGACGGCGCGGCAGCACGGCCAGCTCCGGCTGGCGCTGGCGGTCGCGACCGCGGTCGCCGCCGGGTGCGACGGCGGCGACGAGCCCGCGCCGGCGTTCCCCGCCGACTACGCCGCGACCTACGTCGAGGTGCGTGGTTGCCGCGGCAGCGCCGACCACGACCTGCGCCGCATCCGCGTGCTCGCCGATCCGGCCGCGCTGGCGCCGTACCAGACCCGGTCGGCGCCGTTTCCGCCCGGGGCGATCGTGCTCAAGGCCGAGCACGACTTCGCCGACGACGACTGCACCGGCCCGGTGGTCGAGTGGACGGTGATGACCCGGCTCGCCGCCGGCACCGCGCCCGGTCTCCTCGACTGGAGCTGGCAGCGGGTCGACGGCGATCGCCGGGTCGTGTCCGAGGACGAGCCGCGCTGCGCCGGCTGTCACGCCGACTGCGGCGGGCCGCCCGACGGTCACGACGGCACCTGCGCGGTGCCCTGACCGGCGCGGGCCAAGGAGCTAGGGGGCCCGGCCGCGCACGACGTCCTCGATCGCGCGGACCAGCTCGGCCGGCGAGGCGGTGCGCTCGAAGAGCAGGGTCCCGTCGTCGCCGTAGACCTTGATGTGCGGCAGCGCGAAGCCGCCCGGCGCGAGGTACGCCTTCCACGCCTCGCTGTCGGGGTCGACCACGTCGAGCTTGCGGACCGCGAGGCGATCGGGGTAGCGGCGGGCGAGGGCCTCGAGGCGGCGGTCGAGCTCGCTGCACGGCGCGCACCATGCCGCCCACAGATCGTGGACGGTGATGCGGCCGGCGACCGGGGCCAGCGGGGCGGCGCTGCCGGCCGGGCCGGTGACGGCCTGGTCGAGCCCGCGCCACGACGGCGGGCGCACGAGGTCGAAGGTGCCGGCCACGCCGAGCGCGATCACCGCGGGGTACTCGAGCTGGCTGCCGACGATGCGGGTGTAGACCGGGACCTTGACATCGGCGGTCAGTGCCAGCCCGGGCGCCACCCGCCACGCGGCGGCGGCGCCGGCCAGGACGTCGGTGCGGCCGGCGTTGCCCTCGCCCTCGTAGACCACGCCCGACCACTCCTCGGCGGTCTCGTGGTGGACCTCGGCGGCCAGGCTGAGCGTCCATGCCCGCCGGCCGAGGCTGGTCGAGGCGGTCAGTCCGAGCGACGCGCGATCGGCGGCGCGGAAGCCCTCGGCGTTCTCGTACAGCGACGGCTGGGCCAGCGCCCACGCGGTGAGCGTCGCCGGCCCGACCGGCCGCTGGGCCTCGACCGCGACGATCGGGACGACCGTGCCGGTGCCGAGCTGGATGTGCTGGTGCTCCTGGCCGATCATGCCGAGCAGGAACGGGTTGTCCTCGGTCCGGCCGACCGGGATGGAGGCGCCGACCCGCGCGTGCAGGCGGAACGCGCCGACCTCGCGGGCGAGGTGGACCAGCAGCGACGGATCGCCCAGGCCGCGCAGCTGCTCGTCGCGGGCGTGGATGGTCGCCGACGCCGGCGCGACCTCGGCGCCGGTGACCGGGTCGCGATAGGTCACGTCGACGTCGACGATCCGGTACGGCACCGCCACGCCGATCGCCAGCCACGGCCGGAGCGCCAGCTCGGCCGACAGCCGGGTCTCGACCAGCAGCAGGCGCGAGTCGGCGTGCACCGCGCCGCGGGTATCGTCGAGCAGCTCGCGGTCGCGGACCGGGAGCAGGCCGGTGGTGAGGCCGACGGTCAGGCGGCCCGGCGCCAGCTCGCTCGACGCGGTGGCGCCGACCGGCAGCCCCGGGTTGCTGCACGTGGCCTGGCCGGCGGTGGCGACCGCCGGCGCCGACAGCGCCGCGACCGCGGCGGCGACGACGTACGCGCGTGCCATCTCAGTCGTCGTCGAGGTCGGTGGCCCAGGCCTGGGTGTCGATCAGGTCGGTGGTGGTCAGGGCCTGGGCGCCGGGGACGGCGGCGCCCGACGGCTCGTCGAGGACCGAGGTCAGGCGGGCGAGCTCGTCGTGGATGAGGGCGTCGATCAGCGAGGTCTGCGGGACGGCCTTCTTGTCGCGCTCGCCGTCGGCCTTGGCCTCGCGGACCAGGGTGGCGATGTCGCGCGAGGTCACCTTCATGCCGTGGGCGAACTGGTACTGGGCGAGGGCGTCGCCGAGGTCGGCGGCGCTCTGGTAGCGCTCGTCGGGATCGCGGGCCAGCGCCTTGCGGACGATGGCGTCGAGCTCGGGCAGCACGTTGGGGTTCTGCGCGGTGATCGACGGCACCCGGGCCTGGCGGACCAGCTCGACGGTCTCGAGCGGGGTGTCGGCGTAGAACAGGCGGCGGCCGGTGAACATCTCCCACAGCAGGATGCCGAGCGCGAACACGTCGGTGCGGTGGTCGATCTCGCGGCCCCACGCCGCCTCCGGCGACAGGTAGGCGAACTTGCCCTTCACCACGCCGGGGTCGGTGATCTCGGCCTGGCTGTTGGCCTTGGCCAGGCCGAAGTCGACGACCTTCACCTCGCCGTTCTTCGACAGCATGATGTTGGGCGGCGACACGTCGCGGTGGACGATGTGCAGCGGCACGCCGGTCTCGGGGTGATCGAGCGTGTGGGCGTAGTGCAGGGCCTTGCAGCACTCGAGGATGACGTAGACCGAGTGGGCGAGCTCGAGCCGGCGCCGGCGCGCGGTCATCCGCTCGATCAGCGCCTTGAGGTCGACGCCGTCGACGAACTCCATGACCAGGAAGTAGGTGCCGTCGGGCGCCTTGGAGATGTCGAAGACCTGGACGATGTTGGCGTGCTGGAGGAACAGCGACAGCCGCGCCTCGTCGAGGAACATCGCGACGAACTTCGAGTTGTTGGTCAGGTTGGGCAGGACGCGCTTGATCGCGACCGGCTTCTTGAACCCCTGGATCGACTCGGCGACCCCCTTGAAGACCTCGGCCTGACCGCCGCCGCCGAGCCGTTCGAGGATGGTGTACCGGGCTTGCATCGCTCCCCGTAGTCTATGTCATGTACCGACGCGACAGGCCCACAGCGCGCGCCGGAGGGCGGCTTCGTCCAGGTCGTCGCCGATCAGCACCAGCTCGGTCCGGGCCGGCCCCGGCCAGGGCAGGCCCCGGCGCAGCTCGAGGACGGTCCCGGCCCGCTCGACGAAGCCGGCCTGGTCCTCGCCGGCCAGGCGGATGAAGCCCTTGGCCCGGACCAGCCGGTCCCCGAGCCCGCGCAGGACCTCCAGCACCGCCTCCCCGAGCAGGGGCTCGGGGTCGGCAAAGATCGCAGCCCGGAGCTGGCCGGCGTGATGATCGCCGCGGTCGCCATCGCCGTGCCCGTGCCCGTGCGGGTGACCGTGACCGGCCGGCCGCGCCCGCGCCTCGAGGATCCACCCGGTCATCGCCATCGCCCCGTCGTCGTCGGTGGGAAAGCTCGCCAGCTCGGCGGCCGGGTTGAGCTCGGCCACCCGCGCGCGCACCGCGGCGAGCTGGGCGGCGCTGGCCCGGTCGAGCTTGCGCAGCAGCACCCGATCGGCGGCGGCGACCTGGGCGCGGGCCTCGTCACGGCGGTCGAGCTGGGCGAGGCCGGCCTCGGCGTCGACGACGCACACCACGCCGGCGGGGGCGATGCGGTCGCGCACCGCCGCCGGCACCCGGTCGAGCCCGTCGAGGATGGCGTCGGGCTCGGCGATGCCGGTGGTCTCGAGCACCACCTGCTCGGGCCGCGACCGCGCGACCACCTCGGCGATTCCGTCCCACAGGTCGTTCTTGACGTCGATCTTGCAGCACACGCAGCCACCGGCCAGCTCGAGCACGTCGCCGCCGCGGAACACGATCAGCCGCGAGTCGATCGCGATCCGGCCGAGCTCGTTGACCAGCACCGCCAGCCGCCGGCCGTGGGGTGCGGCCAGCATGCGGTTGAGCGTGGTGGTCTTGCCGGCGCCGAGGAAGCCGGTGAGGATCGTGAACCGGACGGCGTCCATCAGGGCTTCAGCAGGCGCTCGACGTTGTTGATGAGCACCTCGCGGACGAACGGCTTGAGCACGTACTCGTCGGGGCCGAGGTCGACGAGCTGGGCGTCGGTGAGGCTGACCTCGGTGGTGCTCAGCATGACGATGCGGACCGCGCGCGTCGCCGGATCGGCCTTGAGCCGCCGGCACACCTCGAGGCCGTCGAGGCGGGGCAGGTTGAGATCGATCACCAGGACGTCGGGCGGATGGGCCCGGACCCGGTCGATCGCCTCGGCGCCGTCGCGGCCGGTGTCGACCGCGTGGCCGCGCGCCTCGAGCGTCTTGACGACCACCCGCACGATGTCGAGCTCGTCGTCGACCACCAGGATCCGCGCCATCGTCGCTGCTCGGCTGCTCGCGCGCGGGGCTACTCGTCGACCAGGGCCTGCAGGCAGGTCTCGGCGATGGTCGAGTCCCAGTCGCGCTTGTTGACCAGGTACATGCGGATGCGGCCCTGCTTGTCGATGATGAAGGTCTCGGGCACCGCCTTGATGCCCCACGACGCGGCGATGGCGCCGATGTTGCCGTCGTCGGCCGGCGGGTCGAGCAGGACCTGGTAGGGCGCGCCGCCCGGCAGGGTCTTCTTGACGTCCTCCCACGACTTGTCCGACGCCAGCGTCACCACCGCGAAGTCGTCCTGGGCCAGCTCGCTGGTCATGGTGCCGAGCGAGGGCTTCTCGGTCTTGCACACGTTGCACCACGACGCCCAGAAGTTCAGGACCACCACCTTGCCGCGGTAGTCGGACAGCTTCACCGGGCGGCCGTCGTGGGCCTGGGCGGTGAAGTCGGGCGCGGGCCTCGGCATCTGGCCGAGGACCGGGTTGGTCGGCGAGGCGCGCAGGCCGTCGCACGCGGCCTTGACCTCGCGGGCCGCGGCCTTGGGGGTCATCCACACGAACATCGCGCCGAGCGCGGCGGTCGCGGCCAGCGCCGCGGCGGCGACCAGCAGCTTCCGCAGATCGACCAGGTATGGGCGGGGGC
>Ga0247822_10001151_pt1 | contig 15819 bp, 18 predicted proteins | sample 13C_Cellulose_Da_FD_192423 | JGI IMG/M metagenome (GOLD analysis project Ga0247822, IMG submission 192423) | Soil microbial communities from agricultural site in Penn Yan, New York, United States - 13C_Cellulose_Day30 | ecosystem: Environmental > Terrestrial > Soil > Agricultural land | place...
CCGCTTCTCGCCGGTGTCCGGGTCGGTGTCGGTCCACTGCACGTCAACAGACATCGGCGGTAACCCGGTGGAGGAGGCTCGTAGAATCAGGATAGCGGACACCGCTCCGGAGTTCAGGGACGACGCCCATGCTGCTGTTGGAAGGCCATACGTCCACGGTGTATGCCCTGGCGTTCTCCCCGGACGGCAGATACCTGGCGAGCGGGACGAAGGACGGCGCCGTTTGGCTCTGGGACGAGAGCCTGGAGCGGCGACAACTGATCGGCGACCGGTCGCCGCCGAAGTCAATCAATTCGCTGGAGTTCCACCCCTCGGTCGGGTCGGTTGCGATCGGCCAGTCGGCAAGCCGGTGGTTAATCCTTCACCCCGACGCCGAGGGGTTCGAACGATCCGTAGACGAACCGCTGCCCAGGTTCGAGAGTGTGAGCACTGTTCGATTCCTTTCCGATACCCTGCTCGTCGTCGGGATCGGTCAGCGGATCAAGCCAGAACCCGGCTCACTGCTCCTCTGGGATCTCAAGAAGTCCAGTGTCCGCGAGCCCCGCTTCCCGTCCTCCCACGGCGTTCGGGCTGTCGCAGTTCACCCGTCGTCACAGCGCGTGGCGTGGTCCGAGTGGGGCGGCAGCCAGTCCGGGTCACGGCTGACCGTGTGGGACATCACCAGCCCCGATCAGACGCGCTTCCACCTCATGCACAACTGCCCGAGCCTGGCGTTCCACCCCGACGGCGACTGGCTCGCCGCCGCGTCCGAGTACGGCGTCAAGGTCTTCGACCTCACCCGCAAGCAGGAGCGACTCGCCTTCAGGGGCCACAAGGCGACCGTCTCCGGCGTCGCGTACAGCCCCGACGGCCGGACGCTCGCTACCGGGAGCTGGGACGGCACCGTCCGCCTCTGGGACCCGGAAAGTGGTGCCGAGCGGGCGTGCTACCAGTGGCCCACCGGCAAGGTGTACGCTCTGGCGTACTCCCCCGACGGCCTTCGGCTCGCCGCGGCCGGCGAGAAGGGGACTATCGCGATGTGGGACGTGGACTGACCGGGACGAATGTTCCGCCGCTTCGCTCCACCACCTGCGCCGGCGACAGGTTGAACACAGCGCGCCCCACCGTCCGCCACGCCCCGCGCTCGAACGTGAACAGCGCCGTCACCGGTCGCGGCTCCCGCGCCTGCGGCACCTCCTCCATCTCCGACCCCGGCACTGGCTCGAACGTCACCACCACCGGCGCCAGTGCGACCAGTTGCCCCGCCCGGTCAACGACCATCAGCGGGGCGCCGTTCGCCTCGACGGACTCCCACGTCAACTCCCGCGGCATGCCGGTCGCCCGCGCCACCGTCAGGAACTCGGCGTAGAGCACATCGCGATCCCGATCGAACGACTCCGCCGCGGCGACCGGGTCCGCGGGCCGGCGAATCAGACGCCGCAGCCAGTCCATCACGGCCGCGCCCCGAACGGTCCGATGCCCGCATCCCGCAACATCGGGATGCCCCGGACCGCCCGCTCCTCCTGCCCCGTTCCGGCAAGATGCTTCTCGATCAGTTCTGCGGTCGGCACCCCGGCCTGCACGTCTCGCGTGAACTCCGACATCCTCCGGTCGTGGCTACTCGCCCAACCCCAGCCGACCGCGAGATTGAACGGCAGGAAACCGACCGTGACAGCCGCCAGCACCGGCTGTACCCATCGGCCGAAGCGGTCCGTTGCGTTCAGGAATGCCAGGTACGCAGTGAACAGCACCGGCCACGCCAGCAAGCCGTACCGCGACCATAGTCCCATCTCGGTGTCGCCGAACCCCGACCGCCCGACCCCGATTGCCACCGCGAGCAGCAACGCCCCCGCCAGCACCGCCAACACGCCCCAGAAGCGCGTCCGCGTCAGCCGGGACGCGGCCCAGACCGTTAGCCCGACGATCCCCGCCGCCACGGCTGGCCACACGTACACAGCGGCGATCCCGAAGCCCATGCTCAGGAACTGCCCGGTTATCATCGTCGCCAGGCCGGCGTTCTCCAGCCGGGCCGGCGGGTGGTGCGGCGGCCGTTCGTAACCGACGAAGTACGCCACCGCGTACCCGACCACCACCACGGTGAGGACGATCAGGTCCACGCCCTTCTTCCACTGGTTGCGACCGACCCGACGCGACCGGGCCAGCAGCCACACGGCGACCGGCGGCACGAACGCCAGCCCGGACCCGCCGCACGCTGCCAGCAGCAGCATTTGGCCCCCGACCAGCAGACCGGCCCGGTAGATCCGCTCCGACCGCGACGCCACGGCGATGCCGCACGCGAGAACACACACCAGTGCGAAGCAGAGCTGATACCCCATCAGGAAGTTCTCGACATGCCCCCAGTTCAGGAGCCCGACCGGGACGAACACATCCGCCCACGACGGCCGGCCGCGGGCCGCCGCGAGCTGGCGCAGGAGCCCGAGCGCCAGTGAGGAGAGGAGCATGACCTGCATCACCATCCCGGACCGGAAGTCGCCGGTCAGCCGGAACAGCCCGAGGTAGACCGCCCGCGGCAGCGGGAGCCGGTGCTCGTTGTGCTGCGCCCACAGCCACGGGCCGGCCGGCTCGTGCCCGGTGAGCACGGGGACAAACTCCCACTCGTCGCCCCACGGCACGTTGTGCCCGAACCCCAGCACGAACCCGAGAGCCGCGACGGTCATCGCCGCCCAGACGAGGAGGAGGATCTGACCGGTGCGGCTTGTCGGGGTGGGGGAGAGGCGATACTCTTGACTCATCGTCTATCAGACTACGGACTCAGCGGGAGGCGGGATATGGTCGAGCGGCGGATCGAGCTGGACCGGCGGTACATGCGCAAGGAGAAGATGCGGAAACTGAAGGCCAAGCTTCAGTCCGCGACCGGGGCCGACCGGGAGAAGATCCTGTACAAGATCAAGCGGCTTAGCCCGTTCTGGACCGAGGCGTCCCTGACGCAAGGTCAGGCCCCGGCCGCCCCGAAGGCCGAAGAGGCCAAGGAGCCCAAGAAGAAGGCCCCGCCCAAGCCGAAGGCCGAGAAGAAGCCGGCCCCGCCGGCGGAGTAGGCGACGGTCTCGACAAGGCGAGCGGGGGGCGTAAGCCCCCCGAGGCCGAACACACTCGGGGGGCTTACGCCCCCCGCTCGCCTTGCCGCAGCCGATCGAGATCCTGCCAGAACCCCGGGTACGTCTTTGCAACGCAACCGGGGTCGTTGACAACCACACCCGGCACTCGCAGCCCGACCAGCGCCAGGCTCATCGCCATCCGGTGATCGTTGTAGGTGTCCACTGCGCACCCCGTCAGTGGCCGCGGCGTGATCCGCAGCCCGTCCTCGAACTCCTCGACCTCCGCCCCGAGCTTGCGAAGTTCCGTCGCGAGTGCCGCGATCCGGTCGGTCTCCTTGTGGCGGATGTGAGCCACGTTGCGGATCGTGGTCGGCCCCTCGGCGAAGCACGCGACCGCCCCGAGCGTCATGACCGTGTCGCTGATCGCGTTCATGTCCACGTCGATGCCCCGCAGCGGCCCGCCGTGGATGGTGATCCCCGCCTCGCACTCCTCGACCCGACAGCCCATCCGCTCCAGCATGTCCACGAAGGCCACGTCCCCTTGCAGCGACTTCCGGGTGAGGCCGAGGACCGTAACCCGTCCGCCGGTGATCGCCGCCGCGGCCCAGAAGTAGCTCGCTGCGGAAGCGTCGGGCTCGATGGCGTATTCCATCGGCCCGTTGTGCTGATCGGCTATCACGACCAGTATGTCGCCGGCCCATGCGACTCGTGCGACCCATAGTTCCAACATCGAGAGTGTCATTTCGATGTATGGGGTCGAGACGAGTATTCCTTCGATTGTGATCGAGGTGTCTTGCAGCGCCCAACCGGCGGCCAAGAGCAGGCCGCTGAGGAACTGGCTACTCACGTCCCCGCGGACCCGCACCCTACTCTCGGTCCAACCCTTGCTACGGACAATGATCGGCGGACACCCGTTCCCAATCTCGCTTTTGGCATCAACGCCGAGTTGTCTCAGCGCGTCGAGCAAATCCTGGATCGGCCGCTCGCGCATCCGGGGCACCCCGTCCAGCCGGTACTCGCCCTCGGACAAGCTGACCATCGCGGCCAGGAACCGCATCGTGGTCCCGGAGTTCGCCACATACAGGTCGGCGGTCTTGGCGGGAATGAGCCGGCCCGATTCGTTCTTATGAATGGTGATCGTCGCCCGGTCCCAGTCCGGCTCGACCCGGAACCCGAGCCTCTGCAAGCACTCGACCATCACCTCGGTATCTTCACTTCGCAGCGCCCCGGTCAGCGTGCAACTCGTCTCCCGGCTCGCCAGCGCCGCCAGCACCAGCGCCCGGTTGGTAATGCTCTTGCTCCCCGGCACCGTCACGCTCGCCGCCACCGGCTTCGCCAGCGGCGCGATCTCCAGCCGTTCGGGGTAAGTGAACTCGCTCATCGTGCGCTTGCGTCGGAGACGCTTTCCTGTTCGGCTCCAGGGTCGGACGGCAGCCGTAGTCGGTCGGGATACGTCACCCGCACGAGAAACAGCCCCGCGGCCGGGGCCGTCGGCCCCGCGACCCGGCGGTCGCCGGCCTCAAGAATCTCCGCGACCCGTTCCGCCGGCCAGTACCCCCGGCCGACCTGCATCAGCGTCCCGGCGATCGCCCGAACCATGTTGTACAGGAACCCGTCCGCCGTGACGTCAATGCGGATGAACTCCCCCGCCCGCATCACGTCAAGCTGGCTGATCGTGCGGATGCTGCTGAGCCGGTTCGGCCACTCCGTCTCGAAGCTGCGGAAGTCGTGCCGACCGACGAGGCACCGACTCGCCCGGAGCATCGCGTCCGCGTCGAGCGGCCGGCGACTGTGGCAGGCGTACCGTCGGCTGAAGGGGTCGTGCGGTCGGCCGTCGTAGATGACGTACCGGTAGGTCTTGGCGACGGCGTCCTTGTTGGCGCAGAACGCCTGCGGCACCTCGTCGCAGGTCCGCACACACACGTCGGCGGGCAGGTTGGCGTTGATCGCCTTGACCAGCACGTCGCAGCCAAGCCGGGTGGCGGAGTAGAAGTTGACCACCTGCCCCAGCGCATGCACCCCGGCGTCGGTCCGCCCGCTGGCGTTGGCCCGGATTCGCTCGTCGCGGGTGACGGCGGCGATGGCCTTCTCCAGCGTCTCCTGCACGGTGCGGAACCCTGGCTGCGTCTGCCAGCCCTGGAAGTCCGTCCCGTCATAACGGAGAACAAGCCTCAGGTTACGCATGAGGAGGAGTATCACCACAAAGGCACAAAGGACACAAAGAAGACGGATAACCAGGGTTCAAAGACAGAAGTCAGCATTCTGTTCTTCTGAACTAGTCCTTCTGTCCTCTTCGTGTTCTTTGTGCCTTTGTGGTGAAATCTGCTTACTTGACGATGCCGCGACGGATCAACTCCTCCGCGCACTGGACGGCGTTGGTGGCGGCCCCCTTGCGGAGGTTGTCGGCGACGACCCAAAGGTTCAGGGCGTTCGGGTTCGACGGGTCCTGCCGCACCCGGCCGACGAAGGTGTGGTCCTTCCCCTCGGCGTGCAACGGGGTCGGGACTTCGCCACGGGCCTCGTCCATCAGCACGATCCCGGGCGCCTTCGCAAGCGCCAGCTTGGCTTCGGCAACCGAGACGGGCCGCTCGAACTCGACGTTGACCGCCTCGCTGTGCGCGACCTTCACCGGCACCCGCACGCACGTCGGGCTGACGCCGATGGTCTGGTCCCCGAGGATCTTCCGCGTCTCGTTGACGACCTTGTTCTCTTCCTCGGTGTAGCCGTTCGGGTCGAGCGTCCAGTCCAGCGTCAGGACGTTGCCAGCGAGCTGGCCGCGGTGCGAGGTCGGGTCCGGGACCGGCCCGCCGGCGGCGTACGCCTTGAGTTGGGCCTCGAAGTCCACGAGTCCCTTCGCCCCCTTGCCGGACGAAGACTGGTACGTGCAGACGACGATCCGCCGGACCTTGCCCAGGTCGTGCAGCGGCTTGAGCGCCACCGTCAGCGGGATGGCCACGCAGTTCGGGTTGGCGACGATCCCCTTCTTGATGTGGTGAAGCTGGTCGGCGTTGACCTCCGGCACGACCAGCGGGCAGTCGGGGTCCATGCGCCATGCCGACGAGTTGTCCACCACGATCGCCCCGGCCCGCGCGGCGACGGGGCTGTACTCCTTGCTGACCGACGAGGGCGTACTGGAAAGGACGATCTGCACCCCAGCGAACGCCTCCGGGCGGATCGGCTCGATGGTGTGCGTTTTCCCGAGGAACGTGACCGTTTTGCCGGCGGATTTCTCGGAGGCGAGGAACTTGATCGCCCTCGGCCGGAACCCGCGCTCGGCGAGTACCTGCCGAATCAACTCGCCCACGGCGCCCGTCGCGCCGACCACCGCCAGGCTAACGTCCACGAGACTGTCCTTTTTGGAGGAAAGGGTTGGCCTTTGCGCAGGTTTAGGCGAATCGCGGCGGACGGACAAGTCCGAAAACGAGGCCGCCCGGCACAAGGACGCCGGGCGGCAGGTCGGGTTCGCGCACCGGGCCGGGGCGCGGCCGGGTTATTTCGTCTTAGGAGCGCCGGTCCCGCCGGTGTTCTTGTACCCCTCTTTCTGCTTCTGCTTCTCGGTGAGTGGGGCGGTGGGGCCGGTGGCCGTGTCTCCACAACCGGCCGCCGCGATAGCCAGGGCCACCGCTGCGAGGATCAGGCGTTGGCGCGTCATGGAAAGCTCCTACCAGTCGGACCCGAGGACTTCGCCACCATTCGCGGTCGCCGCCGCCCACCAGGTGGCGCCGGACAGCCCCGGGCTGACGACCCGGACGCTGCCGTCGCCCAGGCCGACCAGGATGCCGCCGGACCCCATCTGGGTGGCGAGTCGGAAATCGCAGGTGGCGGTCCGCCCGGCCCAGGTCGGGTTGACCTGGAACTTGGTCGCGTCCCCGGTGAGATACCCCTCGCTGGCCGTCCCGTTCTTCCAGTAGTTGATCACCGGCATCCACTCGTACCAGTCGCTGGCGTTGGCGTACGGGGTGATGTTGTACAGCGGGGCGTCGTACGACGCCCGGTATGCGCTCGGCCCCCGCTCGCAGACGGCCGTCCGGGTGGTGTATAGGATGGTGTTCGAGGAGCCGTCGGCGATCGTCTGGACCTTCTTCCGGGTGTCCAGGATGAACGTCGGGCTGGTGGTCCGGTTGACCAGGCCCCCGAGGGCCTCGTAGTTGGCCACGTACCCGGTCACACTGTAGATGCCCCAGCCGCTGTCGTTGTAGGCCCCGTTCGACTGGGACGGGTCGATCGGGTTAATGAAGATCTTGGGCGGGGGGTTGTTGTAGGTGATGGCGTAGTAGTGGCCGCTGTCCCCGGTGGCGTTGTCCACACCCCGCTTCAGGTTGTCCTGTTCGACATACGGCAGGATGTGAACCATCCAAGAACCGTCCTTGTGCCCCTTGGCCACGCCGTACTCGATGAATGCCGGCGGCAGGTGCCCGACCGCGTCGTTGTAATTGTGCGTGGCCAGCCCCATCTGCTTGAGATTGTTCTGGCTCTGGGTTCGGGCGGCGGCCTCCCGCACCTTCTGCACCGCCGGCAGCAACAGGCCGATCAGGATCGCGATGATCGCGATCACCACCAGCAACTCAATCAGCGTAAACCCGCGACGAATTGTGGACACGGTATGACCTCCGGAGATTCGAGTCCCTTTATTTGTGTAAAGGGTCCGACCGGAGAAACCAAGTCGGTCCGGGTGAAGAATCGGTGATAACTGGACCGTGCGCAGCACACGGACGGTTCGCCGGGAGGTGAGATCCGAACATCGACCCGGCCCCGTCAGCGCCCGTGAAGGGCGTCGGTGACGGACATGCTGGCGATGCGATTCCGGCGGTTGCTGACCACCCTGGCGATCCGCTTGAACCACAGTGCTCGCAGCGGTGGCGCGAACGCGTACCAGCAGAATAACAGCGGGACCGAGATCTGGGGGACCACGAAGATCACCGCGACCGCGAACACCAGCCGGATCAGGTGCTGGCCGTTCCGTCGGCCCCCCACCAGGTGCTGGACGAGATGGCTGTACCGCACCCGTGAGACCATCAGGCAGGCGACCGCGAAAGTGATGACCGGCAGGATCCAGCCCGCCGCCGACGCGAACCAAACCCCGATCCCCTCCCCACGCAAGAGCCCGCCCTCGGTGAATTCCAGTTGCTGCAACCCGAAGACCATCATCGGGACGGACGCGACCGTTCCGGCCGCCGCAGGGGACGGCAAGCCGCTAAAGAACTTGTGCGGGTTGTCCTCGTCGGTCTCGACGTTGAACCGCGCCAGCCGCAACACCGTGCAGACGACGTACAGGGCGGCGATCAGCCAGAGCAGGCGCGGGTGATACCCGTACGAGAGCGAGCACTGGAGCATCAGCACGGCCGGGGCCGCCCCGAAGCTGATCGCGTCGCAGAGGGAGTCGAGCTGTGCCCCGAACTCGCTCGTCCGATTCGCCCAGCGGGCGGTGCTGCCATCGACCGCATCGAAGAGCATCGCCAGGAAGATCAGGCACGAGGCGGCAAACAGGGAAGCGGCCGGGGGCCAGCCCATCCAGTGCGCCGCGAATGTGATCGCCCCGAAGCCACAGACCGCGTTGCCGAGCGTCAGCAACGTCGGCAGGACCGCAATCACCTTTTCGCGACGTTTAATGGGACCTCTCCTTGTTGACACGCAAGATGAAACTCGCGCCCGCCCGAGACGGATTGTGATATCGACCAGGTCACCGCTCGATCGCTACGCGGGCTGGTTGTATTCGGCCAGGACGGTCAAGCCCGCCTTGACCTTGTCGCCGATCTTTGTCCGAATGATCAGACCCTCCTCTCGCGGCAAGACCAGTTCGGTCCGCGAGCCGAGCTTGATCATGCCGAACTTCTCGCCGCGGGCTAGCTCGTCACCGGGCCTGAGCCAGCAGACGATGCGTCGGGCGATCGCGCCGGTGATCTGTCGGACGACGTAGCGGCGGTAGGGGGCCGTGGTCTCCTGCACCCGGACGGCCAGTTGCTCGTTCTCGCGGGCCGACTCCGGCCGCAGAGCGTTCAGGTACTTGCCGGGCTTGTAACGCAGGCCGATCACCCGACCCGCCACTGGCGCCCGGTTGACGTGTACGTTGAAGATCGACAGGAAAATCCCGATCTGGACGGCCGGCCCGCCGACGAACTCGTCGTGCGCGATCTCGTCGATCGCCACCACCTTGCCGTCCGCCGGCGCGACGACCAGGCCGGTCGCCGTGGGAACCCGCCGTGGCGGGTCGCGGAAGAACCAGACGATCAGCAGGCCGATCACCGTCAGCGTGGCCACGACGAGCCAGCCGATCACTCGCAGCGGACCCGCGATCGACGCCCCCTGGAGTGTCAGCCAGACCGCCAGCCCGACGGCCGGTCCGAACGTGATCAGTGAGAAAACGATCAACTCGGCGAGGCCCGATCTGGCGAACGGGATCCTGTCGCGCCACCGGAACGGGTCGTCGCGGGGCTCCCAGTAGTAGCCCCCCTGGTTGCGAAAGAACTTCACGTCCCGCGGGTCGATCACCTCGTGCGGGCAACCGTTGAAGCTCCCCTTGCGGGTCTCGGCCATCCGACGAACGTAACCGGGGCGGAACGTCTTCAACCAGAACCGACGCCAGTGCCCCCACGCCAGTTCGAGACGACAGACGACGCCGCCCCCCGGCTGAATCCACTTCAGTTGCGGGTCCATCGGCTCGAGGGGGAGCGGGTCGGCGGGGTGTGTGTGCGATTTCTCGGCGGGGGAAACAATCATGCGTCGATACCGTTCGTCAAGATGTCGATCGAGCGGAAGGCGGGGGTGAGGATCGCCGGATTTATGGGGGACTCGTGTGCCGGTCACGTCGGCCGGCACCGGGTCCGGGTTATCCTTCGCGCTCGAACGAGAGTACGGTGGCCGGCGGGAAGTTGCGCCAGACCTTCTGGCGGGCTAGCGGCCGGAGCCCCGGCGTGGCGAACCGCCGCCACGCGCTCGCGGAATAGGTGAACTGCACGTACCGCCGACCCGGCCGGAGGACTCCTGTCACCGACGCCAGGATCTGCTGGGGAAGGTCTCCGGGGAGCGACAGCAGCGGCAACCCGCTGATCACGGCCGCGACGTTTTCGGGGGCGATGCCGAGGCCGCCCAGGTGTGCGTCGAGCCGGGACGCACAGCCGCGCACCACCGTCACCCCCGGGAACATCTCAGCGAGGCGGGTTGCGAACGCGTCGATGACCTCCACGGCGACGATCCGGGCCTGGGGGAAGTGCCGGACGAGTTCCCGGGTGATCACGCCCGTCCCCGGTCCCAGTTCGAGGACGACCTGCCCGTCGGCGACCTCACCGGCCGCGCGGGCGATCGTCCTGGCGAGGACGGCGCCGCTTGGGGCGATGGCCCCGATGGTCCGCCAGCGGCGGAAAGTCTGCCCGAAGAATAGCAGTGCGTCCTTCATGCGAGTTCTCCGACGGGGCGGCACGGGTGCGCGGCGCGGCAATATCCTACTATGATTAGGACTCGGCCGACCCGGAGAACACCTTCGTCAGCGAACGACCCGGTCCGCAACCCCCCCCGGGCACTACGTCCCGACCGCCTTCGCCACCTGATCTTTTAGCTTCCGCAATGCCTCCCGCGCGACCTCGAGGGGGTCGCGTTTCCAGTACTCGCGATTGAACAATTCCAGCGACAGGTAGCCGCGGTAGCCGATCTCCCGGAGGGTTCTGAACACGTCGCCCAGCGGGGCCACCCCGTCGCCGGGGAAGACGCGGTCCTGGTCCACGATCTTCGGCCGGTCGATCTTCGGGTAGTCGTTGACGTGGAAGATCCCGATCGCGTCCGGGCCGAGCAGTTTCAGCCCGGCAAAGTCGGAGCCGCCCTTGTAGAGGTGGTAGACGTCCGGCAGCAGGGCGCCGCCCTCGCGGCCGCACTCGGCCGCCACCAGCCACGTCTCCCCGAGCCGTCCGAGCGTCTTCGAGTGGCCCCACACCTCGACCAGCGGCGTCACCCCCATCGCCTGGCCGAGCTCCAGAAGATTCCGGTAACGGTCCGCGGCGGCGAGCAGGTTCGTCACCGGCTGCGACGCCTTCGGATCGTCGCGCCGGCTGCCGCCGCCGGTCGCTCCGACTGGCGGGGCGGCCAGCCGCTTGCCGCCGATCTGCTGGACCTTGTCCATGTCCCGCTTCGCCGTCTCCAGCCCCCTCTTGCGGCGGGCCTCGTCGTCCACGACCCACTCAGCGAAACCGATCGCGTCCGGCACGGTCAGCCCCGTGTCGGTGAACCGCTTGCCCAATTCCTTGAGCGTCCCGCCGCCCTGGACGTACTCGTCCAGTTCGGAAATCCACGGCTCGATGGCCTGATAGCCCGCCTTCGTGGCGATCTCGATCGACTCGGCGATCGGTCGCGGCTTGCCCCATTGCCCCTCAGCCAGCCGGATGGTGCTGGTGTTCAGACAATATCCGAACGGGGCAGCAGTCTTCGCGGGCTGCACGGCTTTCGCCTCCGCGGCCAGGGCTACGGTCGCGCCGGCCAGCAGTGCCCGGCGGGTGATCCGCTCCGTCATCGTCCCCTCGTGTCGATCGGTTGGCGGGTCTGCCGCGCCGCGATACCATGCGCTGGCCCACCCGGAGGAACCCGACGCCATGATGACGCTCACGATCGCAACTGTCTACCTGTTGCCATTCGGACCGCCCGCGGGCCAGGGCTACCCCAACCCGACCCTGCTGATCGAGCCGGAGGATCTGGCGAAGAGTGCAGACCGATACCGGGTACTCGATGTCCGCGCGAAGCCGGCCTACGACGCCGGCCACGTCCCCAGGGCGGTGCTGGCACTTTCCGGCCCGTGGTCGCGCGCGGTCACTGAAGGAAAGGCCGACGCCGCGTTCTGGAAGCGGGAACTGGCCGCCGTCGGGGTGACACCCGACCGACCGGTGGTTGTGGTGTCCGACGACATCCGAAATGCGGCCCGGGCGTGGTGGTTACTGTCCCTGGCCGGGGTTCCGGACGTGCGGCTCCTCAACGGCGGCTGGGACGCCTACACTGCGGCGAAACTCCCCGTCGGCAAGGAACCGTCTACGGCCAAGGCGCCGCCGCACGACTGGAAGCCGGCTCACGGGCGACACGCCACGAGGGCCGACGCGGCCGGCCTGGCGGACAAGCAGCGGCCGGGGCGAGTCATCGATTCCCGGTCCCAGGCGGAGTACGACGCCGGTCACATCCCAGGCGCGGTGCGGCTGGAATGGTCCGAGCTGATCGACCCGCAAACGAAGAAGTTCAAGCCGGCCACGGAACTGGCGAAGCTGCTGAAGGAACGGAACATCGATCCGGCCGAGGAGAGTTGCAGTTACTGACAGTCCGGCGGTCGGGCGGCGGTCGTCGCCTTCGCGCTGGAACTGATGGGGTCGAAGAAGGCTCGCAACTACTACCGGAGTTGGGCCGAGTGGGGCTCCGACAAGAACGCCCCGGTCGAGAAGAAGTGAACACCGGTCGCCGGGCCCGCTCGCGCCCGGCGACCGCGTCATAGGGTCGCTGCTAGTCCTTGGCCGCGCCGGGCTTGTCGGCACCCTTCGGCTGATCCTTCTTCATTGTCATCAGGAAGTACCCGTTGTCCTTGGTAGACTCGAACTTCTTCGGCCGCTCCTTCCCCTCGGGGTGGTAGCACAGCTTCACCTCGCCACCCTCCAGTGCGATGATCCCCATCGTCTTGGCCCCCTTCAGGGCCTCCGGCTTGGTGATCTCCATGTCGATCTCGGCCGGGTTCGCTTTCGCGTCCAACTTGTAGCTGAACTCGAATTCCGTCCCGTCTGCCCCTTTGAGGGCGATCGTGTCCTTGGTGATGACGACCGACCCCTTCTTGGCGTCGTCGCCGAGTTTCTCGCCCGCCTTCTTTCCATCGGCGAGCTTGTAGGCGCCGACCAACTTGGCCGGGTCCAGCTTGGACTCCTTCTTGTCGTCCTGGGCCGCGGCGGCGGAGACCGCCACCAGCCCGACCCCCAGTACCAGCGTGCGAAGCCACGACATGACCGCTTCCTTTCGAGACGAGGTGACGCCCGGTCGGGGGGTCGGCCCCCGCCGCGGCAGGGTGGGTTGTACGGCACGCCGTCGGCCCGGCAACCGGTCTGTGTCGGTTTCCTATCCGGTACAATGGCCGCGATGAAACTGGCCTTGTGGAACGTCCGTCCGGCCTGGTTCGTGGCGCTCATCGCCAGTGTGGGGCTGGTGGCACTGTTAGCTGTCATGGCACCGGACGGGGGGCCGACCCCGGCACCTGATCGGCCGGATGAGAGCGCGACCGATTCCGAGATCGCACAGTTCTTCGATTCGGTGGGAGCGGTCGCTTCCAGGCGGGACGGGGCCGGCGCGGCGGACCTGTTCGACCCGGACCGACTCTACCGCGAGGCGACGGCGGCGCTCCCCGTCCCCCGGCCCGACCCCCGCGGACCGGCCCGGGTGCTGGACGCGGTCTGGGACGGATTCGCGTCCGGCTGGCTCGGGTCCGGCTGGTCCGAAACGAGACTACGTCGGATCGACCGCCTGCCGGGCGGGGCCGAGGTCGTCGTGCTAGCCCGGCATCGCACGCCCGCTGGCGTGGTGCCGGCCCGGTGGTGGCTGGTCCGGCGAGATGGCCGTTGGCGGGCGTACGACCTCGAAGACGTTCGAGTCGGGTTGCGGTTGTCGCACCAACTGACAGCGGTGGCCGCGGTGCAGGTGGGGGAGCAGGATCACGCCGAACTGGGGTCGGCGTTGAAGGCGATGACCGCGGCCTCGGCGGAGCTGGCGGCGGGGGACGCGGCCGGGGCGGCGCGGGCACTGGAGCCAGCCCGGGCGGCGCGGCTGCCGGCCCCACATCGAGCGATTCTTTGTCTGACCGAGGCGGCCGTGGCGCTGGAGTTGAACGACCCTGAGGCGGCGCTCAACTGGGCAGATCAGGCCGACCGCGCCCGGCCCGGCATCCCCGGCACCGGGCTTGTCCGTGCGGTCGCGTACCACCGCCAACACAAGTGGGCCGCAGCCGCGGCCGCCGCGACACCGTACGTCGAGGCGCTCGGCCCGGACACGCGGGCGAGTCTGGTTCTCGGCCTCTCATTGCTGGAACTCGGTCGCCGGGCGGAGGCGGTCGAGGTGTTGCGGGCGGCGGCCGCCGAGGACCCCGGCCACGCCGGCCTGTCCGACGCCCTGCGCCGGGGCACCGACCCACGGTGAGCCGGTCAGGCCTGGCGGTTGCGGAGCAAGTCGCGGATCTCGACCAGCAGTTCCTGGTCCTTACTCAGCGACGGCGGGGCCGTGATCTCCTCCTTCTTCTGCCGCATGATCCATCCGAGGAACTTCTGGATGAAGATGAACAGCGCCAGGGCCACGATCAGGAAGTTAACCACTTCGCCGAGGAACTCACCGATCAGGATTTCTGACCCGTTGATTGTGGCCTTCCACCCCTTGTAACCCTGATCGCCGGGGGTGACCGAGGCGATCAGCGGCATGATGATGTGCTTGACCAGCGAGTCCACGATCTTGCCGAACGCCGCCCCGATGATGACGCCGACCGCCAGGTCGATCACGTTCCCCTTCAAGGCGAACGCCTTGAACTCGTCGAACAGAGAGAACGCTTTTCGGGTCGGGGCCAGTCCACCTACCCTTTCGATCGGATTCATGGGACTCCTCTGGAAATGTCGGGCGAGCCCGCCCGGAGCCGTCGGGGCGGGATTCAGACGCCAAGCCGAGTATAGTCCGAGGTGGTCGGCGTAACTCAATCGTCCGGGTCGGTGGGGTCGTCGATGCGATGGGATAGGTCGGACGAGGTGGGCACCGGAGGTGGAGTCAGGCTCCCGGGTGCGACAGAGCGGACTTGCTTCTCCCGTAGTTCCAGCATCCGGCCGCGCTCCTCGATCTCGCGTTCGCGCTGCTCGAGTTCACGCCGGAGGTCCTGCTCCAGTTCGTCCAGTTCGGTCTCCCGCCGGGCCAGGGCCTGACTCTCACGCTCCAGTTCCGCCTGCCGTCGGTCCAGTTCAGCCAGCCGCGCGAGCTGGTGTTCGGCCTCCGCCTTGCGACGTTCGAGCGATTCGACGGCCGGCCAGAGTTGCTTCTCCCGGCGTTCCAGTTCCACAATCTTCAACTGGGTGCTGGCGAGCTTCGCCTCCCGGGCTGCCACTGCCTCCTCACGCGACTTCAGTCCGGCCAGTGTCTCGGCGAACGCGGCCTCCCGTTGGTCGGCCGCCATATCCCGGTCAGAAAGCGCTCCGGCCCGAGCGGCCAGCGAGGCCCGCAGGCGGTTCAGTTCCTGCTCGCGGGTGGTGAACTCGGACTCCAGCCGCGACTCCAGGGACGCCAGTTCCTGCCGACGACTGTCCAGGGTGCTCAGACGGGTGGAGACGTACTGGTTGAACTGATGCGTCTCGCCGCGGAGCCAGTCGAGATGGGCCGCCGCGTCCTCCTGACTGGGGCCGCCTACACCGACCGCTGCCACAGGGGCCGGTGGTTGTTCGTCCGGGCCGCCGACCCAGACGGCGAATCGTTCCTCGGCCCGGAGCGGGACTGGGTCGGAAGGCGGCTCGGCCGCGGTCGCGTCGGGTACTGCGAAGACGGTTTTGCACTGAGGGCAAGCGATCTGACCGGCGGGGAAGTCCGCCGGGAGCTTCCCGAGGACGCCGCAGCCGGGGCAGGAGATGACGCGTTCCATGCACGCACCGAACGGGACGGGCTGCCGGGGCCGGAGGGGCGATACTCAGGGTAGCATAGTTTCCCATGCGGCGCGGCGCCACTCCCGTGTCCGGATTGGGTAGGGTGGGTCAAGCGAGTCTTCGAGCGCCGACCCACCGGTGCCGCCTCGGTGGGTCGGCGCTCGAAGACACGCATT
>Ga0247822_10001152_pt1 | contig 15818 bp, 13 predicted proteins | sample 13C_Cellulose_Da_FD_192423 | JGI IMG/M metagenome (GOLD analysis project Ga0247822, IMG submission 192423) | Soil microbial communities from agricultural site in Penn Yan, New York, United States - 13C_Cellulose_Day30 | ecosystem: Environmental > Terrestrial > Soil > Agricultural land | place...
GAGCTGGCCTATCCGCTGTTCCATCAGCTCCCCGTCAGTCCGGACCTCGTCTGGGACAGGGCGCACAACAGCTATCTGGCGCTGTTCGCCGAACTCGGCGTGGTGGCCGGGGGCGCGGTGCTGGTGCTACTTGGTCTGGCTCTCGTCCGCGTGCTGTCGCGGCTGGCCAAAGCACGGGCCGAGTGGCCGGCACGTGCCGCGGCACTGGGCGTGATCATCGTTGCGGCAGTCCACTCGCTCGTCGACTTCAGCCTCGAGATCCAGGCCAATACCATCCTGTTCCTGCTGATCGTTGGACTGGGAGCGATGGACGCGCGGAAACCCCGTTGACGGGGGTGGCTCCGATCAGGAGCCGGTTCGGCGCAGGGCTTCCTGGCGAACCGTCTTGAGGATGATCCTCAGGTCGAGGGCCAGCGACATGTTCTGCAGGTAGGCGAGGTCGTGCTGGATCCGGGCGGTCGCCTTGTCGGCGTCCCTGGTCGGGCCCCGCAGCCCATTGGCCTGGGCCCAGCCGGTGAGGCCGGGACGTGCCATGGTGCGCAGGCTGTAATAGGGCACGAGCTCCTCGTAGGGCGCACCCGCCGCCAGCTGGCCTGGCACGTGCGGCCGCGGGCCGACGAGCGACATGTCGCCGCGAAGGATATTGATCAGTTGCGGGAGTTCATCGAGACTCGATTGACGCAGGAAGCGCCCAACGGGGGTGCACCGGTCGTCGCGCTCCCTCACCTGGTCCACGCCTGAAGCATCGCACTTATCCACCCGCAGGCTGCGGAACTTGAGGATATCGAACGGGACGCCACGGAAGCCGACGCGCGACTGGCGAAACAGGACGGGCCCCCTGCTCGTCAGCTTGATGGCGAGCGCGACGCCGACCAGAAGCGGCGAGAGGGCCACGATCGCCGCTGTGGCAACGACGATATCCACTGCTCGTTTGACGCGGTAAGCCGCACCGGGCCGCACCTTCGAAACGTCGGGCACCCCGTCGCGGAAAGCCAGCGAAAGACCGCTGACAGAAACTACAGCGTCGGGCGACGGGACTGTCGGGAGGAGCCTCGAACGAGGCAATCCGGACCGCGAGTGAGCGGCAGCGCGACCTCCGGATGCGAATTCGATGCTCATTGTTCCACCGCGAGTGGTCAACTCTCACGGGTGGCCATCGTGAGTTGTTACCGCAGTGTCATAATTAACATCAAGTTAATGACGCGCCAACAGGATTTTACGATTCCGCGTTCAGCTGTGAACGCCCTTTCGTTCAAGAGTAACATGGACGCAACACTCCGAACGGGCCATCACGCCGGCAGAACAACGGACTTGGGTTGCTCCTCCGGGTAACCTGACTAGCGCTGTCGTGCTATCGGTTTCGGCCGCTTTACTCGTCGCTCGTCGCCACATGACCAGTAGATCAGGCTGTCTCCGAGACCCGTGCTCATGATCGTCGGCGATATTCTTGGACGCTTACTTTAGTTTCGTGTCATTCTGAGACAGTCTCGATTGACTCCGTCGCCCCACCAGTTGTAGGATTAACAAAAGGTTAGCAGGGGTACGCGATATGAGATGGATCGTAGCAGGCGCGGTGGCGCTCTCCATGATGGCGAGCACCAATGCTTTTGCACAGTCTTCGGCTGTCGACGACACCATGGCTGTCTGTACCTCGGTGATCGCCGAGCAGTACGAGAGCAGTGAGGATCCCCTGCCCCGCTGGCTTGAGTGCGTTGGGGCAGTCGAGGGCTTCCTCGCCGTCGTCGGTGCGGTTGGCCCGAGCGCCGATCCGCTCATCGGCGAACTGGTCGCGGCTCTCGCCGAGCTTTATCGCGATGACGACCAGTGCAAGATTCGGGAGACCGAGCTGCCGCTTGCCATTGCTACGGCAGCCGGCGGCGTCTTCGAGGAAGTGATCAAGGCCGAATACGTCCTGATCGGCGAGCAGATCACCGATTGCGATATCGGCGGAACTGCCGCGATCGTGGTGACACCGGCCAGCGACGCCTGAGTCGCACTCAGATCGCCGACCAGGTCTTCGGGTTTGCCCCGGACATCGCCAGGAAGCGCAGGTTCGCCTGCGCCATTGGCTTGATGGCGTTGGTCAGGTTGTCGAGCACGAAATTCCCCTCCGACGTGCGAACGATCAGGACCGCGTGCCCGATGCCCGAGCGTGTCTTGGCTGAGGCAATCCGGAGGGCGCTGGGCGGAAAGCCCATCTTTATCAGGCGCGCACGCTTGGTCACGACGTAGTCCTCGCAATCACCGGAGGCTGGGTTCAGCGTCCAGGTGTCGCGCTTCGCGTCGTTCCGCGGGCGAATCGACCGATTGACCTCTGAGTTGACCCGCTTGAGCTTGCTCAGGCCGGCGTCATCGAGGTTGATGGAAGCTGCTCCGCCGCCGGCGCACTGGTTGGGATTGCGGATGCAGAAGACCTTGAACCCGAGTGGCGAGAGCGAAGCGGACGCCTCGGCCACGGCAGGTGCGCCGAACGTCACACCGCCAGCCACCAGAGCAATCGCGCAGAGAAAACCGGCCTTGTTCATTTCTAGCCCCCAAACGGTCCCGTCCTGGACCTGGGGGCATCATTCCAGCTGCCGCTTGCAGTGATTGCTCCAATTTCTGCGCAATTTTAGCTAAATCCAATCGTTGGCCACAGGGCGGGATGTGATCGATGCATCGCCGCTCCTCGCTTGGCTGCCCGGGTGATAACCCGATCTTTACCCGGATGTTGCAGAACATAACTGGAACGGATACAAGAACGTTCAGTCTTTGTTCCGATTCTCATGGGGACGGCCATGCTGACGCGCAAGCAACATGAACTGCTGATGTTCATCCACGAACGGATGAAGGAATCCGGCATCCCGCCGTCGTTCGACGAGATGAAGGATGCGCTCGACCTGAGGAGCAAATCCGGCATCCACCGGCTGATCACGGCGCTGGAGGAGCGCGGCTTCATCCGCCGTCTGCCCAACCGGGCGCGGGCGCTCGAAGTGATCAAGCTGCCAGACTCGATGAATCCGTCGCTCGGCGGCCGCAAGGCGCGCTTCGAGCCGTCCGTCATCGAGGGCAATCTCGGCAAGGTGGCGGCGCCCCCTGCCCGGTCGGCCACTGTATCCAGCATCGACTCGTCGCGCTCGGTGACGGTGCCTGTCATGGGCCGGATTGCAGCGGGCACGCCGATCGAGGCCATCCAGTCGCACAGCCACACCATCAGCGTGCCGCCCGAGATGCTCGGGCCAGGCGAGCACTTCGCGCTCGAGGTTCGCGGCGACTCGATGATCGAGGCAGGTATCTTCGATGGCGATACCGTGCTGATCAAAAAGCAGGACGCGGCCTCGACCGGCGAAATCGTGGTTGCGCTGGTCGACGATGAGGAAGCGACGCTCAAGCGGCTGCGCCGCCGGGGCAATTCGGTGGCCCTCGAGGCCGCCAACCCCGCCTACGAGACACGGATATTCCCACCCGACCGGGTGAAGGTGCAGGGTCGCCTCGTCGGCCTGCTCCGCAAGTACTGACCTCCGACCTGTTGCCAATCGGGTCCCTGGGCCGGCATTGCGCCGGCCCTTTTCTTATGAAACCGGAGTTGGCCCGCGGCAATTTGCTCTAGGGCGCGTGCTGCAAAGACGGTAGGGTCCGCGCCGCCGATGTGCAGCGGCGCAATAGCTGCGGCGCTTCCGGCACTTGGATCGTACTGGAAGAGTGGACAACCTTCCCGTTTGCGCTCTAGGCGGCGTGGTTGGTATGCGGGCTCGCGGCCCCGGGAGAGAATATTGGCAGGACAGGTCGAGTGGGTCGCCGTCGATTGGGGCACGTCCAATCTGCGCGCCTGGGGTATCGATTCCGAGGGTGACGTCGCGTTCGCGCGTTCATCGCCCGATGGGATGGGGCGGCTGAGCCGCGAGCAGTACCCGGATGTGCTGACGGCCCTCCTGAGCGGCGTCGCCGACGAGGTCAGCGATGTGCTTATCTGCGGCATGGCCGGCGCGCGACAAGGCTGGATGGAGGCGCCGTATCTGGATGCCCCGGCCGAACTCGGCCGCCTTGCAGCGGGCGCCGTGGCACCGGAGATGCCAGGCCAACTCGATCCGCGCATCCTGCCGGGCGTCTGCCTGCGCGACGTCGGTGCAGAAGACGTGATGCGCGGCGAAGAGACCCAACTCCTCGGCCTCTCCGCGATGATCCCAGGCTTTTCGGGCCTCGTCGTCATGCCGGGCACCCACAGCAAGTGGGCCCTGCTCGACGGAACTCGGCTCACGCGTTTCTCCAGCGCCATGACTGGCGAGGTATTCGAGCTGCTGCGCACCCATTCGGTGCTGCGCCATTCGCTGGGCGGCGAACTCGAGGGCGAGGATCGCGATCTCGGGTTCGATGCCGGCCTCGACCAGGGGCTGGAGCACCCGGAACGCCTCACGGCAACGCTGTTCAAGGTCCGGGCGGGTTCGCTGCTCTCTGGCCGGAGCGCACCATGGTGCGCCGGCTTCCTCTCGGGACTCTTGATCGGTGCTGAGATCGGCGGCCAGCGCGACTGGATCGGCAATGCCGAGATCCCGCTGATCGGCAGCGTCGGACTATGTGGATTGTATCAGATCGCCTTCAACCGGCTTGGTGCGCTGACCCGCGTCGTCGACGCGACGGACGCAACGCTGGCCGGCCTCAAGGCGGCAAGACAGGGGTAAGACCATGAACCATCGCCATATCATCGCAATCCTGCGCGGGATCACCCCTCCTGAGACCATTGCCGTCTGCGAGGCGCTGATCTCGGCCGGCATCACCATGATCGAAGTGCCGCTCAACTCGCCGGAACCGCTGCGTTCGATCGGCGACGCGGCGAAGGCGTTCGATGGGCAGGCCATGATCGGCGCCGGCACCGTCCTCTCGCGCTCTGACGTGGATAAGGTTGCCGATGCCGGCGGCAAGTTCGTCGTCTCGCCGGATGCCAATCCTGAGGTCATCGAAGCCACCGTCGAGCGTGGGCTCGCGTCCTATCCCGGCGTGTTCTCGCCGAGCGAGGCGTTCACTGCCATCCGTTCGGGCGCGACCGGGCTCAAGTTCTTCCCGGCCGAGGTGCTGGGGCCCAAGGGCATCAAGGCGATGAAGGCGGTGCTGCCGCCGACCATTCCGCTGTATGCGGTCGGGGGCGCAAACCCGGACAATTTCGGGGAGTACTTCGCCGCCGGCTGCGCCGGGTTCGGGCTGGGCACGTACATCTACAAGCCTGGCATGAGCGTCAACGAGGTCGCGCAGCGGGCCGCCACCGCGGTCGCCGCCTATGATCAGGGAAAGTCTGAATGAACCAGAAAGCCGAACTCTTCGCCGACAGCCGCTGTGAACTCGGCGAAGGCCCGTTCTGGCATCCGCTGCTCGGGCGCCTGTTCTGGTTCGACATCCTGAACCATACGATGCTGAGCGCAGGCGACGACGGGCACATCGTCGACCGCATCGTGTTCAAGGACACGGTCAGTGCCGCCGCTGTCATCGACAAGGACACGCTTGCCGTCGCCCAGTCCGGTGCCCTGCTCCGCTACGACCTCGCCTCCGACAGTTCGACGACCATCGTCGGTATCGAGGATGACGTGCCCGGCAATCGCACCAACGACAGCCGCGTCGACCGCTCAGGTGGGTTCTGGATCGGCACCATGGGGCGGAAGGCTGAGCCCGGCGTCGGTGGCGTCTACCAGTATCGGGCCGGCAAGGTCACCAAGGTGATCGAGAATATCCGCATTCCCAATTCGATCTGCTTCTCCCCAGATGGCCGCACTGCCTACTTCACGGATTCCGGCCGGATGATCGTGAAGTGCAGTCTCGACCCGGAGACGGGGTTGCCGATCACTCCGTGGGAGGACTTCTTTACCATGGACGGGCCGGGGGGCGCCGACGGTTCGGTCGTCGACTCCGAGGGCTTCGTCTGGAATGCGCGCTGGGGCGGTAGCAAGGTGATCCGCATCTCGCCCGACGGCAAGCTCGACCGCGTGGTCGAGGTGCCGGGCGTCACCCGGGTGAGCTGCCCGGCCTTTGGCGGGAAGGACTACAAGACGCTCTTCCTCACCACCGCTCGCGAGGGCATGACGGACGAGGAGGCGGAGCGCGAGCCCCATGCGGGCAGCGTCTTCGCCATCGACGTCGACGTTCCCGGCCTCGCGGAACCCTTCATCAAGCTGTGAGTATCGGCTCGTGCCTTTTCCCGCTGTCGGCGTCTGCTACTACCCTGAACACTGGCCGGTCGAATGGTGGGACGAAGACGCCCGCCGGATGGCCGAGGTCGGCATCCAGTATGTCCGGATCGGAGAATTCGCCTGGTCGCGGCTAGAGCCCTCGCCGGGTGACCTCCGCTTCGACTGGCTTGTCCAATCCATGGACACGCTGGGCCGGCACGGGCTCAAGGTGATTGTCGGCACGCCCACGGCGACGCCGCCGCGGTGGATGATCGACAAGCACCCGGACATGCTGGCGGTCGACAAGCACGGGCATGCCCGCGGCTTCGGTTCGCGCCGGCACTACGATTTCTCGCACCTCGGCTATCGCGAGGAATGCGCCCGCATCACGAGACTGCTGATCGAGAAGATCGGCAACCACCCTGCCCTCGCGGGCTGGCAGACCGACAATGAGTACGGCTGCCACGACACCATCCTCTCGTACTCGGAGGCAGCGCGGCAGGGTTTCCGCAAATGGCTCGGGGCGCGGTACGGCACGATCGAGGCGCTCAACGAGGCCTGGGGCGGCGTGTTCTGGTCGATGGACTACAACCGCTTCGACCAGATCGACCTGCCCAACCTAACGGTCACGGAAGCGGCGCCAGCCCATTGGCTCGACTTCCGGCGGTATTCCTCGGACCAGGTAGCGGCCTTCAACAAGGTGCAGTTCGACCTGATGAAGGCGGCTCGGCCGGACCTGCCGGTGATCCACAATTTCATGGGGCGGTTCACCGAGTTCGACCACTACGACGTCGCCGAGACCCTGGATGTCGCCAGTTGGGATTCCTACCCCATCGGGCACCTCGCCGTTTCCAACGAGAGCGACGAGGTCAAGGCGACCTACTTCCGGCAGGGCGAGCCGGACGCGCAGGGCCTGCAGCACGATATCTACCGCGCCGTCGGACACGGCCGCTGGTGGATCATGGAGCAGCAGCCCGGTCCGGTGAACTGGGCCGAGTACAACCCGGACCCGCTGCCCGGCATGGCCCGGCTTTGGGCCTGGGAGGCATTTGCCCACGGGGCCGAGGTGGTGAGCTACTTCCGCTGGCGCCAGGCGCCGTTCTCGCAGGAGCAGATGCATGCGGGCCTCCTGCGGCCGGACAGCGAGCCCGCCCCGGCCTATCACGAGGCCTCACAGGTGGCGCGTGAGCTCAAGGAACTCGGCATTGGCGGCGCGGCGCGGAAGGGCCATGTGGCCATTGTCTATGACTACCAGAGCGAATGGGCGTGGCAGATCCAGCCGCAGGCCAAGGGCTTCTCGCACCACCAGCACGTGCGCAACTGCTACGTGCCGCTGCGCAAGCGCGGCGTGGATGTCGACATCCTGCCGCCGTCGACTACCGATTTCTCGGGCTACGACCTGGTGATCATCCCGGCGCTGTTCTCGTGGAACGAGGCGCTGCGGACGGCGATCGCCAACTTCGAGGGGCACCTGCTGATCGGCCCGCGGTCTGGGTCGAAGACCGAGAACTTCTCGATCCCGAAGGCTCTTGGGCCCGACCTCCCGCAGAACCTGCTCGATGCCAAGGTCTCGCGCGTCGACAGCACCGATCCGCGTCGCACGGTTTCGGTGAAGGGTGGCGGCGCGGTCGGCCACTGGCGCGAACGGCTCGACACCCGGGCGCAGGTCGTCCTCGAGGACGAGGAGGATTTCCCGGTGCTCGTGGCGCAGGGCAAGCTGAACTATCTCGCGGCGAGCGGCGACCGGGCGCTGATGCAGCGCGTCATCGACCACCTGATCGAGGAGGCCGACATCCCGACGCTCGACCTACCCGCCGGCGTGCGTTGCCGGGTGCGTGGCAAATGGCGCGTTTACTTCAATTACGGCGACACTGCGGCAAATCTCGCCCCGGCGCAGGACGAGAAGGGCTATGTCCTCGGCGGCGCCCAGATCGGGCCTGCCGGCGTCACGGTGGCGCTGCTCGCCACGGACGCCTGACAGCAGGGATTGCAGGGCGGACTTCGAAGTTCGCCCTGCCCGCATCCCAGCGAACCCAATGTACACCGCCAGCGGCGAGGGTGTCGGCGTCGATGACCGTCGCGGCGCAGGTGCCGGGCGCCCGAACTCGCAAGATGACGAGGTCGGCGGTGCCGCAATCCTCATGAAACGCAGCGGTGTCGCGCGCGATGGCGACGGTGAAGCCCCGTGGGCTGCCGCCGAAGCAGCCGAGGCTGTCGCAGCGCATCGGCGAGCCGGCCTCGATCGGGTCCGAATAGGTCTCCCGCCAGACATCGACGGCGAAGCTGTCGCTCTTTCCCGCGACCAGGGCGAGGCCGTTCTCCGTTCGCATGGCCACGGCTTGTGTCGTGTCCGCGATCAGCACGTCAGGCGGGTGATCGAGGGCGAGCAGCAGGACGGCTGGTATCGCCAGCGCGGGCGCGAGCAGCCGGTGCCAGGTTGGAACGAAGGTGAACCAGGCGAACGCGACGAGCCCGATGCCGAGGGCCAATGGGGCGAGCAGCGGGCTGTAGTCGAGCCCGCCGCTCCAGCCGGCGACCAGTTGGCCGAGGTCCAGCATCCGGTCGATCGACCACCCCATCACGGCGAGTGCCGGCCCCTCCCAGCCCAGCGGCATGAGCAGCGTGCCGATCACTGCGGCCGGCATCATCACGAAGCCGACCAGCGGGAGCGAGAACAGGTTGCCGAGCACGCCGAGCGGCGATGTCTGCTGGAAGTGGTAGATCGAGAACAGAAGGGTGGCGGCGCCGGCGACCAGGCTCGTGAGCGCGATGCCCCAGAGGTAGCCGAGGATCCTGCTTGGGATCGATCGCTTGCCGTCGTCGGGAGGGCGCATCAGCTCCCACGCGGCGATCAGCGCGACAACGGCGGCGAAGGAGAGCTGGAAGCTCGGCCGGAATACGCTCGCCGGATCGGTTGCAATGACAATGAGCGCTGCGATGGCGACGTTCCGCATGGTGAGGGCGCGGCGGCCGAAGATGACGGCGCCGAGGATGAGCACCAGCATGATGGTCGAGCGCAGCGCCGCAACGTTGCCGCCCGAGATGGCGAAGTACGCGAGCGCCGCCAGAACAGCGCCGGCAGCGGCGATACGCTTCACCGACAGCAGCCCGTGGAGGGCGGAGAATGGCGCCAGCCCGACGCGAAGGGTAACCAGCACCAGCCCGGCCACGATGGTGAGGTGGAGGCCCGAGACTGAGAGCACATGTGCAAGCCCGGCCGTCGCCATGGTCTCACGGGCCTGTTCGGGCACCGCGCTCTGGTCACCGGTGATCAGCGCACGGGCGATCCCGGCCGCCGGCTGCTGAAGATGGGTGTCAATGCGGTCGGCGATGCCGCGGCGTATGCCGTCGATCACGCGATCTGGGGCACCCGCTGGCCCGGTGGCGACGCGCTCGACCGTGTCGGTCGTGCTGCCGTAGGCGCCGATGCCGTCGAAGAAGGCATGGAACTGCGTGTCATGGCCGTTGGGGACCACCGGTCCGGGCACAGGATAGAAACGGACTGGCGCGCGCACGATATCGCCCGGCGCGAGATCGCCTGCATCCGCGACCACCAGCCGGGCTCGCCGCACACCGGGATCGCGAGCCTGCCCCTGCGGCGCGATGGCGGAGACGATGACCCTAAGGCCACTGTCGACCTCCGACAGGATCTCGTCGACGCGCATCTCATAGGTACCGTAGGTGGCACGGGCGAGCATGGGTGTACCGAAGAGCGCCGAGTGGAGTGGCAACAGGGCGAGGCCGAGCCAGAACGCGATGGCGATCCCGACCAAGCGAAGACGGCCGAGCCTGCGGAGGGATAACAGGGCGATCAGGGCAAGAAGGGCGCCGGCTCCAACCAGGGCAAGCCGGTCCGGCTCGAACGGACTGGCGGCCCAGGCGATGAGGCCGGCAACCGTGGCATAGGGCCAGAGCAGGAATGTGCGGCGGTGATCGAGGGCAGTCTGCAGGCCCTGGGCGAGGCCAGACGCCCAGTTGCGTGTGGCACGCCGGGGCGGCGGCAGCACGGGTGCGGGCAGCTTTGCCACGACCGCTGGCGGTCGCGTCTCGACTGTCGTCTCGTCAGCCGTCACGGACATGCGGAGAGCCCCCAACCCTCGCGTGATCCATGCGATGCTAGCGGGGCTGGACGAGCCTGCCAACCGCCGCCCTTGCGTTCGTGTGCGGGGGTGCTTACACACCGCGAAACGCCAATACACCGGGACATTTCATCGACCCATGGCCAGCACCCCTGTCGTCACCCGTTTCGCCCCCTCGCCCACCGGCTACCTGCATATCGGTGGAGCGCGCACTGCCCTGTTCAACTGGGCATTCGCGCGCCACACCGGCGGCAAGATGCTGCTGCGCATCGAGGACACTGATCGCGAACGTTCGACCGAAGCTGCGGTGCAAGCCATCTTCGACGGGCTCAAGTGGCTCGGGCTGGACTGGGACGGCGAGCCCGTCATGCAGTTCTCGCGCGCTGCACGTCATGCGGAGGTGGCCAATGAGCTGCTGAAGCGGGGCCAGGCGTATTACTGCTACTGCTCGCCCGAGGAACTCGCCGAGATGCGGGAGACCGCCCGGGCCAATGGCCTGCCGCCGCGCTACAACGGCTACTGGCGCGATCGCGACCCGTCCGAGGCGCCGCAGGGTGTCGCTCCCGTGATCCGCATCAAGGCGCCGCAATCGGGCGAGATCCGCGTGCAGGATCACGTGCAGGGCGAGGTCGTGTTCAAGGCCGAGAACCTCGACGACTTCATCATCCTGCGCTCCGATGGCACGCCGACTTACATGCTGGCGGTCGTCGTCGATGATCATGACATGGACGTCACCCATATCATTCGCGGCGACGACCACCTGACCAACGCGGCCCGGCAGATCGTCATCTACAACGGCATGGGCTGGTCCGTGCCGGAGATGTCCCATATCCCGCTGATCCACGGCCCTGACGGAGCGAAGCTGAGCAAGCGCCACGGGGCGCTCGGCGTCGAGGCCTACCGGCAGATGGGCTACTTGCCGGAGGCGCTGCGCAATTACCTGGCGCGCCTCGGCTGGAGCCACGGCGACGACGAGATCTTTTCGACCGAGCAGATGGTCGAGTGGTTCAGCCTCGACGCGCTCAACAAGGGCGCCGCACGCTTCGATTTCGTCAAGCTCGAGAGTATCAACGGCCACTACATCCGCGAGGCCAGGCCCGAGCGGCTGTATGACGTGATGCTGGCGACGGCGGCTGAAGTCGGCCGCGACATCGACGCCAGCGGCCTTGCCGCCAACAAGGACACGGTGCTGGCCGCCCTACCCGAGCTGCAGCCGCGCGCCAAGACCGTACTCGAGCTCATCGACCTCGCGCAGTTCATCTATGCGGTGCGTCCGCTGGCCATCGACCAGGCCGCCGCGGACCAGCTCACGTCGGATGCGCGGGCCAATGTCGGTGCCTTCGCCGAGATCCTGAAAGGGCTCAACGACTGGTCCGTGGACGCCATCGATGCCGCTGCCCGCGCCTTCGCCGAAGCCAGGGGGCTGAAGCTCGGCAAGGTGGCCCAGCCGCTGCGCGCCGCGCTCACCGGCCGGACGGTCTCGCCCGGCATTTTCGAGGTGATGGTGCTGATCGGACGCGAAGAAACCCTGGCCCGCCTGGGGGACCAGGCGGCCTGATGTGTATTGGGTTCTGTAATTAGGTCAGCCCTATTCACCCACCTGTTGCGTGGTGTGGGGTATATGGGATACCCCACACCGAACTGCCTCTTAACGACGATCCGGCCTGCCCGCTCCTTTCCTACGCGCGGGCGCAAACGGCCCAAAAGGAGAGCGATACATGAGCGATACCGTCGCCAAACTTACCATCGGGGACCAGACTTACGAGTTCCCGGTGCTCTCGGGTTCGGTTGGGCCGGACGTCATCGATATCCGATCGCTCTATGCCAAGACCGGCATGTTTACTTATGACCCGGGCTTCACCTCCACCGCGGCGACCGACAGCTCGATCACCTATATCGACGGTGACAAGGGCGAGCTGATGTATCGGGGCTACCCGATCGAGCAGCTGGCCGAGAAATCGAACTATCTCGAGGTCTGCTACCTGCTGCTCTACGGCGAGCTGCCCAACAAGGCGCAGATGGCCGATTTCGAGCAGCGCGTTACCCGCCACACGATGGTGCATGAGCAGATGCACTACTTCTATCGTGGCTTCCGGCGCGATGCGCACCCGATGGCGATCGTCTGCGGCGTCGTCGGCGCCATGGCGGCCTTCTACCACGACTCGATCGACATCAACGATCCGCAGCAGCGCGAGATCGCCTCGATCCGCATGATCGCCAAGATCCCGACGATCGTTGCGATGGCCTACAAGTACTCGGTGGGCCAGCCCTTCGTGTACCCGCGCAACGACCTCGACTACGCGTCGAACTTCCTGCGCATGTGCTTCTCGGTCCCGGCCGAGGACTATGTCGTGAACCCGGTCGTGGCCCGTGCCATGGACCTGATCTTCACTCTGCACGCCGACCACGAGCAGAACGCCTCGACCTCGACCGTTCGCCTCGCCGGCTCGTCGGATGCGAACCCGTTCGCCTGTATCGCAGCGGGCGTTGCGTGCCTCTGGGGCCCGGCCCATGGCGGCGCCAACGAAGCGGCGCTGAACATGCTCAAGCAGATCGGCACCGTGGATCGGATCCCGGAGTTCATCGAGAAGGCCAAGGACAAGAACTCCGGCTTCCGCCTGATGGGCTTTGGCCACCGCGTCTACAAGAACTACGATCCGCGCGCCAAGGTGATGCAGCAGGCGGCCAACGACGTGCTGGCCCAGCTCGGCGCCGACAACCTGTCGCCGACGCTGCAGGTGGCCAAGGAACTGGAGCGGATCGCGCTCTCGGACCAGTACTTCATCGACCGCAAGCTCTACCCGAACGTCGACTTCTACTCGGGCATCATCCTCGACGCGATCGGCTTCCCGACCTCGATGTTCACCGCCATCTTCGCGCTCAGCCGCACCGTGGGCTGGATCGCGCAGTGGAAGGAAATGATCGGCGATCCGCAGAAGAAGATCGGCCGCCCGCGCCAGCTCTACAACGGCGCGCCGGTCCGCGATTACGAGCCGATCGCCAACCGCTGATCGGCAACGGCCAAGACCCGCTCGGCGGGATCGACAAGGGGCGCCTCGGGCGCCCCTTTCTGCATCAGGGCGCGCATCTCGCGGAAGGCTGCCAACTGAGCGGCGACTGCCGAAGGATCGTCGAGCAGGTGGACCAGCGGCTCGATTGAGCGCGGGGCATCGGGATCGGCGAACTGCAGCTCTGGCACGGCCGGCTGACCCAGGATCAGGTTGGGCAGGCTCATCACGATCGGATGCGGGAGCTTTTTGGCGCGTTTGGCCTGGTGGGGATCGGCCACGTAGGCGGCGACCATCGGCACACCCGACAGCGCCAGCTCGAGGGTGATCGTGCCGCTGACGGCAAAGGCCGCATAGGCAGTTTCGAAGGCCGTGCGGCGCGCAGGGCCGGTCACGATCTCGACTGGAACGCTCCAGGTGGCCGTTTCCCGCTTCAGCCGATCCACCAGCGAGGGCAGTGTCGGGATGACGAAGCCGCTGATCCTCTGATGCGAGCGCAGGCTCTCTGCGGCTTGCCGCATCAGGTCGAGGTGCCGGCGGACTTCACCGATACGGCTGCCGGGCAGCAGGAGCAGTGGGCCGTGCTCCGGCTGGGTGGCACGCGTGGCATAGCGGCCGAGCGCAGGATGCCCGACGAACGAGGTTGGCGGGCCGCCGAGATCCGCCATCACCCTGGGCTCGAAGGGCAGGATGGCCAGGACTTCGTTGAAGATCGGCCTGAGTTCGGCGGCCCGCTCCGGCTTCCATGCCCACACGGTCGGCGAGACGTAGAGCACCATGGGCAGGGCGGGCGCCTCGCGCCGGACGCGCTCCGCCACCGCCTTGGCGAATACCTGGGAATCGACGAGGACGACCACGTCCGGCCGCATGCGGAGAATGGCAGCGGCTGTCTGTCGGACCCGCCACAAGAGGAGCGGCAGGCGCTTCAGCACGTCGCTCCAGCCCATCACCGACAGGTTCTCCATCGGGTAGAGACTGCGCAGACCCTCGCCCTGCATCTCCTGGCCGCCGATACCAATGAGCTCCAGTTCGGTGCGGGTGCGCAGCCGCCGGATCAGATCGGCGCCGATGATGTCGCCCGACGCTTCGCCGGCGAGGATGAACAGGCGTAGCGGTTCAGCCATTGGTGGAGAGGCCGATGACCGTCACGCGGGCGGTTGCCGCTGCTTGATTTAGGTCGGCACGATCGAGGACGAGGGTACGTCCGGCTTCCACGGCGATGACCGCGATACCGGCGGCGGCAGCGTTGGCTACCGTGGTGGGGCCAATGGCGGGCAGATCGATCTGCAGCGGCTGATCGGGCTTGCAGGCTTTGGCGAGAACCAGAGGAGCGGTGTCGGCAATGAGCCCGCGCTGGCGATAGGCGGCGATCCGCGCGATGAGCTCGTCGGTGCCGGCAGCGTCTTCCGCAGCGAGGATCCGGCGGCCTTGTGCGACAGCGGCTTGACCGAGGTCGAGCCGGCCAATGGCGCGCGCCGCTTCGAGGGCAAGGCGGGCCGTCGCGGTCGTCTCGGGGGAGAGGTCAGGACCGGCAATCAGGTCTTCCGGCGCGAGCAGGCTGCCCACCACCTCATGCGCACCGATCAGCTTAGCGCCGGTCAGCTTCTCGAGCTGACCGGCGAGGCCCGAGAGGGCAGCGTCGCCGCGCCCTGCCCCGTCGGCGCTGCCAAGCGCGCCCGCGAGGCGCACGCGCGCGGCATCATCGAGGCTGACGGCTCCGGCGAGGACGAGGTGCGAAGCTCCGAACTGCCGGACCGCCCCGATGACCAGTTGCGGCTCCGCCAGTGTTGCCCTAATCGCAACGGCCCCTTCGGGTGCGTCGATGTCGGCAAGGGCGACGATCTGCACCGCGTCCCCGGTCGCGAGCGCCGCTCTGGCAACCGCCGGAGCAAGAGCGCCCGCGCCAGCAATGATCGCCAGCCGGCGCGACATTACTCTTCGGTCGCGACGTCGGCCGGCAGACAGATCGGCCTGTCGTTGGCGGCGGTGATGAACGAAACGACGTCCTGGACGAGCGGCTCATTGGCAAAGAGCTCGGCGGCGTCCTCAACGCGCTCCTTCAGGGTACCTTCAGAGGCGAAGATCATGCGGTAGGCGGCGCGGAGGGCGTGGATGGCTTCGCGGTCGAACTTACGGCGCTTGAGGCCGACAAGGTTCAGGCCGGCGAGCCGTGCCCGGTTGCCCAGCGCCATGCCGTAGGGGATCACGTCGGCGTGGATCATGGAATAGCCGCCGATGAAGGCGTGGTCACCGATGCGAACGAACTGATGGACCCCGGTCATGCCGCCGAAGGCCACATAGTTGCCGATGTGACAGTGGCCGGCGAGCCCGACATACGCTGCGATGATGACGTTGTTGCCGACGATGCAATCGTGCGCGATGTGACACGCCGTCATCAGCAGGCAGTCATTGCCGATGCGGGTTTCCATGCCGCCACCCTCGGTGCCGAGATGGACGGTCGCGCTCTCGCGGATCTGGCAGCGCTCGCCGATGATGAGGCGGCTCTGCTCGCCGTGGTACTTGAGGTCCTGCGGCGGCTGGCCGAGCGAGGCGAACGGATAGACCCGGGTGTCGGCACCGATACTGGTATGGCCAGC
>Ga0247822_10001154_pt1 | contig 15811 bp, 16 predicted proteins | sample 13C_Cellulose_Da_FD_192423 | JGI IMG/M metagenome (GOLD analysis project Ga0247822, IMG submission 192423) | Soil microbial communities from agricultural site in Penn Yan, New York, United States - 13C_Cellulose_Day30 | ecosystem: Environmental > Terrestrial > Soil > Agricultural land | place...
GCTCACACAGGGGAAAAAGAGGGCGCCGAGGGCCACGGAGCAAAAAGAGACTTGATGGGGGCTTCCGGCTGTTGCCCTTTCGGCATCGCCGCTACTGCAGCCGCTCGAGCTCGTGCCCCTTGGCACCGATCCCCAGCCGACCCCACGCCACCGAGGCGTCGTGTTCGAACATCAGCAGCCACTTCCCCGCCACCGCATCCGCCCAGAGCGCTCGCTTGCTCTCGAGCGAGACCAGCGGCTCCACGTCGTAGCCCATGATCCAGGGGAGCGGGATGTGGGCCGCCGTCGGACAGATGTCCGCCAGGAAGACCGCCGTCTCGCCGCCCGCCTCCACGATGATGCTCTGGTGCCCCGGCGTATGCCCGGGCGTCGCACGCATGTGGATGCCAGCCAGCAGCTCACGATCGCTCTCCACGAGCTCCATCTGCCCCGAGTCGCGCAGCACGTCCCAGTTGCGCGGGAAGTAGCTCGCCGCCGTGCGCTCGTTGGTGTGCGTCGCGTACTCCAGCTCGCCGGCATGGATCAGGTAGCGCGCGTTCGGGAAGGTCGGCACCACGCGCCCGGCCTCATCCAGCATCGTGTTGCCGCCTGCATGGTCGAAGTGCAGGTGCGAGTTGATCACCACCTTCACGTCGGCGGCCGTGAAGCCTGCTGCGGCCAGCGCGGCGTGCAGCATCGTCGGGTGCCCTTCGACGCTCGCCTCGATCCCGTAGATGTCGACGAACTTCGCGTCCTCCTTGTTCCCCGCGCCCGTGTCGATCAGCACGAGGCCGTCCGGGTGCTCGACGAGCATGCATCGCATCCCCATCGGGATTCGGTTGCGTGCGTCTGCCGGGATGCGGCGCTCCCAGAGCGGCTTGGGCACGACGCCGAACATCGCGCCACCGTCGAGTTGCATCCCTCCGGCCTGCAGGGCGTGGATGCGGAGCGGGCCGAGGGCGCGCGATTCGTGGAGAGGAGTCGGGGCTGGCATGAAGTGAAGATAGCCCGCTACGCGCCGTCCGCTCCGTCCGACGCGCCGGGCAGCGCACTCCGCCTCCGGCGCGACTTCGCCGTCCGCACGCCCAGCAGCAGGTCGAGGTCATCCCACGTGTGCACGCCACGATGGGACGCGTCGCGCAACAACCCGTGCAGCACGTGCGCCGTCGCCATCGCGTCGCCCGACGCGCGGTGCCGGTCGGTGATCGACACGCCGTAGTGGTTCGACACCGAGTCGAGGTTGCGACGCGGCAGGTGCGCCAGCAACCGGCGCGCCATGCGTACCGTGCAGAGCTGCCCCATCACGAGCGAGGCCAGCGGCGTCGGCGCCACGCGCCCGAACTCGGCGTCGAGGAATCCGAAATCGAAGCGCGCGTTGTGCGCCACGAACACGCGCCCCACCAGGTGTGCGGCGAGTTCACCGGCGACGTCGCTGAAAGTCGGCGCAGCGCGCACCATCTCGTCGGTGATCCCCGTGAGGCGCGAGACGTGCCACGGGATCGGACGCCCCGGGTTCACCAGGGAACTGAACGCGAGCGTGACCGAGGGGCCGGTCACATGCACGGCGGCCACCTCGGTCACGCGGTCACTGCTTCCCGGCGCGCCGCCCGTGGTTTCCACGTCCACCACCACGTAGGGGAGCGAGTGCAGTTCCATCAGCGCAAGTTAAGTGAGGACCCCTGTGGCCGCGGTCATCGGCGTCGAATCTTGTGGGATTGCCCTATTGAGCGATGCTGCGGGGCGATTTAGCTTGTGAATGATTTCACAAGCCCCGGCGACCACGTGAAGCACATCGCAGAATCCACCGTCCGACGCCTCTCGCTCTACCTCCGCTTCCTGGAGGACCATGACGCGCAGGGGCATGTGACCATCTCCAGCGGCGAGCTCGCGAAGTTCGGCGGCACCACCTCCGCGCAGGTGCGCAAGGACCTTTCGTTCTTCGGGTCCTTCGGAAAGCGCGGCATGGGTTACACGGTCAAGGATCTCATGAGCGCCATTCGCGAGATCCTCGGCCTCGGCCGCTCGTGGTCCGTCGTCATCGTCGGCGCCGGCAAGATCGGCGCGGCGCTCGCACAATATCGGGGCTTCAGCACCCGCGGATTCAAGGTCGTCGGCATCTACGACGCTGACCCGGCGAAGATCGGCACGCCGCTGAACTCACTCACGGTGTGCCCGGATTCGGCACTCGAGAGCGACATCGCGCGCCTCAAGCCGGAGATCGTCGTGCTGTGCGTGCCACCGGAGGCCGCGCAGACACTTGTCGACCGCGTGACGGGCGCCGGCATCCGCGCCATCCTCAACTTCGCCTCCGTGCCGCTGCAGGCGCCGGAAGGCGTCACCATCCGCGCCGTCAACATGGCCGCGGAGCTGGAGATCCTGACCTTCGGCATCACCAACGAGCTGAACGGGCTGGACGAGGACGTCGAGCCCTAGGCGCGCCCTGCTAGCGACTCCGCAACAGCGCCGCGAACTGCTCGGCCGATAGCGTCTCGGGCCGCGCCTCCGGCTCCAACCCGGCCTTCGCCAGCACCGCGTCCGCACCTGCCGCATCGAGACTCCAGAGCGTTCGCACCACGCGCCGCAGTTGCTTCCGGCGCAGGCCGAACGCCCCCTGCACCATCACCCGGAACGGCTCCTCCTCCTCTGGCGCTATCACCGAGCGCTCGAGCGGCGTGATGCGCAGCACCGCCGACTCCACCGAGGGCGGTGGGTTGAACGCCTTCGCCGGCACGCCGAACAGGGACTCTGCACGAGCGAGCGCCTGCACGTTCACCGAGAGTGCGCCGTAGGCCTCGTCGTCCGGCCCCGCGACCACGCGGTCCGCGACCTCCTTCTGCACGAGGTAGACCGCGCGCTCGGGCCGCGGACGTCGCATCGCGTGAAAGAGGATCGGCGTGGTGATGTTGTACGGCACGTTCCCCGCCAACAGGTACGGCCCGCCGGCCAGCGCGCCCAGGTCCTGCTCGAGCACGTCGCCCTCGACCACGGTCAGTCGCGAGTCCGCCGCCCAGCGCTCGCGCAGCATCGCCGCGAGCACGCGGTCGACCTCGATCGCGACGACGCGTCCGGCGCGCTCGAGCAGTTGCTCGGTCAGCGCTCCCCGCCCTGGACCGATCTCGATCACCGTGTCGGCGCTCGTCGCCTGCACCGCGTCGGCGATGCGCCCGAGCAATCGGCGGTCGCTCAGGAAGTGCTGTCCGAATCGCTTCTTGGGCCGCGGAGGGCGCTCGGTCATGAAGTCGCGCTGCGCAGCACGACGATCGCCTGGTCATCGTGCGCCGGCTGCCGGCCCATGTGCCCCTCGACCAGCGCGAACACGCCGTCGACGATCCGCGACGGCACCTCGCGACGCCGCGCGCGCAGCACGTCGAGCACGCGCGCCTCACCGAGCGCGGTGCCGCGCGCATCGCGCGCATCGCTCAAGCCATCGGTGAAGAGCACCAGCAGGTCGGTCTCCGGGTCCCACGGCCGCGACTTCACCGCGAGCGCGTCGGGGCCGAGTCCGAGCGGCGGGTCGGTCGCCTCGAGCCGCACGGCCACGCCATCCGCGCCGATCACGAACGCGTGCGGATGTCCCGTGTTCGTCCAGCGGAGCGTGCGCGCGTCACGGTCGACCACCGCGTAACAGAGCGAGAGGAACATCTCCGTCTCGCGCAGTTCCTCCTCCAGCGTGGCGAGCAACGCCTGCACCGTCTCCGCGGGGTCCGCCGTCGTCTGCGCGTGGATGGCCGTCGCGCTCATCACGAGCGCCATGATCAGGGCCGCACGATAGCCATGGCTCGAGACGTCGCCCACCAGCACGCCGGTGCGCCCGTTCCCCAGCCGGAAGAGATTGTAGAAGTCCCCGCCCACGCCCTCCGCCGGCTCCACGCGCGCCGCGCAGGTGGCCTCGGGCGAGACCACGTGCGCCGGCGGCAACAGTTTCATCTGCAGGTCATGCGCGAGCCGCATCTCCGACGCCAATCGCTCCTGGTCGATCGACGACCGCACAAGGCGCGCGTTCTGGATGGCCGTGCCGATCTGCGAACCCACCGCCGCGACGAGCTTCTCGTCACCCGCGGTGAAGCTCTCGCCGGCGCGCCGTCCCGAGAGGCAGACGACGCCCAGCGGGATCCCTCCCTCGGGCGTCGTCCACACCACCGGCACGCAGAGCATCGCCCCGCTGCGGAATGGCGCCTCGTACTCGCTCGTCAGCACTCCCGCGTTCACGAGCAGCGCGTGCCGCGTGCGGTAGACGCGCGCCGACACGCTGATGGCGTCGTCGATGGGGATCGGCACCGGCGTCGCGGCGCCGGTCGCGCGCAGCGTCGTCACCGGGCGCAGCGTGCCGGCGTTGGCATCGTGCACGAGCAACGCGCCATACTCCGCGCCGATCGTCTCCGCGACCTCCACGAGGATCGTGCGCGCCGCCTCCTCCAGCGTGACCGTGCGTCCGAGGATCTCGCTGATCGAGTACAGCAGGTTGATCTCCTCGTAGCGCTCGGCGAGCTCGCTCGCGGCGCGCGACGCCTCCCACTGGCTCTGCAGCATCTGCGAGAACACCGGGACGAGCACGCGCAACCAGCGATCGGTGTCGGCGCCGTCATCGGCGGCGGGGCCGAGGCCAAGCCAGGCGCGCGTCCTCCCCGGGATGCGCACGACCGCCTGCCGGCCGAGCGCGGTCTCGCGGAGTCGCGGCACGGCGTCGTCGCCGAGCGCGTGCGGCTCGGGCGGCGTCACGTCGCCGCCGGAGGTGGCGGCGACCTCGAGCGGTGCACCCGGCACCGTCTGCGTCCAGAGCACCGCGCCGCACGCGTACGCCTCGCTGAAGGCGTCGAGCACCTCGGCCAGTTCGCTCACGAAAGGATCTCGCTCCCCGTGACCGGCGCGCTCAGCGTCGGTCGAGCGTGAGGCGCACGACATTGCCGCCGTTGCGGTAGCGCTCCACGCGGTCCATCAGGCGCTGCATGAGGAAGAGCCCGCGCCCGTCCTCGCGCATGATGTTCTCCGCCGTGGTCGGGTCCTCGGTGCATTCCTCGAGATCGAACCCCTTGCCCTCGTCCTCGACCTCCAGCACGAGACGCTGCTCGGAGACGTCGGCGCGCACCTTCACCTGCTTCTCCGCGTCATCGCCGTTGCCGCGCAGCATGGCGTTCGAGAGCGCCTCCGTGAGCGCCACCGGGACGTTGAGCGAGAGCTGCCGCGACGCGAACCGATGCTCCTTGCACCGGCGAACGACCTCCTCGACGATGCCCTCGATCTGCCGGACATCGCTTGGAACGCAGATGTCCAGGTACCGCATTGCTTGCAGCCCCATTCAGAAGCTCTCGAGGGCGCGCTCTCGCGTGTCGGCGATCTGGAACAGCGTGTCGAGCTTGGTCAGCTCGAACAGCGTCTGGAGGTCGTCGTTCAGGTTGGCGAGGCGAAGGTCGCCGCCGAGCTCACGCAGCCGCTTGGCCAGCGAGACCAGCACACCGAGGCCGGAGCTGTCGATGTAGCCGGTGCGGGCGAAGTCGACCAGCACCTTGCGCGCCCCGGTCTCCGCCTCGTCGAGCACCCGCTGCTTGAACTCCTGCCGGTTGCCGACGATCAGCTGTCCCTCGATCTCGATGATGACGACATCGCCGTTGCGCGTCAGGTGCAGGCTCATGGCAGGCTCTTTCAGGGGGTCGGATTCTGGTCAGCGAAAGATGGCGACTGATATTTCTCACGCAATGCGCGGGCGACGGCCGGATGCACCAACTTGTCGATGTCGCCGCCGAACTGTGCCACCTCCCGCACCAGCGAGGAACTCAGGTAGCTGACCTCGAGCGACGGGACCATGAACATCGTCTCGATCTGCGGGGCGAGATGGCGGTTCATCAGCGCCATCTGGTACTCATACTCGAAGTCCGCCACCGCCCGCAGGCCGCGCAGCACGACGCCGACCTTCATCTCCCTCGCGAACTCGACCAGGAGCCCCTTGAAGGCGCGCACCTCCACTCGCGGATCGTCGTCCACCGCGGCGCGGATCAGCTGCATCCGCTCCTCCACGCTGAAGAGCGGCTTCTTGGAGACGTTGCGCGCCACGCCCACGACCAACCGGTCGACGAACGAGAGCGAACGCTTGATCAGGTCGGCGTGACCGTTCGTGATGGGGTCGAAGCTCCCCGCATACAGCGCTGCCTTCGGCATCTCAGGTCTGGTCCTGTTCTGTGTGATGGTAGAACGTCAGGGCGGTGATGCCGTACGCACGGCGGCGTGGACTGCTCCCGTCGGCGTAGGACGGGAGCGCCAGCGAGGCCTCGTGCTCGGCCCCAAAGATCGTCGCGAACGGCGCCCGCAGCCAGCGCTCGGCGAGCGACTGGGCCAGGCTCGTGCCGTACGGCGGGTCGGCGAACGCCAAGTCCCAGCGCGGTGCCGGCAGATCCGCCGCCACGGCATCGATCACCGAGAGTGCGTTCCCGCGATGCACGGTCGAGCGCGCGCCGGCGCCGAGGGCGGCGATGTTCTCCTCGAGCACCCGCCGCACCGCGGGGTCCTGCTCGACGAAGTCACAGTGCGCCGCCCCGCGCGAGAGCGCCTCGAGCCCGAGCGCGCCGGAGCCCGCGCAGAGGTCCACCACGCGCGCACCGTCCACGGAGGGCTGGATGATGCTGAACCAGGCCTCGCGCACGCGGTCGGCGGTGGGACGCACGCCGGCGGGCGGCACCTTGATGCGCCGCCCCCGCCACTCCCCCGCGACGATCCGAAGGTATGTCGGTTCAGCCAACGGGCCCCGCAACGTCTTTCGCCGGCCGGAAGTCCTGCAGCACGAGTTGCAGCGTGCGCCGGCCATTGTACTCGTTGACGTCGAGCCGGTACGCGATGTCGACCACCGCGCCCGCCACCAGCGTGGCCGCCCGCGACGCCATGCCCCAGCCGACCGCCTCGATCATGCCCTCGCCCTTCGCGAACGCGACCTTCACCCCATCGGTGCCGATCTTCCGCGCGCCGGCCTTGAGCCGCACGCCGTGCGAGACGAGCACCGGACCCGGATTCCCCACCCCGAACGGCTCGAGATGACGCTGCGCGCGCTCGAACAGTTCGTCGGCCTCGTGCAGCGGCAACTCGAGGTCGGTGCGCAGCTGCGGCGCGAGGTCGTCGTGGGTGAGTTTCGAGCGGGCGATCTCATTGAACCGCGCCGCGAACTCGGGGATCCGCTCCTCCGCGATGGTCAGGCCCGCTGCCGCGCGGTGCCCGCCATGCTTGAGCAACAGGTCGGTGCATTCCTGCAGCGCGGCGTGCAGGTCGAACGCGCCCACCGATCTTCCCGAGCCCTTGCCCAGCCGCACGGCGCCCGGCTCGCCGGAGCCATCGACCGCGATCATGAACGCCGGCCGCCCCGTCTGCTCCACCACGCGCGACGCGACGATGCCGATCACGCCCGCATGCCAGTCGCGCGAGTCGAGCACGATTCCCCACGTGTCCGCGAGATCCATCTTCGCGACGCGCGCCATCGCCTCGGCGAGGATGCGGCGGTCCATGGCCTGCCGCTGCTCGTTGAGCTCCTCGCACTCGCGCGCGATCGCGTTGGCCGTCGCCGTATCGGTCGCCAGCAGCAACTCGACGCCGCGCAGCGCCTGCCGCAGGCGCCCCAGCGCATTGAGGCGTGGCGCCAGCGTGAAGCCCACGCGCCCGGCGGTGAGCCCCTTCTCGTCCAGCCGCGCGGCGCGCACGAGCGCGGCGAGACCGATGTTGGTGCCGAGCGCGAGCTGCCGGAGCCCGAGTCGCGCGAACACGCGGTTCTCCCCGCGCAGCGGTGCCACGTCGGCGATCGTCGCCAGCGCCACGAGGTCGAGCTGCCGGTGCACCAGCGCCTCGTCACCGCCGCGGAGCCGCGTGACCGCGAGCGCCAGCTTGTACGCCACGCCGACGGCCGCGAGGTCCTTGTCGCGCGAGGGGCAGTCGGCTCTCCGCGGGTTGATCACCGCGTACGCCTTGGGCAGCGGCCCGCCCGGGAGATGGTGGTCGCTGATGATGAGGTCGATGCCGGCCGCGGCGAGCGACTCCGCCGGTGCGTGGGCCGTAGTGCCGCAGTCGCAGGTCAGCACCACCTTCGCTTTCTCGGCGATGGCCGCCGCGACGCCCGCCGGACCGAGGTCATACCCGTCGGTCATGCGGTCGGGGATGAACGGCACCACCACGCCGCCGAGCGCGCGCAGGGCGATGGTCATCAGCGACGTCGAGCAGATGCCGTCGACGTCATAGTCGCCGTGCACGAGGATCGTCTCGCGCGCGCCGATCGCCGCGGCGAGCCGCTCCGCCGCGCGCGGCAGGTCGGCGAGGCACTCGGGCGCCTCGACGTGGTCGATCAACGGTCGCAGGAAGCGCTTGGCGGCCTCGGCGGTGTGCACGCCGCGCGCGGCGAGCAGTCGGCAGACCGCCGCCGGCACGGCCACCTGGCCGGCGCGGCTGCCGTCGGGACGGAGCGCCTCCTCGAGCGACTCCGCCACGCCCGCGGGCGGTGACGGAGGCGGCAGCCAACGGGCCGCCGGGCGGAACGAGGGCGGGGAGCCGCTCACACCGCGTTGTACATGAGCACGCCGCACACCTCGCACATCTCGATCACCGAGCCGGACATCATCGCGTGCCGGCGCTGCATCGGGATCGCCGTGTCGCACGCGCCGCAGGAGAGCGAGTTGAGCGCCACCACCACCTGCACGCGCTTCTGCTTGCGGATGCGGTCGTACTTGGAGCGCAGTGCGTCGGGTACGTCCTTGGCGGCCGCCTCGCGCTTGCCCTTCGCGGCGGCGAGGTCGCCGTCGAGCGCGGCGCGCTGCGCCGTGACTTCCGTGCGCGCCGTCGCCTGCTCCGCCTCGCACTTCTCGAGCTCGGCCTTGGAGTTCGCGAGCGCGCCGCGGAGGTCCTCGAGCTTGCGGTTGATCGAGAGCAGGTCGCTCTCCTCGCCCGCGACGATCTTGCGCGCCTGCTCCATCTGCGCGGAGGCGGCCGTCGCCTGCCGCATGGTCTTCACGGAGTCGAGCTGCGCCTGGTTGCGGTCGATCAGCGCGCGGTGCTCGGCGATCTTGTCGCGCAGGAAGGCCTGCTTGGCCTCTTCAGCCTTCACCGAGGCCGACTGCCGCTCGAGGCCGTCGACGATGCGCTGGCGCCGGGCGTCGAGCTCGCGGATGCGCGGCTCGAGTGCCGCGAGGCCGGCCTCGATCTCGTGGATCTCGATGTCGCGTTCCTGCAATGCCAATAATGCCTGGATATCCGTCATTCTATTTTGATGGGAGAGGTGAGATGTAAGAGGATTTCACTTGCGGTTTGGTACCATTCCCCAGTGCTGAGCACCCAAGGAACGCTTCTCGTCGGCGAGCTTCTTGATGCTCAGGTTGATCTGGTCCTTCTCGCCCTCGCCGGCCAGCGACAGCAACGACTTCAGCGCGCGCACCCGCGCGTCCAGCGACCGCGCGCGCAACTGGCGCATCGCGTCCTCGATGCTGCGCTTGGCGTCGACCACGGCGTCTGGCTCGCCTCGCAAGTCCTCGTACACATGGATGGCGAGGGCATCGAGCTCCTCGGCCACCATCTCCGGCGCGGCATCCGCGCCATGCTTCTGCAACGCCTGGTAGATCGCCCGGTACACGGGGTCACGCAGCGCCGCATGCGGGTCCTCGTCCAGCGCTTCCGCGCCGCCGGCCTCGTCCCCCGGGAACTCCTCGGCTTCCAACCGCCCGATAGCCTCGAAGATCCAGTCCTGCCACACCGGTTGTGTCAGGAGCACGCGGATCAACGTCTGCTCCGCGTTCCCCTGCTCTACGCTCGATCGGTACGGACCGCTCGGGACTGGCGCGGACGCGGTACGCACCGGGCCACCCGCGGCGGCGACCGGAGTCACGGCTGCCGTGCGCGCAGTGCCCCGCCGCGGCGCCGCATGCAGCTCCCTCAGCAGCACCTCGCGCGCTATCCCCGCCGCGTCCGCCGCGCGCGCCAGGTAGAGGTCGCGCGTGATCGGATCGCTCGCCGCACGGATCGTCGGCAGTAGCCGGTCCAGCGCCCGCCGCTTGTGCTGCAGGTCCGAGAACCAGCCGGCGCGCTGCAGTAGCTGCACCTTCCGGTCAAAGACGTCCATCGCATCCTCGATCAGCCGCTCGACCGCCTCGCGGCCCCGCTCGCGCGTGAACGTGTCGGGATCCTCGCCTTCGGGCAGCGTGACCACGCGCACCTCGTGCCCCTTGGCGAGCAGCGCGTCCGCCGCGCGGAACGTCGCCTTCTGGCCCGGTCCGTCGGAGTCATAGAGCAGGAACACGTGCTTCGTGTAACGCCCGATCAACTCCGCCTGCGGCTCCGTGAGCGCCGTGCCCATCGGCGCCACGACATGCTCGACGCCGGCGTCCACCAGTCGCAGCACGTCGAAGTAGCCCTCGACGACGATCGCGCGGTCCTCGCGGCGTATCGCGTTGCGCGCGAACGAGAGATTGTACAGCGTCTTGCCCTTCGCGAAGATCTCCGACTCGGCCGAGTTGAGGTACTTCGGCTCGCCGGGCCCGAGCAGCCGCCCGCCGAAGCCGATGGTGTGCCCGCTCTGGTCGAGGATCGGGAAGATCAACCGGTCACGGAAGCGCGGGCGCGGTTCTTCCCGCTCCTCGCGCATCACCAGCAGGCCCGCCGCGAGCAGCCGCTCGTCGTCGTAGCCGAGCCCGTTGAGGTGCGCGCGCATGGCGCCGATCTCGCGCGGCGCGAAGCCGATCCCGAACCGCTCCGCCGTCGCGCGCGAGACGGCGCGACTCGCGAGGTACTCGCGCGCGTGCGCGCCCGCCGGCTCGTCCCAGAGCGTGCGCTGGAAGAACTCTGCCACCGTGGCCTGGAGTTCCCACATCGGCTCGCGCGGGTCAGGGCCCTCGCGCTTACGATCCACCTCGGTGACCTCGATCCCACTCTTGGCGCCGACGTACTTCACCGCCTCCACGAAGCTCATGCCGAGTCGCTTCTGCACGAAGGTGAATACGCTCCCCTTCTCGCCACAGACGAAGCAGGTGTACCCACCACGCGGCTGCACCGAGAAGTTGGCGTTGGTGCCCTGGTGGAACGGGCAGGGCCCGCGCCACACGGAGCCCACCTTCTTGAGCCGCACATACTCGCTGATGATGGCGACGATGTCCGCCTGCTGCGAGACCTGCTCGACCACCTCGTCGGGGATCATGCGAGCTCCACGACGGTGACGCCGGCGCCGCCTTCGTTCCACGCACCGAGCCGGAACGACTTGGCGCGCGAGTCCCGCGCGAGCAGCTGGTTCACGCGCTCGCGGAGCGCGCCCGTGCCCTTGCCATGGATGATGCGCAGCATCTTGAGGTCCGCGCGCACGACGGCGTCGAGCGCGTAGAGCACGGCCTCGTCCACCTCATGCACGCGCATGCCGCGCACGTCGACCTCGGTCTTGGCCTCGACGTCCGGGATGTCGCCCATCGCCACCGCCACCACCTGCCGCTCCTCGCGCAGGTGCCGCGCCGAGATCCGCCGCAGGGTGCCGAGCGGCACCGTGAGCCGCATCGCGCCCACGGTGACCACGCCCTCGTCACCGCGCCGCTCGACGAACTGCCCGGTCTTGCCGCCGAGCGTGCCGACCGCGACGGCATCACCGACCTCGATCGCCACGCCGCGCTGGTCGAGCGTCTCGACCTCGTCCTCGCCCGCGCCGCCTCGCGTGCCCGCGCGCGCCGCGACCTCCGCCGCACGCTCGCGCTCATCGAGCGCCGCCAGTGCGTCCTTCTCGCGTCCGGCGCGCTGCTCCACCGCGCGCCGCGCCTCGGCGGCCGTCTCCTCGATCGACGCCGCGCCCGCCTCCTTGAGCGAGCGGATCGTGCGCTCGACTTCCTGCCGCGCGTCGAGCAGGTAGCGGCGCGCCTCGCTCCGCGCCTGCCGCTCCACCTCGCGCTCGCGAGCCGTCACCAGGCGCTCGCGCTCCGCCACTTGCTCCCCGCGGCGGCTCGCCTTCTCCTGGGCCGCGGTCAGCTCACGCTCCAGCTCGGCGAGCGACTCCGATCTCCGCTCGACGTCCGCAAGCAACGCGCTCAGGTCGCGCTCGAGCTGCGGCACGCGCTCCTCGGCCCGCGCCAGCACGTTCCGCGGCATGTTGAGCCGCTGCGCGATCGCGAGTCCGTACGATCGGCCCGGGATGCCCTTGATCAGGCGGTACGTCGGCGCGAGCCGTTCGGCGTCGAACTGCAGTGACGCGTTCACCACGCCCGGTACCTCGCCGGCGAGTTCCTTGAGCGCGCCCAGGTGCGTGGTGGCGATGGTCGTCGTGCCGCGCCGCGTGAGCTCCTCGAGGATCGCGCCGCCGAGTGCGGCGCCTTCGAGCGGATCCGTGCCCGAGCCCAGCTCGTCCACCAGCACGAGCGAGTCGGCCGAGGCGCGCTCGAGGATCTCCGTGAGGTTCTTGAGGTGCGCGCTGAAGGTGGAGAGCGACGCCTGCAGGCTCTGCTCGTCGCCGATGTCGGCGAACACGTCGTCGAAGCATGGCAGCGTGCTCTCCGGACCGACCGGCGCCGGGATGCCGCTCTGCACCATCAGCGAACAGAGCGCCAGCGCCTTCAGCAGCACCGTCTTGCCGCCCGTGTTGGGCCCCGAGACGAGCAGAGTGCGCTCCGCCGGCTCCATCATCAGCTCGAACGGCACCACGGAGATTCCCTGCGCCAGCAGCAGCGGATGGCGGCCCTCGCGCACATGGAAGCCGTCGCGCGCCGCGACGAACTCGGCGGCCCAGCAGCCCGCGGCGAGCGCGTACCGTGCACGGCCGTAGAGCGAGTCGAGCTCGATCAACGCCTCGAGCGCCTCGGTCAGCGCCTCGCGCTCGGGGCGCAGCTCGTCGGTGAGCTCGCGGAAGATCCGCTCGGTCTCCTCGCGCTCCTCGGCCTCCAGCTCGCGAATGCGGTTCCCCGCCTCCACGGCCGCCGGCGGCTCCACGAACACCGTCTGCCCCGACTGCGACGAGTCGTGCACGATGCCGCCGATCGAGCCGCGCCCTTCGCGCCGCACGGGGATCACGTAGCGCCCGTTTCGCAGCGTGACCGAGCCGTCCTCGACGCGATGATGCGGGTCGAGCTTCGACATCAACCGTTCGAGCAGGCGCACGAGTTCGCCCTCGGCGCCGCGCATCTCCTTGCGGAGTCGCCGGAGCGTGGGCGAGGCATCGTCGCGCAGCTCGCCATCCTCGGTGAGCACGCGCTCGAGCCGCTGCTCGATTGCCGGTCGCGCTATCAATCGGTCGGCCAGCGGCACGAGCGGGGCGCGCGCCATCGCCGGCCGTTTCTCGTCGCGGAGGGCGGCCTGCGTGCGTCGCGAGGACTGCAGGAGCACGATGGCGGCGCGCAGCTCGCGACCGTTCCACGAGGCGCCGGCCACGCGGAGGCGTGACAGCGCGTCGGCGAGTTCCGGCACGGCCTCTGGACGCCAGCCGTCCTGGCCGTCCACGAGGGCGCGCATGGCCGTCACGCGCACGTGCTCGGAACGGATGAGGGCGAGCGCGTCCTCGCGCTCCGGCCGCGTGCCCCCGACGGCAAACGGGCGCAAGGCGCGAATGCGCCCTGCGCCCGGCGTGCTGGAAGCGTGACCCGCAACGTGGTCGAGCAGCCGCCCGAACTCGAGGACCTCGAGGGCGTGCGCCTGGAAGCTCACTTCGACGGCCCTAGCTCCTCGCGCGCGATGCGGTTGAGGACGCTGCCGTCGAGCCGCCCCTTGAAGCGCGGCATCACCTTGGCCATGACGGCGCCGATCTGCGCGGCGCCCCCACCGATCGCTTCGCGGACGGCGGTGCGGACCTCGTCATCCGAGGGGGCCGCCGGAAGCCAGACGGCGATCGCCTCGGCTTCACGGCGCTCGGTCGCGGCCATCTCGCCGCGACCTGCCTGTTCGAACATCTCGCTCGATTCCCGTCGCCGCTTGATCGCCTTGCGCAACACCTCGACGACGTCCTCGTCGGTGAGGTCGCGATTGAGCTCGATCTCGCGGTTCTTGATCTCCGACAGCACGGTGCCCAGCAACAGGACGCGTTCCTTGTCCTGCGCCTTGCGGGCGTCAAGCAGCTCGCCCTGCACCAGTGCCGCCAGCCCGGACATCAGTGCGTCCGGGAGCGCTTGTTCTTGCGCTGCGCTGCGTTGAGCTTCCGCTTTCGCTTCTCGCTCGGCTTCTCGTAGTGGCGATGCTTGCGAAGATCCGAAAGGATCCCTGCCTTCTCGCACTTCTTCTTGAAGCGCTTCAGTGCGCGCTCGAAGTTTTCATCTTCGTGGATGATGACTTCTGACAAACTGGTCTTCCCCCCTTCATGGCGTTTGTAGCGCCGGCTTGGGAATCGTGTGGTAGCCCACCAAGTTACCCCGCGCCTCTCCTCTTGACAAGGCGCAGGTCCTGATCTGTCAAGCCATCCAGTGAGCTGCCGTCAATTCATCATCCCGGCGGCCACTTCATGTGGCGCCCGCCCAGCAGATGCAGGTGCAGGTGCGACACCGTCTGCCCACCCTCGTCGCCGGTGTTGATCACGCTGCGGTAGCCCGTGGCGGCGATCCCCTCGGAAACCGCGACCTCCCTCGCCATATCCTGCATGCGGGCGACCACCCTGAACTCATCCGCGGGAACCTCATTCAGCGAGGCGTAGTGCTTCTTCGGGATGACGAGCACGTGCACCGGCGCCTGCGGCGAAATGTCGCGGAATGCCAGGCACTCGTCGTTCTCGGCGACCTTCGCCGCGGGGATCTCGCCGCGGCTGATGCGGCAGAAGAGGCAGTCGGTCATGCTGGTTGTTCCCTTGTCATTAGCGCGGCTCGCACCGCGGCGACGCCGGCCAGCGCGGCCGTCTCGAACCGGAGGATCGACCCGCCCAGCGCCACGCGCCGGAAGCCCGCTTCCGTCAACGCCGCCAGCTCGCCCTCCTCGTACCCGCCTTCGGGCCCGACGGCGAGGGTCACCGGCGGGAGCATGTCAGCGCCGTCGGAGCCCCGCATCCAGTCGAGCACCACCTCGAGCACTCCCGGCGACCCAGCCTCCAGCACCAGCGCGACGCCCTCCGGCCGCGCCGCGATCGCATGCTCGACCGTCGCGTCCGGGAACATCACAGGCAGCCATGCGCCTCCGGACTGCTCGAGCGCCGACACCATGCGTGACCGCGCCTTCTGCTGGAAGGTCGTGCCCTCGCCGCGCGGGGTCACGTGCCTGGAGCGCTTGTAGACCACCGGCCGCCAGCTGGCAACCTGCAGCTCAGTGGCCTTCTCCGCCAGCCAAAGCATGCGGTCGCGGTCGGCCACCGGCAGCATCAGGTGGATCTCCGCCGGCGGCGTCACGAGCGTGGCCGCGTCCACGCTCACCGTCGCATGTCGCTTGGCCAGCTGCGTCAGCACACCCTCGCCGCGCACGCCGGCACCGTCGAGCAGTCCCACCCGCGCACCCGTCTCGAGACGGCGCACGCGCATGTGGTGCGCACTCTCCTCGCCGAGCGTGACGGTGGACGGAGCACCGAATGGTTCGTCGGTGACGAAGGTCGGCAGGCTCATCCCTGCCTCGCGACGCGGCTCTCGCGGGCGGTGCGGCTCACGCGCGCGACACCCGCACGCTCCACCACGCGTCCTCGTGATCCTCGGCGTCCACGCGCCATCCGTCGGCGGCGAGGACCTCCATCATCCGCGGGCGCTCCTCGAACAGGATGCCGCTGAGTATCGCCACCCCGTCGTCGTCGAGCGACATCGCCATCACCGGCAGCAGCTCGACGAGTACCGAGGAGATGATGTTCGCCAGCACCACCCGCACGGGTGCGACCATGCCAAGGAACGCGGCCGCGTCGCCCTCCAGCACCACCACGCGGTCGTCGACGCCGTTGCGCGTGACGTTCTCCTCCGCG
>Ga0247822_10001155_pt1 | contig 15798 bp, 8 predicted proteins | sample 13C_Cellulose_Da_FD_192423 | JGI IMG/M metagenome (GOLD analysis project Ga0247822, IMG submission 192423) | Soil microbial communities from agricultural site in Penn Yan, New York, United States - 13C_Cellulose_Day30 | ecosystem: Environmental > Terrestrial > Soil > Agricultural land | place...
CCCGCGATCTGCCCGTTTACGAGACCGCGCGCTGCAGGCGCTCGTCCTGCTCGTATCGGCCGAGCAGGGCGAGGACGCGTACCTCCGCGGTCTCGTAAACGGGCAGATCGCGGGCATCGCGCCCGGCCTTGCGACTGAGGTCCGCGGCGCGCACGCCGCCGGAGCCGAACACGCGCTGCTCGAAGCGGTGCTCTCCGTCGACGACGCAGGCGACCGCCGGCTGCTCGATGACGCTCAGCAGCATGCCGTGAACGGCGGAGCTGCCGGGCTCGCCGCGGCCAGTGACTGGCTGCCCGCCGGCCATGCCGCGCGAGAGGCCGCGGCCGCCGCCGCGCTGATCAAGTTCGTCGACGCGCCGAGCGCTGACGCGCTGGAGGCTCTCCTTGCGGCGTTCGATCACCTGAGCGCTCACCGGCTGGACCGCGCGCTTCGCCGATCGGAACACGTGGAGGCGCGCAACATGGCGGCGCGGCTCGCGGCGTGGTTGCTAGCGCGGCGGGTGCGTCCCCAGCTCGCGGAGCACGGTACGGCCTGGCAGCCAGCGGTCGACCTCGCGCGACGCTACGCCGAGGAGGGCGGCTACCTCGACTGGGCGCGCCAGAGCCTACGTGGGATGCGTGGCGCGGGCGACGCGCTGATGGCGGCCGTGCGCCGGCTGTACGAAGCGGTCGATGCGGTCGCTCGGGCCGACGACGAGCGCTTCGCGAAGGCCTACGTGTCGTGGGTCGACGCCGGAAAGCCGTCGAGCGAAGTCCTTCCCATCGAGCACGTCACGAAGCGGGTGGTCGCTCAGTTCCTGAAGGGCGGCGAGCATCGGCGACTGCTGCTCGTGCTGATGGACGGCATGAGTTACGCCGCCGCAGTACAAGTCCTGCAACGCCTGCGTGATCAGCGTCGTTGGAGCCCGATCGCGTGGCGGGCGCCAGGCTGGAACGGCCTCCTCCCGATCCCCCCCGTGCTGGCAGCGGCGCCGACGCTGACCGAGGTGAGTCGCGCGGCTCTGTTCGCGGGTGTGGCCGATCCGCGCTTCGGCGACCAGGGAACCGACAAGGACGACGGGCGATGGGCATCGAACCCGCACGTCCGCGACCTGGTCGGCGAGGAGCCGCTCAAGGTGTTCTTCCGGCGTGATATCCATGCCGGCCACGAGCTCATCGAAGAGGTGAAGCAGGCGGTTGCGGGGGATCAGCGCGTCGTGGCCGTAGTCGTGAACGCGATCGACGAGCAGCTCAAGGGCAGCCTGCAGGTCGCGGTCGACTACAGCAAGACGCCGATTCTCCCGCTCGAAGCGCTGCTCAGCGCGGCGGACGGCGCCGAGCGCGCCGTGCTGCTCGTGGCCGATCATGGGCACGTCGCAGGTGACGCGATGCGCGTGGCAGGTGGGCGTATCCCGCCCGGCCGTGAGGGCGGTGCTCGTTGGCGCGCGCTGGCTGAAGGTGAGCAGCCGCAGGACGGCGAGGTTGTCCTTCCCCGGACCTCTTGGAAGCCTCGTGGCGCCGCCGGCATTGCCGCGTTGTGGGACACCGGGGTGGCGAATCGTGCGCCCCACTACGGCGAGCACGGCGGGCTCTCACTGGCCGAGGCGGTGGCGCCTGCCTTCCTGATCGGGCCTGAATGGCTCGATCGCGTCGCGGGCGACGATGTCGAGCTGTCGTGCCGCGTGCTGCCCGAACCCGACTGGTGGGCGCTCAAGATCGCGCGCCCTGGCGCAAGGCCGGTCGCCGTGGAGGAGCCGAAGGCGCCGGTCAAGGCGCAGCTCCAGCTCGTCGGCGTCGAGGCGCCGACCGCGATCGCGGCACCGCCGGTCGCGCCGACCGAGCCCGCGCTCGTCGCGCGGCTTCGCGCGTCCAAGCTGTTCGCGCAGCAGGTCGCCGGCGTGCCGAAGCCCGAGGTGGAGCGGGTGCTCACATGGCTCGCTGTGCTCGTCGATGGGGGCGGTACTCTGACGGCCGCTGACTTCGCGCGGCTGTGCGGCGTGCGCCCCCACCAGGTGGGAGGCGTCGTCGCGCGCATGGGTGTTCTGAACGCCGACGGGTTCGCGATCATCGAGCACGACGTCGCGGGCCGCCGGGTCGTCCTGCACAAGGCGAGGCTGATCTCGCAGTTCGGAGTGCCGGAATGAGCGAGGCGGGCGGGCCGAGCATGCTGCTCCGTAAGGACGTCATCGAGGCGCTGCGCCGAGGAACGGTTCCGCGTCGTGGGCTGGACCTCTTCGCGGTGGGGACCGATCGCTTCTCCGTTTCGCTGAAGGAGGAGCTCGAGAGGTGCGCGACGGGCGGAGCGGTGTTCAAGGCTCTACGCGGCGACTTCGGCTGTGGCAAGAGCTTCACCGCGCGCTGGTGCCAGCAGCAGGCGCTGGCCCGCGGCTTCGCCGTCGCCGAGGTGCAGATCTCAGAGAACGACACGCCTCTGCACCGCCTCGAGACGGTCTACCGGCGGGCGACGGAGGGCCTGCGCACGGCCGAATGGGACACCGGAGCCTTCCGCGCGATCATCTCGCAATGGCTGATGGGCCTCGAGGAAGAGGTCTCGCGCACCCTCCGCGATCCGGACGACTTGAAGGCGCTGTCCGAGGGCGTCGGCAACCTGCTCGAAGCGCGGTTGAAGGATGTCAGCGCCGTGCAGCCTCAGTACGCGGCGGTGCTTCGCGCCTACCACGCGGCCGAGGTCGCTGGCGACCACGCGATTTCCGAAGGGCTCATCGCGTGGCTGATGGGTCAGCCCAACGTCAGCGCGGATATCAAGAAGCAGGCGGGCATCAAGGGCGAGATCGACCACACCGGCGCGCTCGGCTTCCTTCGCGGTCTGCTCGCGGTACTCCACCAGTGCGGGCGCCCCGGACTGCTGCTCGTCCTCGACGAGGTCGAGACCATTCAGCGCGTTCGTTCCGATAGCCGCGACAAGAGCCTGGAGGCGATCCGCAAGCTCATCGACGATCTTTACGGTGGTCGCTTCGCGGGGCTCTATGTCCTCATCACCGGGACGCCGGCTTTCTTCGATGGTCCGAACGGCGTGAAGCGCCTGCCGCCGCTCGCCCAGCGTCTGCACGTGGACTTCTCGAACGACCCGAAGTGGGACAACCCGCGTGACGTTCAGGTCCGCCTCTTTCCCTTCGATCAGCAGCGGCTGATCGAGGTCGGTCGCCGCGTGCGGGACCTCTACCCGACGGAGCACTCCGAGCGCATCAAGGAGCGCGTCACGGACGCCGTGCTCACGGGCCTCGCGAACGAAGTCGCGGGGAAGCTGGGAGGCAAGGTCGGCGTGGCGCCGCGGATCTACTTGCGCAAGCTGGTTGCGACGATCCTCGACCGCGTCGACCTGTTCCCCGACTTCGATCCGGCCAAGGACCTCGACATCCGCATCGATGCCGAGGAGCTCACGCTCGAAGAGCAGGCCGCGGCCGCTGGCAAGAAGCCGGACGACATCGAGCTCGAGCTGTGACGACGCGCCCGGACGCCATCGACCGGCTGAGCCCCGCGGTTCGCTACCAGATCGCGAACGGGCTGGGGTGGAGCGGTCTTCGTCCGGTGCAGGCGCTTTCGACCGAAGCGATACTCGACGGCGCCAACTGCGTCGTGCTCGCGCCCACCGCCGGCGGCAAGACCGAGGCGGCGTTCCTCCCGCTCCTGTCGAGGATGGACGTCGAGGACTGGCGCGGCGTCTCGGTGCTCTACATCGCGCCGATCCGCGCCCTGCTCAACAATCAGGAAGCGCGGCTCTCGAAGCTCACGGGCCTCATCGGTCGGCGCGCTGGCAAGTGGCACGGCGATGTGAAGGATGCCGCGCGCAAGCGACTGATCGAGGATCCCCCCGACGTCCTCGCGATCACGCCCGAGTCTCTCGAAGCGATGCTGCTTTCGACCCGCACGCCCGCCCGACGGTTCCTCGCGCACGTTCGCGCCGTCGTCATCGACGAGGTGCACGCTTTCGCGGGCGACGATCGCGGCGCGCACCTCGTCGCGCTCCTGGAGCGCGTCTCCCGCATCGCTGAGTCCGACATCCAGCGCATCGGCCTCTCTGCGACTGTTGGTGACCCCGAGGTCATCGTCGGGTGGCTCAGCGGTAGCAGCATGAGGCCCCAGCGCGTCGTCGATCCTGGCGGTGCGCGGAAGCCTCCGGACCTGCACCTGGACTTCGTCGGCACGCTCGACAACGCGGCACTCCTCATCGATCGCCTGTACCCAGGAACCCGCCGCCTCGTGTTCGTGGACAGCCGGCGGCGCGTCGAGGAGCTTGGCCACCGCCTCTCACAGCGCGATGTCGAGGTCTACCTTTCGCACTCGTCGCTCGCGCTCTCGCAACGAACGGCCGCCGAGAGAGCGTTCGAGGAGGGTACTAACTGCGTCATCGTGGCGACCAGCGCGCTGGAGCTGGGCATCGACGTCGGCGACCTCGATCACGTCATCCAGATCGACGCGCCGAGCAGCGTCTCTTCGTTCCTGCAGCGCATGGGACGTACTGGTCGACGGCCGGGCTCCACGGCGAACTGCACCTTCCTTGCGACCGACGACGACGCGCTCCTGCGCGCTGCCGCCATCATCGATCTGTTCAGGAAGGGCTACATCGAGCCGGCCGCGCCGTCGGCATGGTCGCCGCACGTGCTCGCGCACCAGGCCATCGCGCTCGCAATGCAGGAGCAGGGCTCGGCAACGCACGCGTGGTGGACTTGGCTCGAAGGCTGCGCAGCGTTCCGTGATGTGTCCCCGGTCGAGCGGGAGGCGATCGTGCGCCACATGGTCGCGAACGACATCCTCGTCGAGGCCGACGCTCGCCTGGCGCTCGGCGCGCGCGGTGAGAAGCTCTACGGCGCGAAGCACTTCCTGGAGCTCTACGCAGTCTTCTCGACGCCGCGCGTACTCCGCGTGATGCACGGACAGACGGAGGTCGGCGTCATTGACGCATCGTTCCTCCAGGACAAGGAGGAGAAGGTTCCGAACTTCGTGCTCGCTGGAAGGGCGTGGCACATCAACGGCGTCGACTGGAAGGCCGGCACGTGCTCCGTTCAACCCGCCGAAGCCGGCGCCTACCCCAGATGGTTCGGCCAACCAGTGAGCCTCGAGCGCTCGCTCTGCCAAGCCATGCACCGCATCCTCACAGGCACCGACACGGACCCCGCATGGTCGAAGCGCGCCGTCGCCGCGCTCGAAGCCCAGCGCGAATCCCACGCGTTCCTCGACGTCGGCCCCCTTCCTCTCGAGGAGGGTCCCGACGGTCGCTGCCGCTGGTGGACCTTTGGCGGCGGCGCAGGCAATCGCGTCCTTGCGGGGCTGCTCGAGCTGGAGCTCGGCGAGCGCGTCTCACCCGGGAACACGTTCATTACGTTCTCCAACCGCGCCGCCGAGAGCACCGTCGCCATTCGCCAAGCCATCCATGGGCTCGCTGCGCGCGCACCAATCACCTGGGACGACGCCGCGCGCCTCGTCGACCCCGGCCAGCGCTCGCGCGTATCTAAGTTCCAGCCGTGCCTCCCGCCGGACATCGAGCACGGACTCATCGCCCGGGAGGCGATGAACGTCGACGACGCCAACGCGACCCTCGCGAACTGGGGGCTCGACCTGTCGACCCGAGAGGGCTAGGCATGACCACGAGCGCCGACGCTCAGGGTGCGTTACGCGGCGTCCCTAGGTTCTGTGCGTCGGTCACGCCGCCTCCTCACCAGCGCCTTCCCGCCTCCAGCGCGGCGCGCAGGGTCTCCAGCCAGTCGGCGCGCAATCCGGACTCGTCCTCGAGACGCTGGCCGGTGATGGTCTCGATCATGTCCCGGACGTCTAGTGCGATGTAGTGAAGGCGGGGGAGCGTGGTGGGGTCGAGATCGATGGGCTGGATCTCGCGGATGCAGCCGTCGTCGAAGACGACGTCGACGAACGTCGAGAGGCTGCAGTTCTCGCAGTCCGCTCCGAGCAAGATATGGACGGGCTCGCCGGCGGCTGGCGGCCGCACACGATAGGACGTCGCTTCGAACTCGCTCGGGATGATGTCATCGCGCGGGCAGTCGCCCACGACGTAGGTTGCGCCGAGGTCGCCGAGGTGACTCGGGATCCAGGCCGGCCCCTCGGCGCCGCAGCGAGGACACTTCAGGTTGGTCTTGAAGTAGGTGATGAGCGCCATGTCACTACACCATGAGGATGATCGTTAGTGTACGCGTCCCGCCAGCACCGTCCGGGATCACCGCTTCGTAGGTGCCATGGTAGTGCTCGGCGATCGCCTTAGCTTGTTTTTGACCCAACCTCTGCCTGACCGGGTTCGTCTTTCCCGGACCGTATCGATCAAACAGTCGGTTGATGATGTCCTCGTCACCGGTCATGAAGGTCGGCTTGGAAACACCTTTCGCGAACATCGCATCGGCAACGATCGAGCGGTCACCAGCCCCCTTGTTGGCGCCGATGGCTCCGGGCTGACGCGCAAGCTCGGCCAGGACCGCGGAGTACTGCGCGCTGTCCCTGGAGATCGTCAGCTCGAAGCCTCGGCGGTCGAGTCCCGATCTGGGCGCACTCTCCGCGAGAACGTTCGCTGCGGCGCGGAGATCGTGGCCTTCACCGATGATCGAAGCCATGTCTCGCGCAGGTGGATCGGTCGTGAGATCCTGAAGCTTGGGCTTCGCGCGACCTCGTAGGTAGTTGATGCCAACCCGCTTGTGCGCCTGGAGTGCGCTCCACGCCATACCATCCATCAGCTCCTTGATTCCGGCCAGAATGTTCGCGTCGACGATGAGCGAATCCGCGTTCAACGCAGTTGCCGGCGTCTTCGTCGAGGCCTCGAGGTTCTCTGCATGCGTGGCGAGCGTGCCCGGCTTCTTGCTCTTCACCTGGGCCACCCCGCTGGCGGTCACCTCGCCGAGCTGCGCACGCTCGATGTTCAGGTGGCGGCCGGTGACCGGGGGGACAGTCTTCTCGATCGTCTCCTTGCCGTAGACGTCGACGTTCTTCTGAGCATCGGCGGCGCTGATGTCCTGCAGGCCCCTGAGCGCCGTCGGGTTCACCGCTCCGAGCAAGTTCCTGGCGCCGGTGCCATCGAGGGACTGCCCGGCCCACTTCACGGTGTCGGGACCGTGGTGGATCACGAGGCTGGCGAGCTCGGATTCGTCGAGGCCCGAGGGGCCGTCGGTCAGTCGGTGCAGGGCCGATGGCCCGAGGTCCGCGGCGAGCTGGATGTGTCGGTCGACCGCCGCGTGAACCAGCGACTCGGGCGTACCGGGCTTGAAACGAAGCTCGTAGCCGCCGCCAGGCTTCTGCTGGATCGTGATCTCGTCGGTCTTCGCGGTGGCGTCGATCGAAAGCTGATCGGAGGCGATTCCGAGCTTGCGGGACGCGGTGGTGCGGAGCTGACCAAGGTCTGCCCCGGCGACGTCGCCGACCTTCGCGGTAGTCGGAACACCGGCACCGTGGCCGGCGGGATCGGGCACCGCGACCGGCTTACCCTGCTGCCACTCGATCTTGTACGGATCGGCGGCGCTGTCGACGTTTCGGCGGAGCTGATAGGTACCATCGCCGTTCTCGACGTAGAAGTGATCCACGGGTGGAGGTGGATAGTCGGCGGCAATCGCGGCCTGGGTGATCGTGTCGTGCGCGGCGATGAAACCAGGGCCCTCGTCGAGCTCGTTCACGGCCTGGGCGTGGACGGCCGCCTGAGACTCGAGGGCCTTCATCTTGGAGTCGTAGGCGGTGGGATCGAGCTTGCCGGCGGCGAGATCGTCGGCGTACTGCTTGGCGAGGCGGGCCAGCTTGTCGAGCTCGTGCTGCGCGTGCCAGGCGCGGCTGTTCGACTTCGGCACGCGTTTGCCGCGAAAGCGGGCCGAGAGGCGGTCGATCAGCTCGCGCAGCCAGCCGAAGAAGCCCTGGTACTTCAGAAGGGCCGCGGCCTTCTGGGCGTGGATGGCGATCTCGCCGGGGTCGGCGGCGGCGCCGAGGATCACGCGCAGGTTCGTGGGTAGCCCGTAGCCGTCGGCGTCGAAGTGGATCTCGACGCCGCGGCCGGCGACACGCGTGCCGTCGGTGTCGAGGAAGATCGGGATGTCGACGGCGACAGGGCCGGCGGCGTCGTGAAAGGCCTTGGCCCGATCGACGGGCGCGCGGGACATGCCCGACTCGGGGAGGTCGATGTGGCTGTCGTGCTCGGCCCGGCTCTGCTTGCCGCGCATCGCGAGCTGCTGGCCCACCGCCATGCCGACCTGCAGGAGCTGGCTGCCGACGAGCTGCATGACGATCGCGCGCTTGAGGCCGTCCGGCATCTTGGGGTCGGCCGTCGCTGCCTCGAGCTGTTCGATGAAGGCGGCGCCGGCGACCGCCATGCCGAGACCGTCGGCGCCCAGCCCGAGGATCATCCAGCCCTTCCCGACCTGGACGCCCTGCATCACGGCCTTCGAGGTCGCGGCGTACTGTCCGACGCCGGCCGCCGCGCCCAGGATGTTGACGAGATCGAGCGCGGTCGCCATGTCCATGCGCAACGTGCCCTGCTGAGCCCGGTCGGCGAGTCGGTAGGCCGATGGGACGGCGCCGATGACGCCGATGGGTACGAGGAGCGCGAGCGAGGCGCCACCGGTGAACGGCGCGGCAGCCACGGCCGCGATCGACGCGACGGTCGCGACGTTCTCGACGGCCTCCATCCACAGCTTGCCGAGCGCGCGGTCGATGCGCTCGGTGCGCTCGATCGCCGCGGCGCCTGCGGCCGCGCCCGCCCAGATGGTCTCGGCCGGGATCGACAGCGTCACGTATCCGCGGCCGTACGCGCTGTTCTCGAGGAGGGTGATGGCTGCGTCGGCGATGGCGTCTTCGCGGGTGGCGCCCTGGCCGACGTCGGTGCGCGAGTCCTTGGTGGTGGAGTCGACCAGGCGGTAGCGACGGCGCCCGGCGTTCGGCGGCAACTCGAAGGCCTCGAGCAGCAGCCGGATGGTCTGTCCCGTCTCCTCGGCCACGAACGCGGCGCTGATGCGAATGGAGGCTTCGAGGGAACCGTCCGTGGTCGCGCCCTTCATCCGTTCGGCGCGCAGCTCCAGGATGGTGCCGATCTCGTCGAGACGCTTGCGGATCTGCTTCTCGTCGAACGAGCCGGCCTGCACCCCGGTGAGCGCTTGCTGCAGCTGCTCCCGCTCCAGCTCGAGCTGCGCGTCGCCGCGGTCGTCGAGGCCTCGCTCGATCAACGCGCGCTCCTCGACCAGTGCCTTCTTCTGGTCGGGGCTGAGCCCAGGCGCCTCGAGCTCTTGCTGGATCTCGGCGAGGCGCGCGAGCGCTCCTGCCCTCACCTTCCCGTCGAGGTGAACGCGCAGCTTCGACATCTCCGCTGCCGGGCGGACCCACACGGGCAACCAGGCGACGCTCGGCGCGCGATCGATGGGCGAGTCGTCGTTCGGGGTCGGCACGGCGCTGCACCGGACGACGTAGAGCCCCTCCTTGCCGAACGGCATCGTCTTCTCGTTGCGCGGCTTGGTCAGCGCCTCGACGAAGGTGGCGATGACGGTCCCGACCATCCGCAGGACCGCGTTCGCGGCCGCCAGCGTGACCGCGCCCACCCCCGGTTCGCCGAGGATGCCGCGGAGGGCACCGACGCTGCGCTGGATGTCGGTGCGACCGTACTTCGCATCGCGAGACAGGCGGCTGCCCAGGACGTCCGTGGTGCCGGGCGTCTCGCCGCGCGCCGCCAGATCGTCCGCGGTCTCGTTGAGCTTCGCGATGTCGTCCGACGGGATGTGCACCAGCTCCCAGCGGTAGACGTAGCCACGGAAGGCCTCGAACACGTCGGGGAACGCGATGCTCATGACGAACTCGCGCTCGCCCCCGAGCGGAGTATCGAAGAACGGCTCCTCGAGCTGGGGATAGGAGCGCAGCTCGGAGTCGAGCGGCGGGCGAGTCGCCTTGGTGACCCCGTCGTGCAGGGTCTGGTTGCCGTCCGTCTCGAGATCGGCGAGCGCGAGCCGGGTCGCGAAGCGAGCGAGGAACTTTCTCCGCGCTTCGGCACTCCTGATCATCTTCTTGGTGGCGCCGGCGTCGGCGAGCGCCTCGAGCATGAAGAACGTCGCGTGCAGGTGCGCCGGTATCCAGTCCTCCGGAGCTGGCTGAACTTGGGTGACGTCGCGAGGATCGAGCGCAGGCAGCTGCCAGAGGGCGCGATAGGCCGGCTCGCGGATGAGCGCCTCGTCGGCGCGAATCGCCTCCAGGGCGTACATCGGGCCGTGCAGAGCGTCGTAGACGGCGGTGCGAGCCTCCTCGTGGGCGACGATGGTGGCGGTCGACGGATGGTCCTGAGCGGCGCGCAGCGCCTTCCCGTAGCGGGTAAGCAGGGTCCGCTGCGACGCGCCCATGACGGCCCAGTACAGCGGCTCGTTCATCCAGGCTGGGAGCGGCAGGGCGTCGTGCAGGTCAGCCCACGTCTCGGCGGCGTCGACGCCACCCTGCAGCGTGGCCTTCTCCTCGGCGTCGAGCCGGACCTTCAGCCCGCGCGCCTCGAGCCAGTCGACCAGCTGGAGCGCGAAGGGGTTGTAGACCGTGTAGTCGGTGATCTGATCGTTCTGCGTGGCCCGGCCCTCGACGCCGCCCTTGGGAGCGGGGTGAAGGGCACCGATCATCTCGTTGAGGAGCGCGACGCTGTACGCCTTGCCGACCAGGTCCTGCAGCGCCGACGCCAGTCCTTGCTTGTGGCGATCGAGGCCGGCCACCCACGCCGTGGCAGCTCGCGGCTTGTACACGATGCCGCCCATGACCACCTGTCGCTGCATCACGATCGGGTTGGCGTAGAGCTTGTCGTCGTCCGGGGTGGGGTCCTCGTGCGCCGGACCGGCGGGGACCGGGATCGACGGCTGGAGCAACCCTTCCCCCCGCGCGTAGGCGCGGCCGAGGCTGGTGGCCTCCTCCTCGGCCCGACCGGGGTGCGCAGTGCCAGGCAACCTGCGCTGCGCGAGATGGATCATCTCGTGGGCGAGGAGGTAGCGCCCATCGACGCTGCCCGGATCGTGGAGCTGGGGGTGCAGGTAGATCGTCTGCCCTTCCTGCAGGCCTCGCACCCCGGCCTGCTCCGTGCGCCACACCGCGACGTCATCTACAACGATCTCGATGCCGTGGACGTCGAGCGCAAGCGCGTGCGCGATCGTCAGCACCTCTCCAGTGAGGACGGCGCGCCGGGCGGCGTCACGGGCCGCGATGCGGACCGGCGGCGAACCCAGCTCACGCGCCGAGCGCAGCGAGCTCGATCTCGACGAGCCGGCACCTGCCCGATAGGCGCGCCTGGCGCGGGCAGAGTGCCCGCCGGTGGGGCGGCCAGCGGCTCGTTCAGCCAGCACCTCGAGATAGACCGCGACCGGATGAGCGCCATGGCCCATGGCGATCCGTTCCTCGAGCTCCTCGACGAGGTCATCTTCTTCCTCGGCGGTGGCTCCGAGCTGGCTCTTCAGCCATTCGAAGCTCACGGACGCACCCGACCGTCATGACCTCTGGAACAGATCGCCACCATCACTTCCGCTTGTCGGCGCGCGCGAGCCGCGGTTTCCGCTCACCGACGATATTCCGTCCCCCCTGCGGATCCCAGCGGACTTTCACGAGTTGCTGGCCGTCCGCGGTCGGCACGGGAACGGACGGCAAGGTCATGAGTCGCCTGGGCGAGATCTCTCATCCCGTTCGGGTGAGCGAGATCGTGCAGTCTTCGGCGGATCTCGGCGACGCGTTTCGGTACGCTGGAATCCATAGTGGGGCAGTGGACGTGTTCAAGCGACGCCACCGCGTCATCGATGACGATTCGTCGCCACATGCGCAGGTTCTTGGCGGTCCGCGACGAGCGCGTCCACGCCTCAAGTTTCGAATGGACGAGCTCTCGACCACGCGTCTCGCGCAAACGCGCGTCATTTCCTGAGAACGCCGCGTAGACGCTGAGCATGGACCTATCACCATGAGCAAAGTGGGACGTACCGCGATAAGCACGGTCGAGTGGGTCTTCGACCCGTTACCTGCGTCAGGCGCGCGACGAGGCGGAGATCCCGCGAGTCACGTCTTCCGCCAGACGGTGACGAGCTTCGTGCGCGAGGTCGTCCAAAACGCCAACGACCAGCGCACCGGTGCACCTGAGGTCCACTTCAAGTTCATCGAGCTTGCGGACGACAAGCTCGACCGGTTCCTCGATGCCGTGTCGTGGCGAACGCTCGAGCCGCATCTGCGGGCCGCGGCCACCACGAAGGGTGGAAGGCATCTGCGGGCGTTCCTGGACGACTTCGACGAGCGACGACGCCTGGTCATGCTGGTGGTCGAGGACCGGAACACTGTGGGGCTCACCGGCGACGAGCTCCACGGCGACTCGCACTTCCGCGCGCTGTGCAAGGACACGCTGTTCAGCCACAAGCAGACGGATCGGGCGGGCGGAAGCTATGGGCTTGGGAAGTCGGTCCTCTGGACGTTCTCTGGCCTGTCGATGGTCCTGTTCAACTCGAATCTCTCGGTGGAAGGGCTGGGCCAGCAGTCGCCACGGCTGTTCGGACGGGTGGAGCTGCCGACACACGAGGTCACTGGTGCACCGATGCGGCGGAGGCTCGCGTACTCCGGATCTGGTTGGTTCGGCCGGCGGGTAAAGGACGACGATGGCGAGCGCGCCGAATCAGTATGGGCTGCGCGCGCCGAAGAGCTTGCGGCGGCGCTCGGACTCCGGCGTCGCGAGGAGTCAGGCACCAGCATCGCCATCATTGGTTTCCGCGATCCGGCTGCGGACACGGAGCGATCCACCGAGGACCTGGCGAAGGACATTGCGGCAGCGATCGAGCGCGATTTCTGGCCCTCCATGGTGATGCCGGGCGAGCCGCTGACGGTGTGGATGGTGGCCGGAAAGGCGCGGCCACTGCTTCCTGACCGCGACGTGACGCTCACGCGCCCGTTCGTCGATGCGTTCCGTGGCCGGGGCTCCGCCAAAGACTCGCTCGAGTCGGTGGGCGATGTGGTCGTACGAGAGATCGAGCTCGACGTGCCAGCACGAACCGACGGCACGTCAGCGGTGAAAGGGCGTGTTCGCCTCTGCGTTCGGCTCTTCGCCGAAGACGACCAGGGCACTCATCCGCTCGCCGGGCACGTGGCCTGGTTCCGAGGTCCGGGCATGATCATCTGGTACGCCGACAAGCGGCGTCTCGCGCTCGGAGCCCGTCCGTTTCATGCGGTGGTTGCGTGTGGCATGGCACGCGCCCCCGAAGCGCCGACCGAGGATGACCTCGCGGTGGAGCGATTCCTGCGCGCCGCCGAGCCGCCTGGACACGATTCCTGGGAGTCGACGGCGGCGTTGAAGGCAGACTACAAGCGCGGATACGCCAAGGCGCTCGAGCAGCTTCAAAGGCGCGTCGACGAGGAGCTGAAGAAGATCGTCGTCGCGCAACCTCGAAGTGGTCGACAAGGCCCCGATCGACTGCGTCGCATGTTCCCGCTGGGCCAGCGGGGGGGCGGCGGCGCTGGCAGCGTAGCCTTCCACGTACGTAACCTCGTTGCGCGACTCGAGACGGGCCGCTGGCGGTTTCGCGGAGAGATCCGCCCTGCTGTAGCGATCGATGCGTGGGAATGTTCGCTACGTCTGACCGAGAGTGGCGAAGATGGATCGGAGCTGCGCGCAATCGCCATCGAGAGGATGGAGACCAACGCACCCGCCGAAGTCGAGGTGGTCGACGGGCGCGCAGTCTTGCGCGTCCGCGGGCCTTCCCTTGCCTTCACCGGCGAGAGTGCAGTGGTGCCGAGCTCGGCCGGCGGCAGACGGGCCGTGACGCTCGAGGCGCGCAGCCGCGCGGGAGAGTTCCCATGACCCGAGCCATCACCACGCGTCGGCAGCACTTTCTGCCGTATCGCTTCGATGACCACGCGCTCGTGCTTCGAGTCGAGCGATGTGTACTCGATGGCACGCGCGACGTAACAGCCAGCTACGATGCCGAGCGGAGCCTGCTCGACCTTTCGAGCAGCCGGTTCAAAGCGGTTCGACTCCGGCTCGGGGTGAAGGTTGACGCCGAGGTGCTGGCCAGCGTCTTTCCGCGGGCGGAGCACGCATCTCCTCCGGGTCAGGTAGCTGTCACCGTTACGTGTGCCGCGACACGCGTACGACGTGCCGTGGTCCTTGGCACCGGAGCGCTGACTGCGGGCGTGGTGCAGGGCGAGCTCGATCTCGTCAGGAAGGATCTGCATGGGACGGTCGAGCTGGTCCCGGTCCTGGTCCGTACGAGCGAGAGGAGCGAGGACGACGACGAGTTCGCGACCACCACCGGGAGCAGACTCGCCACTGGCCGTGCGCTCGAGGTGCGGATTGACGTTGGCAGGACGCCGAGGGGTGAATATCTCGACATTCGCTACGAGAGCTTCCGCGAGCAGGGACCGCCGCAGTTTCCCCGCCCAGACGCCATGTACCAGCTCGACTGCGAGGGCGATGCGCCGGTCTTGTGGCTGAACCTCGACCATTCGAAGATCTGCTCCGTGTTCGATGGGACCGGGATGGTCGGTCGAGTTGCTCGCGTGCGGGACGTTCTCTTCGCGCAGATCTCCCAGGCTGTGTGGACGCGGCTGTTCTGGCGCGCAGCCCGCGGCGTCCAGCGAGCGGGTGAGACGGTGCACGACTGGGAGCACGCCGTGCTTACGAGGTTGCTGCCTCGGATCTACCCGGAGGTGCCGAACCACGAGTCGCGGATCGAGGCGCTGCGGGCCGATCTCGACGGCGACGCCGACGACCTCGTCCTCGCGCGTCTCGACGGAGCGCTGCAGGACTTGCTCGAGGTGGCCGCATGCGCGACCGGCCTTGCCGAGGAGTTGTCGTGAGACTCCAGCGGCTTGCGCCCGAAGCCCACTTCCTGGTCACGGAGGCACTCGCGCGCGGCGACATCGTTCGGCACCCGCAGCCGGCCTACGAACGATTCCTCGACACGGCTCCCGAAGCGGTCGACCTGGACGAACTTGACCACGCGCTCGACGAGATCATTGGCACGACTCAGCAGCACGACCCGGTGATCGAGCAGCGAGCTGCCGCTGCCGTTCATCGCGCCCTGCCGCTGTCGCGCCGGGAGGCCGCGCAGCCTGGCGTGTGGCGCTTCTTGGCGGTAGTGCACCGCCCCGACCTCGTCCGTCACCGATGGGCCATGGAACGTTGGGCCACTACTCGCACTCGCTTCTGGTCTCCGGGCATGCGCCACGACAGCAATGTCTTCTCCCGGCTGTGGTGGATCGCCGAGCTCACACAGCACGACGGCGACTACACGCTGACCGAGCGCGTGTTCGCGCGCCAGACCATCGCGATCCAGATCTTCATCCGGCGCTATGCCTGGGACCGCTCCGCGGTAGCCGCGCTGCTCGACGAACTGGAAGGCGCGCCGCCCCGTGTGGTCGAGCACGTCACCCGAGACCTACTCGGCGCGCTCGGTACGCTCGTTCTCGAGGCGATGAGGCCGAGCGAGCTACGCGACTTGGTTCGCGCGCTGCGCCGCGACGCTAACCGTGCGTTGCCTGTGAGCCACGCATGAGCGTGAACATCGTTCCCCAACGCTCTCTGCGCCGAAGCCTACTGATGAGGCCCGTGGACGATGAGCTGACCAACAAGATGAGGGCGGCGCTCCGGCTGCCGACCGGCCTGCCAGCGGCGCGCGAGTTCCTGCAGACCTACCACAACGGGTCTCCGGTGCACTTCGAGAAGATCGTGCGGCACATGTGGACGGTGAGCCCGGCGGTCATCGCCGCCGGCCTCGCCGGGCTCGAGCAGGTGCTGGCCGAGCCGCAGGCGCCGGGCGTGCTCGCTGAGCTGGTCGCGGTCGACGCTAACACGTCGCTCGACGAGTACAGCGATGACGCGGCACGGGCCTGGCTCGAGGAGCTGGTC
>Ga0247822_10001156_pt1 | contig 15793 bp, 34 predicted proteins | sample 13C_Cellulose_Da_FD_192423 | JGI IMG/M metagenome (GOLD analysis project Ga0247822, IMG submission 192423) | Soil microbial communities from agricultural site in Penn Yan, New York, United States - 13C_Cellulose_Day30 | ecosystem: Environmental > Terrestrial > Soil > Agricultural land | place...
ATGTCGCAGGCATTCTGACGATTGGTTACGGCCATACGTCAGCAGCTGGCGCTCCAAAAGTAACGCCCGGTATGGCAATTGGCGATAAAGAAGCCGAACGCATCCTGCAGAATGATCTGGCGAAGTTTGAGGCGCGGGTAGAGCGTCTGGTGAAAGTGCCGCTGTCTGACAATCAGTTCGCGGTGCTTGTCTCGTTCGACTTCAACACCGGCGCTCTTCATAAGTCGACACTGCTCAAAAAGCTGAATAAGGGCGACTACGATGCAGTGCCTGGTGAACTTGCCAAGTGGGTAAACGCTGGCGGCAGGAAAGTGCAAGGCCTTGTGAACCGGCGCGCTGCGGAAGCAGGGCTGTGGGTGAAGGGTGCTTTTGTATCCTCGAACAATGTCACCGCGACAACTGCGGCGAACAAGACTGATGTGGCAACAATCGGCGGCGCGGGCGCTATCGGTGTCGGCGGTTCAGTTGGTCCGATCCTTCCAGACATAACTCAGGCCATTGTTGACCAGCAAGACAGCCTCACAAGCGGCCAGTGGGCGCGCATTATTGTCGGCGGTATCGTTCTTGCTCTCACACTCTGGGGCATTTACCGGAAGATCAAATCATGATCTGGGCCCTAATCCCGAACTGGCTGAAATACTCGATAGCCGCCGCTCTGGCGGCTTTATTGTTGCTGGCTGCTGGCAATCTCTACGGAACGATGAAAGAGCGCCAGCGCGCCGCAGTGGCAGCGGCAGAAGCAACTGCAAAGGCAATTCAAAAGAGGGCGGATATAGATGAGGAAGTTGTCAACATGGACGCTCGCAGGCTTTGCCTTGAGCTTGGCGGGCTGCGCGAGCAATGCGACGAACTGCGCGGGCTGGAAACAGATAAGCGTTAAGCCTGACACGGCGGTCTATCTGGCGAGCAATGACACCATGGCGGGGCAGGGCATCGTTTCACACAATTCATTTGGCCGATCAGCTTGTGGATGGAAGTGATGGAGGAACCCATGAATGAGCGTCAGATGATGGGGATGAACATCGACATGAAAATGAGCCTCGGCAACATTATTACCATTCTCACAGTCGTTGTCGGGATATCAGTTTCATATGCAGTCATCCGCGAGGGCGTAGATCGAACTAAAATCGATGTGACAAAACTGGAAACACGAATAGATCGGCTCGAAACTCAGAACGGTGATGTGCGCGACCGCATGACACGTATGGAGGTTACGCTGCAAAACATGGCGATCAATATCGATCGCGTAGCACGGTTCGTTGATAGTACAGAGCAGCGCAACGGTCAGCGCGAGAAGTGATCACTCTTCCGGGTTCGCTCCTCGCTCACCCATGTGGATTGCGATAGCGGCTTCGACAATAGCCTTGGCTGCTTCCATCCTGTTCCATCCCGCCCCTTCCGCCTCATCTAAGGCCTCAATCAGCTTGGCAGCTAAATCTTCCTGACAATCGATGTCGCGGTCTGGGTAGTCGCCGGGCTTCCTTGGTCCGTTCATTGCTCTATCCCTTCCATTGTATCTTCGCCTTGGTAACGGCTTGAATTGACGTTGTTCGAAACGCGCCAAGCCTGCAATAAGTCGTCATTGGCGGGCTTCAACAGATCGGTGCGAGCTTCGGCAAGCCACGGCTTCCAATCTTTTTCATCGAGAATAACGGGCATGCGGTTGTGAATCCGCTCCATAAAGCCGTTCGCGCCACACGTGATTATCGTGCAGCTCTGAATTTCATCTCCTGTCTGTCGGTCTCGCCAAGTGTCGAACAGCCCCGCAAAGGTTAGAGGTCTGCCGTCCTTCGCTGAGATGAACCAAGGCTTTCGATCTGACTTCTCGCCGGTCCATTCAAAGAACCCACTGGCCGGGATAAGACAGCGGGTACGCTTGATAGCTGTTCGAAACATTGGCTTTTGTTCTATGTCCTCTGATCGAGCATTGAACGTTGCTGGAACGCTTTTCAAATCTTTCGACCACCAGGATGGGATGAGCCACCATCGCATTTCAGAATAGGTGAGGTTGTCGCCATCTTGCGTCACAACCCCGACTTGCTGAGTAGGCGCTATATTATATCGAGGCTGTAAATTGCGAGGCGTCGCAGGCACGAGCGAATACATCGCGTGTATCTCAGCCCAGGTATATGTTTGTGTGAATCGTCCGCACATGCGATCTCTCCTGACACGGAGAGAATAGGGCGCAAATTGCCGCCGTCCAGAGCGCAAATCATTTGGCTCATATGGCGAACAAAGTCTGTAAACTATTTGTAAACTGGATGTTTTCTGTTCAGCGGAATTTAGCGTATCTTATTGAAAAGATTGGTGGGTGATGTAGGGATCGAACCTACGACCCGCTGATTAAGAGACCTATGTTTTTCATTGATTTCATTAGACCTTTTTCTAAACTGGTCACAAAATCACCCTAGCAAAAACAACGACTTACAAACCGTTTGTAAACTGTTCTAGCTTGGAAATTGCTATCTCTGCAAGCTCAATTTTGCCACCCAGATAGTGTGCATCAAGGATTGCTTCGGCGTCCTTTTGGCTATGCCCGGTAATGGCCGCTATCTGGCTTGTGTTGCACCCGGCGAGGGCGAGCCTCGTCACCGCTGTGCCTCTCAGATCGTGAAAATTCAAATCATCGATCCCTGCCTTGGCACATGCCTTTCCCCACGATGTTCTAAATCCATCTTCTGTCCACGCCTTGCCGCGTGAGTTAATCAGGATCGTGTCAAAGCTCTTTTCTCCATCGCCTAATAAATCCTTGAGCGGCTGCCCTACAGGGATAGTCACACGTGCTCCGGTTTTGCTTTGCTTGATCCGTAGTGTTTTGCCGTCATAGGCAGGCCAACTCACTCGCAGCAGGTCGCCTTGTCTCTGTCCGGTCCACAGGCCCATCATCAACGCAAGCTGCAATTCCTTCGACGCCACCCGGATAAAACGGGCGATAACATCCGGCGTCCATATCTTCTCAGCCCGATCAGACTTGTACAGCCTGCCGCCACGTTCGCAGACATTGACGGCTATGTGGCCTCGATCTTTCGAGAAGGATAGAACGCGGCTTAGCACTGACCACGCATAATCAGCCGTCCGTGGCCTGTCTGCCATGGTATCACGCCATTGCTTGAACTTGCCGCGAGCGCGTGGATTTTCCAGATATGCGAATGACAGGTCGCCAAACATATCCTCGATGTCCTTGAGGTAGCGAATGTAATCCTTGCGGGTCTTGTCTGACTTGCTGGTGAATTCTGACGCTGTGGAAAACTCCTTGATCAGGAACGCGAGCGTCTGCTTCTTGCCCGATGCCAATTGCTTAATAGCTTCGCTATAGACAGGATGAAATTCATCATCCGAGGGTGACAGGATTTTCCCGTCTACCCCTCTTAACAGTGGACCGCCACGCCACGCGTAATAGTAGGATTGCTCATCGCCATTAGCGAGAAGCTTTTTTACCCTGTGTACGCCTTTGAGCGAGACGCGCATCTATTGCAGCCTCCATTTCATCGAAATTAGTATCATCGTTAGTTTGCGCTTGCAGGCCGGATAATCGGTCTATTCTGGCATCGATCGCTTTCCTGTCCCAACGGTTGGTGCCTGGTACAGAGTTGGGAAGAACACCACGTTTTACCCAACTGGAAAAGCCTGACGGTGTAAGCCCGCAATATTGAGCTGCTTCCACCTTTGAAATCATGCGAGGCTGATTAGACATCCTGCACCTCTCAAAATGTGATTTGTTTTCGTTTCGTTCCCAATATAAAACAGCCAGCCTTGGAGGCTGTCATGGGAACATTCAGCACGAACGCGACATTGGGCGATTGCCTGCGATGCGGTGAGATCATCACGGCGCACTGTCATACGTGCGGCAGATACACCGAACTGGATATTCAGGCGCTGGCGGATAAGCTCGGCCCTGCGCATGGTGCGATGTTGAATGACCTTGCCCCCAAGCTGAAATGCTCGGCCTGTGACGGCAAGCGCCTGCAACTGCTGTATTCCAACATCTGCACGAGGCAAGCCGGACTTTCGAGAAACCCATGGGGCGGGAGGTGACATCTACTCACCGCCTTTCATGGCTTGGCGACCGGGAGCCAATTCATTCAGGCTTTCATCCCAGCATTCGAATGAGCACGTCCACAGCCCATTCGCTGACTGTGCGCCGAATTTATCGCCGCCGTCCTCAACCTCTCGCGTGTCCACGATCCTGCCGCACATGCAGCAATTCGCAATGTCGGAGAGTTTCAGCTTCATTCGCTCTGCTCCCCAAGTGCGGATGCGTTGAGAACCTGCTGATATTCAGCCCACGTTCTGCGGCCCCAATTCGCGGATACTACAAGCTGCATGGCTGGCGTCGGCTCCTGTAGAGCGGCGAGGAACGATTTACGTGCAGCTTCTGCATCGTCCAGATATGGTGACTGATGCGATGCTGGCAGTTGCGACCATGGCTTGCATCGTGCGCCATTACGGTTTTCGTAAATGGCTTTCGCGGCATTAATAACTGTGTCTGTAGCCATTTCAGTATCCCCTCGATGGATTGTCGCAGTAGCCGTTGCGGTCGTAGTGCCGATCAGGCTCATCATCTGGCGACGTGAAATAATCAGGATGACCGACTGTTTGCGCCTGTCTGAAAGCATCCCACCATTCTTGAAGGTGCCTTTCACCGGATTTTTGGCTTTCATCGAACACGCGAGTGAGTTCCTTACTCGGCATGGCTGGCCTCCAGTGCCTGATGGCCATTCACCCATCCCGATATTCTTTCACGCCACGTCAGTTTCCTTCGAACAAGATGTTCGTCCTTCCCGATCTCAAGTACGAGCGCCCGGCAATGATTGAAACTACGGCTTTTCCTATGCGCCAACGCATCAGCCTTAATCTCTGCATCGTCAAGACACTCAGCCTCAATGACCTCTACTTCAAATTGAATGCTGTGCATCCACCAGTGGTGAAAAACCGCTATATACTTCACGCGCTGGCCTCCTTTGCGCGCAAGATGGCGATGCAGAGGGCGATGGCTAATGTTGGCGCTTGTTCTACTTGAACTAAGTTGTAACGCTCTTTGTGCAATCTGCCGTCTGGTAACTTTTGAAGCTCTCCAAGCTTAAACATATCCACATGGCACTCTCCGGGGTGCTCCCACATTATACGCGAGTAACCCGGCAACACCCTCTCAGCCAGCGCGATAGCGGCGTCTACAGAAGCGGTGAAGGGTTGGATCAATGCACCATTCGAATTGAGCGGATCGCCTTCATAGAAATCCCAAATTGGCTGCGCCTCTGGCCATTTCTCCATACGGTTGACGCGTGTATATCCAAGAAGATGAATTGCAATCTCCGCATCCACTTCCCTATCAGGCCCTTCCAGCTTGGATAGTCTGTCAATGAGGGTCATGGCAGCCTCCCTGAAAATAGCCAGATGGCGCAGAAGCCCACCAATAAGACGGCAAAAATCATCTCTGGGTATGTCATGACGGCTTCCCTCCCAGCGCCTTTACTGTCGCCTTCTCACCAGCACGGGCCGTTCCTACGGCGCGATCCACTTGTCCTTCACTAATTCGCGTATGAATGAGGTAAAAGTCATCCGCAGCATTCTGTAGCGCCCGTTCAGCCGCGGCGAGCTTGGCTTCGAGGGCTTTGGCGCGGTCAATGGCTTCTCGTTCCCGGTCAAACCAAAGCTTTGTTGCCGCCCGTTCCGCCGCAATGATGGCCTCGGCCTGCGAGCGGGTGACGTATTCTGTCACGCCACTTTCAGGTGTATTGGCAGTGGTGTAAATCATGCGACCGTCTTGTGCGTATGTGGCCCAAAGTTCCGTCTCCAACCCTTCGACCGGCGTGGCGGGGCGGGATAACGCGACATTGTTTTCAGCGAAGGACTTGCGTGTTTCTTCGAGCATTTCAGCCTGTTGTTCTGACGAAAGCGCGTTGAAGGCTTCCATGGCTTTTTCGATTAAATCAGACATCGCTGCCTCCATTCGGGCGGGTGGCTCCGCAAATGTCGCAAGTTTCACCGAGCTGCAAATGACATTCGGCACACGGCTCGCCACCGTCTTTTCTGGACGGCTGTGGAAACGGTTCTTCCGACGCTCCCGGTGAGGATGGGAGGGGGTGATAGGCTAGAATGTCAGGCTTCTCGCCACCGTTGAAGAGCCAGTTATATTCCGCAGCTTCATAATCGGCGTGGTGCTTATGCTGGTGTTTGCGAATAGACAATTCACGGTCGCCAGACTTAATCATGACGAAATAGTCAGTACCTGCGGATGTCTGCATTTCACCGACGTATGCCTTGCACCCATCCGCTATAGGCGACGAGAGGGCGCGGATTTCTTCACATATCTCATCATAAACGTATCTAGCGCCCTGCTGAAAAATTGAGTTTCCGCTGCAATCGCCATTCCCCATGTATTCACCATTCTCGGAAACATCGAAGGCGATCTTAGCCGCTTCCTCCAACGCCTGCGCACGCGGGGATAGGGCCGGTTCAATTGCGGACAGGATGCGAGCGGAATAGTCGGCCTGTGCTGCGGCTTTGGCTGCTTTGATGGTGTCGAACCAAGTCCATTTCCCACCGTCCCACAATCCAAAAGATTTTTCGCCGCTGGAATATCGGGTCGGGTCCCAAATGATCTGGTCGTGTCCGAAAGCGTGGTATGAGTTCCAACGGTTTTCTTCTGGGTCCTCATACCACTCCAGCGCCTTCACCTTCACACATTGCAGGAAAGGCAGGTCGGCTGTGGCAAGAGCGTTTGCGTCTTCGTCTGTTAGCATTAGACCAAGTTTTGAAACTGCTGTTTCCTGCATAGCCTGTATTGCTTCATCTGGGATGGCCGAGGTCATTGGACTGATCCTTTTTCACAAGCCTGTTTTGCTACGACAAGGGCGTTCGCAAGTGCTTGATTAATGTCGAGCGTCAGCATCTGGATGATGTCGCTTTCTGACACCCCATCGAACATAACGAGGTATGTTCCTATAACCCCGACCAGTGCTCCTGCCATGATCGCTCTTCGGCGTTCAATCGTCGGTAAGTCATTTGATTGGTCACTTGTGAAGGCATCAAACACAACCATTCCAACACTCTGCCGTGTTGCTTCTGCTATCGCGTCAAATGGGCAGCTCGGATCAAACTGTGCATCATCTGGGATGGTCATGGGCGCGACTCCGCTGCGCTCACGTACAGTTGACGTGGCGGCTGTCCTGATTTGGTGAACTGTTTAGGCTGTTTGTCAGGCTTGCTGAATCCGGCGCTTTTTATTGTTCCTTTCGGTTCAACAATGCCGATGTGCTTTTTGCGCTGACTGTTTACCCTTGAGCGAATTGCCGCTTCGGCAGCAGTCTTCTTCTTATGCTCATCCTCAGTGATGGCTTGAAGATTGCTTTCGCAGTGTTTGCCACCGAGCCACAAAGGAGTTTTGTGATCAAACTGAGGCTTAACGCCGGGCCCGAATTTCACGCCAGAGATAGCGCACAAACCTCCTTGACGTTCGACAATACGATCCTTTGCGCCGTCAGGAATTTTGCTGTCGTCAGTTTTACCGACCCATTCTTTAACTGTGCGCATGGTTCACCTCCGAGAAGTCGGTGAGCGACAGGACGATATCAAGATACTGTTCGCACTCGCACTCGCGGTCGAAAGGTCCGCGTACTTCACTTTCAAGCTGCTTGGTCTTTTCGACTTTCACCGCGTCATGTGGTCGACTGCGAATATGGGCCTTGATGAGAAGGGGCTTGCTCATGCTGCACTCCTTGCCAGATCCTCGGGTTGAACGCCGAGGAGTTGGGCTATGAAGTCGAGAACATCCTGTTTGGATTTCTGAAACTCACGAGCGTCCATTGCGCTCTTTTTCTGGCTCTTGGCTGTCCATTCACGAACAACGCATTCGACGTTGAACACGATGGAATAATCATCAGCCGGTCGCATGAATGCTGCTACACGTTCGGCGTCAGCTTTTGACGAAAGAACAATATCGCGCTCGTTTCGGTAACCGCACTTGATCAATGCTTTCTTGCGCAGATGCTCAGCAGTTGGATAATCGCCGCGCAAATCGTCTGGCAGATTGTCGAATCCATTTTTTACCGCGGCAAAGTAATGGTTGTGGCTGTTCTCTGAACGGTCGTTATGTTCGACCATTTTGTAAACTTCACCGACAACAAATTGACGATCAGCGCGAGATGCCCATAATGAGTTGGCCGGTATCATGGCCTCGCCATTCCATTCCATAGTGATAGGAGCGCCAGACATTATGCTGCCTCCGTAAACGCTGGATATTCAGCAGCCAGATCAGCAATCGCCTCATCAACTTCTTTGATGAAAAGCGTTACATCAATTTCCAGAGCACGAATGTCCGCATCTACACGGTGATGACGTTTCACAAACAAGCGCATGTGCTCTGGAAAGCGAGGGTCGAACGAAACAAAGTCACACCACTGGCGACCTGTGCAGGCCATCTGCCAATTCATCTGCGTGATGTATCGTGATGGAATGGTGCTTGAACGTAGTGTTTTGAGGTGAGTTGCTTGATTAGGGCATTTGATTTCCAGAAGACCGTCATCATCAACGAGGCCGTCAGGGGAGGCACCTGTCATTGCGATATGAGGGTGATTGACAAACCCAACCTGAACCACTCGCGTGTTCTTTTCGAACTGATAGGCTGACCGTGCATCAGGCTCGTTGTCCGTTCCCCACTGCATGGCAGAAGACGTGAACCCTTCTTCTGCCTTCCCGGTCAGCCGCTCTAAGACGAGTTCGGCGAGATAGTTTTCTCTCGACGCTCCGTAGCCGGTTTTCGTCTTTGCAATTACGTCAGCAACGCGGGATGCAGTAACGCGTCCAAGACGTGCTGCAAACCATTCAGGTGAGCCTTGAACAAGATCGGTCATTTTGCACCGCCGTTCGTCTTCTGCTGGCGCCTCCACCAATTCTCAATGTCTCGAAAGCATTCATTGAACAAGTTGGACGGAAGGTCAGGGATTGCGTCGATCTTGTATTTTTCACAAACAAGATCGATCTGTGCGCCTGACTTTTCGATAAGCTCACGCAGCAAAACCACTTGCTCGGCTGTGATCGGGCCTGACTGTTCCGGCACCTTATTGCCGTCTTTGTCGTCGCCTGTGCTGATGTTAAACAGCATGCAGAGCAGATATCGACGGCCATAAGTCGCGGTGCTGCCGAATGCCTGCGTTCCAGTCTTGTTGACCTTGCCCTGTGCGCCAGCGCCATCGACTGGAATTTCTCCTACACCGTTTCTGGAATGGCCTTCTTCGTGAGAGATTTCCCAAAGGATGCGTAGCTCGCCCTTATCGTTATAGCCATCTGGCTGGAACGAAACTGCAAAGCCGTGTGCGTGAATGATCGGCATTGCCTGATCTTCGATTGCTGCAAGGTCCGCATATGTCGAATTTGTGTGGCTGTTCTTGCGCGTCTTTGTGACGACTGGCAATTCAGCCTGGCACTTAGACATTGCGGCGAAATATGCCTTCTTGGCCTGCCGTTCCTCGTCTTCGCGGGCGCGGTCTTCCATACGCTCCTTCATATCGAGCATCTTTTCCAGACGGTCGAGAGGGATTGTCGGGTCCATGGCGATACGTTCGATCATGGAAATCATTGGAGCATCGCCGCCTCGGTAAACGGGCGCATTGCTCTCCTGCTTAATATCAAGTGCTTGAGAAGCCATTATCTTCCCCTTTGCGCGTAATCGTTGATGATTTCTGCTGCGAGTTGGCGAGCGCCGCCAAAGCCGTAAATTCTGGCTGCATCCGTGAAGGCCGAGCGCAGTTGATGCTCTACAAAGCCCTCTGATTTGCTCATGATTGAGCGGGTGGCTTCCAACTCGGCTTGAGTTTCTGCTGTGAGGTGGTCGGCGGTCATGCTGCCACCTGAATGTTCGCAAGGCCGTCTATGAATGTGGCGGCAGCTTCTAGTGCAGCGGAAAGGTTAGCCCTGACGATGACGCGGTAGTTTTCGAAGCCCTTGCCGAAAATGAGGATTGAACAACCCTCTTCATGGGACGAAAGCTGCGTAGTTACCGAGGAGAAATCATAGCCTTTATCAGAGAGCATCTGATTTAGCCTATTCAGTTCTACTTTGATTTCCTGTTCAGACATCAACTTCACTCCGAGCGATTTCCGCCATTGTTTCGGCATGGCAGAGCATGAGAAACGTTGCTGCTATGGCGATGATTAAAAGGGTGAGGGCGAGGGCGGCGTAGGTCATGATATGGCCCGCGCTTTGGATAGCTCGCTTAATGCCTCGAGGGGATTACCGGAAAAACCAGCAGGGCTTTCCTGCAAATTCTCGAAATCTGGCATGACGGCGCAATACATCGGACTGCCTTGCGGCGTTGTCCCATCTTGAAAGATGATTGGCTCACCTTTCTGAGGTCCACCATGAGCAGGGCAGCAGTGACCGAAGCAATATGCTGGCCTTTCAAACAGGTAGATTCCGTTTTTGTGAGCCAAAACCTTACGGGGCAGTTGATGTCCGTAAGCTTCTTGGTCGCAATGACCAGACGGGCAACCGCCCATCCACATTGGAACGCGGCATGTTGAAGGTTGCCAAGGCAAAGGAGTGAGGTTTTTATCAGCCATCACAGAAACTCCTCAAGCATTCCTGCGAAGCGCTTCATGCTTGGAGCGCGGCTTGCAGTGTAATGAGCGCCTTCAACTGTCGAGTTCAGACGATTGGCATAGTAGCGAGCGTTAAGCTCGAAATAGGCACAATCCTCGTCGCCACGGTCTTTCTTGATGGCGAGAACGTCACGCAAAAAGCGCGGCTTGTTTACCGTCTGCGCAATGCTGGTGAGTGCGCCGATAAGGGCGGGTCCGGTGATCTGTTGTATGGAGTGCATTTCGTTGCTCCCAACTCGTTTGTTGAGATCAATATACACGCTTCTGCGTGCATAGCAATAGACTACACGCAATTACGTGCATTTATTTTTGACGCCACCGCAAACCGTGATAGAATCAGGGTGCACAAGTCGCAGCCAGACTGCTGCGCATTACGAAGAACGTAATCATGTTCTGGATAGGGGAGGTTGTTATGTGAACCGCAGCGCGTGGCGCGCTTTCATGTCAACAAAAGGCCACTTTAAAGTGTATCTTTAACCATAGGGAGATTTGTGTTAAACGCTCGATACAGGCGAGGGAAGAATCAGATGGATAGAGCAAAGGCTGAGATAGCCATTTTGAAGCCCGACATTGATCGGGTGCTTGCCGCAGTCAGCTATATAATTCACTTAGCTGAAACATCTGATGTCCTTTTTACCCAGTATGATGTTGTAAAGTCAATGTTCTTGGCGGATCGGGCGCATCTGAACAAGTATGGACGTCTTATATCTTCCGACAATTATGTTGCTATGATCCATGGGCCTGTCGCTTCCGTTGCTTATGATTTGTTGAAGCAGAATCCACTCCTTCTTAGGAAGTTCGGCATCAAAACCTTGCCGTGGAAGATGGATAAAGGGCAAAACGGCAAGAACACTTATCATTCAAGTGACGTTACTTGCATCGACGATATTCTCTCTCCTAGCGATAAAAAGCTACTAGAGTGGGCAGTTGCCACTATTCAAAGTCTAGATTTTGGTCAAATTCGGCGCCTAACCCATGAAGATAAGGCTTATCTTGATGCGTGGGAGGACGAAGGGAGCCGTAAACAGTATCAAATGAGCCTAGGTTTGCTTTTTGATAACGATAACTTTGACCGCGCACGAGAACTTAGCGATCTTTCTAGGCTTTAGCGAATGGATTTTGAAGTGGGGGACATCGTATTCTTTGAGAATGCGGTGGCTGGGAAAGCAAAATATCATTTCTGTTTCGTATTTAATGATGTGAACTCAAAGTATGGGTTTATGTTTTTAAATTCTGAAGGCGTATTCGAAGATCATTTCGTAGTTGATTGCACACGTATCCCAAACATGCCGAAGTCGCGATCTGGGCAAACCGTCTTTAGTTGCCCGACTGTGATGCACAAAACAAAAGCTGAGATTTCCCGGTTAAATCCAGAGCGGATGTGCAGGCTTCCCGCAGATGTAGCCTTAGAGCTGCTTAGTTTCTCCTACGGGATTGAGACGCTGCCAAGAACAATGTTGGAATCTCTACAGAACACACTTGCACAGCTGTGTGAAAGCTAATCAACAACCCCGTTGTGTACCGGTACGGGAATTCCCACCACATCTAGCGGCGACAAAACGCCGTTAACCTTTCGTCAATAATGTTCTTGCTTTGTTCCGACCCATGAGTCATCCTGTCGCACATAACAGCGTAACAGGGAGTATGGGTAATGGGCATGCAGACAAATTTCATTGTGCAGAGCTACACGAAGGTTAAAGGCGGGAAATTACAGCCCGATAGCCCTTTCATTGCAAAAGACGTGGCTCATGCTCGACGAACGGCAGAGCGCATGGCTATCAGTAGCCCTATGGTTATAGCCTTCACCAACACCGGCGATGCTGAGACAGGTGATTTCGATCCGCCTAAGCTGATCTATGCCCACGGCGATCCACTTCCACCGGAAGTCGATGAGATGGAAAAGGTCTAACTGCGGGAGTACGAAATGATCAAGTTTGCTCGCATACAAGCAGGCAAGGAAGGCGATAGACTGGAACTTCTGCGAGTGGCCACCCTTAACGGTGGCCTTCTTGCCTTAATGCGTAAGATCGATTTCAAGGCTAATGAATTGGCCGAAACTATGGCTTTAGCACATGGTGGGGAGTGGAAGGCGAGAGTTGATCATCAGAGGATGACGGTTCTTGTGTGGCGGGCTGACGCTGAATAACTGTATCTATTACCGAGAATACAACTTCAGCCTTACGTTGATCTAAGCCTTCAATCCGCTTCAGCGTCTCTAGAATCTCCCGGTCTCCACGGATCGGGGGAGCGTCAGCGTCTGATTTCAGGCCCAAGAACAGATAGCCAAGGCTCAAGCCAAGCACTTCGCTTACCTTGAGAACTTTTTCGATGCTGGGCGATTTGCTGGTGTTCCGCAGCTCATTGACCGTATTCACGCCAAGACCTGTAGCCAGGCTGATAGCCCGGTCGGATCGTGGGTCTTCATCGACAGCCTTAAGAAGGCGGGTTTTCCAGTTTTCTTCCATGTTCGATTTTTATCATGTGCACGAAAAAACGTGTGCACGTTGTTGCGTGTATTGATTATGCACGCGATAGCGTGTATATGAGGTGTATGAGCACAAAACTTCTCGAAGAAATTGAAGCCTTTATGGCTGAGACAGGAACCGGCGCTTTCCGATTTGGAATGAAAGCGATCAAGAATGGGCGCCTCGTAGAGAGACTTCGTTCTGGAGGAAGAGTTTGGCCAGAAACAGAGATCGAAATTCGCACATTCATGAGAATGGAGCGAGACAAGGGCTCGCATACCAAAGCGAGGGCATCAGCATGACCAACTCGCGTCTCAAATCTTTCTATCAGCGCTGGCTTAACCGCGAAGAGGCAAAACAAGCTGTTGCCGACGACCTGAAAGAGCTTTTCGCAGAGATGAAAGGCGAGGGCCACGACACGAAAGCTGCTCGCGCTGCATTTCGTCGTGTTGCTGCGTTTGAAGTCGCTGAAAAGAAAGAGAAAATCGAAGGTCATGAGGCCCTCGTTGAACAGTATTTCGACGCCCTTACGCGCGACACGCGCGAGGGAGGTGCGGAATGACGCCGGATCATACCTTCCCAGACGACATCATGCGGGACGCGGCCAAGTGGACGGCGCAATGCTATCAGCCGAAGACCGGCACTTGGTTTGATGTTCGCGATGTCATCGCAAGCGCCATTCTGTCCGAGCGTGAGCGTTGCGCAGAGATTGCGCGAACGCTTGGCGTGTATCCTGAACTGAACATCTTTGCTGGCGGACCTGAGTGGTATCGGCACGGTAAGGATATCTCCAAAGCCATTCTGAATTCGTCTGCTCTCGCCCCCAACCTCCCGGCAGACGAAAAAGCCGTGCCACCTTTCAATAAGCGTGGCACGGCTCCCCTTTCGAGCGAGGGCGGCGATGAGGAATAAACCTCGCTCAATCTTAAATCTCAGAACTTGCGGGGCGCTTTTTGCGCGTTCTTTCAAGTCCAGCACTTTCTCCCGCAACAGTGGGCGCGGGGTGCTGGCGCGTGGTGGTAGGTCTATTTTGAACCTTGAACACTTCGCCGCGCTTTTCCGCGTCCTCGTCATTTCTTCGGGCTATCGCGGCTTTACGAGCGTTTTGCAGAACTCTCCATGCCGCATACCCGATCGCTTCCAAATTCATTCTCCAGCGAAAGTTTCGTTTCAGTTCGTTGCTGTCCTGAAACGTAGCTGGAGAGCTTTGCAATGTCCGACAAAGGTTTTGAAGGATCTGACAAAATGAGTGTCGAGTTTGTCAACAACGCAAAAGGTATGAGCGAATTCATCCTTGAACGGACCTTCCGGGGTCCGGGCGATACTGTTGACGCCGCAATGCACCGTGCCGAGCGCCTTTATGGAGCGCCAGCATCTTGGATGCACCGCCTGCGATACCGATCAATCAAAGACATGCCTGTGTCCGCCTATGCGGCCATCGCTCGCGCTTACAGTGCCGTAAGTGAGGCGTCAAAAAAATCATACGAAGCCGAGAGGGAATTGGCTCATGAGCGTGGTTCGAAACTTCTTGGCCTCACGGATTCTCTGGTTGGAGCGTCAGTTGCAGGCCGCGCGACAGAAAGTACGCGAGTACTGGAGGCGCAAAGTCCAGCGGCAAAAGGAACAGGAAACCTATCCGACCAGAATAGAGAAGGGCGATAAATGATCGAGTTCCGCTCCATTCTCATTGCTGCCGCCTGCGCGCTTATCCCGCTCGCTGTCGCGCTCGCTTATGCAAAGTGGGGCGTGTGATGGCGAAACTATCCAAGGCTCAGGCGAAAGCGCATCAACAAGCGTGTGACCTTCTCTCCAAAGACGTTCTCACACTGGACGATAAGATGTTCGTTTTGGAGAACTGGCAAGAGAGCGCATCTCATGTGAACAGCGCGGCCGGTGCATTCTTCACCCCATTCGACCTTGCAATGGACTTTGCGATTGAAACGTATGCTGGACGCGTAATCGATCTGTGTGCTGGTGTCGGTATGTTGTCCTTCGCCGTGAAGATGCGGCACATGTTTCAATCCGATGGTCTTGATCTAACGTGCGTTGAAATCAATCCTGATTACGTAGCGGTTGGCAGAAAGCTCTTGCCTGAAGCTAACTGGATTGAAGCGAGCGTCTTTGATGTTCTCGAAATGGATCTTGGGCATTTCGATATAGCAATCAGCAATCCGCCGTTCGGAGCGATCAAGCGACCAGATGGCAAGCGGTCGCCACGTTATACAGGCGCTGACTTCGAGTTTCACGTCATCGACATAGCATCGCATCTAGCAAGCTATGGCGCGTTCATTGTCCCGCAGGGAAGTGCTGGGTTTAACTACAGCGGTAAGCGAGGATATGAGCGCCAGAAGGAAGGCAAGGCCGTAAAGTTTCAGGAACTGATGGGTCTTTATTTCGAAGCTGGCTGCGGCGTCGATACATCCATTCATCAAAAGTCTTGGCGCGGCGTTTCTCCTCTTTGTGAGATCGTTTGCATTGATTTCGATGAAAATGTTGTCGCGCCAGTGGCTAAGGCTGTTGCTGTAGTCGAAGAAGCGGCTCCAGTTGAGCCGCAGCAATCATCTGCACCACAATTAGATTTGTTTGGGAGGGCAGCATGATCAGGCTCGCGCTCCCGTTTCCTCCCTCTGTCTGGGATATCTATGTCGGCTGGGGTAAGTCTCGCCGCCTTTCGCCTGAATACGCGAAGTGGCGCAAAGACTGCGGCTTCTTCCTCAACCGCAAGAACGA
>Ga0247822_10001157_pt1 | contig 15792 bp, 6 predicted proteins | sample 13C_Cellulose_Da_FD_192423 | JGI IMG/M metagenome (GOLD analysis project Ga0247822, IMG submission 192423) | Soil microbial communities from agricultural site in Penn Yan, New York, United States - 13C_Cellulose_Day30 | ecosystem: Environmental > Terrestrial > Soil > Agricultural land | place...
ACTCATTTTGCGTTGCTGAATAGTACACATCAACGAGCAGTGGGTCATGAAAGTCAGACGTCCTTGCATATTCAAGCCGAATCATTTTGTCGTTAAGAACTGGAGACAAAGCCCTCTATCGACAAACCTTTCGTCCGATCGCGCATCATGCTACAAGATCTTTCATGTAACATCCGGAAGCGGTTTGTTAGTAACGTCGTCACATCATTATTTTCTAAAAGCTGGCGACGTCGCGTTCATAAGACCTGATGAGGCCGTTGTGTGGAGAATACTTTCGGACGACATCGGGGGTCACTTTTGTTTCGTTCATCCGAAGTTCTTCAGGCATGCGGATCATGTAGTCAGTATGTTCCTGAGTTTTCCTTATGCTCATCCTGCGAACGCGGTTGTTCCGTTGAGTCGAAGTCAGTCGGAAATGTTACAGCGATCATTCGAGCTCATGCTCCAGGAGGCGGTTGGTGATTATGATGACAAAGTGCAGGCAATCTTATTACATCTGCAGATGATCTTACTGAAGGTGCGAAGAGCCGGAAAGATTAGTGGTGGTACAGCGCGCGACCTTTTGATAAAGGCTTGATCATGAACGTCAACGTGTTTTTGTATTGGGGAGCTACTAACGTAAAACCGTTCTCACGCTGCAACAGTGATCTACTTCTTCAGCACCTTATACCGCCCAACTTTATCTCTGGACTCAATCTGAAGCAGGTACATACCCGACGGCACATTGGTCATGTCGATCTCCTGTGTGCCACCTGTGCTTACATTGATCGTCCTGACTGCAATCCCTGTGGTGCTCGTGAGTGTAATTCTTAAATCACCTGTCTCGTTACCGAGGTTGATTGTCAGCTTTTCGGCCACGGGGTTAGGATATACTTCGATTGAAGATGTCCATTCTTCAACCTCCGTTATTACAACCATGTGCGCGTTGGAGAGTTCACTACTGCATCCACCCATAGTTACCTGTACTCTATAAGCGCCCTGCTTAACCGGTTTAATCGACGAGCCAGTTGCTCCCGGGATAGGCTCGTTATTGTAAAGCCATTGGTTGCCATCGTCGCTGCTCGATACCAGTTGAATCTCACTCAGTGTGTTGTCTTCCGTAATGACGGGCTTCGATGGATTAATGCAAAACGCACGCGTTACTTCAATGGCCGCGGCATACTCATCGTTGCCCTCCTGTGAGGCAATGATCGATGCCTGACCCGGTGACAGCACCTCTACTGAGTTATTCGTTATAATGATGTTGTCAGATGTTGACGTGAACATGACGGGAAGTTCCGACGAACTTGTCGCCACCAGTGCGAACGAGGACGTCCCGAATGTTCGGTCATTGACTTGTGTGAAGGAGATCGTCTGTTGCCTGAGTGGAATGACGGTCAGCGTATGCGAGACCGGCGACGCGGGAAAGAAATCATCGTTACCTTCCTGGCTCACAGTAATCACAGTAGATCCAACGGCATGTATACTAACCGTTGATCCTTCAATCGAAGCCACGGCAGGATTACTGCTAACAAATGTCAACGGAAGACCCGATTCAGCGGAGGCCATAAGCTCAAAGTCTGGGGCAGTGACGAGCTTTTCGCCGATCGGATCGAATGTGATGATTTGACTGCCGCGGGTTACCACGAGGGTCTGACTTGCAGAACCGCCATCATAATAGTTTGCGTTTGCCGGTAATAGTGCCGTGATCACCGTCGATCCCGTTTTGCGAAGTTTGATCAGGCCGTCTTCGATGGAAGCGACGTCAGGGTTGCTGCTGATCAGTGTTACCGGTCCTCCCGAAGATGTAGTGATGTCGGGAAAGAAGTCCGGGTTGGTCAATTGTTGTTCGGCGATAGGCGCGAAGGTCAGCTGTTGACTTGCTTTGTTGAACATGAACGCTCCCGGCATAGCGGCGTCGAGTCCATTGAATTGATGGACGGCCTCATACGAGGTGCCATCAGGACGCACACGGTATAATATACCTTTACCATACTCACCATCCCACGATGACATTACGTAGATCCATCCATCGACCGTTTGCTTGATGTCGACAATTCCCAGTCCCTTACCCGATTCTGGTTGAAAGATGCTGGCGAATCTTGTGCCGTCCTTTTCAATACTAAAGATGGTAGCTCGGCCGAAAGAACTGCTGTTGGTGGTAGCAAGGGCCAGTCGTCCTCCGTTCAATTCGATAATATCCACAACGGTGCTACCATACGCGAGATCGCGTTCGAATATTGACGTGATGGTTCCATCGGGTGTGAGCCTCAGAATTGAAGTCTGGCCGTTGGCGAGATAAACATTCCCATCGGAGGCCAGAAGGAGCGGATGTTGCAGCACATAGTATGGTTCAAGCTGTTGCAGCTTCCGATAGCCAGTACCGTCTTTTTGTATGCTGAAGAGCATGGCTCCGTCAAGGCCACGTGGACTCACGCCGAAGATCGTGCCGTTGGATAATTCGACAAATGAAGAAGCCGGGGTCTGCAAATTGGCTGGGTCATCATACGCCGCGATGGGCTGTACATCCGTACCATCAGGATTCATGCGGCGGATGAAGTTTACGTTGTCTCGTTCGCCAGCGACCCATAGGTGCCCCGTTGATGCATAGAAGATGGTCGAGATCGTTTCACCTTGTGGTACATCGACGATCTTCTCGTAGGCGCGGGTATCCTTCCTGATACGGAAGATACTTCCCGCCTGATTCCATAGGGCTGCGCGCGTCACACCATACCAATATGTTCCGGTGGGATCTTCGATCAGTTCGCGAGGGCCAAACTCACCTTGGCTGCAGTGGCAGAAGATATCGAAATTGCCGGAAGTAGTTACTCTGAATACTGCACCGGCATTCAATGCTCCACCATGTTCTGCAGTGCCAAAGAAAACTCCAGGCGATGACTCGACCAGAGGGCCAAACCTCGGATGCGTGGCGCGGCTGTCGAGATCGAAAAGTTTAGTGAAGCCGGAGCCGTTTCTTGCCATCGCAAAAATTGTCCCGCTGTCCTGCGAGCCTCCCATGTAGGTTGTGCCGTATAATCTGCCGTCGGATCCTTCCGTTAATGTGCTATAGGGCCATTTGCCGTTGATGCCATCGAAGGTAAACACCGTAGTAAATCCCGTTCCCGATGGCAGCATCGAATAGACGGTTCCATTGCCGGAAGCTCCGCCGCCGAAGGTGGTTCCATAGATGCGACCATCGGAGGCGAACAGAACGCTTCCTGAGGGACGTGTTCCGTCAAGCGTGTTAGTGAAATCTTTCAATACCGTGAATCCTGTTCCGTCGGGATTGATCTTGTATACAGTGCCATTTGAGTTTGTCGGGCCATACATGCGCGTTCCATACAGGGCACCATCAGGTCCCTGCACCAGTTCACCTGTCGAAGTGAATGAGGTAGCGGTAACAAACTCTGCGGGGAAGCGATGGAGAATGCGAAAACCCGAACCATCAGGATGAATACTGTAAATCACACCGTATCCAATGGGGCCGGCCTGCGTGGTCGTTCCATAGAGTAGCCCATCCGTTGCCTGCATCGGACTGCCAGATTCAAACCCACTCAGGTTCGAGAAAGAGAACACAACACTATAGCCAGTGCCATCTTTGGCAATTTTGAATAACGTACCGTAGTCAAATTCACCGCCCCGGGTGGTTACACCATACAAAAAACCGTCATTACCTTCAAAAACATTGCCGGCGGGAATGATCCCCGTCGATTGGGTGAATTCATGAATCGTTGCAGCACCTGTGAATGCGTCGGTCATCATCACTATTTGTCCGCCATTTCTCACGCCGCCTTGTCGGAACAATCCATAATATTTACCATCCGACGCCTTGATAAAGCCAGCGGCAGGAAGTGGTGCTGTGCGTTCCGGGTACTGCTTGATGTAGTCGAGTGTACTGCTATTCGACGCTATCGAGTAGACTGAACCTGAATTTCCGGCTGCGCCTTCAAGCGTGGTTCCTGTGATCGCATGGTTGACGCCCGCATCATCGACGTCGAACTCCAATATGCTTGTTGCAGGGGCGTAGTTGTTATCTCCCGGTTGCTCGAGCTGGATCTTTGCTTTGCCGGAGCCCACGATCGTTACTACATTGTTAATAACAGATACTACCGACGACAGCGACGTTGCCCTTGCGGCCAGCCCTGACGTTGACAAAATCTGCAACCTGAATGGACCATCCCCGAACTTCTTGGTGCCTACGGGAGAGGCCGTGATGATTTGCTTCGCCTTGTTAACCACAAGTGGATAATTCACCTCGGATATGTACGCTTGTGAACTAAGCGCTGCCTGCAGAGTGAAATTGCCAGCGTTATGGATGACGAGTTTGCCATCGACGACTTCTGCGATATTTGGATCGCTGGTGGTGATGATGACTGGCAGACCGGAAGCGGAATGAGTCTTTATTGTGATCGGTGGGTCACCATAGCTCAGTGTTGGAAGCGCAGCCACAGTCACTGGGCGATACGCCGGGTACACCTGAACGAATACTTCTTTCGTCACAGGAAGGTATTTGTCATTTCCAGCCTGCGATGCAACGATCGTAAAGTTGGCTACACGGTGTATGTTGAGCGTGAAGTTGTCAAGCGTAGCAATCGAAGGATCGGATATCACGTACGTAATAGGCAACCCTGCGCTCGAATAGGGCGAAAGTTGCAAGGGACTGCTATCCATAAATATTGCCGTGGACTCGCTTAGCCCTATGTATTGCGGGCTCTTGCTCACCTCCATTGTTCGGGTGGTCTCGATTGCCGCCGGAACAGTCGTGGTGCCGGGCTGCCTGGCAGTGATCATTGCCGTGCCTGTTGAATGAATCCTGACGAGATTCCCTTCAATTGTAACAACTGAAGGATCGGATGAAGTATATGATACTGGCAAGCCCGAGGAGGAATATGCAATTAGGTTGAACGGCGCATCTGTCAGCGTTTTTTCAATATCAGGCTGTGGCCATGTGATGACGTTGGTTGTCGGTGTGGTCTGAGGCGGGTGCACAGTAATTGTTCGCGACACTGGTGCTGCAGCGAAGTATCTGTCGTTCTCCTCTTGTGATGCTGTCAGCGTTGTAGTGCCCACACCTAGAATATAGAGTTGACCGCGTTCGAAGGCGGCGATACCTGGAGGCTCGCTCCTTACCGTCGTGACACCTCCGTCAGTTAACAGAAAGCCGGCAGCCTGGCCCGACCCGAATATCGCCTCTGTGCTTATGTTAAAGGTGATAATCCCCATGCCCTTGATAACTTCCAACGGAACGCTTACTTCAGCAGAGTTGTAATTTCTGTCGCCTGGGTGGTAAACTCTTATTTCAGATTTTCCGATATTAATAGGCCTTACCCAGTTGCCCCCGACTATCGCTGCCATGGTGGGATCGCTCTGCATAATCAATGGCAATCCAGATGTCGAACTGGCCGTAACTCCAAATTCAGTGCAGCACATCTTCTTCTCTATTGGCTGAACCGTAATGCTCTGATCGATCTTTCCTACATATAGTGTTTGCACGACTTGTGGGGCAGCTTCGAATCTTTCGTCGCCGTCCTGTATGGCAGTGATGTAAGCAATCCCCGCGTTTCTTATACTGGCCACGTTTCCATTGACTTCGACGACAGAAGGATCTGAAGAAAAGAAACTGACTGGTAGACCTGACGTTGCAGTCGCCGTCAATTCAAATGGCGAGTCACCGTATTTTTTGTCTGGCAGTGCGGCGAATTGCAGCGACTGTTCTGACTTGATGATGTTAACTTCTATTTCCCGATAGCTTCCGAGGTATTCCGTATTGCCAAGTTGAAATACTTTAATGCGAACGCCGCCAACTTTTTTGGGGACAAGCTGGTTGCCGTTCACTTCGAGCGTCGATTCGTCTCCGCTCATGAAGAACACTGATGAACCGGTTGATTCAACAGGAATTGAAAACGCGCCTTTAGTGAGTTCGACTGTCGTTAGTTGCTCAACATTAACCGTTGGGAATTTGCGAACCATGGAGAGTGTACCTACAGGGTTACTTCCCGTTCGTGAATCAAAGTCAAACAGCCTGGTAAACACACCATTTGATATTCTGAACAATACGCCAACGTTATTTACTCCACCTTCGTAGGTGGCGCCATACAGCGTTGTGCGTTGAGGATCGACCAGCAAATCCCCGTAAGGAGCCTGGCCATTCGTCCCGTTGAAGTCGGCAATCTTTGTGTATTGACCGTGCTTTGTAATGTTAAAAACAACTCCATGGTTACTTGCTCCTCCGGATCGCGTCATGCCATAAAGCTTTCCATCGGAGAATTCTACCAATGATCCTGCAGGATGTGCACCATTCGATCCATTGAAATCCAACAGTTTTCTGAAGTCCGAGCCATCCAGCGCGACGCTGAAGACGACGCCATTGCCAGTAGCACCGCCGTTGCTTGTCATACCGTACAGTCGGTTGTCGGAGGCAAACACCAGATCGCCGGTTGGATTTGCACCGCGGTTAGTTCCGTTGAAGTCAAGCACTTTATACAGGCCAACGGGGCCCGGGCGGAAGCCGTAAATAACACCGGCATCATTTGAGCCGCCGAACTCCGTCATTCCATAAATCGTTCCGTTCGAAGCCAGTATTGGTGTACCCTTCGGTGATCGTCCGGTGACAGGACCGACGAATTGGATCCAATTTTGTCCGTTGCCGAAAATTTGTTGTGATTCGAACAGCAGACCATCGTCGGTGTCGCCGCCGTTTGGAACTGTGCCATAAAGCATTCCAAACGCTGCTAGCAGCCCACCCGTTGGGTTTATGCCCGTGCCCTCATTGAAATTGATTTGACCGTATTGTGATACATCAGCAGAACCGGCCTTGAAATCAAATCGACTTCCTACATCAGCACCAAATTGGGCAACGCTGCCATGCTCGGTAAGGCCCACAAAGCTGTTCCCCACAGTAAACGGAAAAGGTGTGACCGTGAGCTGTGTCAAACGGCTCCAATAGCCTGGTCGGTCGGGTGGGTTTCCATCAAAGTCTTTGTAGGACATATAGTCCTTTCCGTTAGTTCTGATTTGAAAGGGAACCCCTTTGTTGTGCTGTCCCCCGAAACGCGTCAGGCCATAAATCATGTCCTGAGAGAGGGCAGGGAAAGAAAGTGCGACAAATGCAACTAACAGCACTGTGCGGCACAGATGGGCAAGAGCCATGGCAAATAACGTTAGGGTAGAGAATAGACGATATGTAAAACTTTAGCAGAAACGGAGGTGGAAACCGCAACAGTAGTGCGGTGAGCCGGTGGCGGCACTTGAAGAATGATACACATCGGCGACTCTTGGTAACCAATCAACGTAAAAGAATGCTCATTTGCAAAGAAAAGCGTTCAAACGTTGGCCAGGTAACGGGGTGGTTAGCGCGTATTTGATTAGAATCAATTCAGGCAATGGAAGTGTCGTAAAAGAGTGATAAAATATTAAAGCCATTTTCTACTCATAGTGCAAGTAGCGAAGGGGTCAAACCACGACCTATGGCCGTGGTTTTTTTATTTGCGACCTTTTGTAACCATTCTGAAAACTGACGGTACTCTTGTTGTGATTACGCTGTCCTGTCACGGTTTTCTCTGCTGACATCAGTACAATGCACTGTAAAATATTGCCGGTTCAGTTCATATTTCCTGCACTTCACACAATGTGCCGGAATTGATCGTGCAGGTATCGTTACTTTCCGGTTATCAAAAAGAATCAACCAAACGACTTCTATGCTGTCGAACTATTTTACCATCGCCGTCCGAAACCTGCTTAAGAAAAAGCTATACACGTTCATTAACATTTCGGGACTTGCTCTGGGTGTCGCCGTTTGCCTCGTCATTCTAAGGTATGTGGATTTTGAGCTCAGCTATGATTCATTTAATGTAAAGGCGAAGCAGATCTATCGGACAACGACAGCATCATACCGAAACGGCGAGCTGCGAAACAACAGCATGTTGTCGGGCTATGCGCAGGGCCCTGCTATCGTCTCCGACATTCCCGAAGTGAAAACATATGTACGCACGCATCCGATGTACGGCGGCGCAGTGCTTAGTTATCCGCGGCAAAGTGGTGAGCCAACAACGTTTCATGAGGAGAGTATTCAGTGGGTAGATTCGACTTTCTTTGATGTATTCACCTACAACTCGATACAGGGCGATCTTAAGACCGCCCTTCAGAAACCCAACTCGATCGTTCTTACCAGGAAGTCAGCGGAGCGTTACTTTCAAAGAGGTGAAGATCCGCTTGGCAAATTAATTCAGATCTCTGGTGGGTGGTCCGACGGTGCTTACGAGGTAACCGCAGTCCTTGAGAATACGCCTGAAAACTCTCATTTCAATTTTCAGTTTATTCTTCCCCTGCATAATCTGCTTAGGGGTCAACAGTATACACAGGACAATGGTTGGGGATGGAACAACTTTGTGACCTACGTTGAACTCTATCCAAATGCAACGCAGATGGCTGCGCAGGGAAAACTACCTGCACTTGTTGACAAGTATCGCGGAAAAGATCTCGCTGAGTCAAACAGTAGCATGGTCATTTCACTTCAGCCAGTGCTCGATATTCACCTTACCCCCGGACTTGCGCATGAATCGAGTCCGACGATAAGTCCGAATACGATTTATTTCTTCGTACTGATTGCAGTCTTTATTCTGGCCATTGCGTGGATCAACTACATCAACCTTTCCACCGCGCGTGCCATGGAACGAGCTCGGGAGGTCGGTATCAAGAAGGCAATAGGAGTGCTGAAGGGTCAATTGATGTCTCAGTTTATTTTTGAGTCAGTTGTTGTTAACCTGGTGGGGGTAGTTATCGCAGTGCTTCTAGCCATGGCGTTGTTGCCTGTCCTTGGTCAGATCGTTGGAAAACAACTGCTGTTTAATTTCGCTGACGTCCGTTTCTGGATGATACTTGTCGCGCTATTTTTGATCGGGTCGGTGATATCGGGCGCTTATCCTGCGTTTGTATTGTCGTCGTTCAAAACCACAGATATATTGAAAGGCAAAGGCGAGAAGCTTGTGAAGGGATTTTCATTGCGGAAGGCGTTGGTTGTTTTCCAGTTTGCCGCTTCGCTGGTCTTAATTGCCGGAACGTTTGCCATCTATCGACAGATGATATTCATGCGTGATCAGGACAAGGGATTCAGCATGGAGAGAATGCTTGTAGTGAATGGGCCACGTGTTCTTGATCAAAAAACAGCAAGGGAGCGTCTGATCAGCATGAAGAATGAGCTCAAAAATATTCCAGGTGTTTCGGCGGTGGCAACATCGGCGGCGATTCCCGGAGGAGGTCATAACTGGGGAACGGGTATACGCAAGGAGGGAACAACATTGGATGCCAGCAAGAGTGGTAGCATTGTATGGGTCGATCCCGATTTCATCAAGACTTACGGTATGGATCTGATCAGTGGCCGCGTGTTTAATCCGGAGATACGGTCGGATATGGAATCCGTTATCATCAATGAGACGGCTATCGAGACGTTTGGATTGGGAGATACGGAAACGGCTCTCAATGAAAGGTTGATTCTTGGTGGCGGGGACACGGTTGCAATAGTTGGCGTGCTTAAGAATTATAATTGGAGTTCTCTCAAACAGGAACACACGCCTATGCTTTTTAAAGCGGATACAATTTCTGCGCGCAACTATTCCATTTTATTGCAACCTGGAAATATGAATGAGCGGATAGCACAAATTGAAACGATTTACAAGGACATATTTCCGGGTAATCCATTCGACTTTTATTTTCTCGAGGATTTTTTTAACAATCAATACAAGGCCGATCAGCAGTTCGCCAGGATATTTACTGCGTTTGCTATTCTCGCAATATTCATTGCGTGTATGGGTCTCTGGGGATTGGCATCATTCACTACGAGTCAGAAGCTTCGGGAGATTGGCATACGTAAAGTGCTGGGAGCATCAGCGCAGAGTATCACGACTTTGCTGTCGTGGCAGTTTCTTAAGCTTGTGCTGATTTCAGGAGTCATAGCCATACCGTTGACATATTATGGGATCGATTCCTGGCTGGGAAATTTTGCCAATCGGATCGGTATGAGCTGGGATCTGTTTATTGTTCCGGTTGTCGTTCTTTGTCTTCTTGCCCTGAGTACGGTGAGTATACAGATTCTCAGAGGGGCGCATATTAATCCGGCGCGCATATTGCGTTCAGAGTAGGTTCGTGCAATTAATGTCGTGACGATCCACAGGACCTGGGGTGTGGATGATTAGCCACACAGTACTGTAAGACAATGCCCAGCGTCACCGAAAGGATTTGCCGCATTTACACTTGCGCTATTCAATTATATGCTGGTACGATTTTTTGAATGAGATGATCAAAGAAGTATTCATCTTAAAATTGTATCAGTATGGCAGCGTTGAGACTATTGGTTTTCGCTTTTTCGATTTGCCTTTTTGCATCATGCACATCGCGACAAGCGGGTGAAACGAGCTCCACATCGGAGGATTCGACGGCGGTGCCTGGAGTTGGTGTAGCGCCAGACAGTTCGAATGCGGTATCGGATTCTACTATCGAAAGACAACAGCGCGATACGGCCTCGGGAAGGAATCCTTAAACAGCGAAGATTCTTTTGCTATCTTGCGCGCCCGAATTAATAACGACAATGTCATTATTCGATCAGCCAGGCGCAACACCGAAAGAATCTCCTCGCCCCAAATTGCCTAAAGGCACACCCACAGATTATGAAGTGGGATTTCTTTTCAATTTCGCAACCTCGCGGTCGTCGAACTTTGATCTTGAGGCAGTTTTAATTTACAAGAGGCTGAACCTCACAGAATATAAGCGAATATCGCTCAACTCGCAGGTAGCGCTGGGTTTTCTTCAGGTACTCGATGATTCATTTTACAATGACTTCATGGAGTTTTCTGATAACAAGATTTTGAAGTGGATGACAGCGACGGGCAACCAGTACACACAAGATACAACCACTGGTTCCTGGAGACATATTTCTTCACGCGAGCTCAAAAACCTTCGAAAACATTATCGCAATCTATTGCAAAAATTGTGGCCCCGGTTGGCGGCATGGTCACATCTGTTTATACTAAAGTCTGGCCGTTTCAACAATTATTCACCGGAGACTATTCGAATCAGCGCGGTGCCACCTGAGATTCGCCTGTCAGCGGAATTGAAGAACAATGTGATCGTGCTGAAACTTAATTTGTTTCTGGATGGAAAGCCGGCACGGCTCGTACTGTATCGTAATCTTCTGTTGGAGAAAGACGGCGTGCTTTATCTCCCTCCAGATGCAGACGCGCTACAACTCTTCGAGTTGTTTGCACCTGGTGACCTTACGTTTCCACTTTCAATGAAGCTGGAAGTAGTCAGAAAATATATTCTTCCATGGCTGACGAAGTATCCAGTGGATATCAGCGATAAACTTGATATCACGCTTTCAACGTCGACGATGCAGACGCGAGTTGCATTAAGTGAGTTGAATGAATCGAGCCTCATGATCCGCGGTGAGTTTATTTATGAAGAGACCGTGGTGGAGCATGGTGCAGAAGAAAAGCTCATCATAGAAGGCGAGCATGGCAAAGACGACAAGAACAAAGTCAATAAAATTAGAATAGTATCGCGTGATAAAGACGGCGAAAGACGCCTGCATGAATATCTGCGTACACTTCATTCAACTTTCGCAAATCAGCGCAATAACTCTTATTACCATTTGCCCTTCGATGAGGTAATGCGTAAGGGGTGGTTCATCGATATGATGAGGAAAGTTCAGGAGCAGGGCTACCCGATCCATGGCTTGTCGTCTTTACAGAAGTTCCGTTATACTACCCATATCCCGAAGTTTTCGGTCGCAGTTACGTCAAATGCGGAAAGCTTTGATCTGAGCATTCATGTGCATTGGGGCGATCAGGAAGTTCCGTTGAAGGAGATACGATTGGCGATCATGAACTGGCAGGATACAATCATGCTCAGCGATGGTACGCTCGGACATATTCCTGAAGAATGGGTGAAGCAATACAGCTTGCTGTTGCGCACCGGTAAGGAACATAACGGTGTGCTTAAGGTGAGCAAGATGCACTTTGCTTTGCTTGAAGACCTTCTAGAGAACATGGATGCGGATAGCCGTATCGAGATAGAGGATCGTAAGCAAAAGCTGTTGGGGTATGATTCGATTAAAAAGGAGCCGTTATCGAAGGAGATCAAAGCGTCGTTGAGGCCCTATCAGTTGTCGGGATTCCACTTCATGCAGGCATTGGATGAACTCGGTTGGGGCGGATGCCTCGCCGACGACATGGGTCTTGGAAAGACGCTGCAGACCATTTCGTTTCTGCAATTTGTAAAAGAGAAGTATCCAGGCAGTACCCAGCTGGTGATTTGTCCGACGAGTCTGATCTTCAACTGGGAGGGTGAATTGCAAAAGTTCGCCCCGACGTTGAAATTTCGTCGCCATTATGGAACTCAACGGGAGTTGAAAGACGAACACCTTGAAGAAGTAGATGTTGTACTTACGTCGTACGGTACTGTGCGTAACGATATTGATGAATTGTCGGGCGTGTTATGGCAATACATTATTTTAGATGAGAGTCAGTTTATCAAGAATCCCGATGCGCGCACGACGCGTGCCATCCTGCAGCTGAGATCGGTGAACAGGATCATCCTCAGCGGTACACCCGTGCAGAATAATACATTTGATCTCTTTTCGCAGTTTAATTTTTTGAATCCCGGACAGCTCGGTAGTCGTGAGTTTTTCAATCGTGAGTTCGCCGTACCCATCGACAAGCTGGGAAGCAGGGAGAAGGCGCAATACCTGAGGAAGCTCATTCATCCATTCACCCTGCGGCGTACGAAGGAGCAGGTAGCGACCGACCTGCCCGACAAGACCATCACCGTATTGTGGTGTACGATGGAAGCGTCACAGCGTAAACTTTACAATGAATATCGCGATGGCTACCGGTCGAGGTTGTTGAAGAAAATCGACGAGGAGGGTATAGCCAAGTCGGGGTTGGATGTATTGGAAGGGTTGTTGCGCCTCAGGCAGATCTGCGATCATCCGGTGCTGGTGAACGCCAACGAAGAACTGCGCGACAGTTCTGTGAAGATCAATGAGCTCATTCGTGAGGTGACTGAAAATGCCGGTAATCACAAGTTGCTGATCTTCTCACAGTTCACGCAGATGCTGCATTTGATCAGAGGTGAATTTGAGGAGGCGGGCATCGAACATTGTTATCTTGATGGCAGTACCTCGCTGAATAAACGCCAGGAGGAGGTTAACAAGTTTCAGACGAACGACACGATCAAAGCGTTCCTCATTTCGCTGAAAGCTGGTGGTGTGGGTCTCAATCTTACGAAGGCCGACTATGTGTACATTGTAGATCCGTGGTGGAATCCGGCCGCTGAGCAACAGGCCATTGACCGTGCGCACCGTATCGGGCAGCAGAATAAAGTATTCGCGTACAAGATGATTTGCAAGGACAGTGTGGAAGAGAGAATCCTCCAACTTCAGGAGCGGAAGAAAAATCTTGCGGATGATTTGATCCAGGAGGATGCAAACTTTGTGAAGACGCTGTCGAGAGAGGATGTAGAGTTTTTGTTTGGGTAATACAACTTACTTACCACGAAGTGCTTACTGTTAGGTGAAATACATCGGTTGTTGAGGAATTTGTCTGCTGATGTTTACCCGTTGGAGGTAATGTGCACGATTCACACCGATCCTATGACGAAACCCGACGACTGGAAGTCACAACCTTAGATTACTGGATATTGGACTGGCTATTGCACTTATGGAAGATTTAGGAATCGTGTATATTAGCTAAAAACCAGCTGAACGGCCGGGTTTATCATAGTCTGGCAGAAAGATAAAATACGTAAGGTAACGTGCCGTCTCTCTCTTTCGTTGTACATGAATAGCATTATGCAACCTGTAATCCATAGACTGCTATTCATCGGGCTCGGTTTGTCATTGTCCCTGAGCCAGGCTCTTGCTCAATCCTACAGCCAATATGTTCATCAGGCAGACTCCTGCTTTAAGATTGGTGAGTACGATAATTCGATGAAGTTTTATTCCCAGGCTTTTGCAATCAAATCTACCGTGCCGCATGACTTGTATAGGGCAGCCTGCTCGGCAGCACTTGGAGGATCGAGTCACTTTGCCATGGCGTTGGTGAAACTCGCTGTCGACAATGGCTGGGATAACCTTTCTCATCTGGAGAGTGACGCCGATTTAAGATCACTTCACGGACTGCCCGAGTGGAGTACTGTCACAGAAGATCTCAGGAGAAAGATCGAAGAAATCGAAAGTAAGTATGACAAGGTATTGCGGGAAGAACTGCTGGCGATTTATGAAGCGGATCAAAGTCCGAGGCGTGAGCATATGTATTTGAAAAGCCTGAGACCCGAGCCAAAGGCCAAAGCGGATTCGGTTTACAGAATTATTCTTCGCACCGATAGCCTCAATATCAAAAAAATAACCAGTATCCTTGACCGCCGTGGCTGGGTTGGACGCGATCTGGTTGGACCGCAGGCGAGTGGAGCAATTTATATGGTCATGCAACGCGCCGACCTCAGGACACAGTTAAAGTATCTGCCACTATTAAAAGAAGCTGTGGAACGCAAGGACGTGGAGGCCGTGTACCTTGCTTTTTTTGAAGATCGGATTGCAATAAACGAGGGACGGGAACAGATCTACGGAAGTCAGATTGGTTACAATGAGGAGACTAAGAAGTACTATGTGCTTCCGATAAAGGATCCTGAAAATGTAGACAAGCGCCGCGAGTCGGTCGGACTTGGGCCGATGAGTGACTATACAAGGATGTACGGTTTCAAGTGGGATCCTGCAGCATTAAAGAAGTGACGAAACTGACCGACACAATTATTGCATTATCGCGTGTAGACAAGCCATTGGGGTCATAGTTGAAACTCAGGCGTCTCTGGCCATCAAACATTCAGAAGTGGCGACACTACGCTGCCGGCGTTGGCGCAGATGGAGAAGAATTGAAAGTGGAATCAAAGCTGATAGTGCTTATCCATTCTTCAGCTTTTGTTTCACGACATCAGCAGGATATTGCAACGCGAGTTCTCTTATTTTATAGCTGAAGTCTTTGAACGTATCTTCCCATAGCTTTGCCTCTTCGTCGGTATATTGATGAAATCCGTGTGCGTTGGCGACGCCTTTCGCTCCCTCTTTAACAAGATCATCAATGAGTTTTGGCACGGACGTATCATTGCAGAGCGTAGGGAAAAGATCCTTCATCACGGCATGATAGGCTTGTACACCTGTGAGATCCATCCAGCGGAACACTCCGCATAATGTCATCCAGTACCCAGGGTTATTGCGGCAGGCGCGGTCAACATCTTCTACAGTGGCATATCCATTTTCCACGAGATAGAAGGCTTCCCGATACATTGCATACATGAGGCGATTGGTGATGAAGCCTCGGATGTCTTTGCGCACCAGTGTTGGCTCCTTTCCCCATCCCTGCGAGATTTTATAGAGATACTCTCCCTTTGATACATCGCTTGCATCGCCGCAGATCACTTCGAGAAAGCGCGTCGTGTGAGAAGGTTCGGCCCAATGAAGTCCGAAGAATCGTTCAGGATGTTTTGTTTGTTGTTGCAGGATGCTGATGGGAATGGCCGAGGTGTTGCTCGTTAGCAGTGATTCTTCCGGGATAGCGGCCTCGATCTTTTCAAAGACATTCTTCTTGATCTCCAGGTTCTCCAGGGTACATTCGATCACCAGACCGCATGGCGACAGCTGAGAATAGTTTTCAGTGATCGTCAGATTTTTTAAATAGTAGTCTGGATCTTTGCTGATCATCCCCTGCTCGCGTGATCGAAGTAAATGCGTTGTGACTCTATCGAGCGCCGTATCCATATCGGAGG
>Ga0247822_10001160_pt1 | contig 15784 bp, 12 predicted proteins | sample 13C_Cellulose_Da_FD_192423 | JGI IMG/M metagenome (GOLD analysis project Ga0247822, IMG submission 192423) | Soil microbial communities from agricultural site in Penn Yan, New York, United States - 13C_Cellulose_Day30 | ecosystem: Environmental > Terrestrial > Soil > Agricultural land | place...
AGAGGGTGGTCAGCGAGGTCAGCAGGCGCAGGAACATGTGCGCCGAGTCAGCAAGAACCGTGACCAGCCTGCGAGGACGCGGTTGCGCCAGGTTAGCCACGCACCGCATCAGAATTTCGAGCCGGTAACGTCAGGTCGCGCGTGCAGTGTCCGTCGCCTGGCGCGTCCCGCGCGCTCCATGTCACCCGCGTCACGTGGTAGGTCTGGGGCGTGGCCACCGACGATCCACACGACGCGCATGACGTCCCGCGCGCCGAGGTCGACCTCCGCGAGGTCCCCACCACGGCGGGCGGGTTCGGGGCGATGTGGTCGACGCTGAAGCACCTGTCGCGTGACTCGGGCATCGTCCGCGGCACCAAGGCGCTGCTCGCGATGAATCAGCCCACGGGCTTCGATTGCCCGGGCTGCGCCTGGCCCGAGCCTACCGCCTCCCAACGACCGCACCTCGAGTTCTGCGAGAACGGCGCGAAGGCGCTCGCCGAGGAGGCGACCACCGCGCGCGCGACGCCGGAGCTGTTCGCGGCCGCGTCGATCGACGAGCTGCGACAGCTGTCGGACTTCGAGCTCGGTCAGCTCGGCCGCATCACGCATCCGCTGCGCCTCGAAGGTCGCCACTACGTTCCCATCACGTGGGACGAGGCGTTCGCGCTGCTCGCCGCCGAGCTGCGCACCGCCGGTCCCGATGCGAGCGCGTTCTACACGTCGGGACGCACGAGCAACGAGGCCGCGTTCCTCTACCAGCTCGTCGGCCGCATGTTCGGGACGAACAACTTCCCCGACTGCTCGAACATGTGCCACGAGTCGAGCGGCGTCGCGCTGGCCGAGTCGGTGGGCGTGGGCAAGGGCTCCGTGGGGCTCGACGACTTCGAGGCCTGCGATCTGATCTTCGTCGTCGGACAGAACCCGGGCACCAATCATCCGCGCATGCTGACGACGCTGCGCGAGGCCGCGAAGCGCGGCGCGACGATCGTCAGCATCAATCCCTTGCGCGAGGTCGGCCTGTCGCGGTTCCAGCATCCCCAGCGGCCGCTCGACATGCTGCGCTCGGTCGCGCTCGCGAAGCAGTTCGTGCAGGTGCAGATCGGCGGCGACCACGCGTTCTTCCTCGGCGTCGGCAAGGCGGTGCTCGAGCGCGAGGCCGCGGCCCCGGGCACGGTGCTCGATCACGCGTTCCTCGCCGCGCACACCACGGGCTTCGACGCCTGGCGCGCCCACGCCGAGGCGATGCCGTGGCCCACGATCGTCGAGCGCTGTGGTGTCGACGAGGCGCAGATCCGCGCGGTCGCAGATCGCTACGTCGAGGCGAAGGCCGTGATCGCGTGCTGGGCGATGGGCCTCACGCAACACAAGCACGCGGTCGTGACGATCCAGGAGGTCGTCAACGTGATGCTGTTGCGCGGCAACGTCGGCCGTCCCGGCGCGGGCCTGTGTCCGGTACGCGGACACTCCAACGTGCAGGGCGATCGCACGATGGGCATCCATCATCACCCGTCCGCGACGTTCCTCGACGCGCTCGGCGCGACGTTCGCCTTCACACCGCCGCGCACACACGGCCTCGACACCGTCGCGACGTTACAGGCGATGGAGCGCGGCGACGTCCGCGTGCTCGTCGCGCTCGGCGGCAACTTCCTGAGCGCGACGCCCGACACCGATCTCACCGCGCGCCTGCTCGAAGGTTGTGCGTTCACCGCGAGCATCACCACCAAGCTCAACCGCACGCACCTGCATCCCGGCGCGCGCGCGCTGATCCTGCCGTGCCTCGGCCGCTCCGAGCGCGATGACCAGGCGAGCGGCCCGCAGTTCGTCACCGTCGAGGACTCGATGAGCATGGTGCACCGCTCCCAAGGCGTGCTGCCTCCGGCGAGCCCCGAGCTGCGCAGCGAGCCGGCGATCGTGGCGAGCCTCGGCCACGCGCTGCTCGGCGACGTCGTGCCGTGGAGCGAGCTCGCCGCCGACTACGACCGCATCCGCGAGCTCGTCGCGCGCGTCGTGCCCGGCTTCACCGACTTCAACACGCGCGTCCGCACGCCCGACGGCTTCCGCCTGCCCAACGTCGCACGCGAGCGCACGTTCGCGTCGATCGGCGGTCGCGCCCGGTTCACCGTCGCCACGCCGCCGGATCTGTCGCTGCCGCCCGGCCGGCTGCGCATGATGACGATCCGCAGCCACGACCAGTACAACACGACCATCTATGGCCTCGACGATCGCTACCGCGGGGTTCGCGGCGAGCGACGCATCGTGTTCCTCCACCGCGACGACATGACCGAGCTCGGCCTCGTCGAGCGTCAGCTCGTCGACCTCATCTCCGAGTGGACCGACGGCGAACGCGTCGCCGAGCGCTTCATCGTCGTGCCGTTCGACCTGCCCCGCCGCTGCGCCGCGACCTACTTCCCCGAGGCCAACGCGCTCGTGCCGCTCGGCAGCGTCGCCGACAAGTCGAACACGCCGACCTCGAAGTCGGTCGTGATCCGCGTGCGCCCTACCAGGTGACGCGCACGCTCGCGCCGCCGCCGTCGGGGCCGATGACCGGCGTCACCGCCACGCCCGCGGCCGGCTTCTCCGCCGAGGAGCCGCCGCGCACGAACGCCATGTAGCCCGTGCCGGCCGCCGCCACACCGAGCACCGCCGCGCCGACGAACGTCCACTTCCACAAGCTGCGGCGGCTGCACGCCTTGTCGAACGCCGGATCGCCGACCTGGGCCTTGATGCCACAGTCATCGTCCGTGAGCCGGCAGTCCTGGGTCGCCGGATCGCAGCCGGGACGCGGCGTGGTGATGCCCTTCGCCTGCGAGAGGCTGTCACGCCAGGCGTACGTCGAGATCGCCGCGAGCGCGACCGTGCCGATCGCCGTCGCGTAGAACGCGGGCTTCCAGATGCCGGCGCCGCCGCCGCTGCGCACGGACTCGACGACCCTCACCTCGAGGTCGAACGGTTGGTCGACGGTCTCGTCGTCGACGATCCTGACCTCGATCTCCTTGCGCAGGTGCCCTTCCGCCTCGATGGCCACGCGATAGCGCCCCTCGGCCAGCGCGATCATGGTGGTGCCGTTGGTCAGCGTGTCCTTCTGCACATCGTCGACGAACACCGTGCCCGCGGGCACGTTCGCCTTGATCACCAGCTTGCCACCCGCCGGCGGCGCGACGTCGCCGGTGAGCTCGGTGTACGCCTTCTTCGCCGCCGCGCGGATCGCCTCGGGCGGCGCGTTCGCCGCGATGTCGAACGTGCTGCTCTTGAGCTTGGCCTTCTTGATGACGTCGAGGATCTGGATCGTGACCGTGAGGTTGTCGCCGCGCTTCTTCACGTTGCCGTAGATGAGCAGATCGGTCCCGATGCCCTTGCCGATCGCCGCCATGCACTTGGGCGCCTCGTCGTCGCACGACTTGATCAGCTTCTCGTCGATCAGCTCGCGATCACTGTTCGCCGCGAGCAAGTAGGGGCCGTTGCCGCTGCGCGGCCGCGCGCGCAGGCCCTGCGTGATGTCCTGCGCCACCGTGGTCGCGCGCTGGTCGATCGCGGTCCCGACGACCTCGAGCCCGAGCACCGCGACGCGCGGCCGCTCCGCCCAGGCGGAGGTCGCGATCAGAGCGAGCAGCGCGAACGGAAGAAGGAGGCGCCCCATGCCCCCATGATAGGCCCGCGTCGGCGCGGTTTACCAGTCGAGACGGAACGTGGCGCCGCCGCCGTTGGGCGACAGGATCGGCGTGATCGCCAGCTGCTTCTTCTTCTTCACGCGGCGCCCCGCCGTCGACATGCCGACCGGCTGGCTCTCGCCGCCGCTGCGCATGAACGCCATGTATCCGGTGAACGCCATCGCGACGCCACCGACGGAGACGCCAATGATTCCCCACTTGGTCAGGTTGCGCTTGGCGCATGCGTCGTCCGCCATCGCGCGCGCGCTGTCCGTCCACGTGAAGTTGTCGAGCGAGCCGCAGTCACTGGGCTTGAAGCTCGCCGGCGCGCCTTCGACGCCATCGTTCGTAGCGTATCCGTAGATCCACAAACCACCCGACGCCGCGGTCACCACCGTCGACACCGCGAACGCGCCCTTCCACGCCCCGCGGCCGCCGCCGCTCGAGGTGGTACCCGACCACTGGCGATCCACGGAGGTGAGCTTCACGTCCTGGTCGACGGTCTCGCCGCTGCGGATGGTCACCACGATCTCCTCGCTGCGCTTGTAGCCCTCGGCCTCGATCGCGACGCGATAGCGCCCCTCGGGCAGCTGCCCGATCGTCGACTGACCGCCCGCGAGCTGACCGCGCGGCGAGTCGTCGATGTAGACCGTGCCGCTCGTCGCGTTGGTCTTGATCACGAGTGTACCGGCGTCGGTGATGCCCGTGAGATCGTTGTAGGCCTTACGCGCCGCGTCCTGCAGCGCCTGCGGGTCCTTCTTGTCGAACGGGATGAGCAGCGGCGCCTTCGCCTTCTCGAACTTCTTCTTGCCGACATTGAGCAAGTTCAGCGTGACGACGTAGCCGTCGGTCGCCTTCTTGAGCTGGCCGTACATGAGGTAGTCGGCGCCGAGGTCCTTGCCGATCTGCGACATGCAAGGAATCGCCTCGTTGTCGCAGTTCTTGATCAGCTTCTCGTCGATGAGCTCCTTGTCGCTGCCCGGCTGGAGCTGATAGGGGCCGGAGCCGACCTTGGCGCGCGAACGCAGGCCTTCGGTCAGATCGCGGGCAACCCCCGTGGAGGCCTGATCGATCGAACCGCTCGCATCCACGACCTCGAGACCGAGGATCGCGATCGTGGGCTTACCCGCGTAGGCCGCGGACCCCGCCAGCGCGATCGCGACGACCGCCAGCACCTGAGTCCAACACGAGGAAAGTGCACGCTTCATGGGGGGAGCCCTCAGTCGGGCTAGTATACACATGTCGACCGGTCATCGAGCGTGAGGTGGCCTAGGGGATTGCGTCGGGTTACGGTGAGGCCCGGATGCGGACCCTGTCGGCGCGGATCCTGCTCGGCTTTGCCGCGCTGACCGTCACGTTCGGGGTGATCACCGCCACGCTCGTGGTGAACATGCGCCAGGTCGAGGACCAGGTGGTCCTGATCGGCAAGGGCTACGTCCCGCTCGCGCTCGCCGCCAAGGACCTGGCCCGCCGCCAGGACGACCTCCGCAATTACCTGGAGGAGCGCCTCCAGGGCGAATCCAACGCGCAGGTGACCCGCCTCGAGCTCCGGCGTGCGCGCTCCAACCGCGACCGCGAGGTCAAGGCGACCCGCAAGATCCTCGACGACGTCCAGAAGCGCATCGAGGTCGACCCGCGCCAGTTCGCCGTCACGCGGCCCAAGATCGCCGCGCTCGAGACGGCGATCGCTGGCGTCGAGGCGCTCTACGAGCAGGTGCTCGCGGCGCCGCCGATCGGCAAGTCCGACAGCTGGGACGACAAGCAGAAGGCGTCGTACGACGCGCTGATCAAGCTGCGCAGCGAAGAGCGCAAGCTGATGCTGAGCGCCAACCAGCTGTCCGATCAGCTCGAGCAGTTCGTCGCGGCGCGCACGCGGACGCTCGAGAAGAACGAGCACGCGCTGCGCATCTACACCATCTACGGCGGGCTCGCCGCCGTGTTGCTCGGGCTCGGCATCACGATCTGGGTCGTGATCACGCTGCGCCCGCTGCGCCGCTTGCGCGACGGCGCGCGCCGCATCGCCGCCGGTGACTACGCCAGCCGCATCCCCGAGCGCGGCCCCGCGGAGGTCGCCGACCTCGCCCGCGAGTTCAACTCGATGGGCCGCGCTGTCGAGGAGCGCGAGCGCGGGCTGGTGCGCTCCGAGCGCCTCGCCGCCGTCGGCAAGATGGCCGCGATGATCACACACGAGGTGCGGAATCCATTGTCGTCGATCGGCCTCAACACCGAGCTGCTCGAGGAGGAGCTCGGTGATGCGGCCGACGCCGGCGAGGCGCGCGATCTGTGTCGCTCGATCCATCGCGAGGTCGATCGCCTGACCGCGATCACCGAGGAGTACCTCGCGTTCGCGCGCCTGCCGAAGCCCAAGGTCGCGCACGAGTCGCTCAACACCATGGTCGGTGCGCTGGCGTCGTTCGTGCGCGAGGACCTCGCCGCGAAGCAGGTCGGCCTCGCGACGGAGCTCGCGCCCGAAGATCCGATCGGCGTCATCGACGCCGGCCAGATCCGGCAGTGCTTGATCAACCTCGTCCGCAACGCGACCGACGCCGTGGTCGCCAAGGGAGGCGGCACGGTCACGCTGCGGACGCGGCGCGACGGCCCCCGCGTCGCGATCGAGGTCGAGGACGACGGCGTCGGCATCCCGACCGACGTGCTGCCGCGGCTGTTCGATCCGTTCTTCTCCACGAAGGAAGGCGGCAACGGTCTCGGCCTGGCATTGACGCAGCAGATCGTGCGCGATCACGGCGGCGACCTCGACGTCGCCAGCACCGTCGGGCGGGGAACGACCTTCACGGTCCGGGTGCCGGCCTACATGCACGGGCGGTAGCGAGCGACGTCCCTTGCGATCGCCGACGCGCCCTGCGACCATTTCCTGCCCGATGGCCGACGACGATAAGCGCCGCGACGACCGCGAGCCGGTCACGCTCTTCGTCGAATACGATGGCGCCGACGACCTGATCGGTGATTTCACCGAGAACCTGTCGTCGGGGGGCACGTTCGTCGCGACCAACCGCGAGCTGCCGATCGGCACCAAGATCCAGCTCGTCCTCGGGTTCCCCGGCTTGCTCGAGCCGATCGCGATCGAAGGCGAGGTGCGCTGGCTGCGTCCCGGCTCGGGCGACTCCGAGGCCGGCGCCGGCATCGAGTTCTCTGCCGGCCCAGCCCGCGACGCGCTCGCCGCGGTCATCGAGCGCATCCGCAACCGCGATCCCAAGGTGGTCTCGCGCCTGTTCCGGGTCCTCGTGGTCGAGGACAACCGGCACGTCGCGCAGCTGATCACCGAGGGCCTGCGCGGCTCGTCGCGCCGTGACTTCGGCGGCGTCTCGTTCGCGTTCCGCAGCGCCGAGGACGGCCGCGTCGCCGTCGAGATCCTGCGCCGCGAGAAGTTCGACGCGCTGATCATCGACGTCTACCTGCCCGTCCTCGACGGCCCCAAGGTCATCCAGACCGCGCGCAGCGAGCTCGGCCTCGTCGATCTACCGATCATCGCGGTGTCCGCCGGCGGTGATGCGGCGCGCCGCTCCGCGCTCGAGGCGGGTGCCAACATCTTCCTCGACAAGCCGATGCGCCTGCGTCAGGTCATCGACACGATGCAGCGCCTGCTCAACAACTGAGCGTCAGCGCCCGAGCTTCCGCTCGAGCTCGACGATGCGCTCCTCGGCCTTGAGCAGATCGGCGCGCGTCATCTCGAGCTCCTCGATGCGCGCGGCGAGCTGCTGCTCGTGTGCCCTGGACTCCTCGAGGAAGCGCTCCTCGGCCGACAGCATGTCCGCGCGCGCGACCTCCAGCTCTTCCTCGACGGAGGCCAGGCGCGTCGCGGTGGCCTTCGCCTGATCTTCGAGCGCACCGAACTGATCGCGCAGCGCGAACAGCTCGGCCTCGGCATCCGTCATGGGCGCACGCGGCTTCGCGAGCTCGGTGCGCGCGGCCTCCAGCGCCTGCTGGAGCGCGCGCAGCTCTCCGTGCAGCTCGGCCATGCGCGCGCCGTACGCGTCGCGCTCCTCCTCGGCGGCGAGCCGGGCCTGACGCTCCTCCTCCACCAGCGCGCTCACGTCGACCTCCGGCGTCGATAGCGGCGGAGGGGCGGACGGAGCTGCGGGCAGGGGCGTGAAGACCGGCGCGGGCTGCGGTGGCTGCCAGCTCACCGTGGGCTCGTGCGTTTGCACCGGCTGCCATTGCGGTGTCGCCGGCTGCGTCGCGGGTTGCGCCCACTCCGCGGCCTGCATCGGCGGCGCAGGCGGCGCGACCATGCGAAACACCAGGCTGCCGACGAACACGAGCTCGTTCATCGGCACTGCGCAGTGCTGCACCTTGTGCGGCCCGACGTACACGCCGTTCGAGCTGCCGAGATCCTCGACGTGCAGCGTGCCCGTGTGATCGAGGTAGAACCGGGCGTGGTTGCGCGACACGCGGGGATCCGAGCTGCGGATCGCGCATTCGGTCGCGCGGCCGACCAGCACCGGCTCCGCGCCGATCGTCAACGAGCGCTCGATCCCATCAGCGTCCGCATAGACCAGCGAGGCCACCGTCACGAAGACAGATCGTAACCCACATTCACGGATTTCGCGCGGTGCGGGTACGCAACGTGATCGCGCGGTCGATCAGGCCGACGAGCTCCTTGCGGTCCGCGCTGCCGTTAGCGGCGGCGGCGGCGATGGTCTTGATCGCCGCCAGGTCCCAATCCTTCGCATCGGCGCCGCCGCGCAGGACGTCGGCGAACGCGGCCACGGCGAACGCGAAGCGCAGGTCGGTGTTCGCTTGCTGGAACGAAGGTGCGATCGCCGTGGCGCCGAGCGGGACGGCGGCCTCGGTCGCGGTGTCGCCGAGGGGTGCCTTGTGGCGCACGCGCGCGGTGACGATCGGCGCCGTGCTCGCGCGCCGTGCGTCGCTCAGCTCGAGCTCGTACAGCGCGGTGACCTGGTGTCCCGCCCCGATCTCGCCGGCGTCGACCTTGTCGTCGCGGAAGTCCTGATCGCGAACGTTGCGGTTCTCGTAGCCGATCAGCCGGTAGCGCTTCACCTGGGCCGGGTCGAAGTCGACCTGCAGCTTGACGTCCTTCGCGACCACCTCGAGCGTCGCGCCCAGCTGCTCCTGGAACACGCGCTTCGCCGCCGACAACCCGTCGATGTAGAAGTTGTTGCCGTTGCCCTTGTTCGCGAGCTGCTCCATCAGCTCGTCTTTGTAGTTCCCCATCCCGAACCCGATCGTCGACAACGTGACGCCCTGTTTGACGTTGCCTTCGATCGTCTTGAGGATCTCTTCGTGCTTCGTGCTGCCGACGTTCGCGTCACCGTCGGAGAGCACGATGACGCGGCTGATCGAGTCAGGCGTCAGCCGCTTCGCCGCCTGTGCGTACGCGAGCTTGATGCCGTCGCCCATCGCCGTCGAACCGCTCGCGCTGAGATCCTCGATGGCGGCGAGGATCCTCCCGCGCTGATCGACACCGGTGGGCGGCAACACCACGCGCGTGCGGCCCGCATACGTCACCATCGCGACCGTGTCCCCGTCGTGGAGGTTGTCGACGAGGATGCGCAGCGAGCGCTTCGCGAGCGGGAGCTTGTCGGGTGAATACATCGAGCCCGACACGTCGACGAGGAACACGAGATGCGCCGGCTTGCGCTCGCGGATCGAGATCGGCTTGCTGCTCACGCCGACGCGCAGGATGTGCCGCTCGGCGGAGAACGGTGATGGCGCGAGATCCATCGCGACCGAGAACGGCTGGCCGGATGCCGGCTGGGCGTACGTGTACTTGAAGTAGTTGACCAGCTCCTCGACGCGGACCGCCTCTCTCGGCGGCAGCGTGCCCTCGGTGAGCTTGCGCCGCGTGATCGTGTAGCTCGCGGTGTCGACATCGGCGGCGAACGTCGACAGGTGATCCGCGGCCGCATCCGTCCACGCGTTCTTGCCGTAGTCCTTGTAGACCTCGGCGCTGACCTCGTCGGCAGATGGCCCGGCCGAACGACCGCGCAAGCCACCGCCACCCCCACCCGGACCGAAGCCGGACACACCGAAGCCGGCGCCGGTGCCGCTGCCATGCCCGAGCGTGCCGTACCGCCCCGTCCCGATGGTGCCGCCTCCGGTGCCGTTGGCGCTGTCGAAGCCGCTACTCACGCGCCCATTGCTGTTCCCCAGCACGCCCGCGCTGCGCGCGGCCTCGATCGCCTGTTCGCGGGCGAGGGAGGGATCCGCCTTCCCTGCCTTGCCCTCGGAGAGCTGCATGTTGCCCTCCGCTCGCTCCAGCTCCATCTTCGTACCTCCCCCTCCACGCTCGTCCTCGCTCGGTGGAGGTGGTTCGTCGCTAGCGCTGGTGTGCGTTGTCTCGACGGACTCGAACGCTTCGAGACCGCTGCTCTGGTCAGCGGTCTTGTGTGACGAGCAGGACGCCGCGACGAGCGCGGTCATCAGGATGCGGGCGAGCGTGGGGCGCATGCTCCGACGGACACGGCCGACGCGCCGAAGTTCCGCGGAACTCTCGCACCCGCGTGGTGTCGGAGCGACCGCGCTACTCGAGCTTGGTCTCGAGCTCGAGCACCTCGGCGTTCTCGGGCTCGGCCTTCTACGCCAGCGCCGTCGCGCCTCGAGACGAGCACCGGCCCCGTTGCGAGGTACGCTGCCGGCTCCCATTGGAACGGAGCGAACCGGATGAAGCTGGATGACGTGTCAGCCGATGCGCGGGGAAAGATCGAGCGGGTGGTGAGCCTCGTACGAGACTGCCTGGACCGAGCGCCGACGGAGCACACGAAGGCGGTCAGCCACAGCTTCGTCCCGGCCGGTGAAACGCTCGAGCAAGCGCTCGGAGGCGCCGACATCCGAGCACCGGCGCGGCCGCCCTTCGAGTACCCGGAGCGCGAGGTGTTGGAGGCGCACCGCGACGCGCTGTTCGCGGATCGCCGGATCCACGACCTGATCGTGCACGGCACCCGCCCGACGGCGCAGGCTCGCTGGGAGGTCTCCGCGAAGCTCGTCTCGTTCGACGAGCACGCCGGCCTCCAGGCGCTGCGGGCAGGGATCGACGAGCAAGTGTTCGCCGAGCTGCGCAGCGCGCTCACGGACGGCGTCCGGTGGATCTTCTTCGGACGGAACAGCGGGAAGCCGCCGCGGCTCGGGCGCGGGGTGCCGAAGCTCGAGGAGCTCCAGCCGACTACGCGCTTGCTCGACCTCCTCGCGGCAGCCGACCACCTCTATCACGAGGCGGGCCACGCGCTGATCACGCTGACGTGGAGGGTCGGGCCGGATGAGGAGCCGTCGGTCCAGGAGTACTTCGAATGAACTTGGCCATGTCTCCGCGGTGGTCTCGCTCGCGCTGTCATCTCGAGTAGGTGCTCGACACGCCCGAGGCCTGCGGCCCCTGCGACTGTCGCGACCCACGTGCCGTCCGGACCCACATGGCCGCCCTCGATGAGCTCCGTGCGTTCGATGAGATGTTCCGGGTTGCGCGCGATGCCGTCTCGCCGCTCCGCGAGACCGCGGGCGCGGAGCTGGTCGAGCTCTACGCACGCGTCGCCCACCCGGCGCAGGCGCGGGCGTTCTTCGACCGGGTGGACCCGCGCCTCACCCGACAGCGCCTCCAGCAGCTCGCGAACGCGTACGTCCGGCACGACAAGCGAGCCGATGCGGCCATCGTGCGCGCGCAGCTCACCGGCTGAACGAGTGCCGTGTCACCGCGGTGGCCACGTCCCGCACACTCGAAGAACGCCGACGGGGTGGCGCCCACCGTCGAGATCGGCGGCGCGTCGCGCGCGTGGGCGGCCTCGGGCTTCGAAGGTCCGAGCTCGTCGTCGGCGGCATGGAGCGCATGCTCCCTCGAACGCGCGTGGTGTCGGAGCGGCCGCGCTACTTCAGCTTCGCCTTGAGCTCGAGCACCTCGGCGTTCTCGGGCTCGGTCTTCTGCGCCTGCGCGAGCGCAGCCTTCGCGTCGGCCTTCTTGCCCTGCGCGAGCAGCGCGCGCGCGCGCCCGAGGTGGACGAGCGCGGGCCGCCGCGGCGCCGGCTTGAGCAGCAGCATCGTGTCGTACGTGTAGAGCGACTTCGCCGCATCGCCGGTCTGCAGCGACGACTTGCCGAGCGCGAGCAGCACGTCGGCGTCGTGCGGCGCGATGTACATCGCCATCTCGGCGTACTGCTTCACCTTGGACCAGGTGCCGAGCTTGCCGTACTCGGAGATCAGCTCCTTGAGCGGCGCGAGCTCCATCTGCTCGAGGAACGCGTAGTGCTCGAGCTCGGCGAGCGCCTCCTGCATGCGGCCCGCCTTCTTGTAGATGCCGGACAGCTCCTGATACGGGTAGCTGCGCTCGGGATCGAGCTTCTTCGCGGCGCACAGCTGCTTCTCGACCTCGGCGGCGTCGCCCTCGGCCTGCGCGAGCTGCGCGACCCGCGTGCGCAGGTCGTAGCTGTCGTGGCCGTCGGCGACGAGGCCCGCGTACAGCTGCTTGGCGCGCGCGGCGTCCTGCTTGTGCACGGCGACCTCGGCGAGGATGTAACGCGCGATCGGCTGCTTCGGATCGAGCGCGAGCGCGGCCTCGGCGGCGGTCGCGGCCTTCTCTGCCTCGCCGTCGTAGTAGTAGCCGAGCGCGACGTGCGCGCGCGCCTTGCCGTCCTTGGGCGCGGCGTCGGCGGCGATCTCGAGCTTCGTCACGTCATCGAAGCCGCGGGTCGGCAGCTTGAACGTCCCGGCGTACGGCTTGAGCCGCGCATCGAGGAACGTGCGGAACTCGGCGTCGAGCTGCGGGATCGTCTTGCCGGTGATGAGCTGCAGCACCTCGGGCGTCTCCTTGCCCTTGCCGAACAGCTTGAGCGCCTCGACGATCTTGGGGAACCCGTACTTCTGCACGAGGTACTCGATGGTGACCGCGGACTGGTAGTACGCGACGACGACCGCATTCTGATCGGGCTGCACGAACTCCGAGTTGAGCGCGGCGATCGAAGGCAGCGTACCGTTGAGCACCGCGCCGTAGAGGTCGGCGTCGTTCTCGCGCCGCCAGCTCGGATGCGCGATCAGCGTCTCGTACTCGCTGAGCCCCTCGGTGAACCAGCGCGGCACGCGCGAGCCGGAGAGCTGGATCGCGAACACGTGGCCGAGCTCGTGCCACAGCACCATGCCCCAGTTGATGTCACCGGTCTGCGGCGACATCGCGGTGATCACCTTGCCGAAGCACACGCCGAGCGCGCCGAGGTCGGGCAGGCCGACGGTGCGGATCGCGTAGTCGGTGCGATCCGCGTACAGCTCGAGCGTGGTCGGGTTCGTCGGGGTGAAGCCGTAGCGGCGCACCATGTCCGCGAACGCCTTCTCCATCGTCGGCTCGAGGTAGCGCGACAGCACCGCGCGCTCGTCGTTGTGGTAGCGGATGCGGAAGTTCTTCGTCGTCGCGATCGAGTAGTCCTGCGGGATGGTCTTCTTGAACAGATCGCGCGTGTTGAAGGTGCGGACGTTGTACTGGTCGCCGACCCACGACTTCTCGATCCACTCGAGCCCTTCCTTCTCCATGCCGAGCCGCAGGTAGCCGAGCCCCGCGCCGGCCATCGCTTCGTAGAAGCTCGGGCGCAGCTTGACCGCTTCCTTCTCGAGCTCGATCGCCTCGACGTAGCGGTGCTCGCGCACGGCCGAGCGCGCGACGATGCGATACAGCTCCGCGTAGCCGGGGTTGATCGCGAACGCCTTCTTGCGCTCGGTGTCGTAGCCCTTCATGTCATCGCGCAGCCACGCGATCGTCGCCTTCATCGCGATCGCCTCGACGTCCTCGGGGTTGACCGCCAGCGCGGCGTCGAGCGTCTTCTTCGCCTCGTCCCACTGGTTCTGATCGATCGCGATCGACGCCTTCACCTTCAGCGCCCGCGCGTTCTTCGGGTTGACCGCGAACGCCGTGTCGAGGTGATGGCGCACCGCCGCGAGGTCGTAGCGGGTCTCGACGATGACCTGCGCCATCACCGCGTGCGCCTCCGGATGGTTCGGATTGACCTTGAACACCTCCTCGAGCGTCTGCTCCGCGAGCTGGGCGGCGTACTTCTGGAGGAACAGATCCGCCCACTCGATGCCGGTGTCGGTCCATTGCGGGCGCAGCTTCATCGCCTCGCGGAACGCGTCGTTGGAGAGCTGGAAGTTCGACGTGAAGCGCGCGGCGATCGCGAGCTGCGCCAGCTGGACCGGGTCGTCGAGGTCGAGCTTCTGGTCGTCGCTCTCCTTGACCGTCGCGTCGAACAGCGCCTTCGCGCCGAGGAAGTCGCCCTGCGCGAGCCGCAGCTTGCCGAGCGCAGTCCTCACCGCGCGATCGTCGGGCTTCTCCTTGAACAGCGCCTCGAGGTCCTTGCGGCCCTCTCCGAGCTTGCCGCGCTCGCCGCGCAGCTCCGCGCGCAGGATGCGAGCCTCGATCGCGGTCGCGTCCTTGCCGTTCGTGAAGGGAGCGAGCGTCGCCTCCGCCGCCGCATAATCACCGGTCGCGATCTGCGCGCGCGCGAGCAGCACGCGCGCCGCCGGACGCTCCGCTCCGTTGATCTTCGCGAGCTCGGCGATCGCCGTCTTGTAATCACCGGCGGTGAGCTTGTCGCGCCCGGTCGCCAGATCCGCCGCGGCGGTGCCGCTCGCGCACAAAACGGCGATCAACGCCGCGACCCTCATCCGGTTCATGCCCTCGAATCTGTGCGACGCAGGTACCCCTGTCAAACGAGACCTTGGTGGTATCCTGCATGTGTGCCGGAGCCCCAAAAAGAACCAGCCGCAGGCGCGCAAGGGCTCTACAGCGCGTTCGACGCGTTCCTCAAGCAGGGTATCAAGGAGTACTACGACCGCGGCTGGACGACCCGGAAGGGCAACTTCATCGCCCTCCTGATCGCCTCGGGCTCGACCTCGTTCGCGATGGCCAAGGACTCCGTCGTCGACGGCTCGGGGACGAAGAAGCTTGCGGTTGGCGCCGGCCTCATGATCGCGCTGCGGATCGGCCTGCGCTACGCACTCGGTGGTCCCCTGGGCCTCGTGCTCACCGTCGCCGCGGGCGCGTCGATGGTCAGCTACTTCATCCGCAATCAGAAGGACATCGTGAAGAAGGTCGGCATCTACAAGACGGTGATCGCGGATGCCGAGAAGAAGTACGACGAGATCCAGAGCGGCTGGCGCGATGGCAAGTACCAGATCAACGATCGCAACCTGATGATCGACGGGCTGATGAAGCAGTTCATCACGCAGGTCGACGAAGCGTGACGCGCTGGGTCCTGCTGATCGCGATCGCGGCGGCGAGCGTGGCGAACGCGGCACCCGCCGGCCGCCGCATCGTCGCCGTCCTCGACATCCGCGTCGAGGGCATGCCGGACTCGGTCGGCAAGCAGTTCGAGCGCGAGCTCGAGGAGCAGCTCGACACCAACGCGTTCTGGCTGTCCACCGGCGCCCAGGTGCGCGAGCGCATGAAGTTCTCGACGAAGTGGAACGACGGCTGCCTGATCGGCCCGTGCCTCACCGAGCTGCGCACCCAGACCAGCGCCGAGCTCGCGCTGCTCGCCGCGCTCAAGGCCGAGGGCACCAGCTACGGCTACGTCGTCACGATCGTGCGCACCGACAACGGCCGCGTGCTCTCGCAGGAGTCGGGACGCTGCGACGTGTGCACCGCGAAGGAAGCGATGCGCGAAGCCACGCTCGCGACCATCAAGCTGCTCAACGAGGTGCCCGACAAGCTCCCCGACGAGGTCGGCGAGCGCGGCGCCCAGATCGATCTCGCCGTCGGCAAGCTCGTCCGCCACATGAAGAGCGACCAGCGGCGATGGAAGCGGCGAGGCATCGGCATGCTCGTCACCGGGCTCGGCGTCGCGGCGGCCGGCCTCACCGCGTACCTCGTCACCGACAGCGATCCCACGCTCGCCGCCGTCGGCGCAGGCGGCGGCCTCGCGCTCGGCGGCATCGTCGCCCTGACGTTCTGATCGCGCGCGGGTTGCGCAACTCGTGTATCGGCAATTGAATTGCTAGACGCGTGCGCCATGCGCAAGCTCGTCCTGCTCGCCGGCCTGTCCCTCGCCGCGTGCAGCTCTACCACGTACGTCGCCACCAACCCTGCGCCGCGCCCGCTCGTTGCGCGTGCGCCTGCCACGGTGACCTTGTTCACCGTCGGGTTGCCCGAGCGTCCGTACACGGAGATCGGAGACGTCAAGGCCACCGCCCGCGCGATGTGGGGATCC
>Ga0247822_10001161_pt1 | contig 15777 bp, 14 predicted proteins | sample 13C_Cellulose_Da_FD_192423 | JGI IMG/M metagenome (GOLD analysis project Ga0247822, IMG submission 192423) | Soil microbial communities from agricultural site in Penn Yan, New York, United States - 13C_Cellulose_Day30 | ecosystem: Environmental > Terrestrial > Soil > Agricultural land | place...
CCCGCGCCGTTGAGCAGGATGCGCGGCATCCCGGCCCCGGCATAATAGAGACGCGCACGCGCAACCGGCTTGCGCGCGACGGCGAAGGCGCGGCGCAGCAACGGCGCGGGTGCCTCGATCGGCAGGACGAAGGCGACACGCGGCACGCCCGCCGGAATCGCCAGCCCGTCCTTCTCGACCGAGCCGCCGGTGAAGGGATTGTCGTTGTGCGCGAAGCTGGTGCGGAAGGGCGCGCTGCCTGTGCCTGTCACCGCGACCGAATGGATCGTTGCGGTCTTCGGCTCGGCCGCCGCAATGCCGATAGTGCCGTGCGTGTGGGTGGCATCCTCCAGCGTATCGACGGTCTTGCCGTCCAGCTGCGTAACGATGCGCGAACCTTCGGCGCGGATCGTCAAGCGTCGACGCTGGTCCTTGAGCGGAACCGCGAGCGGAACCTTCTTCAAAATGTCGGTCTTGACCGTCGCGCTCGATCCGCCGGGATAACGGCGCACGCTTGCAGTGAGTGTGGCGCCCGCTGTGCCGTCGCTCAGCGTCCAGACATAGGCGTCGCCGTAGCTCTTGCCGCTGGGCAGCGCGCGGAACAGCACATCGACCGCCTTGCCGCTCAGCGTCAGATCGACATCGAGCGTAAGGTCGCGCCAGTCATGGGCGTCCGGGGTGCTGCCGGCGATCCATTGCGCCTGCCAGTCGGCTGGCGCGAGCAACCCCATTTCCCACGAGCCGGGCGCGCTCCAGCCGCTCGTGCGGCCTTCGGCATCCCATACCTGGACGCGCCACCAATAGCGGCCACGCGACGCAAGCGCAGACCCGGCATAGGCGATCTGGATATTGTCCGCCGACGCGACCTTGCCGCTGTCCCAGACCAGTTCGCCCTTTGCGAGCGCTTCGGGTGATTGCGCGACCTGAATATGGTAAGCGGTCTGTCGAGCGACGGGCGAATGCCACGCGAGCCGTGGTGCCGGTTCGTCGAGACCGATCGGCCCCGTTGCATATTCGACGCGCAGCCGCTCCGGCACGCCCCCTGGGGCCGCAGCCTGCGCAGGCGCCAATGCGGCCAGCAGGAGTGCCCCGGTAAAAACCCGGAAGCGGCCGATGCGGTGGCCGCTTCCGGAAAGGGGGAGTGTACGCAACACGCCGATAGGCCTCTAGAATTTCGTTCGGACGCCGAACGAGACCAGCCGACCCAGTGAGAAGCCGTTGGTGTAGCCGGTCGAGCTGTTGAGATAGGGCGGGTCCTGATCGAACACGTTGTCGACGTTGACCGTCAGCATCGAATTCTTGAGCACCCCGCCCAGATCATAGGCAAAGAACAGGTCGACGATGTTGAAGCTGTCCACCCGGGTTTGCGGCGCAACGCCCAGCATCGGGTAACCGGCCCGATGATTGAGGGAAGCCCGCGCGCTGAAATCGCCGACCTTTGCGCCCACCGCGGCGACGAAGGTCAGACGCCCGGTGCCGTTCTTCAGATTGTCGTCGAAGCCGGCCCCCTGGACCGCCTGAGTCTTGCGGTTGAGCGTATAGGTGCCGGCAAAGCTCGCGTTGATCGATCCGAACCCGGTCTGGCGCAGATAGGCGAGGTTGAAGTCGATACCGTCGACATGGATCGCGCCCAGATTGGTACGGCGCGCGTCCATGATCACATAGGGCGAGGTGCCGAAATAGAGGCTGTCGAGGCTCGGCGCGCCGTTGAGCGGCGTGTTGCCGACCAGCGCCCGGACCTGTGCCAGCGTCGGATTGGTGATGTAGAAGCTGCGATAGCCGGGATCGGTGAAGAAAACCGGCGACAGGAACGGCGGCACCGAGATCGCGTCGGTGAAGCGGACATTATAATAGGTCGCGCTCGCCACCAGCCCCGGCACCGCTTTGGGTGTCCAGTCGAAGCCGACCGACCAGGTCTTTGCTTTTTCCGGTGTCAAATCGGGGCTGCCGCCCGCCAGGATGATCGTCGGTCGTAGAATGTCGAGCGGCGAACTGCCCGGCGCGCGGAACGGGCTGAACAGCAGGATCTGCGCGCGCGCATCGGCGAGACTGGTGGTGTCGGCAAGGCTCGGCGCATGGAACGAGGTGCCGTAGTTGCCGCGGATCAGCAGATCGTCGAATGGCTTATAGTTGACGCCGACCTTTGGATTGGTCGTGCCGCCGACATCGTCATAGCTGTCGTGCCGGATCGAACCGGAGATCTGGAAGGCGCGCAGGCCCGGCATTCCGTTTCCCGAACCCACCAGCGGAATCAGTGCTTCGGCGAACACCGACTTCACATTGCGGCTGGTCACCGACCCCATCGCGTTGGTGAAGACGTTGCGGCGATCGAACGAGGCGAGCGAGTCGAGCTTCTCGAAGAAATACTCCGCGCCGACCGCGAGCCGGATGTCGCCGCCGCCGATCGTCGCGACGCGTCCGTCGAGGATCGCTCGCGTCTGGAACATCTCCTGATCGGCCTGGCCGTAATTCTCGAAATCGCGGATCGCAGCGAGCACCGCAGGGTTGCTCGCGCCCGGATCATAGGGGTTGAGCGCGGTGGCGAGCGTGGTTCCCGCAAGCGCTGCGGTCGCGGCCGTCGCGTTGATCGTCGGCTCGCGAATCAGCGAATAGCTGCTGCCGTAATTCGCCTCGGCGCGCACTTGCCACCGGTCGCTCAGATCGATCGAGAGGCTGGGCGAAACACCCCAGCTGTCGAACCGCGCGCGGCTTTCCATGCTTTCGCCGAATGCGTCCGCGAAGGACAAGGCGACGCTCTGCACCGGCGACACGCCAATCGGGCGGAAATAGGGATTGGTGAAGACCATGGTGCCGGTGAAGCCCGGAGTCGCGTTGAGCCGGGTGGTGTCGCGCCGCGACCAATAGGCCGTCGCCTGGAAATCGACACTGTCGCTCAGCGCCTGTGTCAGCCCGGCAAAGACGGTGTGGCGCTCTTCACGCGGATAGATATCGGCATAGTCCGTCGTGTCGCACTTGTTGCTCGTATTGGGTGCGAGCCCGGGTGCGGCGTAGCTCACCCCACCGACTGTGAAGTTTCCCGGCGAACAGGTGGTTGCGCGAAAGTCCTGCCCGCCGCGCGCGGTGTGGTCGGCGCGCACATAATCGCGGTCGATGCCAAGGATGTTGTCGTGCCAGGCATAGGCATAGGACGCGTAGATCGAGCCGCTGCCCCAATCCTTGCCAATGGTCAGATTGCCTTCGACCGTCTTGTAGTCGTCGGCGAAGCCATAGCGAAGATTGGCGCCGATTCCGTCGAACCGCTTGCGCGTGATGAAGTTGATCACGCCGCCGATCGCGTCCGAGCCATAGATGGCCGAACCGCCGTCGGGCACTACCTCGACGCGCTCGATCATGTCCGGCGGGATGATCGACGGATCGACCGAGGTCTGGAGCACGCCTGCGCCGACGATGCGCTTGCCGTTCATCAGCACCAGGGTGGTGGTGCCGCCCGAGGCGCCGAGGTTGCGGATGTTGGGACGGACGATCGGGATCGACATGTCGCCGCTGCCGCTTGGCACATAGTTGAAGTTGCCGACCTGCGGGATCGAGGCGAGCAGATCGTTGGCCGAGGTCGCGCCAGTGGCGACGATGTCCTCACGCTTCATGCTCACGACGTTGGTGCCGGTCGGCGCGACGCCACGCAGCAAGGTGCCGGTGACGATGACTTCGTCGTTTCCCGCGGCCGGCTCTTCCTCCGCTGCGGCCGGACCTGCATCGGAAGTCTGTTGCGGCCGTGCCGCCGGTGCCGCCGGCTGCGCCTCGATCACAAAGGCACCGCCCGAAGCCGCCCGGGCGCGGAGGCCGTGGCCGGCGATCAGGCGATCGATCGCATCGGCGACCGAGTAGCTACCCCTCAGCGCCGCGGCGTGCTTGCCGCGCACCAGTGCGGGATTGAAGATGATTTCGGTGCGCGTCTGACGGCCGAGCTGGTTCAGCGCTGACGACAAGCTCTGCGCTTCGAGCTGGATGGCCGGACGAGGGGCCGCCTGCGCCACCGCCGGAATCGCGGACAAGGCGAGCGGCGCAATGCCGGCCAGAACCAACAGGCGAAATGCGGACTTACGGTGACAATTGCGACGCATGGATCCCCTCCCTTTGCGAGCTGGCTCGGACCAGTCTTCAAAAGGGGAGGACGCGGGCTATTCAGTTTTCCACATCAGGTGACGAAGATTTTTTCGTCGAAGCCGAATTCGCGGTACGGCCGATCGCCAGGCTCCCGTCCGCAAGCCGATCGACCCGCACCGGCAGCAGTTCGCCCACGAGGCCGGCGAAGCGGTCGGCGTCGCCGGTTCTGAACACGCCGCTGATCCGCATCCGTCCCGCTTCCTCGTCAAGCAACCGGATCGGGGAGCCGGTATAGCGGCTCATCTCCGCGGCTGCGGCTGCGAGCGGCGCATCCTCGAACGACACATAGCCCTCGCGCCACATCAGCTCGTTGCCGACATCCACGGGCGCCACGCGTTGCGGAACGCCGAGTTCGGCGACCAGCGCCTGTCCGGGCTTGAGCAGGGTCGGCGCGGGATCGAACTGCTCGGTGGCGGTCGCCGCGCGATCGACCACGACCCGTCCCTCGACCAGCACCACCTTCATGCGGCCGGGATCGAGACGGACTTCGAACACGGTGCCGAGCGCGGTCACCCGGCGTCCGGCCGCTTCGACCGAGAAGGGGCGGCTGGCGTCCTTCGCCACCTCGAACAATGCCTGTCCGCGCACCAGCCGCACGTGACGGCTTCCGGGCGTGTAGGCGAGCGTGATCGCGGTATCGGTGTTGAGCGTCACGCGCGTGCCGTCGGGGAGGGCGATCACCCGCCGTTCCCCCTTGGCCGTCGCGAACCGCGGCGCCGAGGCGGGCTGCGTGTCGCTGGCGGCGATCGTGTCGGCTGCGGGAGCCTGGCGCGTCGGGTCGGTCACGCCCCATTCGCCGGGCAGGAACAGCAGTGCGGCGGCGAGGCTTGCCGCGACACCGGCGCCCAGCGCCGGAACCCAGCGTTTGCGCGGCGCCGGGGTGGCGAGCGCGGCCTGGCGCAGAGCCGTCAGATGCGGATCGGCGTCGCCCTGATCGAACACGTCCCACACGCCATTGGCTTTGCGGAACGCCCGGGCATGCGCCTCGCTGGCCTTCAGCCAGGTGGCGAACGCCGTCTGGTCGGCGGCGGTGAGATCCTCACGGTCATGCCGCAGCACCCAATAGACCGCCGCTTCGTCCGCCGACATGCCCAGCGTCGGATTGGTTCGTGCCAGCGAGATCATGGCTCACCCAGCCGCTGCACGAGATGCGTCATGGCGCGAGCCATGTGCTTTTCCACCGCGCTGACCGAGATGCCGAGCCGCGCGGCGATATCCAGATATCGCATCCCTTCCAGGCGTCGCATGACGAAGACCACTCGCGTTCGTTCGGGCAATTCGAGGAGTACGGCAGTCGCACGCCCCAATGCTTCCCTGCCCAGTAGGACGCGCTCGGGCGAAAAATCCACATCGCCATGCTGCTGTCCGTCGAACGTCTCGTGATCGGCCTCGTGCCGGCTGCGCCGCCGCCGCAGCCTGTCCGTCAGCACGCTGCTTGCGGTCTCGAACACATAGCCGCCGATCTTGTCGACATCGTCGAGGTTGCCGCGCTTCGCCAGCCGCAGGAACACTTCCTGGATCAGATCCTCGATCTCGCCGCGATCGCGGATGCGGCGCGAGAAATAGCGATTGAGCGACGCGCGGAAGCGCGCGTCGAGGGTCTGGAGCGAGACTTCGCCCCGGTCGGGATAGGGTCGTGGATTCGCGTCAGTCATTCATCTCGCCTCGCGCGCGAGGCTGCGACAGTTCCATATGCTTGGCAATCCGTACCCCACGCGACGTCTCGCCGGCTCATGGCTCATGGCGAAGAGCACGCGTGACATCGAGAAAAGCGGAGATCAGCCGCGACTGCAACCGGTCGCGGCGGCACACGATATGCGCATAGTTGAAGATCTCCGCGTCGACGATCGGCAGGCTGCGGATGCGTTCGTCGGCGATATACTCGGCGCTCGATACGAAGCCGAAGCCCGCGCCGCTCGCCACCGCTTCGCGCACGGCTTCGCGGCTGCCGATCTCCATCACGATCCTGGGCTGGACGTTCGCGCTGGCCATCGCCGCATCGCTGGCACGGCGGGTGTTCGAGCCATGCTCGCGCGCGATCATCGGCTGCTCGTGCAGTTCGGCGATATGGATGCCCTTGCGGTGCGGCGCGAACAACGGGTGGTCGCGCCGCCCGAAGACGACGATCGCGTCGCGGCTGTACTGCGAGAACCACAGCCGCTCGTCATTCTCGACAAAGGCGAGCACGGCGACGTCGGACTGGAATTCGAGCAGGTTGCGCAGCACCGCATTGGAGTTGCCGACCGACACCGAGATGTCGATCTTGGGATAGCGGGCATGGAAGGCGACGAGCATCTCGGTCGCGTGGAAGGGACCGACCGCGCCGACGCGGAGCTGGCCGGTGCGGAGCTCACGGCTTTCCGTCAGAAAGTGCCGGGCATCGGCTTCGTCGGCAAGCATCCGCCGGGTGATCTGCTGGAGCTGGCGGCCGGCATCGGTCAGTCGAAGGCGCCCGCCGGTCCGCACGAACAGCTCGATCGAATACTCCTCCTCCAGCTGGCGAATCTGCGTCGTCAGCGTCGGTTGGCTGACGTTGAGCTGGTTCGCCGCGGCGGTGACGCTCTCGGCTTCGGCGACAGCGTGGAAGGAGCGGAGCTGAGTGTACCTCATAGATTTTTTATATAGACACTGAACAAGCTATCAATTTGATAGTGTCACGGTCTTGCCGTCCTATCCGCCCACGCAAAAAACAGTGGGAGGGATGGCTAAATGGCCACATCGTGGAAGTACGCGAATCCGGTCGAGGTAACGCTTGGCGAGGACGCGGTGTCGGCAATCCGCGGCAAGGTCGCGGGCCGGGCCTATTGCCTCGTCACCTACAACGACCATCCGTACTTCGACGAAATGACCGCGAAGATCTCCGCCGAAGTCGGCGAACCCGCGGTCGTGGTGCGCGATGTCGAGGCCAATCCGAGTTTCAACGGCTTGCGCGTCGCCTGCCACACCTTCGGCGCCGCAACCACGCCGCCCCAGGTCATTGTCGCCTTTGGTGGTGGATCGGTAATCGATTCCGCCAAGGCGCTGGCGGTTTCGAACGGCGATTTCGCCAACGTCCAGGACTTCCTGGAAGGGCGTACCGACGCCGACGCGGTGAAGGCCGTGCCGATCATCGCCGTCCCCACGACCTTCGGCACCGGCAGCGAAGTGACGAGCTGGGCGACGATCTGGGACACCGATGCGCGCAAGAAATACTCGCTCAACCGCCCGGACCTCTATCCCGAGCACGCTGGCCCGACGCCAGCCGCATCTGGCAGGTGGTCGACCGGCATCAGGTCCACACGATCTTCACCGCGCCGACGGCGCTGCGTGCGCTGATGAAGGACGGCGACGACTTCGTCACCCGCACCAGCCGCACGTCGCTGAAGCTGCTCGGCACGGTCGGCGAGCCGATCAACCCGGAAGCGTGGCGCTGGTATCATGAGGTGGTGGGCGAGCGCCGTTGCCCGATCATCGACACCTGGTGGCAGACCGAGACCGGCGGGGCGATGATCGCGCCGATGCCGGGTGCGACGGACCTGAAGCCCGGCAGCGCCACGCGGCCGCTGCCCGGGGTCGATCCGCAGCTGGTCGATGCCGAGGGCAACGTCCTGCACGGGGCGACCGAGGGCAACCTCGTCATCGCCAGAAGCTGGCCGGGGCAGATGCGCACGGTGTGGGGCGATCATGCGCGCTTCTTCCAGACCTATTTCACGACCTATCCGGGCAAGTATTTCACCGGCGACGGCTGCCGCCGCGACGAAGACGGCTATTACTGGATCACCGGCCGGGTCGACGACGTCATCAACGTCAGCGGCCACCGCATGGGCACGGCCGAGGTCGAGAGCGCGCTGGTGCTGCATCCCAAGGTCGCCGAGGCGGCGGTCGTGGGCATGCCGCACGATGTGAAGGGGCAGGGCATCTACGCCTATGTCACGCTTAACGCCGGCTGCACTGCCGACGACGCGCTGCGTGCCGAGCTGATCAAATGGGTCCGCAGCGAGATCGGTCCGATCGCCACGCCCGACGCGCTCCAGTTCGCGCCGGGCCTGCCCAAGACCCGCTCGGGCAAGATCATGCGCCGCATCCTGCGCAAGATCGCCGAAGGCGACACTTCCTCCCTCGGCGACACCTCAACCCTCGCCGATCCAGCCGTCGTCGACGACCTCGTCGCTAACCGCGTGCGGTGAACGTTCGCGTCGCCGAAGGGGATATCACCCGGCTTGAGGTCGATGCCATCGTCAACGCCGCCAACAGCTCCTTGCTGGGTGGTGGCGGGGTCGATGGCGCGATCCACCGCGCGGCCGGGCCGGGGCTGCTGGAGGAATGCCGCAAGCTCCGTGCGCTCGGTGGCTGCAAGACGGGCGATGCCAGGCTGACCGGGGGGTATAATCTTCCCGCGCGGCATATCATCCACACCGTCGGCCCGGTCTGGCAGGGCGGGGAAAGGCGCGAGCCCGACCTGCTCGCCAGCTGCTATCGCCGCTGTTTCGAGATCGCGCGTGCCAACGGCATCCGCAGCATCGCCTTCCCTGCGATCAGTTGCGGCGTCTATCGCTATCCGGTCGATCAGGCCGCCGCGATTGCGGTGCGGGAGAGCCGCGCGGCGATCGCCGCCGATCCCGGTCTCGACGCGACCCTGGTCGCGTTCGGCGCCGACATGCGCCGCATCTACGAAAAGGCGCTGGCCTGAAGGCACGAAAAAGGGCGCGGGGATCGCTCCCCGCGCCCTTCTTGCGTCAGCCCGCTATCAGGCCGGCTTGGTCTCCAGGTCGGGGCGGGTGCCCGCGGCCTGGTTCTCGGCCAGCTCGGCCTCGCCCGCCAATGCTTCGTCCTTGAGCGTGTCGAGGTGCATCAGCTTCTTGATCAGCGGCGAGATCACCAGCACCGCCACGCCAAAGCCGATCGCGACCCAGCCGACCGTCGTGTAGACGTCGAGCACCACGGCCTTGCCCGCGCCCGCGCCCGACGCGGCTTCCGAACCCGTCGCCGCCGCAATCAGTCCCGCGGCGAAGTTGCCGGTGGCCGAAGCGAAGAACCATGTGCCCATGATCAGCGACGCCATATGCGCCGGCGCCAGCCGGTTCATCGCGCTGAGGCCCACCGGCGACAGGCAGAGCTCGCCGGTCGTGTGCAGCAGGTAGATGAGGAAGATGAAGATCACCGGGGTCAGGTTTTCCATCCCCGCGGCCTGTGCGCCCCAGACGAGGACGAGGAAGCCGAAGCCGAGCTGCAGCATCGCCAGGCCGAACTTGGCCGGAGCCGATGGCTCCAGCTTGCGGCGGCCGAGCAGCGTCCACGCCGCCGCGAACAGCGGCGCGAGCAGCACGATGTACATCGCGTTGACCGACTGGAACATCGACGCAGGCACGTCCCAGCCCAGCAGGTTGCGGTCGACATGGCGGTCGGTGAACAGGTTGAGCGACGATCCGGCCTGTTCGAACAGCGCCCAGAACAGGATCGATCCGAGGATCAGGAACATCGCCGCGAAGATGCGGTCGCGATCCTCGGCGGGCAGTTTGACCACCGCAGTCAGCAGGACATAGCCGACCAGAAGGATGCCCGCGACCAGCAGCAGCCAGCCGACCACCGCCTGATACTGGATGAGCTGCCAGATGCCGACCACGGCAACGATGCCGACAAGGTAAAGCAGCCATTCGAGCTTGATGCCGACCACCGACTGTTTGAGCGCCGCCGGATCGGGCGCTTCGCCCTTGCCCATCAGCAGCGGCTTGCCCAGCACGAACACGATCAGGCCGAGCAGCATGCCCACGCCCGCCGCGCCGAAGCCGTAGCTCCAGCCATAGGTCTGGCCGAGATAGCCGCACGCCAGCGAGCCGAGGAACGCGCCGAGGTTAATGCCCATGTAGAAGATGGTGTAGGCGCCGTCGCGGCGCACGTCGGTGCGCGGATAGAGCTGGCCCACGATCACCGAGATATTGGCCTTCAGGAAGCCCGATCCGACGATGATGAAGCTTAGTGCCAGCCAGAAGATGCTGAGCGAGGCGGGATCCTGCCCGCCGGTGCCTTCGAAGCCCATCAGGAAGTGGCCGAAGGTCAGCAGCACCGCGCCGTAGAGCACGGCCTTGCGCTGCCCGAGATAACGGTCGGCGAGGTAACCGCCGAGCACCGGGGTGATGTAGACCAGCGCGGTGTACGCGCCATAGATCACGCCCGACTTTTCATCCGAGAACAGCCAGTGCTGAGTCAGATAGAAGATCAGCAATGCGCGCATGCCATAGTAGGAGAAACGCTCCCACATCTCGGCGAAGAACAGGATGAAAAGCCCGGCCGGATGGCCGAGGAAAGTTCGCTCGCCGCTCGGTGCGGCCGCGGGTGAGTGCGCCATCGGCACCGTGCTCCCTGACAGTTTCTCTGGATCCCTTGCGGGTCGTGGCCGGGAGACTAGCGGCGAAAACCGCCATGTTGAAGCATGATTGTTACAAGGGAAACTGTGGCCGCCCCGGCATGGTCCGTTGCGAATCGTTCGCAATGGACCTTTGCGCAGGCGCGCGAAGGCGCTAACGGGCCGGGCATGATCTTCAACGACCGCTCCACCCCGCTCTCGCTCCTCGCCACCCGCCGCTCGGCCAAGGCGCGCGATCTGATCGCGCCCGGCCCGGATTCGAACGCGTTGGAGCGCATTCTTGAGATTGCCGCGCGCACGCCGGATCATGGCAAGCTCGCGCCCTGGCGCTTCGTGGTGGTGCCGGCGGAGGCGCGCGACGCGCTCGCTGCGGGGATCGTCGACGCCTATCGTGCCGAAAAGCCGACGGCCGGGCGGCTGGAGATTGAGGCGATGGACCAGTTCGCGCGACAGGCGCCAACGCTGGTCGTCGTGCTCGCCTCGCCCAGGCCGGAAAGCCATATTCCGCTGTGGGAGCAGGAATTGTCGGTCGGCGCGGCGACGATGAACCTCGAACATGCGGTGCACGCGTCGGGCTATGCTGCCTGCTGGCTCACCGGCTGGGCCGCGTTCAGCGACCGGGTACGCGATCTGTTCGGCGCCGCGCCGGAGCGAATCGCCGGGTTCGTCTTCATCGGTACGCCGGGCAAGCCGCTCGAGGAGCGCCCGCGGCCCGATATGTCGAAAACCGTCTCGATGTGGAGCGGGCCGGTGGAGAATGGCGCCTGAGGCGGTATCTCGCGAAACCTTCTTAAGGGTGGAACTTTACACTCCCATGCTGTATTAAGGCAGCATGACAGCGCTCGAGCATGAAGACAGCCCGGTTTACCTGAAGCTGCGTGCCAGCATCGCGACCGCGATCCTGCGTGGCGAATACCGGGCAGGGGACCAGTTGCCATCGGTGCGCGCGCTTGCCGCCGAACATGGCGCCAATCCGCTGACGGTGGCCAAGGCGTATCAGAGCTTCCAGGACGACGGCTATGTCGAGGTCCGCCGCGGCGTTGGCATGTTCGTGCTGCCCGGCGCGGTCGAACGGCTCAAGATCGCCGAGCGCGATCGCTTCCTCAACGGCTATTGGCCCAAGGTGCGCGAGCATATCGCGCTGCTCGGCCTCAACGCGCACGAGTTGCTGGATCGCGAGATCGCCTGACGGTCAGCAGATCGAGTTATTGTCGGTCAGATACTTGTCGACGAATTCATCGAAGCTGTCGGCGACGAAGCGGTCACCGGCGCCGATGACCATGATCCGTCCGCGATTCTCGTCATTGGTGCAAGCGATCGCCCAGGCCCAGCACCAGATGCTGTAATCGGCGAAGATCAGGTATCGCGCGTGCGTGGGGTCGCCCCACTCGACCTCCTGCGGCACCGTGCGGATCCTTTCCACCGGCCACCAGCTGCCCAGCTCCCGATCCATGCCGCCCTCGGTGGGTGCGAGAGTGCTGAGATAAGCACGGAAGGAATCCGGCAGCGTTACTCCGCACCGTCGTTCGAGATCGGCGAGTTGTTCCGCAGTTGTCGCAGCAACCGCTATGCCTTCCTTCGCGAACCAGCGCCGCAGCCGATCGATCGGTGCGGCGCCGAGCGCGAAAGCAGGACTAGGCGGCAAAGGTTTCCGCTTGAACCACATATAGCGCCTCCGCGCTCGCCACCGCCGCGGCCTTGAGCCCCATCGCCTCCGGCACGATCTGCTCGACATGGAAGCGCGCGGCTGCCTGTTTCATCGCGAGGAACGCCGGGTCGCCCTCGGCGCCCGCAGCGATACCGCCCTGTTTCTCCATCAGCCAGCCGCATACCGCGACCGACAGCATCGTCAGGAACGGATAGGAGCCCGCGAGCCGGTCGTCGACCTCGCTCGCCAGCATGTGGCGGCCGACCTCGTCGCACGCATCGATCAGCGCGATCAGCCCGGCATCCTGCGCCTCGCCGCGCATCTGGGCGGTCAGCGCGAACAGCGCTCCGCCATTGTCCATGCTCAGCTTGCGTCCGACCAGATCGGCGGCCTGGATGCCGTTGGTGCCCTCATAGATCGGGGTGATGCGCGCGTCGCGGAAATGCTGGGCGGCGCCGGTTTCCTCGATATAGCCCATGCCGCCATGCACCTGCACGCCAAGGCTCGCGACCTCGTTGCCGATATCGGTGGCATGCGCCTTGGCCAGCGGGGTGAGCAGTTCGAGCCGCGCCTTCGCCGCCGCGTCGCCGGCATTGGCGCGGTCGACCTGGCTCGCGGCGAGATAAACGAGCGCGCGCGCCGCCATCGTCTGCGCCTTCATGCGCAGCAGCATGCGGCGGACATCGGGATGCTCGATGATCGCCACCGGCTCGCGCCCGTGACCGGCGCGCGCCGACTGGACGCGCTCGCGGGCATAGGCGACGGCGCGCTGGGTCGCGCGTTCGGCGATCTGCACGCCCTGAAGGCCCACATTGAGCCGCGCATTGTTCATCATCGTGAACATCGCGCGCATGCCGCCCAGCTCCGGACCGATCAGCTCGCCGACGCAATCGCCATTGTCGCCGAAGGAGAGGACGCAGGTGGGGGAGGCGTGCAGCCCCATCTTGTGCTCGATCGAAACGACGCGGACGTCGTTGAACTCGCCCGGATTGCCCTCGGCATCGAGCCGGTATTTGGGGACCAGGAACAGCGAGATGCCCTTGGTTCCCGGCGGCGCGTCGGGGGTGCGGGCAAGCACGAGGTGGACGATATTGTCCGCCATGTCGTGATCGCCGAAGCTGATGAAGATCTTGGTTCCGGTGATCGACCATTTGCCGTCGGCACGCGGCGTGGCGCGGCTCTTGAGCGCGCCGACATCGCTGCCGGCCTGTGGCTCGGTCAGGTTCATCGTCCCGGTCCACTCGCCGGTCGACAGTCTGGGCAGCCACAATGCCTGCTGTTCGGGCGTGCCGTGATGGGCGAGCGATTCGATCGCCCCGACATTGAGCGTCGGGCACAGCGCGAAGCCGGTGTTGGCGGTGCCCAGCGTTTCCAGCACGGCGGTCGCCAGCGTGAAGGGCAGGCCTTGCCCGCCAAAGGCTTCGGGCGACCCGATCGTGCCCCAGCCGCCCTCGACATAGGCCTTATAGGCTTGCGGGTAGCCTTCGGGCATCTTGACGCCCTCGGGTGTCCATTTCGCGCCGACGGTGTCGCCCGCGCGGTCGAGCGGCGCCCATTCGCCTGCGGCAAAGGCGCCCGCGCCTTCCAGCACCGCTTCGACAAGATCGGGGGTCGCGGCTTCGGACAGCTCCGAAATACCGGCGATATGGTCGAGCACGAAACGCTGTTCGGTGGTAGCGGGGGTGAAGCTCATCGGTCCTCTCTTGCCGTCATTTTTCCGTCGCTATAGCCAGAGGGGATGAGCGCTCCAAATCCGCCCGCCGCGACCCGCACCTTACCCTACGGCGAGGCCGCGATTGTCGAGGCGGCGGCGCTGATTGCGGCGGGTGGATGCGTCGCGGTTCCGACCGAAACGGTCTACGGCCTCGCCGCCGACGCGACGAATCGCGATGCGGTGGCGGGCATCTATGCCGCCAAGGGGCGCCCGTCGTTCAATCCGCTGATCGTACATGTCGCAGACCGGCAGGCGGCGGAGCGGATCGCGTTGTTCGACCGCGATGCGCGCGCGCTCGCCGACGCCTTCTGGCCCGGCCCGCTGACACTGGTGCTGCCGCTGCGGCCCGATGCAGAGATTGCCGGGCTGGTCACCGCGGGCCTCGACACCGTCGCGATCCGCGTGCCGCAGCATCGCGCGATGCAGGCGCTGCTTGCTGCTACCGGCAAGCCGCTTGCTGCGCCCTCGGCCAATGCCAGCGGGACGATCAGCCCGACCCGCGCCGCGCACGTCACCACCAGCCTGCATGGCCGCATCGCCCTGATCGTCGACGACGGGCCGACCAGCGGGGGCATCGAATCGACCATCGTCGCGCTCGGCGGCACGCCGCGGCTGCTGCGCCCCGGTCCGATCCCGGCCCAGGCGATCGAGCGCGAGATCGGCCGCTGGCTGTCAGGCGGCAGCGAGGCGATCGAGGCACCGGGTCAGCTCGCCAGCCACTACGCCCCCGCCAAGCCGGTGCGGCTGGAGGCGAGCGAGCGCTGCGCCGACGAATGGCTGATCGGCTTCGGCGCGGTCGCGGGCAACGACACGCTGTCCGCCTCGGGCGACCTGATCGAGGCGGCGGCGAACCTGTTCGACGCGCTGCACCGCGCCGATGACTCGGACTGCGCCGCGATCGCCGTCGCACCCGTACCCGACGAAGGCATCGGCATCGCGATCAACGACCGCCTGCGCCGTGCGGCACACCGCTAGGTCTTTACACTTGCACAACGACGCCTAGTCTCCCGCTTGCCGCGTACCGGGCGAGTGTTCGAACACGAGAGTGGGAGAGGCATGATGACCAATGTGCAACGGGGGCTGGCCGAACTGGTCGGCACATTCTGGCTGGTCTTTGGCGGCTGCGGCAGCGCGGTGCTGGCGGCGGCATTTCCGGAAGTGGGGATCGGGCTGCTCGGCGTGGCGCTCGCCTTCGGCCTGACGGTTCTGACCATGGCTTATACGATCGGGCACGTCTCGGGCTGCCACCTCAATCCGGCGGTGACCTTCGGCCTGTGGGCCGGCGGGCGCTTTCCGGCCAAGGATATCCCGCTCTATGTGATCGCGCAGGTGATCGGTGCGGTCGTCGCGGCGTGGCTGCTCTACTGCATCGCCAGCGGCGCGCCGGGCGGATACGACCTTGCGGGCGGGCTCGCGGCAAACGGCTTCGGCGATCATTCGCCGGGCAAGTTCAACCTTCAGTCCGCGCTGGCGATCGAGGTCGTGCTGACCTTCATGTTCGTCGTGATCATCATGGGATCGACCGACAGCCGCGCGCCGGCCGGGTTCGCGCCGATCGCGATCGGTCTCGCGCTCACGCTGATCCACCTCATTTCGATCCCGGTCACCAACACCTCGGTCAACCCGGCGCGCAGCACCGGTCCGGCGCTGATCGTCGGCGGCTGGGCGATCCAGCAGCTATGGCTGTTCTGGGTGGCGCCGATCGTCGGCGGCGTGCTCGGCGGGATCTTCTACAAGGCGCTCGGCGCCGAAGCGGCGAAGCGGCCCCCGGTCGAGGGCGCACCGCTGCCCTGAACGCTATCCCGTCACCCCGGCGTCCGGCCGGGGTGACGGAAGAAGTCAGGCCTGCGCGCCTTCCTTGATGCGGTTGGCGAAGCTCTTGCGCAGCTTGTTGAGCTTGGGCGGGATCACCGCCAGGCAATAGGGATTGCGCTGGCCTTCGCCTTCCCAATAATCCTGATGATAGCC
>Ga0247822_10001162_pt1 | contig 15777 bp, 13 predicted proteins | sample 13C_Cellulose_Da_FD_192423 | JGI IMG/M metagenome (GOLD analysis project Ga0247822, IMG submission 192423) | Soil microbial communities from agricultural site in Penn Yan, New York, United States - 13C_Cellulose_Day30 | ecosystem: Environmental > Terrestrial > Soil > Agricultural land | place...
GCAATGTGCTGGCCGTCGGCGGCTCGCCGACAAGTACTCACTTCACGTCGAACAGGTGAACCGCCCCGCTGCCGCCGACGGCCAGCACATTGCCGTCCGGGCTGAACGCCAACTGCCAGGCCACGCCGTGCGGGCAAAACAACGTCTCGGTCTTCTCGCCGCTGGCCAGGTCGTAGAGTTCGACCCACGGCTGTGGGAGGTCTGCCGGGTCCGGGTCGCGCGCGATCTCGTCCCGCTTGATCGGCGGCCAGAGCGCCACCGCGGCCCGCTTGCCGTCGGGGCTGACCACGACCTTGCGGGCCTCGCCCGCTTCGCCGGCCTTGTACGTGAAGGCCGCCTTCTTCGCGGCCACGTCCCAAACGTAGGCGTTCCCCTTCGTGTCGCAGCCGGCGACGAGTTTGCTACCGTTCACGAACTCGGGGTACAGCACCGGCACCGGGGTAAGTGGCTTGAACTCGGCCGCCAACGTCCGGGCCGCGACATCCCACACCCGGACACCCCCACCTTCGGCAAACCGCACCTCGGCGGCGACATACCGGCCGTCCGGTGAGAACGTGGGCCAGTGGATGTTCGCGTCCTTCTCCTGGGCCAGCGTGGCCGGCTCGCCCGGGGTCGCGGTGTCGAACAGGCGGAGCCGCGCCGGCTCGCTGTTCCGGCTCCCGTTCGCAACCACGAACCGCCGGCTGTTCGGGCTGAACGCCGCCATTCCGAACCCGGTCGCCAGTTCCCTGGATGTGCCGGCGGCCGTGTCGTGGAGTACCGCCACGTCCGCCGGTCGTGACCGACCGTTGGCGTCGTAAGACTTCCGCTCCAGGGTGAGCAGCTTCGTGCCGTCCGGGGAGATGAACGCATAGATCGGGTCGCGGCCGGCGAGCTTCAGCGGCGGCCGCGGCTTGCCGGTGGTCAGGTCCCAGCTCCGAACCTCGCCGCTCATCTCGACGTGGACAGTCTGCTTGCCGTCCTTCTCGCCGCGCACCACCTTGCGGTTCTCGACCGGCACCACGACCGTCTTCCAGTCGGCGGTCAACTCGGCGTAGTCCGCACTGCCGCGGTAGCCCGGCGGCGTCTCGATCCGGCGGCGCTCCTCCCAGGTGCCGGTGTCCCAGAGTTGCAGCACCCCGGACGGGTAGCCGCCGACGAGGAGTTGCTTGCCGTCCGGCGAGAACTTCAGCACCGAGATACTGGCCGTGCGGACAGGGTGAATCAGCGTGCGGACCAGTTTCTCCGAGACCGGCTCGGACTTCAGCTTCGGGGCCGGCTTCACAGTGATGGCGTACGTGGACGTCGTGACGTGGCCGTCTTTCCACGCATCGAACGACAGGGTCAGCTTCGCCTCGCCGGTGCCTGCGGATTCGGGGGCCCGGACCGGGCCGTGCAGGTTGATGCCTCAACACCGCTGTTTGAGTTCGTACCGCTCCCGCACCGGCGGGTCGCCCGGCTTCGCACCCGAAAAAGCGAACTCCGCCACCGGGTGGGCGTCCTTCGGGATCAGGTCGTCGTACCCGACGGACGCGAAGGAACCCGGCCCGACGCCGGGAGTGCCGACCGCCAACATCAGGTCCAGACTGCGGGCCAGCCGAAGTGTAGGCTTGGATGCGTACAGCGAGACTTGTAGCGGCCCACCGAGCCAGACGACCGGGGCGTCCTTCGATCTGGCGGCGAACTGGAAGACGCCGTACGGGTCGAACGGGCCGACCACCTGGAGCACTCGACCCTTTCCCCGGCCGGGGGCGGCCACGTCCGCGGACAGGCGGTACGCCCGCGCCTTCGGGTCCTTTGCCAGCGTCTCCCGGGCGGCGTGCGTGTCCGGGATGACGCTCGCCAGATCGGCCAGGTCCTGAGACGCGACCGACAGGAACTTGTGGACCCGGTCGCCGTCTCGCAATTCGCCGAGGTCGAACTCGCTGTCCTTTCGCTTTGCCGGCGCGCCGTCGTCGGTCAGGTCGCCGTTGCCGTTGCGGTCCGCATAAGCCGAGTCGCCGTCGAGTACGACCCAGGATCGGAACTTCGCCTCCGGGCCGAAGACCAGCAGGCAGTACCGCGGGGCCTTGGTGGCGTATGCGGGTTCTTTGGTGATGGTGCGGTCGATCTTCGACAGGTCGGCGGCAGTCAGCCGCGAGGCGAAGCCGAGCGAGGCCACGGCGATCAGAAGTGCCCAGCGCATGCGGTACTCCCGGGGCGGAGCGAGTCGGTCAGGATTATGACGACCCAGACAGGCGATTATTTCGCGCCGCCAGTCTCGCCGCCACCCGGACCGCCGAGACCAGACTCGACTCGTCGGCGACCCCCTGCCCCGCGATGTCGTAGGCGGTGCCGTGGGCGACGCTGGTGCGGACGATCGGCAGGCCCGCGGTCACGTTCACCGCGCGGCGGCCGCCGAGTAACTTCATCGCGATGTGGCCGTGGTCGTGGATCATCGCCACGACGCCGTCGAACTTCGCCCGGTTGTGCGGCAGGAAGACCGCGTCCGCGGCGATCGGCCCGGTGGCGTTGATGCCCTCGGCCCGTGCCGCCTCGACCGCCGGGGCGATGATGGTTTCTTCCTCGTCGCCGAACAGACCGCCGTCGCTGGCGTGTGGGTTGAGCGCCGCCACTGCGATCCGCGCCGGCTTGCCGGTCAGCCGCGGCACGATGTCGTGCAGTAGCCGCACCTTGTCCAGCACCGACTCCGTCGTGATGTGCTTGAGCGCGTCCCGCACGGCCATGTGCAGCGTGACGTGCGCCACCGTCAGCGGCAACTCGTCGTCGTGGAGCAGCATGGCATGCGACTTCGCCCCGGTGCGGTCGGCGAGGATCTCCGTGTGGCCGGGGAAGCTCACGCCGGCCGCGTGCAGCCCCTCCTTGTGCAACGGGCACGTCACGATGCCGTCGGCCCGGCCGGCGAGGCACTCGTCGATGGCGTACACCAGCCAGTCGTATGCCGCCCGCCCCGCGGCCGCCGACACCTCGCCGGTCCGCACGCCGGACAGGTCCGCGGCCGAGGGGTTCACGGTCGGGACGTCCCGCGGCAGTCGGGTCGGGTCGCCGACGACGACTGGCGTGCAGTGGTCGTGGAGCTTCAGCCACGCCTTGGCGACGATCTCCGGGCCGATCCCCGCCACGTCGCCGAGAGTGATGAGCAGTCGCGGCTTGGTCATACCACTTACGATACGGACCCGGCGGGCCGCAGTGTCAGCCGGATCACCTGCGGGCGGCAGCGGAACCGCAGTGGCTCCTTGCCGCTTAAGCCGCGGCCGACGACCATCACCGTGCCGCCGCCCTCGAAGACACCCATGTCGAACCGCCGTCCATAAATGCTCGGCACGAAGATCGACCCGACCACCGGCACCCGCACCTGCCCGCCGTGGACGTGGCCGCACAGCATCAGCCCGACGCGGTTGCGCTGGCCCCAGTAGAAGTTGTCCGGCGTGTGCGAGATGCACAGGCGGAACGGCTCCGGCGGCGCGTCGGTCAGGTCCGGCGGCGGGGTGAACCACGGCCCCTCGTGGCCGACCAGCACGCACCGCTCGCCGCGGACGGTCGCCTCCAGCCAGTCGTTGACCAGGACGCAGTAGCCGGCCAGCTTCAACTCCTGGCGGACGTTGTCCGGCTGGTGCTTCTCGTCGTGGTTGCCGAGGATCGCGTACTTGCCCTCGGTCGCGCGCAGCCGGCCGAGTAGCGGCGTGATCCACTCGTGGTGGGTGTCCGTGTCCAGGTAGTCGCCGGCCAGCAGCACCAGGTCCGCCGGCGGCTCGGCGGCGAGCCTGTCAACGATCGCCTCGAAGAAGCCGCGGCTCGGGGTGCCGCAGAAGTGCAGGTCGGACAGCAGCAGAACCCGCAGCCCGTCCCACGCCGGCGGCAGGTTCGGCACCGCGAGTGTCAGGTCAGTGAAGTCCACCCGGAACACGTCGTTGAGCGGCAGCCGGGCGACGTGGCGGTACTTGCCGTCGCCGACCACTGCGGGGCCGAGTTGCTTCCAGTAATCGACCGTCTCGGTCCGCTCGGCGAGGATAGCGGCGGGCTTGGTGCGGATCAGCCGCCCGATCGAGATGACCGGGAAGACGATCAGACCCATCACCCCGCAGGCGATCAGATACCACTTCACCGGCCAGGGCAGGCCGGACGCGGACCCTGCACAGACGAGTATTGGGAAGCCAATGATCACCAGTCCGCAGAGCAGTCGGTAGACTTTCAGGAATCGCTTCGGGAGTGGGCAACCATAGAGGTAATTGAGGGTGGCCGTCCACAGACAGGCGTGGCCGACCCAGCATGCCAGGAACACGAGACCAACAAGCAGCAGCGCGGCGGTGAATGCGGCGGGAGAGAAGGTCTCCCCGGTACCAGCGAAGAGGGGCGACATCACAGCTTGCCGTTGGCCGGCGCGGCGCCGTCGAGTACCGCGTTGACGAGTTGGTCCTGGCGGAACGGCTTGAACAAAACGTGCTTCATCCCGTCCTGGCGGGCCTTCACGATGGCGTGGCCTGAGTCGTAGCCGAACACCGCCGTCATGGTGATCGGCGGCGGCCGGTCGCGGGCCTCCCTCAGCCGGCGGAACGCCTCGTACCCGCCCATGTCCGGCGGCTTGATGTCCAGCAGGACCGCGTCGAACGGGGCGTCGGCCAGCATCGCCACCCCCTCGGACGCGGTGCCGGTCGTCTCCGCCTCGGCGCCGAGCCGGCCCAGGAGCAGGTGCGCCGACTTGCGGATGCGCTCGTCGGGGTCCACCACCAGCACCCGCTTGCCGGCCAGCGGGGTCGGGCCGGCCGGCTCGTCGGCCTCCGCGGCCATGTCCCGCGCCACCTTCTTGACGCTCTCCTTGACGGCCCGGGCGCCCGCCAGGATGCGGCGCAGGTGTTCGGCCGACTCCTCGTCGCTGCCGAGCTTCGCCAGGAGTACCGCGGCGCTGCCGAGCACGTCGTCCACCGGCAGTGCGATCTGCTTGCTGATGGCGTCGATCGACTGCGCGGCCGTGCAGACCTGCTGGGCGGTCAGCAGGTCCAGCGTGTGCAGGGCGGCGGCGATCTCCCGACTGAACAGCTCGGTGAACTGCAGGTCCTCCGGCCCGAAGCTGTTGGGCCGGGGGCTCTCGACGTTGAGCGTGCCGATCACCTCGTCGTGGTACTTCAGCGGCACCGTCATCGAGCTGCGGGCCCCGAGCGACCCCTCGATGTAGAGCGGGTCGCTGGCCGTGTCCCGGCACAGGTAGCTCTCGCCGGTCGCCGCCACGTATCCGGTCACGCCGTTCCCCTCGGGCCGGGCGTAGAGCTTCCGCCGGGACGCCTCCGGGCTCATCCCGTCTTCCAGCAGCGGCTTCAGTTCGCCGGTCCGCCGGTCCAGCAGCCGCACCTCGATGATGTCGTAGTTCAGCAGGTCGCGGATGTACCGCCGCAGGTTCTGCTTGAGCAACTCGACGCGGGTCGGCAGGTTCATGTCGGCGAGTTGCTCGGGGTCCAGCCCGGCCAGGTCGCGGCCGGCCTGATGCAGCGCGTCGAGCTTCTTCTGCTGTTCGACCTCGGCGGTGACGTTGCGGGCCAGGGCGACGAGTTGCGCGACCGCCCCGTCCGGGGCGACGACCGGGCGGACGGTAACGTCGATGTAAGGGTGGTCGGGGCTGGCGGGACGGTGCAGACGGAAGGTGACGGGTTCGCCGAGACGTGCGGTCGCGATCGGGTCCGGGTCGTCGCTAGCGAGTGTCTGGGCGCCGAGGGCCGCGTTGAGCGGCCGGCCGACCGGATCCTCGGGACACAGCCCCCGCAGGGCGGGGTTGGCCCAGGTGACGGTCCCGGCCGGGTCGAGGACCGCGACCCCCTTGTCCAGGTGGTCGAGAACCACATCGTCGCGGCGCAGGCCGTCAAGCCACCTCCTCAGGGTGGGCGGGTCGGCCAGCACGAGATCGACCCCGCCGGCCGCGAGCTTCTGGGTGGCGTCAGCGGGGTCGGAGACCGGCACGACCTCCGCGGCGGCCATCCAGCCGGTCAGTGGGCCCTGTGCCGGGCCGAGAACGAGAATCCGCGGTCGCCGCTCCACACGTCCTCCACTCCACGGTCGGCCGGTTGCGATGGGGGGTGTTAGGATTATATCCGCCGCCCCCACGGCCTCCCAAGGAACCCGGTCGCGGCGTGACCCGCGGTGGGCACCGGCTGCCCACGCGGCCTGGATCGAACACCGAATCCGGTGGCCCGTCACGGCCCTGGCGGCCGGCACACCGGTTGCACCCCGCTATTGTCGGCCATTCCCCCGTCCCGAGTTCGAGGTGTTTTCGGATGAGTCGTTCCCAATTCCGCCGCCTTCCCACTTTAGCTTGGATGGTCGCTTCGGGGTTGCTGATTCCGGGCGGACTCCCCGCCGGACTCGCCGCCGACCCGGCCGCCCGCCCGGACCCGGCCGAACTCAAGGCGGTCCTCGACCGGGCCTACGACGCCCTCAAGGCGAAGCAGAACCCCGACGGCAGCTTCGCCCCGAAGTTGGCCGGGCCGGGCATCACGGCCCTGACCGCCGCGGCGCTGGTCAAGTCCGGTCGCGGCCCCGACGACCCGGTGGTGGCGAAGGCGCTGGCGTACCTGGAGACGCGGGTCAAGCCGGACGGCGGCGTCTACGACAAGGGGCTGGCCAACTACACGACCTGCCTGGCGATCCTGGCGTTCCAGTCGTCCAACGCGGGCGGTAAGTACGACCGCGTCATCGAGAACGCGACGAAGTACCTGCGGTCGCTGCAATCGCTGGACGGAGCCGACCCGATGGCGGCGACGTTCGGCGGCACCGGGTACGACGGCAAGGGCCGACCGGACCTGTCGAACAGCCACTTCTTCGTCGAGGCGCTCATCGCCGGCGGGGCCAGCCGGGACGACCCGGCGGTGAAGGCGGCGCTGGCGTTCGTGAGCCGCTGCCAGAACCTGCCCGGTGAGTTCAACGACCAGGAGTTCGCGAAGAAGGCCACCGAGCAGGACAGGGGCGGGTTCACCTACAACCCGCTGGACGCGAAGTCCGACAAGAGCGAGCGGAAGACCCCGGCCGGCGGACTGCGGAGCGAGGGCGGGATGACCTATGCCGGGCTCAAGAGCTTCCTGTACGCCGGCGTGGGCAAGGACGACCCGCGGGTGAAGGCGGCGGTGGACTGGATCCGGCGGCACTACACGCTGACCGAGAACCCCGGCATGGGGACGGCCGGGCTGTACTACTACTACCACACCTTCGCCAAGGCGATGGACGCGCTCAGGGAGGACGCGTTCGTGGACGCCAAGGGCGTCAAGCACCCGTGGCGGAAGGAGTTGTTCGAGGTGTTGAAGGGCAAGCAGAAGCCGGACGGCACCTGGGCCAACGACAACCGCGCGTTCATGGAGACGCAGCCGGAGCTGGCGACCGCGTTCGCGGTGCTGGCGCTGGGGTACTGCAAGTGACGCCGGGTTAGCCGCGAGGCGTCAGCCGAGCGTGAGGCTTTCGCGCTCGGCTGACGCCTCGCGGCTAACCGGTTACTTTGCTACCTTGTGCAGCCTCAGCCACGCCGCCAGCCGGTCCGGCCAGCCTTCGGTGTAGGTGCTCCCCTTCGTCGACTTCGGGTCCCGGCCGAGGCCGACCCCGTGGACCCCCTTCTCATAGACGTGCAGTTCGGTCGGCACCTTCGCCTTCCGCAGCGCCAGGTAGAACCGCACCGCGTTCTCCGCCGGCACCGCCGTGTCCTCGTCCGTCTGAAAAATAAACGTCGGCGGCGTCTTCGCGGTGACCTGCTTCTCGTTGGAGAACTCCTCCACCAGCTTCGGGTCCGGCTTCGCCCCGAGCAGATTCCGCTTCGATCCGCCGTGCGTCACGCCGTCCTCCATCGAGATCACCGGGTATCCGAGGACGCAGAAGTCCGGCCGGCAGCCAGCGCGATCGATGGGGTCGGCGGCGGCCGCGTCCCCCTCGTCGAAGTGCGTGGCGGCGGTGCTGGTCAGGTGCCCGCCGGCCGAGAAGCCGCAGATGCCGACCTTCTTCAGGTCGATGCCGTGGTCGGCCGCCTTCGCCCGGACGAACCGGATCGCGCGCTGCGCGTCGAGTAGCGGGGCCTTGCCGAGCGGGCCGGGGCGGTCCTTGGTGACGATGCGGTACTTGAGTACGAACGCATGCACGCCGAGGCCGTTGAAGAACTTGGCGACCTGCTCGCCCTCGTGGTCCGCCGCGAGGAACCCGTACCCGCCGCCGGGGCAGATCACGACCGCGGCCCCGGTCGCCTTGTCCTTCGGGGCGAGGTGGACGGTCAGGCCCGGCTTGTCGGCGTCGGAGTCGCCGACGGCCAGAGGGGCTTTTTCTTCCCAGAGAGGAACGACCGTCCTGGCCGGCGGCTGACCGAGGGCGAAGGCGGCGACTAGCAACGGGGCGGTCAGCATTCCTGAACCTCCGGGGGTCGGGCTGTATCTAATGGGATGCGGGGGCTATAATACCCCCGTCTGCCTTCGCACGGCAGCGTTATCCGGGGGCGATCTGGTTTCGACCGGGCAATGCGACGTGCCTGGTGGCGTGCCGAGGTTGATCGGTTGGCCTCGTAAAAAGCCGATCACACAACAACTGCTAACACGCAGTTTTCCCTGGCTGCGTAACTTAGTTACCAGCCCCGTTCAGTAGCCTTCGCCTGAGAGGTTGCTGTTCGGACGCCAAGTCAGGATCGCGGGCACTCGAGGATCCGGGCAACCGGGTTCGATTCGGCGGCCGTGCCCGCTAAACTTTCTGGCCGATAGCCTGCCGCGGACACTGCTTGTCGGGGCCGTTGCGGGCGAACACGGGGCAGTCATCCGATAGGCCCCGAGAATAGACAAGCTACGCACGTAGAAGCCGGCACTGACGTGCCACGGGACCCGGGTTCAATTCCCGGCGCCTCCAATAGCCACAAGGTGTCGCGAAACAGCGTAACACCTTGTGGCTCATTTTGTTATGGATGCACGAATCGAGGGTGTGGTACGCTAAACGGGTCGTTACTGGTCTGATTTTGGCTCTATCGGGCGTTACCTGGTGCCCCCGAGACGACGGCTGGTACTGCCGGAATACACTGCCTCCGTACCCGGCGTGGGATCGCGAACCGCGGAGGCCGTGCCATGCCCTGGGGCAGACAGGATCGCGGGCCGCTGACCGCGGAACAGGAGTTCGCCCGGCTGACGATCGAGCACCTCCGCCCGCTGGCCGCCCTGCTCGTCCCCGTCCCGCCGAAGAGAAAGGGCGAACTCGTCGCCGTTCTCGCCACGGCGATGACCGACCCGGCCCGCGTCCGTCAACTCTACGACCGACTCGAACCCGTCGCACAGCTTGCCGTCCGCGAGGCGGCGCACGACCCACAGGGGCGGTACTCGCGCACCCGATTCGTGGCCCGGCACGGCCGCGAGCCGGACTGGTCCGAGCCGGCCCCGAAGCGGGAGTTCGATCGCTACAGCCAGCGGCGATCCGCCCCGACCCCTGTCGTCCTATTCTTCCCCGGGTACGAGTTCCTGCCGGGCGACGTCCGGGCGATCCTGCTCGGGTTCGTCCCGCCGCCGGACCCGTTCCGCATCCGGACTTACACCGAGCCGCCGGCCGAGTACACCCTGCCGCACCGGAAGTGGGCGCAGCGGCCCACCGAGACGGTGCCGGTTCGGGTGCGGGAAACGGCCCGCGATGCGGAAGGCGACCTGCCGGCCGTCCTCCGGCTGATCGACGCCGGCAAGGTCCGGGTGACCGACAAGAAGCAGGTGCCGACCGAGGCCAGCCGCAAGGCGGTCGCGGGCGTTCTCACCGGCGGCGACTTCTACACCCCGGACGACGCGGACGAGTACGACGGCGACCCGGCCCACGACCTGGCGGTCAAGGCGTTCGCGTGGCCGATGCTGGTGCAAGCCGGGGGTCTTGCGGAGAAGCGAGGGGATGCCCTGAAGCTCACCCCGGCCGGGCGGGAGGCCCTGACCAAGCCACCCGCCGCGACACTGAAGAAAGTCTGGGCCGCGTGGGCGAAGACCCGCCTGCTCGATGAGTTCTCGCGGGTCGAGGTGGTCAAGGGCCAGGGGCGGGCCGGGCTCTCCGCGGCCGCCGCCCGCCGCAAGGCCGTGCTCGACGCGCTCAGGGACTGCCCGCCGGGCGAGTGGTTCGCCGTCGACGACCTGTGGCGACTGATGCGCGGCACCGGGCGCGGGTTCACGATGGCCGGGGAGCGGGCGTCCTGGGAGCTGTACATCTCCGAGCAGGAGTACGGCAGCCTCGGGTACGAGGACGAGCACGCCTGGGAGCAACTCCAGGGTCGGTTCGTCCTGGCGTTCCTCTTCGAGTATGCGGCCACCACCGGCCTCGTTGACGCGGCCTACGTTCCCCCGCAGGGCGCCCGGGGCGACTTCTGGGACCGGTGGGGGACCGACGACCTGTCGTGCTTCAGCCGGTACGACGGGCTGCTGTACCTGCGGGTCAACCCGCTCGGGGCGTGGTGCCTCGGTCAAGCGCACGAGTACCGGCCGGCGGCCCCGCGGACGACGGACGACCTGCGGGTGCTGGCGAACCTGGACGTGGTCGCCACCCGCCCGCCGTCGGCCGCGGACCGGCTCACCCTGGAGCGGTTCGCCGACGAGACGTCGCCGGCTACGTGGAAGCTGTCGGCCGCGAAGGTCATGGCCGTCGTCGAGCAGGGCGGCCGGGTCGAGGAGTTGCGCGACTTCCTGGCCACGCGGTCCGCGGGCGACATTCCCCCGGCGGTCGAGACGTTCCTCGGCGATCTCCGCCGCAAGGCGGGGATGCTGAAGGACGGCGGGCCGGCCCGGCTGGTCGAGTGCGCCGACGAGCACGTCGCGGCGGAGCTGGCGAACGACCGGCAACTGAAGGGGAAGTGCCTGCCGGCCGGGGACAGGTTGATCGTCGTCCGGGAGGCTGACCTCGCCGCGGTGCGGAAGGCCGTCCGCCGGCTCGGGTACGTGTGGCCGATCCCGGGCGAGTGACCGCTTCCGATCGGGAAGCCGTTTCGTCGAGTGCGCCCGAGCAAACCGGAGGGGTGGAATGGCGCGGACGATCCCGGAACGACTACTCCGGGCGCTGAAGACGATCGACCGGCCCGGCTCGTTCTGTGCCAGCGGTAGCGGCCCGGCCCCGCTGGCAGTTCACCCCCGCAGCGCCGTCCGGTCGACCCACGCCTCGAATCGCGCCGGGCCGAGGTGGGGGTTGGCCCCCGGGGTGAGCTCGCGGTTGTCAAAGGACGCGCCGAAGTAGCGGGCCTGCGGGTCGGCCACCACCGTTCGCGTCTCCCCGGCCGCGGCCAGGTAGCGCCCCACGAACTCGGCGATGGGCAGCGACCGGGGCCTGCCAGCTCGATGACCCCGTTTACCGGCGGCTCCTCGATCATGTCGGTGAGCGCGGCGGCCATGTCGTCCGCCGCCACTCTCCGACCCCGCACCGTGTGGCGACCAGCGACAAGTGGTTCTTCTCGGTACCCCCAGCCCATTTATGCCCCTCTGTTTGAGCGTCTGAAAGGCCCTCACCGTTGCACAACGAGCCGTGATTTGAGGCGGAAGTACGTGGCCCGGGAGCATCGCGTGGCGGCGATGAACTCCTCGACACGCTCACGCTCCGACTGGAACCGCGGGTCGTGCTGCACCGCGAGCACACAGGCCTCGCGGGCGTCGGCGATCAACATCCGGAGCAAACTCGTCCGCCAGTCGTCGAGACCGGCACGCCGGAGCTGCGACCCCTTGCGGTAGTGGCGCATCGAGAGGGCCGGCGCGAGGGCCACGACTTCGCCGACGAAGGCGTACACCTCCGGGTCGTCCAGCCACTCACGCACCTTCCGGTGCACCTCCTCGTTCGGCGGGTCGAAGTGCAAAATGATGGCGCGGTCCTCCAGCGCCCGGACGTTGGGGTTCAGGCTCTTCCACTCGTTGGCGATCAGAATGACGTTGCTGGAGGTGACGAAGGACGAGGGAAGTTGTCCCTCATTCATTGTCAGGTTCGAGAGCCAGTGAAGGCGTTTTTGCTTGACCGTGTTGCACAGCGGCTTCAGGAGGCGCACGCAGTCGGGGTCGGCGTAGAGCCGGTCGAGGTCGTCGAGAACGATCGGTCGGTCCCGGAACTCCCACAGCTGGCGATAAAGGCCGAAGGGCTGCATGTGGCCTTCGACGTAGAGCGGCGAACCTCCCGGGCGGCGAGCGTCATCGGCCGTGCCGTCGCGCACGGACAGGGCGCGTTTCACGCCTTCGCTCTTGCCCGTGCCGGGCCGCCCCAGCAACAGGACCAGCCCCAGCTCGCCCGAGGAGAACTTGCCCAGGTACCGGTCCAACTGCTCGTAGGTCGTCACCGGAATGACGTCGCGAGGCACGGCCGGTAAGGTGCGCCGTGGCATCATGCTCGAGGGCCCGGGGGACTCGTCAAAAACGTGAGACTTTGCGACTCGCCTCGAGAAGCCTCGGGGCACACGGCCGGCGGGAGCGAGTCGACCAAGTCGCAGGGCATCTCCGGCTTGCGACTTTCGTTCGGTGGCGTGAGACCGTCCACGCTGGGCTTTGGTGGACGTCGGGGTATGAGCCGATGTTTGTCGGGGCAAAGGCCGGCCGCGAGCAGGGCACTTCGCCAGTTTTTGAAGTGGCGTCTCGCCGCACAGTACAGGGGCGTCTCCTCCCTCTTAAGGGCCACGGCATTTAGCGGCTTCTGCTGGAGGTGGCGCGCCCGGATGGCGGCGACGATCTTCTCTGGTGTCCAGGACAGTCTCGGCGGTGGTGCACGCCGGGCACCATTGACGGAGGGCGCGCTGGCGCAGGCTCGTGCGGGACTCGGTCGAACCGTGACCACGGCGGGGTCGAGGCCCGCCGCCTCCAGAGTGGCCGACCAGCTGCCGAAGAACCTGCGGCCGGCCTCCACGATCGATCGGGGCTCCATCTGGCGCGCGGACACGGGCTGATTCCTCAACGTGCGGGTCAAAAGGGTCTCGAGGACCCGCTCCCGGGTCCAGGGCACGGCCCGCCGAAGCCTCGCGGGATCGACGCCGGAGGCGAGGATCGCCTTGGACCACGATCCGAAAATCCGTCGGGCGGCGGACACCATACTCCCGAAGCGTTCCTCGATCTCTTTTTTTCGCAGCGGCCTGCGGCGCCGGGAGAGGTTGCGAATCACCAGGAGGATTTTCGCGGGCGGCCACCGCTCGGCGCGGCCACCCCGGTCCGGCGAAAGACCGGCGGCCTGGAGGGCATTTCGCCACGATCCGAAGATGCGGGAACCCGCCTGGTACAGGGCCGGACTGACGCCCGGATTGCCGACCGTCAGGGGATACCCCTTCGCGTCCAGGTCCAGTATGCGGCGGATGATCCCCTCCCGGGTCCACTTCGGCTTGCCCATGTCTTCAGCCCCTCGCTTCAGCGATGATCGCCTCGAAGTGCGCCACCACCGCGGGGTGTCTCGACTGGAGGTACTCCCGGACCCGGGTGTTGTTGATGAGCGTTCGCACGTAGATCGCCATGCGGAGCAGGTCGATGGTGTACTGCTTGTACAGGCGCGAGTAAAAGTCGTGCTTCTGCTCGGCGTCCGCCAGTTGCTTGAGGAGGTCATTCCTTCGCTGCGCGGACCGCTCCCAGGGGTTGTGTTTCCGCCGGCCGGTGTCGCGCTGGTGGGGCGGGGTCTTCACAACCAGCGTCCGGACGAACGCGGTGCTGTAGTCCTTGTAACCCGCCATCGCGTCGAGGATCTCTTTCTGGCGGGCGGGGCGGACGTGCGTGAACTCGCGGGCGCAGACGCGGTTGATCTTCCCCTCGTCGAACGCGGCCGCCACGTCCGGGTGGAGTCGCTTGAGCAGGGCCTTTTTGAGCCGGTGGCCGATCGTGGTGATCCCCAGGGCCGCCGCGATGCTCGCCTCGTCGACCTCCTCGAGCGACTTCTCGATCATCCGGTGCTCCTGGACCGGCGAGACGCGGTTCACCATGCGGTTGCCGGTGAACGCCTCGCGCTGCGGGCCGAGGATGCAGGGCGCGACCTCGACGCCCAGCTCCAGCAGGGCGCGGTACCGCTGCACCCCGTCGAGGATGACGTAATCGTCCCCCTCGCGGTAGACCACGAGCGGTTCGATCAGGCCGACGGCCTTGATGCTGCCCAGGATGCGGTTGAACTCCCGCTTGCTGACCTTCCGCTCGCGCAGCGGGCGGAGGCGGATCAGCGGGACGTCCAGCCCTTCGGAGCCCTCCATCGTGTCCTCCCGGTCGGGGCGTGGGGCGTCAGACTACGGTCACGGTGTAAGTGCCGCTCAGGGCCGGGCGTTTGTCGAGCTGTTCGCTCTGGACCAGCTGGACGAGATCGGAGTCTTTCCACAGCGTCGCGAGCCCGTCCAACAGCCCGAACAGTTTGCTCTCCTTGCCCTGGGCCTCACGCACGTACGACTCCTTCGATTGCGTGGTCGAGGCGATGTCCTCCGTCAGCGTCGCGACCGTGTACTCGCTGGAGAGACGGGCACCGCCCTTCCGCTTTCGGCGGTCGATGCGCGCGTTGATGATGGCGCGGACCCTGGCGAAGTTCGAACTGGTGACGATCCCCTGGTCGAAGGCGTCCATGAGCACGTTCTGGACGTTCGCGTCGTCCGACTGGGCGACCATGATCGCGAACGAGATCGGAATCACGTCGTGCTCCACGCCGTGGATCAGCCGCTCCTCGCCGTTCTCCACCAGCCGGATGTACTGCCGGACGTATTCGGCGCTGCGGCAGGCGACCCTGGCGATCCGCTCGAAGTCCCAGCCCTCGTCGCGCAGGCGCTTGAGCTCGCGCGCGAAGTCCATCGTGCCGGGCCGGCTCCGCGCCAGGTTCTCGACCAGGGATTCCACGTACGCCTGCTTGCGGGTGCAGGTCACGACCTCCGCGAAGATCTGGGTTTTCCCCAGGCGCTTCTGGGCGATCAGGCGGCCCTCGCCGCAGATCAGTTCGTAGAACCCCTCCTTGTGAAGGAACTTGTCGTTGACCCGGATGTCCTTGATCTGCCCGATCGCGTCGATGCTCTGGACGTTGAGGGCGAACTGCGCCTCGTCGCGCGTCCGCGAGTTGATGACCTTGATCTTGTCGACGGGGATCATTTCGCGCCGGCGGTCCTTCATCAGCCGAATGGGTGCCGTGCTCACTTACGACCTCGCGAGTTCGAGGATGGCTTCCAGCCCGGTGTGCCCGTACATGTCCAGTCGCGCCTGCTGTGAGCCGAAAAGCCGGATGGCGCGGTCCCGGACCAGGAGCCGCGGCAGGGCGAGGTAGCCCAGGATGGTCGGGCCGTTCGGGCCCGAAACCGGGACGCCCAGCGTGATGTCGACGGTCCCACGCCCGTCGGGGCGGAAGTACCAGTACTGGCTGTACCCGTGGGGCACCGGGACCGACGGCTGGACGAGGACCGTGAACTTCCGGTTGACGACGAGGAAGTCCTCGTGGGCCTCGACCGCCCCGACCTCCCGCCGCAGTCGCGTCTCGACCTCGGCCCTCACCTCGTGGACGGTCGAGCGGAAGACTTGCTGGTAAGCGGCGTCGAGGGACGCGAAGTGACTCGCGTACGTCGACGGCGAGGGCGACTCGCCGTCCGCCCGCAGGATCGACGCCCGCAGGAAGCCGTGCTCGCGGTAGAGTCTCTCCAGGTGCTGAAGCATGACCCCGGGCGAGTACCGCTGGGCGGCCTGGTCGAGAATCGCCTGCGCGCGATCGAACAGGGGCGGGTCCACCAGCCCCACAAAGGCGCCGGCGGTCTTGACCCACAGGTCGACCGGGTTCTTCCGCGTGGGCGTCTTCAGCTTCCGGGTCGTCTTGTTGTAGACCAGCGTGCCGGCGTACATGACGTTGGTGAGAATCCCCCGGACCTTGCCCGCGTTCCACAGC
>Ga0247822_10001163_pt1 | contig 15773 bp, 12 predicted proteins | sample 13C_Cellulose_Da_FD_192423 | JGI IMG/M metagenome (GOLD analysis project Ga0247822, IMG submission 192423) | Soil microbial communities from agricultural site in Penn Yan, New York, United States - 13C_Cellulose_Day30 | ecosystem: Environmental > Terrestrial > Soil > Agricultural land | place...
AACTTGGAATGGTATAAATAGCTATTCCCGGAAGTCCGCCTACGTCGGTATAAACGGTAAAATCTACTGTGAGATTACTGCTGGACAGACCATAATCGGGAACGTAAATGTCTATTGCTGTTAACATGTCTGCATCGGCAGAGAGCAAGTCGAAGGCCACGGCTGCGCGGTTTCCTGCCTGAGTAAGGCCCGCTGCATATTCGGCAACTCCATCGTCGTAGGCGTAATAACTGCTCAGCCGATAATTGGTGTATATCGTATCGTTCACGCGGAAATCAATCGGCAAATAGTTTAAGTCGTAATCATATGCGATGGCTCCGGTTCGTGGATCGAACGTGTCGCCGGTGAACAATCTGACTTTAAGCTTCAGGTCTACCGAATCTGCTGATGGATCGAACTGGACCGGGTCAGACGCATCAGGAAGGTGTTCAAGATGAACGGTTCTCTTTTCCAGCGGGAATATAATACCGCTGCCATCATCATTGATCGCTGATGTATCGTTACCACCTAAGTTGGACAAATATGTCTTGATCGGAACTCCATCGATGTAGTTGACAAAAGTTCCTTCTGTCAGATAAGCAAGATCCGTATAGTCATTGAGATTATTTGAGACTTGAAATGATGGTCGTTCGATTGCGCTATTGTTCAGGAAGTGTTCGTAGGGAATGGATCTGTATTGTCCAAACAAGCTGGAAATAGAGGACGATATCGATTGATCGGGGAAATCGAGATCGTCGGGGTTTCTGCTCTTGTTGAGATAAACGTAGTCGATGTTCCAGGTGTCATAGGGACCGGATAACCGTCCGTAGTTTCTAAATCGAAACTGGAATGTGTCGTGGAAATATTCATCCCCGCTTACCTGGAGGATTGTGTCATAAAATTCGGTTCGCGCGAAAGACGCCCGGGGAATGATCGACATCACTTGTTTCCAGATACCGGAGACGTTCTTGAATTCAACGGCTAAATAGTCCGTAGCGTCTGGCGGCTCGCCATTGCCTTGCCATTGATAGAAGAAGCTCAGGTACACGGTAGGGCGTTGCGCTACAGGTACAGACGATTCACCCAACAATATCGGCACAGACACGAGACTGTCCCGCATCCCATTTACCAGGGCCTGCTGAGAGTAGGGGAGGAAAGTTGGATCCAATCCATCGAACGTAGCGACATTGATAGAAGGCGGGTTTATCGCCAGTCCATCATTAATCCATACCGTTTTATTGTTTTCGTTCTTCCAAAGTGAATCAACGGGCATGTTGGAAAACTCACTCGTGTCGTTTGTTGGTGTTCCGGAAAAGTCGTCGAAGAAAGGAAGGGCTTTAGCATCGGCTTGCTTTCGTGCATTCGGTGCTTTACCTGACTGCCTGGCCGGCGCTTTATGAGACTGAGGAAGTTCGAATTGTTTGAATTGAGCGAAGGCACACGAGTAGGACGCCAGTACAAAAACAGTCGAAATAACAAGAGCTAGATGAAAGCGTTGCTTTGCGTGCCGCACGTATTCAGTTATTCGGGTTCATTCGGATTGTCGTCGTCATCGACGGATGTTCCTGGTTTGCCTATCCAAAGCTCAACGACATCACCGACCTTTATATTTTCTTCCGGGCCGGGCTTTTGTTTGATTACTACGCCACCACCGGTAGTGTCGCCTTCGATGTGTACCTCACCAAGATTAAAATTGTAACCGAAGATGAGAAACTTGGCATCCTCCAGTGACATACCCAGGTATTTATGCGTTTCACCATTGCTGTTTGGACCACTTCCATCCATTACAACCAGGTCAATCGTAGCGCCTTTGGGGACCTGATCTCCGGCCTCTATTCGATTGCCCCTGTACTTCATATCTTTTACAATGTTGAAAGGACCAGGCACCAGCTCAATGCTTCCACGCTTTAATTGGTTGCTTCGCAGAACGGCATCAGCGTTTACCACGGAGCCATCCACCAGTGCGGGTACGGGCACCGTTGGCGGTGTGCTTCGGTTAACTGAGATAAAGATCTTGCGGCCTTCCTTAACTTTTGATCCCGCCTGTGGGAATTGTTTCAATACAGTGTTGGGTGGTTGCTCAGCAGAGTATGCCGAATCGTTCACCTCATAGCGCAGATTTCTCTTGACCAGAAAGCCATCCAACTTATCCACCTGCATGCCTTCAATACTCGGCACCGTGATGACTTCACCGTGATTGGTCGTACTCGGCAGATAGGCAAAAAAATACAGCACAAGCAGGATCAGCATCAGTCCTGCCGCAAGCAGGAAATGCATAATCAGTCCGCCGAGAGTATCTGTCTTGAATTTTCTTATATCAAAGTTCATATCGGTGGTCTTTCCGAAACCAATCCAGGCAAAAAATTAATACTATAGCCAGGTCCCGGACCCGGCAAATATACGCCGTCAAAACTTCAGTGACGACTGAAAATCCCTTTCTATGCGTTTACCCCTGTCGTAACGCTCCTGAGCCAGGTTAAGCAGTTTGCTGATGAGATCTGAAAAGCTGATGCCTCGTTCCCTCCACATCATGGGGTACATGCTGGAGTTGGTAAAGCCCGGGATTGTGTTGATTTCGTTGATGTAAACATTTCCCTTCTTATCCAGGAAAAGGTCAACACGCGAGAAGTCCTCACAATGCAGTGTTTCAAATGCTTTCCTCGAAACCTTTCTGATTTTCTCCGCCGCTGCCTTCGTAAGTTTTGCGGGCACATCGATGCGGACGGCTTCGGGGTCGACATACTTTGCATCGAAAGTATAAAACTCGTATGCCTTGCTGATCACAATTTCGCCAGGGTATGATGCCTCAACAGGAGTATTGCCGAGAAGGGCACATTCAATTTCTCTGCCGGTAATGAATTGCTCTGCGAGCATTTCATCATCGTAACGGAATGCCTCTTCAACCGCTTTTTGAAAATCTTTCTTGCTCTTCACTTTTGTAACGCCAACAGAAGATCCAAGACTGGCAGACTTGATCATGAATGGAAGACCGAGCTTCTTGCTTATCGCATTGAAGCTGATCTTCTCCTTTTCGTCGTAGCGAAACGTTAAGAAGTCAGTAACGGGAAGACCTGCTTCCTTCAATAATCTCTTCGCGACAATCTTGTTCATAGAGAGTGCCGAGCCCAGCACGCCGGTGCCAACCATCGGCAGGGCCATAGCCTTCAGCAAGCCCTGGATGCTTCCGTCTTCGCCATCTGTTCCGTGCAGTACAGGAAAAACAATATCAACGACAACACGCGTGCCGTCATCGAGTTTGGTGAAGGATGGTTTTGATGGGTCGAGAACAAGCGCTACAGGACTTCCTTTCTCGATGTCCTTCGACACCGTGGAGGTGAGATACCACTTTCCGGACTTAGCGATCCCGATGGGAACGGCTTCGAATTTCTTCTTGTCGAGGTATTCAAAAATGTTTCTCGCCGAATTAACTGATACGGCATGTTCGACGGATCTGCCTCCGTACAGGATAGCTACCTTTTTCCTCCTGGCCATGAATTGGTTGTCTAAAATGACGCAAGATAGTGAAATGATTCATTCTCCGTAAGGCGCCAGCCACTGATGAATGCGTTCCGTCGATTTATGTTGCGTTAGAAAGAGTGAGCCCAGCGCGCTGTTAGCGGATAATAAATCTCCCCAGATAGACGTTTGTGCCCGTCGTCGCGCGCAGGTAATAAAGCCCCGACCCGTAGGAGAGATCAAACGTGTAGGTTTGGTTCAGAACGTTATCGAAATGGTAAGTGTTTAGCACGCGCCCGAGGTTGTCGATGAGATCTATTCGTACATTCTCTTTGCCGGGCAGATCGAACGTGACGTTGAGGGGTTCATTGACAGGAACAGTTGGATAGATCTCCATCGCACTCGTGATCGATATAGGATTGTCAGACAAAAAGAACTCGACGTTATCGATATACAGATTATTTCCCTGTCCGCTCCTGAAGACAAAGGCAATTCTTGCCTCTGATACGCCGGCCAGCGCAGCGAGACTGACAGAGTTGTCTATCGTCCAGTCGGATGCGGTAGAGGGTTGCCATGCCGACTCGCTAGTGCGTCCCTTCGCGAGTGAACCGGAACCTGCGCGATACAACGTGTCGGTAAACGTAATGCCGCAGTCACGCGATGCCAGGATGTACAATACGTCCGTGGCATCCATGCGCGAAGCATAAGAGTGATCGTATCTAAGGAGCCCGTCATCGATATTGGAAAAGTCGAATTGTGGACTCACCAGCCACGCCTGATCACCTGCAGAGCCGGCAAAAGCGCTGGCGACAACCGACGGATCGTTATTAATTGCGACCACTTCCCAATTCATATCACCCGTGGGGTTAATGGCAATCCAATTGCCCAAACTGTTACCATCGAATCGCTGTCTCGTCGGGAGCTCTTCAGTTGCGTCGTCACGAATGGTGGTGATCTCGAGTTCATTGTTTGCAGGGAAGAAGTCGGGAACGCCGTTAGGATTGGAAAGTACGATTCGTATCTGGTTAGAAGCGTCGGCGAGAGATACCGGATTGAGGCGGAGATCGGTAAATGTGTTTCCGGGTATGGCCAGGGCGTCAAACGTTTGGGTGTAACTGTTTCCGTTTACGGTGGTCGTGACGGTGAGTTTGTTGATCAGCGTTCCGTCGTTGAATACCCGGATGACAGGTTCTACCTGGTCCGTACAGACAACGGGCGAGGGCTCGAGTATTGCTGACGCGATCACATTTGCAATCGGCGATGTGGTGAGTCCAATATTATCGAGGTACAGATTGTTCCCCCAATCGTTGAGACCAACGAAAGCAAGTTGAAGATTGCTTTGGCCGATGTACGATGACAGGTCAACAGTTTCAGTCCGCCATTGAGCCGCTGACTCCGGCGTGAAAGAAGCGGATGTAGCCGAAGCTGTAGACAAAGCGCTTCCAGATTTGTTATAGATCGTAATTCCTTCTTCCAGATTTGAGTTGCAGTTCGTCAGCAATACCACTTTCAATCCATCTCTGCTGGAGCCATACTGCGCATAGGCGACGTCGAACTTGAGCAGTGCTGCAGGTGCTGACGAGAGATCGAACGATGGGCTCACAAGGGCATCGATTTCACCGACATGATCTTCGTATTCATAGAAGCTTAACTGCGCAGCGTTGCCGTTCATGGTTGGCGTATTGTAGAGCGCCCATGTGACATCCTGGTCGGGATTATTGATATCCCACGATGATGGCATTGTGTTGAATCCTTCGGAAAAGGGAAGAGCGATTGTTTGGGGAACGTCGAACGTACGGGTGAGTGTATTGTCGCTGGTATGTCCATCAGCCACACCGTTGGTGAGGAGGATTTCAACCGAAACATTATGCGTGCCGCTGGAGAATGATATGTTTGTGAAGGTCAGATTTGTGGATTCCAGTACGCCGAGAGCAGGAGAGAAGGTGAAGTCTCTCGTTTCGTTTATCACGCCGTTCCTCCGAAGGCGAATGCGTGCCGATGTGATGGCATTGCTGCCATAGTTCCTTACTTCGATCTGAGGAGCAAAAGGCGCCGGGCATTCACCTGTTGAAGGCCTGATGATCTGTCTTATGCCGAGGTCGTTTGCAATGGCGGTTGGTTCATTCAAGCCGTGAGAGACGGTGAGACTAGCCCTGCGCGGACTGTTTTCGATCACCACTTCCATGCGCGATACCTGACCTTGAGTAAACAGATTCATGCAGGCATCGTTCGTGTAGTCGAGAAAGTTCTGGAACATAGAGGTGACCTCGCAGGTGGTTCTTGGATGAGTTGGACAGCCGCCAGTGCTTCCGGATTGATTCGGAGTGTCGTCAACGTAGTCGGAACCAGTACATGCCCCGTCATCGTCGCCCCAGATATGATTCAGGCCGAGAAAGTGGCCCACTTCGTGCGTCGTAGTCCGACCTTTATTGTAGACGTTCTGAAGGGTGAAGTTTCCGTCGTCGGATGAGCCAAAAGCGTTGTATGTGATGACTACTCCGTCGGTGAGGCGGTTGGTTGACGAATTCTCCAGCCCGGGCAGTGCGGAAACGGGAAACTGCGAGTAGCCGAGAAAGTCAGTCAGCTTACACACCCAGATATTCAGGTAGTCTTCGGCAGGCCAGTAGCTCAGAGATTTTAGCTGGTAGTTGTCGTTCATGGTCCACGAAGTCTTCGTGCCTTTAGTCCGAACGATTCCGGTGGTGGCTAAGCCTTCGGGGTCCTGCTTAGCAAGCACAAACTCCACATTAAGTGCCGCTGCCACAGCAAGGAAGTCAGGCGGAGTATTGCCGGCGTCGGTGTTAAGCCTGTTGTAGTCTTTGTTAAGGACAGCGATTTGGGACAGGATCTGTTCGTCAGGAATGTTCGTACCCGTACCAATGGCCTCACCGTTGTGGATGACATGAACAACTACGGGGATGGTGTAAGTGGCCTGCGTGCGGGCGCTTTGTCTGAGCATCCGCTGAGCGAATTTTTGAGAGATCCATCGTTCAAAACCTTCGCTGCTTTCGTTGATCTGATTCCGCTGTCGCAACTGTTTAACATACTCGACAGTTCCGCAACGATCCTGAGCGAACGTGCTCACACAAATTTGAACAACGAGCAAGAACAAAAACAGAGCTTTCCGCACACCCAGGTTTGAAGAGATAGCCCAAATATAAACAATAATAAGGCACAACAGAATCACTCCGTCGTGCCTCTCTAACCACCAAACGAACTTACCGCAGTTCCTTGAGCCAGGCCGTCGCGAACTCGCGGGCGGCATCGACGACTGGCTTTCCGGCGCGATAGGCCATCTTCCATTCATCGGATTTTTTCTCGTATGCTGCGTTGTTAAATTTCTTGAGCCCGTATTCATCGTGAACAGCGGCGCTATAGTCGACATCTGCCGTTACGGCCAGGAACTTTTCGAGGCGTACCCGGATCATCGCAGAAGGGTTCTCCGGATAAGACTTTTGCCAGATGGCAATGTTAGTTTCATATTCCTGCATGGCAGTTTGATGATTAAGTTTTTCACCTTCCGCCATGTAGTTGAGCATTTCGCTTTCCGGGTTCTTGTAGTCTTCCAGTTGTTCGTTGAACATCTTGATCACATCTTTCATGGATTGCTGCAGCTCCCCGGACAGGCCTTTCATACTTTTTTCCGTATCTGCAATCGACTTTTCGATCGTCGCTATCTGCGCGGCCTGGATTTCTTCTTTCGTGCGGGCAGGGGCAGGAGGAGCAGGTTTTTGCTGGTCGCGTGCCTGCTTGTAGGTGTCCTGGAACTCCGGTGTCATTACATACGATTTGGCATATGCCATGACATCATTTGCGAGGGCTACGCGGTCGCCGGAAGCAACTTTCTTAGCTGCCGATGCGCCATAGGTATACAGATACCCTTCGATAAAGCTCTTGCGAATGTTTTCAGTACCACGTGTTTCAGAAATGCCAAGCTGTGTCCAGAACTTTCCAGGAAGCGAGGTATATGTGAATGATAGGTTGGCAGCGCTTACAATGGCCAAAAATGTACCCATAACGAGTACTGCGGCACGACTGTAAAGCTTCGGGTTACATTTCATGTGTCTGATGTTTTTGAATGCAAACGCATTAGAAAGCATCAGGGATGTACGCGAAAAGTAGGATCACGTACGCTAAACGGAATTTGCGCAGTTTGCCGCGCGGCCTAGTGGTTGATCGGGGTGAGGTTGATCACTTCAATAGCCTTGATCTGGGGCACGTCGCGCTTAATCGCCGCTTCTACTCCAGCCTTGAACGTCATGGTTGACATGCTGCAATTTCCGCAAGCGCCGATAAACTCTAGTTTGACGACGTGGTCATCGCTGATGTCTTTGATTTGAACGTCGCCGCCATCTGCCTTCAGGTAAGGACGGATTGAATCGAGAGATGCTTCAACCTTTTGTGCCAGTTCCAGGGCTGTGTTGCTCATTGTATTTTTATTTCTACTCGTTGAGTCTGTGCAAAATTAGCATTTCTTATGGCAATCTGGCGTGCGAGCGTCTTCATCACATCAATAAAAGCTTCGCTCATACTTCCTGACTTCATAACTGCAGGTAATCCGCTGTCGCCACTTTCGCGAATACCCTGTACCAGGGGGACCTGTCCCAAGAGTGGCACGCTGTATTTATCAGCGAGCGACTGGCCGCCTCCCTTGCCGAAGATATGATATTTATTATCCGGAAGCTCCTCGGGCGTAAACCAGGCCATATTTTCCACCACACCGAGGATCGGAACATTAATCTGAGGCTGACGGAACATGGCCATGGCCTTGTTCGCGTCCGCAAGCGCCACCTTTTGGGGCGTTGTTACGATGACGGCTCCGGTAACGGGAACCGTCTGCACCAACGTGAGGTGTATGTCACTGGTGCCGGGAGGCAGGTCAATCAAAAGATAGTCAAGTTCGCCCCAGTCGGTATCGCTAAAAAACTGCTTCAGCGCCGAGCTGGCCATCGGTCCCCGCCATAAAATCGCGCTATCGGGCGGCGTAAGGAAACCGATAGAAAGAAGTTTTACTCCGTATTGCTCGATGGGCAGGATGATGTTCTTGCCATTGACATTCTTTACGGGCGGCTGCTCAAACTCGCAGTTGAACATTGTCGGGATCGAGGGGCCGAAAATATCTGCATCGATCAGCCCCACTTTTGCACCGCTTTGCGCCAGTGCCACGGCCAGATTTGAGGTCACGGTAGACTTTCCTACACCCCCCTTGCCGGAGGCCACAGCGATGATGTTTTTTACGTTAGGAAGCAACGGCGCATTTTGCCGTACCGAAGTAACGTTTGAGGTCATCAGGATATTGATAACCACCCCAGGGCCAGTCACTTCGCGGACTGCGGCTTCGCAATCCCGCTTGATCACCTCCCGCAGAGGGCAGGCCGGTGTTGTCAGCACCACGGTGAAACTGACCGTATCAGAAAAGACCTTCACGTCCCGTATCATGTTGAGGGTCACGAGGTCACGCTTGAGATCGGGGTCCTCAACCTTCGACAAAGCGCTTATAACATCTGCTTGCGTAAAACTCATTTCAACTTGTTGATATCAGGATTGCGGCTGCAATTTAGGGGAAACATCGAAATCGTCATGTGCGTCTTCAACCACCAGCCATGTTAAAAAAAACAAAACCACCTCATGAGACAGCTTCAAAATGTTGCTGTATCGTATTACGTACTTAACCAGTATCTTTGAAACAAAGTTTGGCAAGAAGCAGGATTCTGCGGCGTGATATCCAGGGACACAATAGACGACATTAAGAATCGCATCGACATTGTTGATGTGGTAGGAGACTTTGTGACGTTAAAACGGTCGGGGCAGAACTATAAGGCCCTGAGTCCCTTCACACACGAAAAAACGGCGTCATTCTACGTCGTTCCCTCCAAGGGAATTTTTAAAGACTTCAGCAGCGGAAAGGGAGGCGATGGAATCACCTTCGTGATGGAACACGAGGGCATGAGCTATCTCGAAGCCCTGCGATACCTCGCGCGCAAATATGGTGTTGAAATAAAGGAGGATGTAAGGGACACCTCGCCCGAACATACGGAGCGTGACAGCCTTTACATTCTGATGAACTACGCCAAGGATTACTACCGGCATCTGCTGATGGAATCCGAAGAGGGTCAAAGTATAGGACTCACCTACTTCCGCGAGCGTGGATTCAACGATCGGATCATCGATAAGTTCGAACTCGGTTACGCGCTGAATGAATGGGAAGGCCTCAAGCGCAAAGCACTGTCTGAAGGTCATTCGGAGGCTATGCTTGAAAAGGCCGGCCTTGTTGTCCGGAAGGAAGAGAGGACCTACGATCGTTTCCGCGGCAGAGTTATTTTTCCTGTTCACAATCTGGCGGGTAAAGTCATTGCCTTCGGCGCCCGTATTCTCACCAAAGAGAAAGATCAGCCCAAGTACATAAACTCTCCGGAAACAGAGATCTATCACAAGAGTAACGTCTTGTATGGACTGTTCCAGGGTAAGAATGCTATTCGCCGCGAAGGGTTCGCGTATCTTGTTGAGGGTTATACCGACGTGATCTCGATGCACTTGTCGGATATCGACAACGTTGTGGCGTCATCGGGAACTGCGCTCACCGAGGAACAGATCAAGTTAATGCGTCGCTTTACGAACGACGTAACCGTGCTGTTCGATGGTGATGCTGCGGGTATTAAGGCAGCGCTTCGCGGAATTGATCTCGTCCTCAAAGGAGGGTTGAATGTTCGCGTAGTATTGTTGCCCGACGGTGAAGATCCCGACAGCTTTTCCAAAAAGCAGGGCAGTGCCGCGCTGAAGGAATTTCTCAAAGCACATACGCAGGATTTCATCTCATACAAGATCGATTTGTATGCTAAGGATGCCCGCGATCCTGCAAAGAAAGCAGAAGCTATCCGCGACATCATCACCAGCATATCGCTGATACCGGATGCTATCAAGCGATCGGTGTACATTCAGGAGACCAGCCAGTTGCTGAAGATGCCGGAGGACGTGCTGGTAGCCGAGCTGAACAAGATTGTCATCACCGAGCGGACGAAGGGAGAGAAGGCACAACCAGGTCCACGGCAGGAGGCAGGTTCGCGGGCCGATCAGTTTGTTGCAGCGGTCGATGCGGAACTAAAGGAGACACCGACCGACTTCAATAGCATCGTGCAGTTGCAGGAGCGTGAGTCTATCAGGCTCTTGCTCAATTACGCGGAGAGTAGCTATGACGACGAACGTGTTGTAGACTTTATGGTGGCAGAGCTCGAAGACGTCACGTTCACGAATCCCCTATACGCAGAAATATACGAGCACTTCCGCAATGGCGTTCGCGATGGTGTCGCGATAGATACCTTGTACTTTATGGAACACGGTTCGCAGGCTGTTAAGAACGAGGTCGCGGCACTTACAACTTCGCGATATGAAGCTTCGAAGCACTGGAGCAATAAGTACCACATTTACTTTCCTGACGAGAAGGAGGTATTGCGAGACCTGGCCTACACGAACGTTTTGCGCCTGAAGTTCAGAGTGATTCAAAAGATGACCGACGACAATCTTCAGCAGATGAAGAATGCAACAACAGAAGAGGATCTCGATCGCTTCTTCACCATCCATGAACAACTGAAGGGCGCCGAACGCGAACTTGCCAGTGTACTGGGTATTGTCGTCCCTAAGTAACGCTGCAACGGGATTGTTTACGAAAGACGAGAGATCAGATTTGGAACAGAGGACAACCAAATATTGTTAAAGGAATTGACACAACGCCCATTATTATATGAGTCACAGTAGATTGAATACGATTGAGGAGGCATTAGAGGACATTAAGAACGGAAAGGTGATCATCGTTGTCGATGATGAAGACCGCGAGAACGAGGGTGATTTTATTTGTGCGGCAGAATGCGTGACGCCTGAGATTGTCAATTTCATGGCTACTCATGGCAGAGGTCTGATATGCGCGCCGCTCATTGAAGATCGGTGTACTGAGCTCGGCCTCGAACTGATGGTTGGCCAGAATACGGCATTGTTTGAGACGCCGTTCACCGTTTCTGTGGATCTCATCGGGCACGGATGTGGAACGGGCATTTCGGCGCACGATCGCTTCAAAACAATTCGCGCATTGATAGATCCTGCCACTAAACCCGAGGAACTCGGACGTCCGGGGCACATTTTTCCGCTTAAGGCAAAGCGCGGTGGTGTGCTGCATCGTTCCGGCCATACGGAAGCGGCAATCGATTTTGCACGACTCGCCGGTTTCAAGCCGGGCGGTGTGCTGGTAGAGATTATGAATGAAGATGGCACCATGGCCCGTCTGGCCGATCTCGTCAAGGTAGCAAAGCGCTTTGATCTCAAGCTGGTATCCATCAAGGACCTGATCGAATACCGCATTAAGAAGGAGTCACTGATCAGGCGAGAGATCGAAGTGGATATGCCCACCGAGCACGGACACTTTAAACTCGTTGCCTTTGATCAACTGAATACGAATGAAGTCCATCTTGCGTTAGTAAAAGGCACATGGAAGGCGGACGAGCCTGTACTCGTGCGGGTACACTCCTCATGCGTGACGGGCGACATATTCGGATCCTGCCGTTGTGATTGTGGAACGCAGTTGTATAAAGCCATGGAGATGGTCGATCGGGAGGGTCAGGGCGTAGTCCTGTATATGAAGCAGGAGGGGCGGGGCATTGGCTTGCTGAACAAGCTTAAAGCCTACAAGCTGCAGGAAGAAGGTCTCGATACCGTTGAGGCTAATTTGAAATTAGGCTTCGATATGGATGAACGTGATTATGGCATCGGAGCGCAAATTCTCCGTAACCTGGGTATTACCAAAATCCGGCTTATTACGAACAATCCGAAAAAGCGCGTAGGACTTATGGGTTACGGACTGGAGATCGTAGACAATGTGCCGATTGAGGTGGCGCCGAACCCGCACAATGAAAAGTATCTTGAGACAAAACGCGATAAACTTGGTCACACCATTTTGCGTAGAACCAAGTAGTCGTCAATAGTATGCGATCCTGGACATACATATTTTATCTGTGCCTTTGGCTGTTTGTCTCGGCAGCAGCCAGCGGACAGCCTTTTCCGTCGCAGGTGTGGCACGATGGCAAGCTCGTTCTTGACACGGGCGATACTTTGAAGGGACAGATCAAATACGATCTGAAACAGGACCTGATTCAATACAACCAACCCAATCAACGCACCGATGCGTTCAGTTCCCGTAAGGTTGTTTTCTTTGAAATCTTCGATGAAACCGCGAGACGTTACCGGCAGTTCTTTGCACTTCCATACACAAACCAGGCCCAATACCGGACTCCGGTATTTTTTGAACTTCTCACGGAAGGCAAGCTGACGTTACTGGCGCGTGAGGCACTCGAATTCAGAACGTATACCTCTCCTTATTACCTCGGATCTTATTCGCGCGAGGTGCTTGTTTATCACTATTACTTCCTCGACGACGAAGGCAACATTGAGGAGTTCAAGGGATCAAAAGCTGACCTGCTGAATATGATGGGCAAGAAGTCGGGCGATGTTGAAAAATATATGAAGACCAATCGCCTTAAGATTGATGATAAGTATGATTTCGCGCGCATTATCGCGTACTATAACTCGATCTGATTCTTCAATTATTTGCTGATAGACCGCGGGTTTATTCGTCCGCATTAGGTCAAGTGCGCCAAATTATTTTTCTTGCCTTTTTACAACCATGAAGCCACTTATTCTTGTTTCAAACGACGACGGTATTACGTCAAAGGGAATACTAACGCTCATCAATGTGATGAAGACGATTGGTGAAGTAATTGTTGTAGCACCCAATAGTCCGCAATCAGGCATGGGGCATGCAATTACAGTAGGGGAGACGTTGCGACTCGAGGAGAATTTTATATTCGACGGTGTGAAAGCATTTGAATGCTCCGGTACTCCGGCCGATTGCGTAAAGATGGCGCGGCACTTTGTTCTCAAGGATTCGAGGCAGCCAGACATCGTCGTGAGCGGCGTAAATCACGGAAGCAATACGTCGATCAGCGTATTGTATTCAGGTACCATGTCTGCAGCCATCGAAGGTGCTATTGAAGGAACACCGGCAATCGGTTTTTCGCTCGCTGACTTTGGGCATGACGCCGACTTCAGCCACACCGAGGAGTACATCCGGAAAATAACACTGCAGGTACTTAGTCGCGGATTACCCAATGGCGTTGCCCTGAACGTTAATTTTCCTCCGAAGCGAAACGAACCTTTAAAGGGTGTTCGGATCTGTCGTCAGGCTAATGCGAAGTGGGTAGAGGATTTTGATGTGCGTGTCGATCCCAATGGAAGACGGTATTTCTGGATGGTGGGCAACTTTGTAAATTTCGATAAGGGAGAAGACAATGATGAATGGGCGATCGCCAACAATTATGTAGCCGTTGTGCCGGTTCAATTTGATCTTACCGCACATCAGGCCATCCGTGTGTTGAATGAGGAGTGGGAGATTATGTAGAAACTTATCAACTTGCTGTTATGTCATTCCCAAGCGCTAAGTCGTTAAAAACTCTTTTAAGTTTTGTTGCCTTAATCCTCGTCGTGACGGCTGTTCACGCGCAAAAGAAAAGGATCCTGATATACACGCACAACGGCAAGGGGTATGTGCACGAAAATATTGCAGCCAGCGTCACGGCGCTGACGAAACTCTGTACAGATAACCGTTGGGCCGTAGAGTCTTCGGATAACCCCAGTGTGTTTACCGCGGAAAATCTGAAGCGATTTGATTGTATTATTTTCTCGAATACCAACAACGAAGGCTTCGATACCGAAGAACAGAAGGAAGCGTTCATGGCCTATACACGGGCCGGTGGGGGATTTGTAGGAATTCATTCGGCCTCGGGTTCCGAGCGTAAGTGGCCCTGGTTTGCGGCCATGCTGGGCGGCCGTTTCGTCCGTCATCCGGAGCTACAACCTTTCACGATTAAAGTAATCGACAAAAAGCACCCGGCGACAAATATGCTAGGGGATACCTGGTCGTGGGAGGATGAATGCTACTACACAAATAATCTCAATCCCGACATCCACATACTGCTGGCCGCTGACATGACCACGATCAAGGACGATAAGAAGGTCGAGTATCCGGCGCAGATCTTCGGCGACTATTTTCCGTTGTCCTGGTGTCATGAATTTGATGGCGGGCGTCAGTTCTACACGGCATTAGGTCATAAGGCCGAATATTATCAGGATGCGAAGTTTCTATCCCACCTGAAGGGTGGGATAGCGTGGGCGTTGGGAACGAAGAATTAGTTAATTAGAAGAGAATAGTTAATTAAAAGAGAACGGAATCTCTGCATAGGTTTTATCCCACCCCAGGCGCATAACGCCGGTCTTTTCTCCCGTGGATTCAAACTGAATGCTAAAGTATTCCAAAGGTTCCGTGAGCACGCCGACTTTTGCCGGCACGCGCAGTACATCATGCTCGGCGTTATACTTGAATGCTCCCCAGAAATCAAGATCGGAATTCAGAACGATGGTCCACTCTGTTTCATTGGGTATCGAAAACAATGAGTAGCTGCCAGCTTTTACGGACTTCCCTGCCAGCGTTACATCCTGATAAAATTTAATCTCCGGAGATTCATTTGCCCCGGTACGCCACACCTGGCCGTAGGGGACCAGCTTGCCAAAGATCTCCCGTCCATTCTTAACGGGACGGCTATAGGTCACCCGCACCACTGCCTTGTCACCGGGTTTTCGATCATGCGCGAAATGATCGGGGAAGTAAGCCATATCCATGGGGCTCTTATCCGGTTTACGAAAAGTTTGTGCATGCAGTCCGATGCTGAAACATACCAGTACACAGAGAGTCCACGCGGTCTTTTTCATGGTTGGGTTAATTGATGTGATAATATGCAATCTTTTTCCCGCAAATCAGCGCTACACAGGATCGACATCGGCAATAATGCGAAGATTCTTAAATGATTTCGTCTGCAACATTGCGTTGATGATCGATTCCAGTTGCTTCTTAAGATCATCGAGCGGCAGGCCCGCTCTGGGCACTTTGATCAGTACATTCATCAGATACTGATTCCGGACCTTGGCCACCATGGGTTCGCCGGGGCCGAGGATGCGCACCGATGTGAGACCCTGCCGGATACGCTCGTACAATTCATGTGCCGCATTCCGGCAAGTGGACTTATCGCTATGTTTGACCGTAACTTCGATGAGTCTTGTAAACGGAGGATAACCGTGAATCCTGCGGTCTTCCAATTGACTTTCATAAAAACCATTGAAATCCCTTTTAAGAATCATCTGAAGCAATGGATGCTCTACGCTGGACGTTTGGATCACGACAATGCCAGGGGTACTTCGGCGTCCCGCGCGGCCGCTGACCTGCGTAATTAACTGGAATGCGC
>Ga0247822_10001165_pt1 | contig 15752 bp, 11 predicted proteins | sample 13C_Cellulose_Da_FD_192423 | JGI IMG/M metagenome (GOLD analysis project Ga0247822, IMG submission 192423) | Soil microbial communities from agricultural site in Penn Yan, New York, United States - 13C_Cellulose_Day30 | ecosystem: Environmental > Terrestrial > Soil > Agricultural land | place...
CGACCTCGCCGTCCGGACCTTCCACGCCCTCGGCCGGGAGATCATCGGCCGGGCGGAGGGCCGGGCACCCCGACTCGCCCCGTGGGCGGGCGACGAGCGGGCCAAGGTCCGACTGATCGCCGGCCTGCTCGACCGGGTGCTCGCCGGCGACGAATACGCCCGAGAGGGCTACGAGCGTTTCGTCGCCTCGGACGGGGTCACCGCCCGGACCGCCTTCGAGTTCGCCTCGCAGGAGGAGTACCAGGCGCACCTATGGGCGGACCGACGGGCGCATCGGACCCTGACGGGGGAGCTGGTCAAGAGTTCGGAGGAACTCGTCATCGCGAACTGGCTGTACCTGAACGGGGTCCGGTTCCGGTACGAGGCCCCGTACCCGGTCCCCACCGCCACCCCGACCCGCCGCCAGTACCAGCCGGACTTTACCATCGACGGCCCGGCCGGGCCGATCTACCTGGAGCACTTCGCGCTCGACGAGCGGGGAGAGCCGCCGCCGGTCTTCAACCGAACGCCGTACCTGGACGGGGTGGCCTGGAAGCGGGCGCTGCACGCCGAACACGGGACCGCCCTGGTCGAAACGTACTCCTGGGAGGCCCGGAAGGGCACCCTGCTCGACAGGCTGTCGCGCGAGCTGGACGACCGCAACGTGCCCCGGTCGCCGCCGCCGCCGGCCGAGCGGCTCCGGCGGATCAACGAGATGGGCCGCGGGGACACGGTGACGGACCTGGTGGCGACGTTCCTCACCCTATTCCGGGGGTCAAACCTCTCACTCGATGCGGTTGCCGGGTTCCCCGCTGGCCGCCACGAGGCCTGCCGTGCCGAGGCCTTCTTCCGGTTCTTCCGGCCGGTCCTGGAGCGCTACGAGGAGGAAACGTTCGGCTCCGGCCAGATGGACTTCGAGGATCTCATCACGCGGGCGGCCGGACACGTCCGGACTGGGCGGTTCCCGTCCCCGTACACGCACGTCCTGATCGACGAGTTCCAGGACATCTCGCGGGCGCGGGCCGACCTCGTGCTGGCCCTCCGGGACCGGGTTCCCGGGTGCAAGTTGTTCTGCGTCGGGGACGACTGGCAGTCGATCTACCGGTTCGCCGGCGGGGACGTGTCCCTGACGACCCGGTTCGAGGACGTGTTCGGGCCCGCGACGCGGTCGGTCCTCGGCACCACCTTCCGGTCGTGCGAGCCGATCATCGACGTCGGCACCCGGTTCGTACTCCGGAACCCGTCCCAGACGCCCAGGCGTCTCACCTCGACCACCCGCGCCGAGGGCCCAGGCGTGGTGGTCGTTTACGCCCCGGCCGCCGACGAGCCCGACCTGGTGGGCGGGCTGTTGGCCGAGATCGGCCGCGCGTCGCCGCGGGCGCACGTCCTCGTGCTCGCCCGGTACAACCGGTGCCTGACGAGCCTGTGCCGCGTCTCGCAGCGCCTAGGGGACTCGGGTCTGACGGTCGAGTTCCTGACCGCCCACGCTGCGAAGGGGCTGGAGGCGGACTACGCGATCGTGATCGGGCTGCGGGCGGGGCGGTTCGGGTTCCCCTCGGGGGTGACCGACGACCCGCTGGTCGGCCGGGTCCTGGCGGCCCCGGAGCCGTTCCCCCACGCCGAGGAACGGCGACTGTTCTACGTGGCCATCACCCGCGCCAGGACCAGGGTCTACCTGCTCGCCGACGCCGACACCCCGTCCCCCTTCGCGGGGGAGGTGGCCGCGGACACGGCGGTCGAGTGCCGTGGCCGGCCCACCGCCCCGGTCCTCTGCCCGGCCTGCTCCGTCGGCTTCCTGGTCCCGCGGACCGGGTCGCGGGGGACGTTCTTCGCCTGCGAGTTCCGTGCGGCCTGCGGACACACGGAGGACCCCTGTCCGGCGTGCGGCGGGGGGCCGGTGAGGATGCGGGTCGCCGGCGGCGGGCCGACGGGGGTTTGCAGCCAGTGCGAGAGTGCCTCCGAGGTCTGCCCGGCTTGCCGGGTCGGATACCTAGTCATGCGTGAGGGCTGGGCCGGGTCGTTCGTGGGCTGCTCGCAGTACCGGCGGCGGTCGTGCCGGTACACCCAGCCCTTTTAGACCACCGCCGGTCGCACTTCGCTTTCCCGTTCTGAACGCGGATGGCCAGCAGGGGCATATCAACGGACGGGCCGCCGGTCGTCGCGCGACGGGTGCGGCCGTGCCCGCGCCCTGAAATCGGGACCCGTTCGGGTCATCATCACACGGCCGGTGAGGTTAATCCCGGGGCGACCTGGGGTGTCGAGTTCGTCCGGTCACTCCCGTCCCCCGTCTGATACCAGATCGCACTGAACTCTTACCGTTCCAGTCGGGTCGCCCAGTGGAAGCCGACGACCGGCTGCACGATCTCAGGGGTCCGGGCCAAGTACCCCAGCCGGGCCCGGAGGATCGCCCGCAGCCGGTCCATCCGCCCGATCGACCGGTTCGCCACCGCCTCCCGGACCAGCGGCCAGAACGGCTCGGCCGGCTGTAACTCGGGGGTGCACGGCGGCAGGAAGTGGAGGACCACGTTGGGCGGCACGGCCAGCCGCTTGGCCACGTGCCAGCCGGCGTTGTCCACCAGCACCACCAGCACCTTCTTGCCGGCCGGGTCGGCGTGGGCGGCGAACGCGGCCAGGGCGTCGGCCATCCGCTCGGCGTTCACCCGCGGCAGGACGACCGAGAACGTCTCGCCGGTCCGGGGGCGGGCGAAGGCGTACACATACAGCCAGTCGTACCGGGTCCGCCCGCTCGACCGCGGCCGGCGGCCCTTCAACGCCCACACCCGGCGGACGATCGGCTTGAGCCCGAGCCGGCACTCGTCCTCGGCCCACACCTCGACCACCTTGCCGGGGTTCGCCGCCCGCAGCCACCTCACCCGCCGCCTCAGGATTTTTTCCACCGGGCTCGGGCGGGCGGGTCGGCCGCCCGGGGGTGGCTCGGCCGGGGCACCTGGAGGGTGAATACCAGGTCCCTCAGCCACCGCCACCCGGTCTGCGGGGCCACCGGCACCGCCCACCGGTCGGTCACGTACCGGGTGACCTTCGGCCCGGTCCACACCCCGCCGTCCGGCGGCCGCCCCTTCAGGGCGGCGAACAGGACCTCCCGCTGGCCGTCGGTCAGGGCCGGCTTCCCGTGGTTGCTCGCCCGGCGGTCGGCCAACCCGGCCGGGCCGTCGGCGTTCCACCGCCTGAGCACGGTCCGGGCGGTGATGACCGACACCCCGACGACTTCGGCCGCCTGGGCCGGGGTACGGGGCTCATCGGCCCGCAGTAGCAGCCAGACCAAGTGCCAGTGGACCTTCTCCCCCGGGTGCCTGCAGGACCGGTACTTGGCCCACGCCTGCCGCGGGGTGCGGTGGCGGATCACCGGGAGTCGGTGCATCGGAGTCCCTCCCACGAGCTGCGGTTAGGGACGTTTGCCCGCTCAGGTCCCGGAACGTGACTGACCTGCCCCCGCGGCCGCCTCCCGCAGGATGGCCTTGTCCAGCTCGGCCTCGGCGACCAGCTTCTTTAGCCGGGCGTTCTCCCGCTCGAGGTCCATCAGCCGCCGGGCCTGGTCGGTGTGGACCCCGCAAAAGTCTCACAGCCGGGGGAGTAGGAACGGGGGGAACGAGTCAGTATCACAGGCGGGGGCATGTCAATTACCCGTCGCCCCGTTGGGGCTCAAGACGCCAGCCTCGAAGACGCGACCAGCCGTACAATGCTCCTCATGTGGCGTTCCCGCACCAAGCTACTCCCCTGGGACGACCTGCTCGCCGTCCTGGAGCAGGCCCGCCGCGACGGCCGGGTCGTCGTCTGGACCAACGGCACCTTTGACCTACTCCACCCCGGCCACGTCAGCAGCCTCCAGGCGGCCCGCGCCCTGGGCGACGTGCTGGTAGTCGGTCTCAACAGCGACGCCCCGGTCCACGGCTACAAGGGTCTGAAGCGGCCGATCTTCACCCAGGAGCTGCTCCGCTCTGCGGCGTGCCGGCTGGCAAGCCTGGCGGCCGCAGTGGTGGTCGGCAAGGTCGGCACCGCGACGTGCAACTTGAGCGAACAGCAGGCGGCTATCTAGGTGGCCCACTGGAGAATGGGCTGCCGGCCCGCGCGGGACGTTCCAATGTCGCACTGGCTGTCGTGTAGACGCGGACACCGGTGGGACTGGTCCGACGACGGCGACCCCGTCCCGACGGAGCCGGTCGCATGCCCCATCTGCGGCGAGCTGGGCACCCCGGTCGCGCCCGCCCCCACAACCTCAACGAAACTCACCCCCTTCGACACCCAGGCCACGCCCGCTCCCGGAGAACCGACCGACGTCGGACCCTCCGGCATCCCACGCCCGCCTGCCCCGACGGCCGACCGCTCCATGCCGAACCTCCCCGGCTACCAGGTGCTGGGGCGAATCGGCGAGGGTGGCATGGGCGTCGTCTACAAGGCCCGGCAACTGCTGACCAACCGCCCCGTGGCGATCAAGATGATCACCGCGGGGCGCGACGACCTGGCCGCCCGGGCGCGGTTCCTGGCCGAGGCCGAGGCCGCCGCCCGGCTGCAGCACCCCGGCGTCGTCCAAGTGTACGAGGTCGGCGACGCCGACGGGCAGCCGTTTCTGGCCCTGGAGTACTGCGAAGGGGGCTGCCTCGCCGACCAACTCGACGGCGCGCCGCTGGCGCCCGACCGGGCGGCCGGGATCGTGGAGCAGCTCGCTCGCGCCATGCACGCCGGGCACCTCGCCGGGATCGTCCACCGCGACCTCAAGCCGGCCAACGTCCTGCTCACCACCCCGCCGGGCCGGCCGCCGGAGCCGGGGGACGTGAAGATCTCCGACTTCGGCCTCGCCCGGCTAACGGATGCCGACCGTGGCCAGACCAAGAGCGGGATGATCCTGGGGACCCCCGGCTACATGGCCCCGGAGCAGGCGACGGGAGCCAACAAGTCCGTCGGGCCGGCGGCCGACGTGTACGCCCTGGGGGCGGTCCTCTACGAGTTGTTGACCGGCGGGCCGCCGTTCCGTGGGGCCGACTATCGCGACATCCTGGAGCAGGTCCTCACCCGTGACCCGGTCCCACCCCGGCGGCTTCAGCCGAAGGTGCCCATCGACCTGGAAACGATCTGCCTGAAGTGCCTCCGTAAGGAGACGCATGACCGCTACCCGTCGGCCGAGTCGCTGGCCGAGGACCTGCGGGCATTCGCCGAGGGGCGCCCGGTCTGGGCACGGCCGGTGTCCTGGCACGAGCACGTCCGCAAGTGGGCCCGCCGCCGACCGGAACTGGCAAGTCTGGCCGCGGGACTCGCCGCAGCAATCCTCGGCGCCATCGTGGTATTTGTCTGGTCGTACATCGAGGTGAGGGACCAGCGGAACCGGGCCGAGGCGAGGCTGCTCCAGACGGTCGAGTCGGTGCAGGTGTTTCTGACAGAGGTGGCTGAGGAGGACCTCGACGGGGTGCCGCGTATGACCCAGAAGCGGCGGGCCCTGCTGGAGAAGGCGCTGGCGATCTACCAGGACCTGGTCGCCAACGAGAACGCGCCCCTGGTTCGCGAGAAGGCGGCGCTGGCCCACGAGCGCGTCGGCTACATTCAGCTCCAACTCGGCCGCCACGACGACGCCCTCGCTGCCTACGGCCGGGCGGCCGCCGAACTCGAGGCCATGATCGCCGAGCAGCCCGGCCGGTCGGACCTGGTCCGGGAACTGGCCGACTGCCACAACTTCACCGGCGAGATCCACCGGCTGACTGCCCGCCCCGCGCAGGCGGCGGAGTGTTACCGCCGCGCGCTGGGGCTGCAACAGGCTCTCCACATCGCCGACCCCGCCGCCCGCCTGCACAGGCAAGATCTCGCCCGGTCGCGCTACAACCTCGGGATCGTGGCCCGGGACCGCGGCCGGTGGGCGGAGGCGAAGGGGGAACTGACGGAGGCAGTCCGCCTCTCGGGCGAGTTGGTGGACGACGGCTCGACCGATCCCGTCCCCTGCCACCACCTCGCGCGGGCACTGCTGAACCTCGGCTCGGTCCACCGGCAAACGAACGAGGCGGCGGACGCCCGCGCGGTCCTGGAGCGGGCGGCGGACTTGTACGCCGGGCTAACGGAGGAATACCCGGGGCGGTCGCGCTACAGCTACGAGATGGCGGCCTGCCTGAACAACCTCGGCAACGTCCACCGCGACGCCGACCGGCTGGGCGACGCCCAGACCGCCCTGGACCGCGCCCACGACCTGCTCCGAGAGGTGGTGAGCGATCATCCGGAGATGTCGGACTACCGGGCCGAACTGGCGAAGGTCTGCAACACGCTGGCGGCCGTCCACGCCGAGTCGAACCGGTCCGGCGAGGCCGACCGGTACTGGAAGGATGCCGAGGGACATCTGAAGCGGCTAGCGAAGGAGCAGCCGGAGGCGACCGACCACCGCGGCGTCCTGGGCACGGTGCTCGGCAACCGCGGGTCGTTGCAGCTGTCGCAGGGCCGGCCGTCCGAGGCCCGGCCGCTGTTGGAGGCTGCCGTGACCGAACTGACCGCGGCCCTGAAGCCCAACCCGGGCCGGCCGGACTTCCGCGCGGCACTGCGGGACCAGTGCCGCCACCTCGCCGACGTGCTGACCGGTTTGGGGGACCACGAGGCGGTCCGCCGCCGCGCCCGGTCCCTCGCCGCCGACCTGCCCGCAGGCGGCGTCGGGACTTACCACGCTGCCTGCCTGCTGGCGCTGTCGGCCGCGAAGCTCCGGTCGGGACACCCGTCGGACGCGGCGAACCGCGAGGCCCGGGCCCATGCGGAGTTGGCCCGCGAGCTAATCCGGACCGACGCTGGCCACGCCGGCGAGTTGGCGAAGTTGCTCGACGACGCCGACTTCGAACCCCTCTGCCATCAACCCGCGTTCATCTCCCTCCTCCGGCCACCCGCCAAGTAGTGACGCCGCTGTCACGCGACACATCGACCCGGCAACCTGGGAAGGCTGTCCCGATCGTACCGGGCGGGTGAGTCTGCACCGCCGCTCGGCGGCGACATCGATTCTCAGCCGCCGTCGGGTGGCGGCCCGATGAATCGTATGGGACCGCGCGTCGCTGACGGCCGCGGGTAGCCGGCGGAGGACGGGCGATGCACAGGGTACGGCTCGGCGTCGGATGGGTCATCACCATTCTGCTCGCTCCGGACCTCTGCGGCCAGCAGCCGGCACCGGTCCCCGCCCCGTCCGTTGAACCGATCCCCGTGGCCCCGCCTCCACGCATGGTGTCGCCTTTCGAGGTTGCCCCCGCGCCGGCGCCTCAACCCGTCCCGATGCCCCCGCCGCGGCGGCGGTACTCGACCCTCGACAGCAGCGTCGGCTACATCGACAACCCGATCCCCGCCGACCAACTCCTCCTGCGGTACGACGCCGGCTACGACTTCCGCACCCCCAACCGGGCCGAGTTCTTCTACGCCAAGCCGCGCCCCGCCGGCGGGCCCGGCCTCCCCCGGGCGGAGCGGAGCGTCGATTTCCAGGACGTGATCGCCGTCCTGGAGGCGGCGTGCGACCAGCGGTGGTCGGTGTTCGTCGAGGTCCCGGTCCGGTTCCTCAACCCGGAGGTGAACGCCAACACCGCCGGGCTCGGCGACGTCAGCGCCGGGTTCAAGTACGCCTTCTGGGAGGGGGAGGCCGGGGTCGCCACGTTCCAGCTGCGGGCTTACGCCCCGAGCGGGGACGCTGGCCGCGGGCTGGGCACACGGCACACCACGCTGGAGCCGACGCTGCTCGGGTTCAAGCCGCTGGGCAAGAAGCTGTCGTTGCTCGGGGAGTTCCGTGTCTGGATCCCGGTCGGCGGGACCGACTTTGCCGGCCCCGTCTTCCGCTACGGGGTCGGGCTGCGCTACGATCTGCTGCGGACCGAGTCGCTGCGGCTCGCCCCGCTCGTCGAGTTCGTCGGCTGGACCGTCCTCGACGGGAAGGAAAGCCGCCTCACACCCGGCGGGGTGCCGGTCGTGCTCGACGCGGCCGGGACCAGCATCGTCAACGTGAAGGCGGGATACCGGCTGGACGTCGGCGAACGGTTCGGGTTCTACGCCGGTTACGGCCGGGCGATCACCGGGGACCGGTGGTACGAGGATACGTTCCGGCTGGAGGGCCGGTGGCTGTACTGACGGGTTAGGGCGTCCACCGCTCCAGGGCCCGGCGGCAGTAGCCGTGGAACCCCAGGTCGATCAGCTCCCGTTCGAGCCGGTCGTGGTCGCGGGTCGGGACCGAGCCGGCCACCTCCTCGACGAGCAGGTCGGTGAAGGACTCCCGGGCCCTCTGCAGCAGCTTGCGGACCCCCGCGTCGGTGTACGCCTCAACCGGTCCCAGGGTCGCGGTCAGGTGCTCGGCGAGCTGCGCCGAGGTCAGTTCGGGCTGGTCGGCGTGCATCCGCAGCGCCGCGTAATATGGGGCGCCGCCGGCACGCTGCCCGGCCTCCAGGGCCTGCCACGCCCGGTCCAGCAGCGCCTTCCGCCAGGCGATCAGGAATTCCGCGTCCGATTCGTCGGCTTCGTCCCCGCGGGCGTCCGCTATCTCGGACGGGTGCTCTATCGCCAGCACCGGCCGGGAGGCGCGGTGGTGGGCGCTGACGAGGTGGCGCAGTGACGTCTTGAGGTAATCACGGAACCGGCCAAGTGTCCGGTCGGCCCGGACGAAGTCGCCGCGGAGGAACTTGACCGCAAACTCCTGGAACAGCTCGGCGGCGATGTCGGGGTCGCGGGCGACGGCCAGCAGGTACCGGTATGCGGCCTCGTGGTACCGCTCGATCAGGGCGGTCCACGCCCGGGCTTCGGGGTCCTCCGGCCGACCGCGAGCTTTGGTCAGCAGTGTCCAGGCGGTCGAGATCTGACTGAGCCGCTGGGCGTTGATCGGCTCCACGGACCATCCCTCCGCGTCGAATGCTCCTCACGATCGGGGTCTGATACGCTTCCCAGGAATTCGCTCTCGTCACGTGTGGTCCGGTCAAGGAGTGACCGGACCACACGTGACGACAGTTTTCACCCGGGTTGCGTAAGCGCACCTTAAAGTAGCGACACCACACCCGACAAGTGAATAACTGCCTCCAGACCGAAAACATTCACTCCCCAACATCCAGATTCCGTCGGCTCAATCTCTGTCCGGGATGTTTGTCACGGACCGTCGTCGGCCGCGTACAGGCGGGTGAGGCGCGACGACTCGCGGCTCGGTATGTACCACCTCTGCCTCCGATGGAGCCGGTCATGACCCGCTCGAACATAACCAGGTCGAAACTCGGGTGCGAGACCCTCGAAACCCGCGAAGTACCGTCCGCCACCCTGGACGGAGGTGTGCTGCGGATCGACGGGACGGCCGGCAATGACACCATCACAGTCCGCCAGTTGCCCTTTTCCATTTCCGTGGAAGGTGCGGGCCCGAGCAACTCGTGGGTCGCATCGGCGGTGACCTCGATCGTCATTCGCGCCCTCGACGGAAACGACACGGTCCGGCTGAACATGCCCGGCGAGGTGGTGTCGAAGCCGGCCCACGTCTTCGGCGGGACCGGCAATGACACCGTGCAGGGCGGCAGCGCGGCAGACTACATCGACGGCCGTGACGGCAACGACCTTCTCTACGGGTACGGCGGGGCCGACAAGATCGCAGGCGACGCGGGCAACGACCAACTCGTCGGCGGCGACTCCTCCGACTCCGTGGCCGGCGGCGACGGCGACGACGACATCTGGGGCGAGTCCGGCAACGACCACATGTGGGGCGGGGACGGGTACGACGAGATCTACGGCGGCACCGGGGCGGACCACGTCTACGACGACTACGCTTCCTGGGCGGTGTACGTGAATGACTCCGACAACTCGTACACCCACTGCCATATCGGCGGATTTGCCGACAACTCGGGGTTCGGCTGGTACGACGCACGCCTCGGCGACTTAGGAATCCGGGAACTCACCCGGTACGCCTCCCACAACAGCTCCATCAGCCGCGAGGAGATGATCGCCATCCTGCAGAGCGCGACGGACGGCGTCTCGGTCACCAACACGGAGTTCGACGACCTCAAGACCGTCACTTCCACGGGCGACCTGTCGAGGGCCACGCTCGCCAACTACTTCGGGAGGAAGGTCGTCCACGGCGACCGCGCGAACGAGTGGTTCACCGGCGGGGACGACACACGGGAGGCGCTGGGCAACCTGTACGGCGGGGCGGACGACGGTCACCTGCAGAAGTTGATCGACAAGTGGTTCAAGGGGTCCGACCGGCCGATGGCGCAGGACCCGTATCGGACGACCACCTACGACTACGCGGAGGCGGCCGGCAGCCTCTTCGGCATCAACGGCCTCTTCGGCCTCAGCAGCGGTCCCAGCGCGGTGGACATCGACCAGGGGCGCGTCGGCGACTGCTACTTCCTGTCGGCCCTGGGGACCGTCGCCGACCGGGACCCGAGCCGGATCGTGGACATGTTCACCGACAACGGCGACGGGACGTTCACCGTCCGGTTCTTCCGGGACGGGAACGCGGAATACGTCACGGTAGACCGGTTCCTCCCGGTGAAATCGGACGGAACCCCGAGGTTCGCGGGGGTGGGCTACGACACCATCAGAGGCCAGCTCGAACGGAAGCAGGTCTCCGACTTTTCGGCCAAGTTGTGGGTTGCTCTGGCCGAGAAGGCGTACGCCCAGGCGAACGAGTCCGGGTGGACGGGGCAGGACGGCACCAACTCGTACCTCGGCGTCGGGCCCGCGCTGGGCCCGGAGGACAAGAACTACGACGGGATCGGCTACGGGAGCACGGAGACCGCGTGGCGGCAGATCACCAACGCGAACACGGGCTTCGGGGTGATCGCGACGGCGTCGTTCAACGACTTCCGCGAAGCGTTCGACGCCGGCAAGGCGGTCTGTTTTTCGAGCTTATCCTTATCCGACCCACCGAGCGACGACGTGTCTGGTAACCACGTCTACATGATGGTCGGATACGACCCGAACACCGGCACGATCACCTTGAGAAACCCGCACGGCCCCGACGGGAACAAACCCCTCGAACTACGTCTCACGTTGTCCGAGATCAAGGCCAACTTTGACTTCTGGGCGTGGGCGGAGGTGTAACGCCGATGACCGGGGATCTCCGGTCCGGGAGCCGGTTTCGACACCCCCTGGGCAGCGGTTCGGCGGCCGCCGGACCTCGGGACGGCCGACCCCGTTGGGCCGTCTCCCGACCGCCCGGAAAGGTGATGAAACCGGCTCCAGCGATTTCCTGTCACGCCCACGACCCGGCCGCATTTGGGGAGGCGTGGGGGCTACGCGAAGCGCCTCATAACCAGGCCAAGCATACCGGGAGGCGACCATGTTCCGGGCACTGTTCGACGGCCGGCGAGCAGCCGGGCGCGACCACAAGGCGGGGCTGCGGGTCGAGAGGCTCGACGACCGCATCGTCCCCGCGACGTTCCTTCACGACCCCGTGGACAAGATGGTGTACGTCACGGGCGGCAGGTACGACGACTTCATCACGGTCCTCCACCACGGGGACGGCACCCTCACCGTCAGCGACGTGGTCCACGTCCTCGACTTCAGCGACGTGGACGGGCTCGTCGTAAGCACCGACTCGGGCAACGACGTCGTCCGCTACACTCTCGACGGGCCCCTGGTGCGGGGCATGGGGATCGATGTCTACCTGGGGGACGGCAACGACCGGTTCACCGGGACGCTGAACCGCGACCTCCTGGGTGGCCCGCTCGACACGGACGTCTACGGGCAGGGCGGCGACGACCTGATCACAATGTACGGCACCCCGACCGCCCCGAGCATAGCCAACGACCACCTGACCGACGGGCTGGCGATAAACACCAACGGCCTCCGCATCGCTCAGGGGGCCGTCCTGGGTGGCCACCTCAGCGGCGGGGGCGGCAACGACCGGATCTATGAGTACTACGAGGGCGAGCTGAACGGCGTGGTGCACATCTCCATGGCGGGCGGCGCCGGCGAAGACAACCTCGGCGCGACCGTGAGGGTGTGGTCCGGCAGCACCGGGCGGGTAGGGTCGAGTACCAACCCGGCACGGATGTCCGGCGGCGAGGGGAGCGACGGCCTCTGGTTCTACGTGTTCAACAATTCCGGGAACTCCGTCGACGTGAACGCCGAGATCGACGGCGGCGAGGACCCCTGGTGGTGGCCGTATGACACGGACACGGGCTCGCGCACCGAAAACGTCCGTCACACGGGCGGGATCGAAGAGGACTACGCCTTCTGAGCGAACCCCCGCTCCCCCGGCCGGGATTGAGAGCGCCAGGGGAATAACGCCGCGGCCCGACGGGGTTGATCCCCGGCGGGCCGCGGCGTTACCGCCGGTCAGAAATCCCTCGATACCGTGTCACGACTTCGACCCGGCCACATTTGGGGAGGCGTGGGGGCCACGCGTAGCGCCCCGAAGCCAATCCAAGCGGTCTGGGAGAGATGCCATGTTCCGGTCATTGCTCAACGGCAGGCGGACGGGTAAGCGGAACCTCAAGACGGGTCTGGGGGTCGAGCAACTCGCCGACCGCCTCGTCCCGGCGACGTTCTCGTTCGACGGCGCCACCAACACAGCCTTCGTCACGGGGGAGCTATTCGGGTCGGACGCGATCACGATCCTGCACCACGGGGACGGCACCGTCACCGCCTCCGACGAACTGGGCAACACCCGTAACTTCGCCGGCGTGGACCGGATCGTCGTGAAGACCCACGGCGGCAGTGACGTCGTCCGCTACAAGCTCGACGGAACCCTGACGCGGGACATGCGGATCGACGTCGATCTGGACGAGGTCCTGGAGGAGGTGGCAAACAGTGGCAACGACCGGTTCACCGGGACGCTGAACGCCGACATCTCGAACTTCAATCGGCTGGAGGTAAACGTCTACGGGGGGTATGGCGACGACCTGATCACCATGTATGGCACGCCGACCGCACCGGCCCGGGCGGGCGACTCCCTGACCGACGGACTGGCCATCAACGACAACGGCCTGCGCATCGGCGTGGGGAGCGAACTGGATTTGGCCCTTAGAGGCGGCTTGGGCAACGACCGGATCTTCGCAGACTACCAGGGCGAGTTGGACGGCCTACTCAATTTGGAGGCCAACGGGCAGGAGGGCGACGACGTGGTCAGCGCGGTCGTACGACTCCAGGCCGGCAGCACCGGCCAGGTCGGGACGAGCACCACTCCGGCGCGGGTGACGGGGTTCTGGGGGACCGACTCCCTCCGGTTCCACGTGTTCGACAACTCCGGCAACGGCCGCCCGGTGTTCGCCCAGATCAACGGCGGGGAAGACCCGTTCGTGTCGCTGGAGACGGACGTGGGCTCGCGGACCGCGAACGTGGCCCACGCGGGTGGGGTGGAGGACCTGGACACGCTCTGACCGGCCGCCCTCGCCGGGGAACAGTCGGGTGGCGGCACGAGCACAGAAACACCGCGGCTCGCCGGGAGACCAATCCCGGCGGGCCGCGGTGTTACCGCCGGTGCAGATTACCTTGATTGCCATGTCACGCCCTCGACCCGGTCGCGTACGGGGGAGTGTAGGGGCCGGATGTAGACGCCCCGAAGCCAAACCGAGCGGTCTGGGAGAGTGCCATGTTCACGTCATTGTTCGGCAGCCGGTGGGCGGGCGGGCGCTGCCTCAAGGCGGGGCTGCAGGTTGAGAGGCTCGACGACCGCCTCGCCCCCGCAACGTTCTCGTTCAACGCCAACACCAACACGGCCTTCGTCGAGGGTGACCTGTTCGGGTCGGACGCGATCGTGATCCTGCACCACGGTGACGGCTCCGTCACCGTCTCCGACGAGCTGGGCAACACGCGTGACTTCACCGATGTGAACCGGCTCGTCGTGAACACCCACTGGGGCGACGACGCGGTCCGCTACAAACTCGACGGCACCCTGACGCGGGACATGGACATCGACGTCGATCTGGCCGACGGCAACGACCGGTTCACCGGGACGCTGAACGCCGACATCTCCAGCTACGATTCGCTCAACGTGGCCGTGAACGGGGGCGGGGGGAACGACCTGCTGACCATGTACGGCACGCCGACCGCCCCGGCCCGGGCCAACGACTTCCTGACCGACGGCCTGGCCATCAACGAGGGCGGCCTCGGCGTCGGCTGGGGGGCTCAGCTGAACATCGAGTTCGACGGCGGTGACGGCAACGACCGCATCTTCGTGGACTACCGGGGCGAGTTGGACGGGTTCCTGATGATCGACGCGGACGGGGGCGGCGGCGACGACACCGTCAGCGCGATCGCGCGGATGACGGCCAACAGCATCGGGCAGGTGGGGCGGCTCGGCAACCCGTCGGCGGTGCGCGGCGGGACCGGGATCGACGCCCTGACGTTCCATGTGTTCGACATCTCCGGCAACAACCGCCCGGTACTCGCCCAGATCGACGGCGGCGAGGACTGGTGGTGGCCCTACGAGACGGACCGGGGCTCACGGACCGGGAACGTCGCCCACGCGGGCGGGGTGGAGGACCTGGACACGGTCTGAGCGGGCGTCCGCGCACTCGGGCCGGGCGCGAGGGGGAACCAACACCGCGGCTCGCCGGGGGACCGACCCAGCGGGCCGCGTCGCGTTGTCCACTACCGGGGTCAAAAGTCTCACAGCCGGTGGAGTAGGATCGGGGAGCAGGTCAACCCAGACCGACGCCCAGGATCGCCTAAGCGGTTTCGCCCAGCGACCCAACCCGGCCTTCGCCCAGGCCGGGTTATCCAAACCAACGTTCCGTTCGCCTACGGGACACCGCCCGGGTTGAGTGGAGGCCGCCCAAGCCTCCTTGACCCGGGCGGCTTCTTTTCCACTCATCCCCCGGGACTGCCCTAACCGGCGTCAACAGCGACTTCAACTCGCCCCCTTCCTTCCGTAAGGCGCTCGCACCATCACCGCCCAGCGGGGCGCGGGTCCGCCCGCCAATGGCTTGACCCTGGCTGCCGCCTCGTCGAGCGACCCCGACCCGTTCCACGCCGCCACGAACTGGACCCGCGGCAACCTCCGGAATCGCCGGCGATAGTCCTACTACGGCCCGCCGTCCGCAAGCGCGCGGGGGCGGACGCCCGCCGAAAAGGCCGCGGCCGGTGTCACACGGACCCGCCGGCAGACTACGGGAGTGCAGACGACGGGACGGGACGGGTCGGCCGTGCGGCCGCAACCCTCCCTACCCCACTCACTGCCATGCCGGAGGGACAGCGATGGTGTCCTCACTGCTCAGCGGGCTGTTCGGGTCGGATCGGTCCCGCACCCCCGCCCGTAAGCCACGGCCGTTCGCCCCGCAACTGGAAGCCCTGGGAGACCGGCTGATGCCCAGCGTCACCTTCACCGAGAACACCGCCACCCACGTGCTGACCGTGAACGCCGCCTCCGGCCAGAACAACACGGTGGCCGTCGTTAATGACGGCGACGGCAACCTGACTGTCACAGCCGACGGCACGACCCGCAACTTCACCGGCATCCGGGCGGTCCAGGTCAAGACCCACGACGGGGCCGACACCGTCACCTACAGCCAGGGGACCTCGGGCGGCGAGCGGGACTTGGTACGGAACTTCACGCTCGACGTCTTCCTCGGGGACAACGCGCCCGGGACGACGGACCGGTTCACCGCCAACATCTTCGGCGACGTCGGCTACTACAGCGGCGGCTGGCAGGCCCGCAACCTGGGCATCATGGTCCTCGGCGAAGGCGGCGCCGACCGGATCGACGTCAACGCCGCCGCGGACACCGACGTCCGTACCAATTCGGCGTTCAACCTGCTCCTGTACGGCGGCGGCGGCAGCGACAACATCACGTTCGACCAAGACGGCGACGTGGACGGCGTCCAGGTGGAGGTTGACCGCCACGG
>Ga0247822_10001166_pt1 | contig 15747 bp, 12 predicted proteins | sample 13C_Cellulose_Da_FD_192423 | JGI IMG/M metagenome (GOLD analysis project Ga0247822, IMG submission 192423) | Soil microbial communities from agricultural site in Penn Yan, New York, United States - 13C_Cellulose_Day30 | ecosystem: Environmental > Terrestrial > Soil > Agricultural land | place...
CTTTATACATATATAAAAATTCTTACAGTGTTGTAGAAGTTAATACCCCCAAAAAAACAACAGTAAAAGATCCTAATACTGTCAGGATTCTTGTAGGCAATATCCCATATAAAAAAGCATACTACACCCACTCCATAAGCGAAAGCTTAGACCTGCCACTTGAACTGACCAATGTTAACTATAAATTCACTTTCAAGGTAGACTAAACCCTCTTAGGTGGCAAATTAGTCTTCATTGATGGAATATAGTGCAGGTTCACATATTTAAGAGTAGTTTGTGCAGTAACAGCACACTCCATTAATACAGTGAATACCTGTGACCGGATTACATCACCTGTGAGCAATGGATTAGGACCACCTGCAGGAGTATTTTTATCTCGCATTACAACTCCAAAATATGTTCCTCCTTCAGATTTCCAAAAGTCTTGAGGAGGAGTATATGGAGCTAAAGGATTCCTTAAACCAATAAGCTCAGAAGATTGTCCTTCCGGAGTAGCAATATCAACACAATCCCACAAATCATCCGCTTCTTCCTCTATTCTTTGAAGAATTTTGACCATGTGAGGTTGATCATTGCAGACTAATTTAATCTTGCTTTTATACTGAACTCCATAGAAATTATTATATAGGTCATTGTCGGTATGAACCCACAACTCACCATTTACAAAGGAAATTAACTTGGTATTCAACCTGCCATAATACTCTGGAATGAATGAATAGAAGCTTGTCCACTTATTAATATTCTCACTCCATGTTAAGGTTCGCATTTCCTGGTTATCTCCCGGTACGGTTATCACATACTCATTATTGTACCGATCAATATCTGCAATCACTTTTACAGACTGTTTAATCAACTCCTGGCCTTTTCTATACCAGAAGTTCCTCATTCCTGATTCAGAAATAAAGTCAAGTCCGTTTTGCGCATACCTCCAAACTAATCCCCTCTGAAGATCAAATCCGTAAACTTGACCATTAAACTGTTTTATAGATTCTGGACTTACGCTTCCTGTTGCCCGGGAAAGAGGGTTCATTGACCCAATAACTGAATCGGATAAAGCCACTTGTTGACCTCCTGCAGCCTCTTTTATTGTTACCTGCCCTATATATATAGAAACTATTTCATTCGAATGTACAGATAGCAAAACAGAACCTTCTGCCTGGTAATTTGCAGCTGGCTGAAGCTTACAAATAGGTCCATATTCTATTGGTAGGTTTTTATTGTTCAGTGCATCAAAAGTGCTTAATCCGTTTATATTTGAACCTGTTACATACTGATTAGAAAATCTGATTCCTGTCCTGTAATAGGCTTCTTTTGAGTCAGAAATAACAATGTATGGTCTTCCAATTCCTTTATGCCAATCCTCATAAGGCACAATGTCATTTGAAGGAACCATTGATTCAACATTTGCAGTTCCTGGATAACTACCACTCGCCAAAGGAACCTTAACCTTGTTCTGAACAAAGAAAATATCACCTTCTGTAATATTGATAGTTCGCTTCCCACCTGTTTCAGCTCCGTATGTTGCCGATGGAGTTCCTGGATTTATTATTGGAAAAGAAAGTCCTACTTCATAGTAGAAGTCTGTTCCAGCAACTCCCATACGAGGTTTCTTAATTTCAACAAGTGCTCCAGGTTCTATAATTGGATAGCCAGAATCCCAATCAATCACCAAATAATTTGGAGTAGCAGACTTTATCTTCAGTGATCTATAATTTGCCAAATTAGATAAAGGCAAATCCAAAGAATCCTTAGTATAAATACTTATCCTATCCCCTTCCTCCCATACATAAGGAGTTTTGTTTATATTGAAATTCGTATAATCAATATAAAGCTCAGATGTTGAAGTCCCTCCCCCTACGAATGGCACCGGATTTCCATACCTGTTATAACCTCCGTCAAAGATCATGAAATCCTCCCGGAAGAAATCATAGGAAAACGTCACATCTGCTAACGACTTGGTAAATCCAATAACATTATCATAAACAGCAGGCGAAGAAGTATCAGCATAAACACCTCCTTCGTACAGTAATTGACCACTTGGATCTGTACCTTTTACTATTTCGTACCCAATAGGATCACCCGGATTTGCTGGAATAATGTCCTGTCCAAGATGGTTTTTGCCTCCTTCATAAATTAGTGCAATGTCTGGCCATGTAACTGATCCATGAATTATAGTTGGAAATGAAGGATTGAAAGTATAGCCAATTACCCCATTTCTTTTTTGGATTGGAGTTCCATCTTTTGTTAAACCTCCCGAATAAACCGGCAAATCGTTATTCCTTCTGTTCCACAAAGAATAACCTATAATATCAGTTGTCTCTTGCTCAAAGATGGGATTTCCATCTACATCATACCCAGTAACTCTTTTGGTATCTGCAACACGTGTTTGAAGAAAGAACCTAGAAGTTAGGTTTTCAGTCATTAAAATATGAACTGATTTAGCCCACTCAGGAGGCGTACCGCTTAATTCAAAACTTATTCCTTTTGTATTAAAATTTCCTGCGAAAAATGGTGTATTCACAGTTAGTTCTTTGGTAGTAATTGCAGCCGTTCCTTGTCCGGTTTCCCCTATTGCTACAATAGCTATTTTATACTTTGACCCACTTTTAAAATACCGGTTATTTAAAGATTCAGTTAAATCAGGATAAGTAACATTCGAAATTACAATATCTGGATTATCGTAACCTTCTTTATTTCCTCCGGTAAATAACCTATCCTGCATTAAGGCCAGTGTATCGGATGTCCTTGGAACAGAATCGGCTATTTTATTGGTTTCTTCAGTTGCAATTACTGGGTAAGTTTCATTATTTAAAAACTCAACTGTATTTGTTGGAAATTCAAACTGACCAATTAATTTGAATGGATCAGTATAGTTATCGCGAAAAGCAACATCAATTTTTTTAATGATAGCATTGTACCTACTATCTAAGAATTCTTCATTCAGCCCTCCAGCTGTTAAATCAAGAGTTATTTTCTTTTTCTTCGCTCCATTATATCCGGTAATGGCCAACTTAGAAACAGGACTCCAGGTAGACTTCTGATCATCTGCATATACATACCTCATTATAAACACAAAAGACTTATCTTCCATGTATGATTCTGAAGCGTCCCCAGTTGTTACGATAGGTGGATAAATAGGAGGAAACTTTGCCAGGCTTATAAAAGCCGGTAAATAAGGAGTTGGTAAACTGCCGGCACTTGAAACGTTAATTTGTCTGAGAGGGTTGTATCCATCGGTCCAAATTAATAGGTTATTTATATATGCAGCACTGTGAATTAGTTTATCCTCTTGAAAATTTAATACATCCGGATGCGACATATCCGCAGGAAATATCCTATCTATTGTGTTTGTATTTCCTGAATATCTGTAGATCCCATTATTCCCTGCATCATTCCATATAAAGTAAAACATTTCATTCCCTACTACATTTTCCAGTGTTCCAATACATTTATTGGTGCCAGATGGTAGAGTAAATGGAATAAGTGTATTTCCTTTAATATTTTCTATAGTCTCAATATTACCATCCTCAGACGTAGCAGTCCGGATATTCAGTCCGAACCGGTACATCCCAGGTTGCATCATTTTTAATGCAGTATCTGTATCAAGAGCAATAAATCTATGTTCAGCTGCTATTTGCATTATTGTTTCGGTGATTGTCCGTAACTTTGACGTGATAGTCCAATAATATCCTCAATGGTTAGATCCATCAACCTGAAGCGGGCATTGTGAAGCTCTTCGCGGTATAATAACTCCCATTTCTGAGCATCACCAGAAGCGGCCCCTTTAGAAAATGTATAGTACATCCAATGAACATACCATTTTATGCATTTCCTGGCATATTGATTGACGACTGATTGTTGATTTGGATTGAACCCGGTTGATATGTATTCCAGATAAATATTGGTGTTATTTACATCCGAAGTAAATTGAAGAACTCCATTAGTACGATCTACTTGGAAATAACCGTTTTGATTATATCCTCCACCATAGCCATAAAGACCTCCAGTAAATTCACCATAATCATTTCTATAGTCAAAAAAATAGTACCCACCAAATAGAGTATAATCAGGAGGTAATGTATTCGCAGTACAATTGCAATTATCAAATGGTTTAGGATTTCCGCAATCATCAGTATTGTGAAGTCTATTCATATCTTCACGAACACCCATTATTTTTATCCTGTCACCACACTGTATCCCTACTTTAACCCAATCCACGAAATCCCGAGGTAATTCAACCTGCTTAATATCGTTCATTGTAAGCTTAACTGTCTTAACTTCTTTTGCAGAATCCATATTCCAGTCTTGCACACAGTCAAGAGCCCAGTTAAGAAAACGAGGATAGTGATGAAGAGAAATATTCCCTAAATCAATAAGAGCAGACCTTACAATCTGATCAACGGTAGCATAACTTTCCAAACCGCATATTTCATAATTTCCTCCTTTATTTTACCGATTTATTTTATTCGTAATTTACGCAAATTATGCTTGTACTGCAGGATTATTGTCGTTTATTTTATCCTGATCTCCTCTTGCTTTTAACAAAGTAGAAACCTTTACAAAAAGTGTTTCTTCAGTTGCCGGATCTATAGGAGTATTGTCATCTACAGCATGAATAAGTTTTACTAAAACCTTCTGCACTCCCTGGCCAGTAATATCTTTTGTGAAGAATACTTTATTCCCTTCTCCATAAAACCCTGTGTACATTTCCAAGTTACCGGCAGGCAAACCTTTAAACAGGCTATTAAAGCCATTTTGAACAGGAATATAAAATGTACATCTATCATTCATCGGAGAAATTTCATGGATACCTTTACCCCACGGCAATGCTATATATGGCCACGGGACATTTATATAAGCCTCTTTACGGAGACTATCTTTTTGAACACTTACAACATACGATGTAATATACTGTGCAGAAGTTCCATGAAACCCTTCAGTTCTTATGTTATCAAAATACTCAACCTTGATGGCTGCATTTAGAATTTGAAGTACCATTAAACGTACTTCCCTAAAATCTAAGGTGCTATCCTTAGATTGATCTCCTCCGGAATAGTGACGGATTATTTCCTGTGTTATTTCTCTTAAAGTAGCCATTATCCTCTTTCTTTTACTTCATTATCTGCATACCCAAATAGGAACTGATCATCAAGATTCACACCAAGTATTTTTAAGGCTCCCATAGCCAATTTATTGTGATCTGTTTCATTCCATTCTACATCTACTGAATTCGTATCATCGTACACTTCCCTTCCATCCACAATAGTATAAGCATATACGGGCTCAATAGGAGGTTTTAGATACGTAATTTTAACGTTGGTTTGATTGATCGGATAAAACTGAAAATACGATTTATACAATACAACAATCGGGTAGTCTAAAGTTGGAGGGCATAATGGATCGTTCAGTTTTTTACCAATGAAAGCCTGATCTATTTGTTGGACCTCAACCATGGTACTTCCAGATGTTAATCCAGTCAAATGCAAGTAATCATCCGGCTTGGGTGACTTTCCCAGAACATCCAAAGTAAGTGCTGTCGGATCTGATATGAATGGAAGTAGACTATCAGTTATTTTTTGGTTTGCCTGGAATAGTATGTACTCTTTATCAAATAGATCTTTACTTGCAGAATAGACAGCAGTATCTATATCCACTCTTGGATGGTACCCTGTCTTTCCTTTTTTTGTAAGGATGTCTATAAGATCATGTATTTTTTTTATGAATTTCATTTACACATTTTTTTACATTCATCTTTCTCATGTGGCGTTATGGTGGCAACGCGCTATTAATACATTTTTGTAAACCCTCTTTTTTTAGCCAGCAAATATGGCCGTATAGCTTGCATAACCTTAGGCGCAATTAAGGAAACATTGGCCCATGCTGCGGGGTGAAGTCCGTCTGTTAGCATTCCAGCGCCAATCCATCCAGTAGTATCGATGTAATAAACCCGTGACGGATCTGTACATGAAATACATGCCGCTTGTAATTCGCTAGCTCTATTACCGTTAAATGGCCTTAGAACAAATATCGGTGCGCCATTCGGGTTAGCCTGCATAAGAGCGTTTAAAAAATTTGTAAAATTTGTTGTAATATCAGAGATGTCATTTGTCGCCAGATTTATAACACAAATATCAAATGGGGTAGAAAAAGACCTAGTAACATTGTAATACAGTTTATCATAACTACTTGTCACCCTAGGAACACCGGCACCGCCATCTCTATTAATGCCAACAGCAGAAAACCCAACTATACCAACTTCACACCCTAATTTATTCAATTCTGCTGCCCAAGAGGCTGTTCCGTCATTTCGATCATTCAAATCTACAGCTGTACTATTCAGTGCGTTTCCACCTTCTAAAATTGAATCTCCGTAGCCAATTAAATTGAGCGGTTGCCTTTGTGGACTTGATACAGTTTTGGTGTTATTCTCTAGGATTAGTCCTTTAAAGCGGACCGAACTGCCTAGTGCATACCATTTAAAATTGGCCGTGGAGACAGACTTAATAAATACTTCAATTAAGTGATAGCCCTGTGCTATAGTATCTGCAGGCATTACAGGCGTGATAGTGTCCGTATTTAAAGTAAACTTTTGCCATGAATAGTTTACACCATCAATTCGTACATATACTTGTGGGTATGGCGCAAATGTATAGGATATGTCAAATTTTAACGTGACACTATTTCCTGTAAAATTAACTTTAAAATACGCCCCTGAATTTATTGTAATTGCGCTGTTGGCGACAACATTCCATGTGTAAGGTGAATATAAAATATTTGAATTGTCAGGCTTAATGTGAACAGACGAATCTATACTTTCAGTAACTGCAACATCTAATCTTGCAACACATATTAAGTTTGGGTCCGTCATATCAGCCTTAACGGCCGGTGGTGTAAAATTGCTGGAATGCAGTTTTGTGTTCCACAGGGCCAAGTCGTCCATAGAACCTATGTAATATGAGCTATTGCTAAAATTGAATAGTGACATATTTGTGATAGCTGGCAAATGAACAACAGCCGAAGTTAACTCTAAGTTACCATCTATAAATATGGATGAACCGCTTCCATCGAAGCCAAGTTCAATATGGTGCCAAACGTTATCGTTAATACTCGTGGTTCCTGTGAGGTTGCCAGTTGTGCTGTAAGCTACTCTTAATTTTCCATTCGTAATTCCGACTAAGCATCCTGACGCCCACGACAGAAAAACTGCCAACCCTGAAGACGTTGTTGTTTTTATCCAAAAACTTATTGTGAAATTTGTACTGATAGGTAATACAAACCCTTCTGCAAATGCTCCGTTACCAGTAGCAGCACTGGTTAGGCAGTTATCGAATTTACCCGGCCCATAGCTCATACTACCAAGTATCGCAACACTCTTTGTTTCTATTGCTGCCATAACTTAAATAAATCTAAATAGTGGATTACCAGTTTTCGCGGTTATATATAGATTCATTCCTGAGGGAAGCGGTTCATCCCAATTGCTAATATTAGCTGATGTTAAGTTAATAACTGCGCTTGGAGCTGACCCTGGCGCAGACGAAGCAATTGTAAAGCTAATTGCATCGCCAGAGTTAAGATAAATTCTAACCGCCCTTGCACCTGAAGGAACCGACCCGATAGCTGTACCATTTGTACTTGCTGCCGGACAGGCCGTCAAAACCCCCAATCCATCTTTCTTAAGTTCTACCTGTAAAGTGGATTGATCTGAAGCGATAGCAACCGGTAAGCTGTTAGACATTGTTTTTTGCCCATGTGCGGAAGCCTCATCCCAAAACCATGCTTGTAAACTTGTTCCTGTTAAGCCAGTAGTATTAAATTCAAGTGTCAGGGTCTTAGTTCCTGAATTGTAACTCCCTCCCTTTGTTGAATCAAAAGGGTTATAAATAATTGTCTGACTCGTAACATCTGTTACCAATAATATTTCTTTAATATCAGCTGGAGCTATTGCGCCAAAAATAACCGTTCCAGATCCGCCAGATCCGGCCGTAAAGCTTGATATGTCTGCTAATTTTTTCATCCTAGTGCTATTGAAAATGCTATTGATATATTGTTTACCTGTCCAACCGTAGCAGCATGATTAGCTGCTGTACCTTCTGCTATTTCAACTGACTTAGTGAATTTATTATTTCCAGTAAACACAATGTTTGTAGATGGATCAAACCCACCACCACCTCCTCCGCCAGACGACGTAAACAAAAAGTTTAATTTATCAATTAAATCCTCTTGCCCTGTATTTTCAGGAGTTGTAACGAATTCACTTACATTATAAAATGTAAATATTACTTTTTCATAGTCTGAAATAACTACCCCATCAGTTGAACCTTCAACAGCGTAAGCCTGTAAATTACCCTTTTGAAAATCGTAGGTTTCGTCATTTAAAACAAACCTAACAAAAGAACTTTCATCTGTTATTGCTACTGACATATTATGCTCGTGCCATTCTCACCGGCACTGTGTTTGTAACCATAAAATAGAAATATGAGGCATCGTAGTAATATTGCCCTTTATATTGACCTGTAATTCCTGGACCAGAATAGGTTGTTCCACTCCAATTTGCGATAGTAGTGATATTGGTTATTACTGTACTGTCTGTGATTATATAGTGACCCAATACACCTAAATCTGTTGGGCTCCCAGCATCCTTTTTAATTATTTTATAATTATCAAGCCAAAGATTTATAGAATTTACAGATAGTCCAGTAAGTTCAGTTGCAGAAAATCTAAAGTTGTATGTAATTAGAGCGTCAAACGTCCCAGAACCTATAACTAAATTTGCACCGCTTGAAGAAATTCCTTTTTGATAAGAACCATCTGAACTCTTATACAAATAAATACCAGAATTGTCAATTTTTGCGAAAGTAATTGAAGTAGAATCTAATGTAACTGATGGCTCCCTATTAAGAAGAAACCATATAGTCCCACTATTAACAACACCTTCTTTTATGAAGACATTTTGAAATTTCTTAACATCAATAGTAGAATCGAAATCAGTAGCCCTCGTTAAAACTCCAGGAGTTGAAACCGTTCCCACAGTTGTTACTATGTATATTCCATTTTCCGATCCTGTAGTTTGATTTTTTACAAGTACCCTATCATATTGACTTAATGATGTAGAATCAATACTAATAGCACCATTTGAGGAAAATGTAAATACACCAGAAATATAGGTTCCCAAAAGGTTAGTTGTTGTTGCAACTCTACAGTCTTCATTATAACCATTGCCCATTGATCCTACAGGACCTTGTGGACCTTGTGGACCTCTCCATACATACCCTACAGACCAATCTCCAGTTAATGAGGTTTGTTTGATATAAACCTTACCTTCATCAGTAGCATAAAACACGTATTCAGGAGGCGCATCATTATACAGTGATATATTCCCGATTACATCTTGTGCATCAGGATAAAATCTCTTCCCACGAGATCCCCTTATATCAACTGCAAAGGAAATATTATTAGTTAATCCTGACCCTGATACATATCCAGAAGTAGCAGGATACGATCCTTGCCCTCCAACCCAACCACCAACATAAAGAACAACCCTATCCCCGTCTTGATGAACAGAAATAACAGGAGACCACCCTTGATTTCCTCCGAAAGGTATGGGATCCGACCAGTCACCAGGTAATCCAGTGTCTTTTATGTAAATTTCATTTGTATCAATTGAAAAATAAATGAAGTCTTGAGTTTCATTATCATATAACGATCTATCTGAAAGCGGACCTCTTTCATTTATATTTAATGCAGGACCAACCTCACCTTTCCACTTAAACCATTTACCAGTAAAATCACTTGCTGCCGGAGTAATAGGAGCAGTAGTTGTAATTATTGCTATATAATACTTTGATGCATTGAATGTTAATGTGTATCCAGTTCCATCATCAGAATCTGCATAAGCGGTATAAACATAAGCCGAAGCACCAGAAGGGCCAGTTACGCCAGTTCCTCCAGTTGGACCAACCGGACCAGCACTTCCTTTTATATTAACAGCCTGAGAAATACTTGTAACAAATCCAGTAGCCCCAATATAAACAGGCAAAGTAGTTGGCTTATTCCCAGTACCCCCAATCCAATCAGAAATCTTAACAACTTCTCTAGAGCCATCAGTAACAATAGACTGAACAGAAGTCCATCCATTTAAGCCATCTTTACCATCAACCCCATCATTTCCAGGAACTCCAACTCCTTGTGGGCCTTGTGGACCAGTTGCACCTGTTGGACCTGGAACAGGAATATACCCACTTGTAACACTTACTGGACTATGGCACCCACATTGTCTATATAATGGAAGTGGTAGCGGATTTAAGTTTGCCTTATCATACAAATAAGACATCACTTCCTCTTTTTCATTATCAGACATGTCATCAGTAGCATTCTGCAATAAGTAAATAGCAGAATCCAGCTGATCAATCAGATCAATGTATTTATCAATACACAAACCATTAAGATCGTCTGATAGCATTTGTCCACCAAGTTCAGTTATCTTTACTTGGCTTCTATATGTAAACAGTTCGATATTTTGATCTAACACTCCCATTTACACACCCATAATTGATAAAATATTATTTTTAGATTGTGCTGTTCCGCTTCCACCTCCTGATTCAGATTCTTTATAAACTCTCACCTGGACAACAGTATTAGGAGGAAGTTCTATTGAATAGCATAATGAAACCGACCTTTCTGGCCTTGATGTCCCTGATTTACTGTAGCAACCTGCGTAAGTACTAACACCAGCATTTGTTCCATTTAAAAAAATGGCATAATGAACTACTGCAGTTCTATCATTAGATTCAATTGAACTAATTGTAGCAACAGCACTAAAGTTTATTACATAACCTCTTGTTACTCCATCATTAGGAGTTGTATATTCAAGATTGGTAATTGTTGTATAAGAAGTCCCTGGACTATAATCAATATTCCATAGTGTCTGATTAATTCCTTTTGGAAAGGTTAGCTTAAGGCCTTCATTAGCTCCTGAACCTGTAACTTCTTTAACAATTCTTCCACCAACAGTGACTTTATCCTCAATAAACCCAATGGCAGTATCATCACTTGATATTTTTACCCTACCATTAGTAACATCTGATCCTGCTGGACCTTGAGGACCTTCTGGCCCTACTGGGCCTCTAATGTCAGTGGCAAGAGAAATATCACCTGTTAACCCAAGTGGTGAAATATAATCACCGGTAGCTGGCTTCTCTCCCGATCCACCTACCCAATCAACAGTTTGCTGAACAACTCTTTCACCATCTACTACATTTGCAGTAATTGCAGTCCACCCATCTATTCCCTCGCCAGTATCACCTTTTTCTCCTTGTGGGCCTTTAATATCTGTAGCGTTCCCAATATCAACAACAAGGCCGTCAGCTCCTTCATAAAAATACAAATAAGGTGGAGGAGTACCAGTTCCTCCATACCAACCTATTACCTGCCTAACAACTCTGTCACCATCAGTAACAGCAGCAAATAATGGCAACCAGGCTGAAGCTCCAGGTTCTCCAGTTTTTCCAATAATATCAACTACCTTATTATCTCCGCAGCACATTAGCAATTACAGTCTATTGTGAAACAATTGCATATAGTCTCTACCTGTTCTGCTACTTTTTGGCCCTCCGCAGGAGATCCGGTCAGGAAATTATTAGTCATTACAGTTAAGTAAGCCTGAATTTTCCTGTATCTTTCTTTATCTAAGTCTTCTTTTGTTTGATAGTATTTCCTTACAGCTTTATTGTAACAAATACACAGCTGATCATCTGCATAAGTATCCAGTAAATCAGAATAGTATTTTATGTAATTATCACTATCAAAATGTTCTGAAGTTGCTGGTATTGTAGTATATGTATAAGGACCGGAACCAGATCTTTCAGTAATTAATTCAAACCTTACAGTCGAGGCATTCCAAACAACTTCGTTAATATTGAGCAAAACAGCTTCATCCAATATCCTGCACCCATAAAGTACAATTTTGTACCATCCCTGCTTGTCAATTGCAACTTCCCACGTAGTAGAAGATAATGGATCAAAATTATCCGGAGTAGCAACCACAGGAACAGAAACTACAGAAGTCCCGCCATTATATCTATTGTTAAAAGATCTAATGTGAAGAGCAATGTCATCCCTGTCAGGATTAGGAGTCCCATAACCTCCAGGATTAGCACTTGAATCATAATCTCCAGTGGCATCCTTTATTATCAGGAATCCTGTCGTGGTAATGCTATCTTTCTGTATTCTTAATTCTAATGCCATATTTTTCTACAATAAAAGCCGCATGGATTTTACTCCATGCAGCCAAAAACCAACCGAAAAGAAGCACTAAACCTCCATGGTTTCATGAAGAACAGAGTTAAGCTGTTCTGTTAATTTTTTAGTTACTTGTGAATTTTTCTTTAAGAATTCTACAAAGTCTGTTTCCAGATCTTTTCCAATTTCAGACTGATGGATCAAGCTGTCTTTTACAGAATCGCAATAATGCCACTCCCTGCTTTCATCCAGGTAATCAAGGATTCCGTATTGAATTGCCTCAGAGATAAGAATTTTAATCTTAAGCTCTTTATCTCTTCCATGCCTGATGACTTCTTTCGGGTTTGTTCTTGCTATCTTTCTTAGAGCAAATCTTATGTCTCCAGGATTTTTAAGGTTCCTCATTGAAGGATCAATCTTACCAAGTACTTGAGTAACAAGAGTAATGTCACCAGTCTTAGCAAAACTTTCTGCTTCAAACTCAATATCCATTTTATCGATAAGCTTAAGATCAGAAGGAGTAGGATCTACTTCTTCCCACAATGCAGGCTTAGATGGATTTCTGTATTTATTGGATTTATTCTCGTTAGCTCTTGTAAGCAATTGAAGCAGGTTATAATCCTCATGCTTTACAATGATTACGCCATTAGAATTGAATTCTAAATCACCGATGATCTCACGCACGTATTCCTTCCCTTTATCATCAATTCTTGTTTCTGTACCTATGACGTTCTTAAGTACTTTTTTTCTCTTGCTTTCTTCTGACTCAAATCTATCATAGATAGTAAAATGGCCTTTATATGTTGCTCCTGAATTTACAGAAGGCTTACCAGACATAGGATCAATCTTGCCCGTTCCAACAAGTCTGAATAATTTTACCTCTCCTTCTTTAAGAGGTTTTACTTTTAGTCTACTGCTTAGTTCCATGGTTTTTGAAAATTATAATTGAAAGGGGGATTGCTCCCCCCCTACTTTATTATGCTGATTTCTTAGAGAAATACTGGAATTGTTTAACTCCATGTAGCTCCGCTCCTTCTTCTGATTCAATGTGCAATTCTCTGATAAGTCGTGCATCTGTTCCATTGTCAGAGTTACCTCCGATTTCCCAGATCTTATACCAGTCTCTTGCACCTTTACCTTCTGCCTTTTTATATCTCACGCAGAAAGAAGGATCTTCTTCTTTTGTCTTCGGATTTTTTACAGTTCCAAGAGGACAAACAATCGCAACATCTGAATAAGACATTCCTGGAAGACCAGTAGTATCTGAATGGTTAAGAGCTTGAAGAGCTTTGAAATTGAATTCATATCCATTTAAGGTATATGTAGAAAATCCAAGATCAACAGACTTCATTGCGCCTCCAGTAGTTGAGTTGTAAACAACAGCACCGTTCTTCATTAGATCAAGACCGAAGTTTTTCAATCCAAGTCCAAAGTTGATTCCGTGCATTACCACAAATTGAGGGAATGAATAATTCTTGTTAGCAAGTCGAACCATAGTATCAAGAGTATCCATGCCAGGCTGATTTACATAGTCAGCAAGTTCACCATACCTCTTAATGTGTGGAATAAATCCTCTGGTTGTTCTGATTGCATTTCCTTCTGCATCTACAAGAGAAGCATCTGAAATATCATTGGTAAATATCCCAAGCTCACGTTTCATATAGAAACGATCAATCATATCTGCCTCACCTTTTATGTATAAGAAGTGTCCTTCTTGTCCTGCCTTTGGATGGCCTTCAGGGAATTCAAATTTTACCCAAGTTTTATTTCCTTGCTCTGTAGAAGTCACAGACATATAGTCTCTGAAAATCTGCGCCTGATTACTAAACTTAGTAGTTGTAGGTACAAGAATTTCTTTGTAACCGGTACCTCCTTCAGCATGAGCTGTAGAGAACATCCCAAGTTGATCACCAACCACAGCTGCTAACCTTACATCGTGATCAGCACTAATTGGTCTTATCGTGATTGTATGAGCGTTTGCATTTGCAGGATCTTTGGCAATTATCAAGCCTTGAGCACCGTTAATAAACTCAACTCTATCGTAAATACGAGGATATGATTTAGTTCCAGAGTTAGTGTGATTTGAAGAGTCAAGAGTGATTATTACATCAGCTGTTCCAGTGTTTGATTTACCAGCTATAAGTACTGAATCAATCAACTTGTTCTCTTCATGCCAATTCCATTCAGTTTGGGAAACTGCAATATGTCTACCCATAGCTTTCAAGAAATCTAATTCTCTTTGCTTAGGAAATCTCTTTACCAGGGTTTGGTAAACCTCTGGCATATGCATAAGCTCCATTGAGCTTACTATAGGATCATTGATTGTCGGGTTAAAAAAAGCATTAACTGCCATTTTATAAATTGTTAATAAGGTTAAACATTAGTTTGTATGTGTAATAGACCCACCAAGAATTGCATCTGCTAATGTCTTTTGTTTTCCTTGTGGAGCATTACTTGGAGCTTCTCGTGTAATAGGAGTATTGGTTCTTTCACGGATACCTCGCTCCTTTCCTGCATTTGCTCCATGTTCGAAGACTGTTTGTAAAATATTCTCCAGGTTGGACAGCACAGCAACATCAATTTTTAATCTATCGATGTCATAACCTTTGTCGCTTATGTATCTTGATTGGAAAAAATTACCGAAGTCCTCTACACCACTTCGTACAGATTTTGGATCAGAAATTTCAAAGGTGAGGTCTTCATCTTTGTTGTCAGAAAAACTAAGTTTGAGCTCCTTGAACTGGCCTTGTTCATTGTTAAAGTTTTTCTCTACTTCAGATAAAAATGTGGCTCTTTCCTGCTCGTATGCTTTATCTTCCGATTTAACGTTAGTATCAACTGCCGGAAGTAATGCATCCTTTTGTAGCTCTTGCAACTTAGCCTTAGCATCTGCTGCATCACTTTCTAAGAGGATTTCACCAATGTCACCTTCACTTTCGTATTTCTTAGCAAAATTATGTTCGAATAAAGCCTCTGCCTTTTCTTTTGATAGGCCCTTCTTCATTGACTCCATGATCTGCAATTCTTTCAATGCTGACTTATTGTCCATTGACGAAATGTCAAGCGATTGAAGTTTTGCGAAATCAGATAATCCTTGTGAGAAGTCGGAACCTGGATATTTCGAAAGAAATTCAAAGACTTTTTGCTGTTGTGGATTAGTAAATTTGGGAGTAGACTCTGCTTGTTGTGCCTTTTCTACTAAGGCATTCAGGTCTTTAATAGAAGTTATTTTGCCTCCAGATAAACCTGATAGTAAATCTCCTACCTGGCTTTCATCAAGCGATATATCATCCTGATCATAATCTTCATTATCATCACTTACATCATTTGAAGCAGGTTCTTCTGTAGTTTCTGCAGATTTAGCATCATCTGCAGGAGTATCTTTATCTTCGTCGGTTGAAGGTTTTTCTGTATTGGTAGGTTCAGGAGTTGCATTCTCCACAGGCTTAAAATCTGGCTCGTCATTGCTTGTTGACATGCCTAATATTTTTATTCCACCCGATACATCTG
>Ga0247822_10001167_pt1 | contig 15745 bp, 13 predicted proteins | sample 13C_Cellulose_Da_FD_192423 | JGI IMG/M metagenome (GOLD analysis project Ga0247822, IMG submission 192423) | Soil microbial communities from agricultural site in Penn Yan, New York, United States - 13C_Cellulose_Day30 | ecosystem: Environmental > Terrestrial > Soil > Agricultural land | place...
GTACCGGCCCGCGCCGCTCCCCCCGCTCACCCGCACCACCCGCGCCCCGCCGCGTCGCCATCATCTCCGGCGCCTTCACGTTCGCCGGCCGGTACCGCAGCGCCTTCTGCTGCACGACCAGCACGTCGCGCGCCTCGGCGACCACGAACGTCGCGGTGGCGGTCATGCCCGGCCGCAGCACGCCGTCCTCGTTGGCGACCGCGACCACCGCGTCGTAGGTGACGACGTTCGACACCGTGGTCGCCTGGTTGCGCACCTGCTTGACCGTGCCCTCGAAGGTCCGCTCGGGGAACGCGTCGAACGCCAGCTCGACCTTCATGCCCTCCTTGACCTGGCCGACGTCGGCCTCGGCGACGCTGGTGTGCAGCTCCATCTGGGCCAGGTCGCCGGCGATCACGAACAGGGTCGGCGCCTGCAGCGACGCGGCCACGGTCTGGCCGACGTCGACCGAGCGCGACACCACGACGCCGCTGATCGGCGCGGTGATCACGGTGTAGGCCAGGTTGGTCTGGGCGTTCTCGACCGCGGCCTGGGCCTCGACGATGCTCGACTTCGCGGTCTGGATCGACGCCTCGGCGGTGCGCTTGGCGGCCTGCGCCGCGTCGACCTCCGACGCCGCCACCGCGCCCGACGGCAACAGGCCGACGGTGCGGTCGTAGACCGCACGCGCGTTGGCCGCGGTCGCCTGGGCGCGCTCGAGCTCGGCCCGCGCCGACGCCAGCCGCGCCTTGGCCTGGGCGAGCTGCCCCTCGAAGATGCGGCGATCGATGCGGGCGAGCACGTCGCCCTGCTTCACGGTGTCGTTGAAGTCGACCAGGATCTCGTTGACCCGGCCCGACACCTGGCTGCCGACGGTCGACTGGACGACCGGCTGCAGCGTGCCCGAGGCGGTGACCGCCTGGACCACGTCGCCGCGGTCGGCGGCGGCGGTCGTGTAGGTGACCGCCGCATCCCCGCCGCGCCAGTGGCGATAGCCGACGTAGCCGCCGACCAGCAGGGCGGCGATCACGACGAACGGGACGCCGCGGCGCGCGATCGTCAGGACGCTGCGCCATGGCGAGGCGCGATCGGCAGACGAGGTCAGGGGCTTCATGCCAGCCGGTACAGCAAGCGGCGTTCCGACCTCGCTCCCCACCGACTCCCCAGTGACTTCGCTGGCCTGCGCGCCGCGCTGCACCCGCGGCCTGCAGCTCCTGCAGGCCGGCTGCAGGAGGTCACGGGGCTGGCGCTCGACGGGGCTGGCGAAGTACGTCTTGGAGCCGCAGACCGACCCCGCACCCCACCAGAGACCCCGGACACCCAGCGTCATTGTCGAGCGCTCGCTGCGCTCGCTAGTCGATCCCGTAGCGCTTGAGCTTGTCGTACAGGGTGCGCTCGGCGATGCCGAGCAGCTCCGACGCGCGCCGGCGGTTGCCGCCGACCGACTCGAGCGCGGCGACGATGGCGTCGCGCTCGAGCTCGACCAGCGGGCGCGGTCCGGTCGCGACCGCGGCGCCGGGCACGGTCGCCGCCTTGCCGCCGGCCTCGAGCCAGATGTCGTCGGCGCGGATGCCGCCGCCCTCGGCGAGGATGGCGGCGCGCTCGAGCACGTTGGCCAGCTCGCGGACGTTGCCGGGCCAGTGCCAGGCCAGGAGCTTCTTCTCGGCGTCGGCGCCGAGGGTCAGCGGCTGGCCGCGCACGGTCGGGCCGATGCGGCCGAGCAGGGTGCGGGCCAGCGGCAAGAGATCGCCGCGCCGCTCGCGCAACGGCGGCAGGCGGATCGGGAACACCGCCAGGCGGTGGAACAGATCCTCGCGGAACGCGCCCGTGGCCATGCGCTCGCCGAGGTCGCGGTTGGTCGCCGCGATCCAGCGGACGTCGACCTCGAGGCTGCGCGTGCCGCCCAGGCGCTCGAACGTGCGCTCCTGCAGCACCCGCAAGAGCTTGGCCTGCAGCTCGGCCTTGAGCTCGCCGACCTCGTCGAGGAAGAAGGTGCCGCCGTGGGCCAGCTCGATGCGGCCGCGCCGGCGGTCGGTGGCGCCGGTGAACGCGCCCTTCTCGTGGCCGAACAGCTCGCTCTCGAGCAGGGTCTCGGCCAGCGCGGCGCAGTTGACGGCCAGGAACGGACCCGACCGGCGCTCGCTCTTGGCGTGGATGGTCCGGGCGACCACCTCCTTGCCGGTGCCGGTCTCGCCGAGCAGCAGCACCGACGCGCCGGTGCGCGCGACCTTGTCGATCGCGGTCACCACCGGCGCCATGGCCGGATCGCCGTAGGTGAGCGGCGGCAGATCGCTGACCGGCTCGGCGGCGGCGCGGGCGTCGAGCAGGCGGCGCCGCTCGAGCGCGCGATGGACGATCAGGCGGAGCTGGTCGGGCCCGCCGAGCGGCTTCTGCAGGTAGTCGAACGCGCCCAGCTTCATCGCCTCGACCGCGGTGTCGACCGTGCCGTGGGCGGTCATGACGATGACCTCGACCTCGGGCTGCTCGGCCTTGATCTTCTTGATCAGCGACAGCCCGTCCTGGCCGGGCATGCGCAGGTCGGTGATGACCAGGTCGAAGCCCTGCTCGTCGAGGCGGCGGGCCGCGACCCGACCGTCGGCGGCCTCGGACACGTCGTGGTGCTCGAGGCGCAGGACGTCGCCCACGAACTCGCGGATGCCGGGCTCATCATCGGCGACCAGGATGCGCGCCATGTCTCTCCTCGTTTCGCTCGCCTAGGACGGCTTCGGCAGGGTGATGCGGAACTCGGCGCCGCCCCCGGCGGCGTCGCCGGCGGCGATGGTGCCGCCGTGCAGCTCGACCAGGCGCTTGCACACCGCCAGGCCGAGGCCGGTGCCGCGCAGGCGGCGGGTGTAGAACGGCTCGAAGACCCGCTCGGGATCGGCGTCGCCGAGGCCGGGGCCGTGATCGCGGACCGTGAAGCACAGGCCGCCGGGGACGCGGGCGACGGTCGCCGCGACCGGGCCGTCGCTGATCGAGACCGCGTTGTCGAGCAGGTTGACCAGCACCTGGCGCATGCGGTCGGCGTCGAGCGGGAAGCTGCGCGGCGCGCCGGCGTCGCCGATCTGGACGCGGGCGCCGTCGACCGCGGCGGCGGCCTCGCGCAGGAGCGCGGCCGGATCGGCGTCGGCGATGCGGATCTCGCCCGACTTGGCGAAGTCGAGCAGGTCGTTGGTCAGGTGCTCGAGGCGGACCGCCTCGTCGACGACGCGATCGGCCTTGGCCCGCGGCCGCTCGCCGTCGGGCAGCATCTGGGCCAGCAGCTGGGCGTTGCCCTTGAGCGAGGCCAGCGGGTTGCGGATCTCGTGGGCCAGCACCGCCGACATCTGACCGAGGCTGGCCAGGTGGCGGGCCTGCTCCATCGTGCGCACGTGATCCTCGCGGCGCAGCGACCAGCGGACCAGGATGGCGATCAACACCAGCAGGGTCGCGGCGGCGGCGGTGCCGACCACCATCGTCCAGGTCGCGGTGGTGCCCAGCTCGTCGGCCAGGCTGGGATCGAGCTCGAGCAGCAGGCCGGGCGGGGTCCGGCGCGGCGGTGGCGGCGGGTCGTTGGGCTTGGGCGGCGTGGTGCGGATGCGGCGGAACACCACCCGCACGCGATTGCCGATCCGCACCGGCTGGCCGGGCGCGGCGGTCACGATCCAGTCGGTGAGCGCCGACTGATCGGCGGTCGGTCGGCCGGCGTCGGCGACGATCGCGCCGTCGGCGTCGAGCCAGGCCAGGTAGCGCACTCCCTCGGCGGTGGCCACGACCAGGCTCTCGGCGGTGCGCTCGGCCACCGTCGCGGTCTCCGGCATCTCGAGGATGCGAGCGCGCACCGCGGCGTTGGCCTGGGCGATCTGGCCCCGGATCACCATCTCGCGGGCGGCGCGGGCGGTGCGCTGGGTCATCCACACCATCGCGATCAGCGCGACGCCCATCAGCACGATCACCGCCACGATGACGGCTCGGGTCCAGCGCGGCAGGGTCCGGGGCGTGAGCACGGCAGGGATCACTCTACGGTGTGACGTACAGCAATCGCCGCGCCACCCTCCAGAGGATGCCAACCCCGCGAAACCCGGAGATCCCCGACCACGGATCCTGCAGGTGACCTGCAGATTCAGCAGGACCTGCGGGAGCGCGCGCTGTCGTCTCGGGTGGATGCGCGTGGCGTGTCCCTTGCTGTGCGCTCGCTTCACATGCGGTCCCCCCGGCTCGTCGCTCTCCTCATGTCGCTGCTGGCGACCGGCGCCTGCGCACCGGCCCGCCCCGCGCTCGACGTCGCGCTCCCGGTCGATCCCGGCTTCGGCGGCGGCGGCGGCGCGGCGACGCCGGCGCGGTGGTGGGTGGCGCTCGCCGATCCGACGCTCGATCGGCTGATCACCCAGGCGCTCGCCGGCAGCTTCGATCTGCGGGTGGCGTGGACCCGGCTGCGCCAGGCCGAGGCGTCGGCGCGTGCGGCCGGCGCCGCCGGTCGGCCGTCGCTCGACGCGTCGGTCGGGGGCTCGCTCGACGCCGCCGGCAGCGGCCGCAGCGCCGACGGCGACGCCGGGCTGTCGCTCGGCCTGGCCGCGTCGTACGAGATCGATCTGTGGGGCGGCATCGACGCCAGCCGCGAGGCGGCGGCGCGCTCGGCGCGCGCGTCGGCGTTCGACGTCCAGGCGGCGGCGATCACCGTCGCCGGCGAGGTCGCGCTGGCCTGGTACGACCTGGCCGCCGCCGAGGAGTCGGCGGCGCTGCTGGCGCGCCAGGTCGAGGCCAGCCAGGCGACGCTCGACCTGGTCGCGCGCCGGGTCGAGGCCGGGCTCGCGCCCGAGACCGATCGCACCAGCCAGCAGCAGGCGGTCGAGGCGCTGCGCGGTCAGCAGGCGACCGCGGCCACGCAGATCGCGACGCTGCAGCACCGCCTCAACGCGCTGCTCGGACGGTCGCCGCGCAGCGCGCTGCCGCCGCGCACCGGCCTGGTCGCGCTGCCGGCCCAGCCGGCGACCGGCATCCCATCGGAGGTGCTGCGCCGCCGGCCCGACGTGCAGGCGGCGTGGGCGCGCATCGAGGCCGCCGATCGGTCGGTCGCCACCGCGGTCGCCGAGCGCTACCCGCGGCTGTCGCTGTCGGCGCGGCTGAGCTCGGCGGCGCCGTTCGAGGGCTGGCTGGCGTCGCTGGCGGCCAGCCTGGTCGCGCCGCTGATCGACGGCGGTCGCCGCGCCGCCGAGGTCGAGCGCGCGCGGGCCCAGCTCGCCGAGCGCGTGCTCGCCTACCAGCAGGCGGTGCTGACCGCCGCGGTCGATGTCGAGGACGCGCTGGCGAAGGAAGCCGGGCAGGTCGCGCTGGTCGCCAGCCTCGATCGTCAGCTCGAGCTGTCGGCGTCGACGCTCGACAGCGCCCGCGCTCGCTACCAGCACGGGCTCGGCGACTACCTGCGCGTGCTCGACGCCGAGCGCAGCCATCAGGCGCTCGAGCGCAGCCGGGTCAGCGCCCGCCAGGGCCTGCTCGAGGCCCGCATCGGCCTGTACCGCGCGCTGGCCGGCGGCTTCGACCTGCCGAAGCCTGCGGCTTCTTCATGACGGCCGCGGATGCTGCAGGCGCGCGCGATCACGCAGCCCGTCCAGATCCGCGTGGTTGCGCGCCGTGGTCGCCTGGCCCGGCGGCTGCAACGAGTACCCATCGTCCGTCGATTCACGTCCGTGAATCAGGAGGAACCATGAAGCGTCTCGCCATCATCATCGCCGCCACGCTGGCCCTGGGCACCGGGGTCGCCGCCGCCGACGTGTTCGTCCGCGTCGCGCCGCCGCAGCCGCGCGAGCACACCGTCCACCAGCGCGCCGGATTCGTGTGGGTGACCGGCAACTGGCAGTGGAACGGCCGCCAGCACGTGTGGGTGCCCGGCCACTGGGAGCGCGAGCGCGCCGGCCACGTCTGGGTCGACGGCGCCTGGTACCAGGACGGCAACGGCTGGCGGTGGCGTGACGGCCGCTGGGATCGCCGCCGCGACGACGCGGTCTGGGTCGCCGGCCACTGGGATCGCCGCGGCGGCCGGCTGGTGTGGGTCGACGGTCGCTGGGATCGCGATCGCTTCGACCGTGACCGCCGCGACCGCGACCGCCGCGACCGCGCTCACGACCACCGCCGCGACGACCGCCGCGATCGCGACCGCCGTGGCCGAGGTCGCCGGTGACCGCCGCGCGCCTCGGGGCGCTGGTCGCCGCCGCGCTCGCGCTGGCGGCGTGCAAGGAGGAATCGGCGCCGGCGGCCGCCGCCGGCGCCACCGGCAGCGCGACCGCGGTCGTGCCCGAGCCCGGCGGGGCGGACCGGCCCGGCGCGCCGCCGATGCGGCCGATCCGGCCGCGGCGGATCCCGACCGACGGGGTCGCCCCCGGCGCGCCGGCCCGGACCCCCGAGGAGCAAGCCGCGCGCGAGGCGCGCCGCGAGGAGCAGCGCGCCCGCCGCGAGGAGAAGCGCGAGGAGCAGCGCAAGATGTACGACACCGACGGCGACGGCCAGCTGTCGGACGAGGAGCTCCAGATCATGCGCGAGTCGCGGGTCGCCGGCATGGTCGATCGGCTCGACGCCGATCGCGACGGCCGGCTGACCGCGGCCGAGCTCGAGGCCGCGTCGAAGCGCGGCCGGCGCCCGCCGCTCGACTTCGCGACCCTCGACGCCGACAAGGACGGCTTCGTCACCGTCGAGGAGATGGCGGCGGGCATGCCCGAGCGCGGGCGCGGCGGCCGTGGCGGCTGGGGCGGCCCAGGCGGCTGGGCCGGCGGTCGCGATCGCGGCGGGGCCTCGCCGGGCGAGGCGCCGGACCGGGCGCGCGATCGGCGACCGGATCGGAAGCCGACCGAGCCCTGACCCAGGCGCTCGCGCGTCCCTGCTGGCATGTGCGCTGCAATCACGCGAGGGCGTGATCGGCGATGACAGCAGCGCGGCCGAGTGGATCGACGTCTCGGTGTCGATCCACTCGGGGATGATCGGCTTCCCCGGCGACCCCGACGTCGAGCTGCGTCGGGTCAAGGAGGTCGAACGCGGCGACCCGGCCACGGTCTCGCAGCTCACCTTCAGCTCCCACACCGCGACCCACGTCGACGCGCCGCTCCATCTGCTGCGCGGCGGCGCCGGCGTCGACGCGATCCCGGTCGGTGCCCTGATCGGTCGGGCCCGGATCCTCGACCTGCCCGAGGTCGAGGCGATCACCGCCGACGACCTGCGCCCGCACGCGATCACCGCCGGCGAGCGTGTGCTGCTGCGCACGCGCAACTCGCGGCGGTGCTGGACCCGCGACGAATTCTGCGCGGACTACGCGCACCTGGCCGTCAGCGCGGCGACGCTCCTCGGCGAGCGCCAGGTGCGCATGGTCGGCATCGACTACCTGTCGATCGGTCGGCGCCCGACCAACGTCGACGTCCACCGCATCTTGCTCTCGGCCGGCGTGGTGATCGTCGAGGGGCTCGACCTGTCGCGGGTCGGCCCCGGCGTCTACGATGTCGTCTGTCTCCCACTCAAGCTCCAGGACTGCGACGGCGGGCCGGCGAGGGTCGCGGTCCGCCGCCGGTCATGAAACCGACCCCGTACCCCACCAGTGACCCCGGACACCCAGCGTCACTGTTGACCGCTCGCTTCGCTCGCTGGGGCGCTCAAGCTCCAGGACTGTGACGGCGGGCCGGCGCGGGTCGCGGTCCGCCGCCGGTTTTGACCCGGGTCACGCCGGCAAACCGGGAGGTCAGCCGACCGCCTCGGCCAGCTCGGGGTACAGCGGGAGGATCTCCTTCCCGAAGCGGAGCTCGCGAACGGTGCGGTAGCGCGCGGCGAGGTCGAGGCGCACGTACACCTTGCGGGCGTCGAACACCCCGAAGCTGGTCGACACGACCATCTGCTCGTCGCCGACCATCTCGAAGCCCTCGGGGATCACGTCGTGGCCGTAGATGCAGAACGTGCCGCCGAGGGCGCGGACGAACCGGCGGGCGACGTCGGGCTCGGCCGAGCGCGCCCACAGGATCGGCCCGATCACCGGGGTGTCGAGGATGTCGATCGGGCTGCCGTAGTCGAACCCGTCGAGGCTGGCGCGCTCGATGTCGGCGATCGACTGCACCGTCGCCGCCGGCGCGCCGTGGGTGAAGATCGCGCCGCACGGGGCGACCGCGACCAGCGCGAACTCGCGCAGCACCTCGCGCAGGTGCTCGGCGCGCGCCGGGCCGAGCTGCTGCTCGAGCACCACCACCTCGTCGGCGGCGAACTTGGCGGTGTGGGGGCCGCCGATGTGGCCGTGCTCGTGGTTGCCGACCAGGGCGTGGATGCGGCCGGGGTGGGCGCGCGACAGCACGACCAGCTCGTCGATCAGCTCGCCCGAGGCGTCGCGGTAGTACTCGCCGAGGAAGTCGGGCCAGTCCTCGGGATCGAGGTGCGGGCCGTGGATGAGATCGCCGGTGAACAGCAGGTGGGCGTCGCCGCCGGCCGCCATCTCGTCGTCGAAGATCTCGACGATGCGGTGGAAGTCGCGCAGACAGCCCTGCAGGTCGGTGCAGACGATCAGCGTCCCACGAGCGGGCAGGCGGAGGACCCGCGCCATCTAGGGCCCCGACGGCGGGGGCGCCAGCGCGGCCAGCGCGGCCAGCAGCGCGGCGCGGTCGGCGGCGCCCGGCAGCGCGGTCAGCACCTGGTCGGTCGAGGGCGGCGCCCCGGCCAGGCGGCGCCAGGTCGCGGTGTGCTCGCCGAGCAAGCGGTCGGCGTGGCGCACGAACGAGCGGGCGGGATCGACGACGGCGTGGCCGTGGGTGAGCGCCTGGGCGCGATCGAGGTAGAGCTCGACCGCCGCGGTCTCGGCCAGCTCGTCGCCGAGGACCTCGTCGATGCGGGCGCCGCTCTCGGTGGCCAGGCTGGCGATCACGGTCAGGCTGCCGCCGGTGTCGAGGCGGCGGGCCGCGGCCAGGTAGCGCTTGACCCGGCTGACCGCGGCGGCGTCGAGCGCGCCGATCAGGGTGCGCCCGCTCGGAGGCAGGACGACGTTGATGGCGCGGGCGAGGCGACCGAGCGAGTCGATCACCACCACCGCGTCGAGGCCGCGCTCGGCGGCGCGCTTGCCGCGCTCGATCACCAGCTCGACCAGCTGGACGTGGCGCGCCGGCGGGTCGGCCATCGTCGATACCGCGGCGAGGTCGCCGACCTGACGCTGGACCTCGTCGGCGTCCTCGGGGCGGAGGTCGATCGCGACCAGGGTGGTCAGCGCGGCCGGGTGGGCCCGGTGGATCGTCTGGGCCAGCTCGACCAGCAGCGCGGTCTTGCCGGCGCGCGGCGGCGCCTTGACCAGCACGCGCTGGCCGAGGCCGAGCGGGCAGCGCAGATCGGCGAGCCGCACCGCCGGGGTCGCCTGGGCGGCGTGGCCGAGGGCGAGGCTGGTCGACGCCGGCAGCGCGCCGCGATCCTCGAAGTCGACCAGGTGCGGGTGCTGATCGGGGGCGCCGCCCTCGATGGCCTCGACCCGCAGCAGCGCGAAGTAGCGCTCGGTCTCCTTGGGCGCGCGCACGGTGCCGCGGACCAGATCGCCGGTGCGCATGCCGAACCGGCGGATCTGCGACGGCGAGACGTAGATGTCGTCGATGCCGGGCGAGTAGGCCTGCTCCGGGCTGCGCAGGAAGCCGAACCCGTCGGGCAGGATCTCGAGCACGCCCTCGGCGTGGGTCTCGCCGCGGCGATCGGCGTGGGCCTCGAGCACGGCCAGCACCAGCTCCTGGCGGCGCAGCTCGCGGGCGTCGTCGATGCCGAGCCGCTCGGCGAGCGCGCACAGCTCCTCGGGGCGCATGCGGCGCAGCGCGGCCAGCTCGAGCACGGCGCTGCCGCCGGGGCCTGAGGGCGCGGCCGAGGTGCCGCTGGACGATGGGCTGGGCGTGGAGGGCGGCAAGGTGCGGACGGCGGGCTTTGGGAACCGCACGCGACGGCGCGGCTTGGTCTCCCTGGTAGAGTAGGGATTCCCATGCACGCGGGTCAAGGCGGCGTCTCGAACCTTCGACGGGTCCGGGCTCGGGTTCGTGGCCGGGTCCAGGGCGTGTCGTACCGGGCCGAGACCCGCCGCGAGGGCCGCCGGCTCGGCGTGACCGGCTGGGTCAAGAACGAGCCGGATGGCTCGGTGCTCCTCGAGGCCCAGGGCACCGGCGCGCAGCTCGACGAGCTGCTGGTCTGGCTGAAGGACGGACCACCGCTGGCGGTGGTCACCTCGGTCGACGTCGGCGACGTCGAGCCGGTCGCCGGCGAGGACGACTTCGACGTACGCTACTGACGACCGGGATCGGCCGGTCAGTTGGCCGGTCAGTTGGGTTGCGGCTCGGGATCGCGCAGGCCGAGCTCCTTCATCTTCATCTGCAGGCTCTTGCGCGAGATCTTGAGCAGCTTGGCGGCCTGGGTGACGTTGCCGCCGGTCTCGCTGAGCGCGCGGGCGATGAGCTCGCGCTCGACCCGGTTGGTCTCGGCGCGGACGATGTCCTTGAGCGAGGCGTCGCCCGACAGCTCGACGCCGACCTCGCCGGGCTCGGCGCCGTCGTCGTCGTCGCCGGCGGGGACCGGCGCGGCCGCGGCCGGGCTGGCGGCGGGGACCGGCGCGGCCGACGCGCTGGCGATCTCGTCGGGCAGGTCGGCCTTCTGGATGACCTCGTGCTTGGAGAACAGGATGGTCCGCTCGAGGACGTTCTCGAGCTCGCGGATGTTGCCCGGCCACGAGTGGGCCTCGAGCGCGGCCAGGGCGTCGTCGGCGATGCCGGCGACGTTGCGCTTCAGGCGCTCGTTGAAGCGGCGGATGATGTGGCGGACCAGCAGCGGCACGTCGCCGCGCCGCCGGCGCAGCGGCGGGATGTGGAGCGGGACGACGTTGAGCCGGTAGTAGAGGTCCTCGCGGAAGCCGCCGCGGGCGATCTCCTGCTCGAGGTCGCGGTTGGTGGCGGTGATCAGGCGGACGTCGACCTTGATGGTCTTGATGCCGCCGACCCGCTCGAACTCGCTCTCCTGGATCGCGCGCAGCAGCTTGACCTGCATCTCGACCGGGATCTCGCCGATCTCGTCGAGGAACAGGGTGCCGCCGTCGGCGAGCTCGAACCGGCCCGGCTTCGACGAGGTCGCGCCGGTGAACGCGCCCTTCTCGTAGCCGAACAGCTCCGACTCCATCAGCGTCTTGGGGATCGCGGCGCAGTTGATCTTGATGAACGGGCCGCCGTGGCGGCTGGAGCCCTCGTGCAGGGCCTTGGCGACCAGCTCCTTGCCGGTGCCGCTCTCGCCGGTGATCAGCACCGTCGACGGCGAGTCGGCGACCTTCTCGATCACGTCGAAGATCTGGTGCATCTCGGCGCTGTCGCCGACCAGGCCGTGGCGGCCCTTGACCTCGTCGGTCGCCGGGTACAGCGCCGGCCGCGGCGCGGCCCGGTTGGCGACGGCCTGGCGGACCGCCTTGTCGACGATCAGCCGGATCTGGTCCTGGTCGAACGGCTTCTCGACGTAGTCGAACGCGCCGGCCTTGATCGCCTCCACCGCCTGGCCGACCGACCCGTAGGCGGTGACCATGATGACCGGCACGTGGGGCTGGGTGCGGACCGCGGTGCGCAGGACCTCCATGCCGTCGACCTTTGGCATGCGCAGGTCGGTGATGACGACGTCGACTCCGTCGAGCATCGACAGCGCCTCGGCGCCGTCGGTGGCCTGGACCACCTCGTGGCCGAGGCGGCCGAGGATGGCGAACAGCACGCGCCGCAGGTTCGGCTCGTCGTCGGCCACCAGGATCCGCGCTCGTTCGGACATCGGCTACCTTCGTACCATCACTTGGAGGTGGACTGCAGCGCCGGCGCCGGCAGCTGACCTGTCGTCGTCGCACTGACAGGGACGCCGGGGGCGGCCGGGAGGAACACCGAGAAGGTCGAGCCCTCGCCCGGCGTCGACCGGACCTCGATGGTCCCGCCGTGCTGGCTGACGATGCGCTGGGCGATGGCGAGGCCGAGGCCGGTGCCGCGGCTCTTGGTGGTGTAGAACGGGATGAACAGCTTCTTGATGCGGTCGGACGGGATGCCGACCCCGCTGTCGCGCAGGCGGATCTCGGCGAACTGGCCATAACCCAGGCGCGAGCGGCGGCGGCGGGTGGTCAGGATCTCGAGCGTGCCGCCGTCGGGCATGGCCTGGCAGGCGTTGAGGCCGAGGTTGAGGAACACCTGGACCAGCGCGTCGGGATCGCCGAGCACCGGCGGCAGCATCTCGTCGTAGCGGACCTTGAGGTCGATGCCGCGCGACTCGGGCGACGACGCCAGCAGCTGGTGGGTCTTGCGGACCACCGCGTTGAGGTCGATCTGGCCGTGGCGGCCGAGCTCGGCGCGATCGGCGCGGGCGTAGTCGAGGAACCGGGTCACGACGTTGTTCAGCCGGTTGACCTCCTCGAGGATGATGTCGATGAACTCGGCCGACTCGGGGCCGGGCGGCAGCGGCCGCCCGTCGGGGCCGAGCAGCAGCTGGGCCGCGCCCTTGATGGCGCCGAGCGGGTTGCGGATCTCGTGGGCGAGACCGGCCGACATCTCGCCCAGCGCGGCCAGGCGGTCGCGCTCCTTGACCCGCTCGTAGGCCTGCGACGACTCGATCACCCGCACCGCCTGGGCGGCGAGCTGGCGGAACAGCTCGACGGCGACGACGTCGAAGGCGCCCTGGGCGCGGTCGTCGCGCACGGCCAAAAAACCGAGCAGCCACGGCCCCTGCTCGGTCTCGGCCGAGCCGAGGAACGGGACGACCAGCGCGGCGTGGACCTGCTCGGCGGCGGCGATCACCGCGGCCAGGCTGTCGCGGCGCTCGGCCGGCGCGTCGGACGGCAGGCCGGCCAGCTCGCGGCGGGCGGTGTCGATGTCGATCAGGCCGGCGCGGGCGCGCTCGAGGAACACCCGGGCCGCGCCGGTCTCGAGGCGCTCGGGCGGCACCTGGCCGAACCAGCCGGCGCGATCGAAGCCGGCGCCGTCGGGATCGAGGAGGTAGACGGCGGCGTCGGTGACCCGGCGCGACTCCTCGAGCGCGGTGATGATGCGGCGGACCGAGTCGGGCACGTCGACGATGCCGGTCAGCTCGCGGCGCAGGCCCTCGAGCCGGCCGCGCAGCTCGGTGCGCTGGCGCAGCAGCCACCGGTTGACGGTGTTCTCGAGCACGCTGCGCACCGGCTCGAACAGGATCAAGATCACGAACGAGGCGACCAGCGCGTTGAGCAGGTACAGGCCGTCCTGGCCGCCGCCGACCCACGACAGCAGCAGGCCGTAGACCGCCCACAGCAGGATCACCAGCGTGCCGAGCACGGCCATCTTGCCGACCAGCTCGTTGACGTCGAGCAGCCGGTAGCGGAACAGGGTCTGGCTGATGAAGTAGAGGTAGAGGATCGAAAGGACGTTGCCCATCGTCGGCCACGCCACGCCGAGCCGGGGCAGGACGTCGGTGAGCGCCAGCGTGGTGGCGACGAAGCCGCCGAGCGCGAGGTAGCGCACCCGGACCTTCTCGACCTGCTTGGTCGTGGCCCGGTACTGGACGTACATGTCGTAGACGCAGCGGTACAGCCCACCGAAGACGTAGATGCCGAACGGCACCATGAACCAGTTCTTCTCGTGGATCGGATAGATGACCGCGCCGTAGACCAGCCCGAGGTAGGCCAGGAGCGTCCACGCCAGCGTCACCCGCGGCGGCCGGTGCGGCCCGCCGATCGACGGCTGGGCGAGGAACTGGCGGAAGAACGCGATCGCCGTCGGCGGCACCGTCGCCGCCGGCCACAGCGCCAGCCACCGCCACAGCGCCGAGCCCGACGCCATCTCGATGAACGTGCACAGCTGCCACGCCGACACCACGAACGTGAACGTGCTGAACGAGACGTAGGTGCGATCGGTGCGGTTGCGCAGGATCACCGACGCGCCGATCGCCAGGATCACCAGCGCGGCCAGGAGCGCGGAGACCGCCTGGACGTCCACGGCGGCGAGGATAGCGCGCCACCGGCCCCGGCGCGTACGATGGACGCCGATGAGGCTCGTCGTCGCAGTCGCCGTCGTCGCGCTGGCCGCCTGTCCGAAGGACCGGACGACCGGCGCCGGCCCGGTCCCGACCGCCGCCGACGCCCGGGTGGCGCCGGCGCGGCTGCGCCCGGCCGCGACGCCGATGGTGGTGGCCGCGCTCACGCCGGCGACCCTCGACTGGGATCGCCCGGTGCTGACCCGGATGGAGCTCGAGGACCAGCTCGACGACGGCCCCGACGCCATCGCCGCCGCCCGCGCCCGGCTCGGCCGGTTCGTGGTCTCGTTCCGCCACGGCGGCTTCGATCCCTACGACGCCACCGCCGGGCGGCTGACCTACCGGCTGCACGGCCTCGAGGGCATGGATCTCGATCCGCCGGTCGCCTTCGTCGCCGATCCCCCGGTCACCGTCGGCTCGCTGCCCGGCCCGGTCGGCGGCAGCGTCCGCCTGTACGTCTCGGAGCTGCCGGCGACGATCACGATCGACGCCGCCGGCGCCGCCGCGCTGGTCGCGGCCGAGGCCGACGATCCGATCACGACCCAGTACCTGATGGAGCTCGGCGAGGTCGGCGAGGTCGACGGCGCGACCGTGGTCTCCGCGACCCTGCACGGCGTCCGCGTGGTCCGCCTCGTCGCCGGCGAGGTGTTCCTCGACGGCCGGCCGGCCGCGCCGGCGGTGACGCCGTGACCGTCCGCTACGTCGCCATCATCGACGTGCCGGCCGCGGGGACCGCCGCGTTCGACGCCTACGAGGCGGCCGTCCTGCCGCTGCTGACGGCCCACGGCGGCACGCTCGAGCGCCGCCTCCGCCACCGCGCCGGCGACGGCGGGTGGACCGAGATCCACGTCATCGGCTTCGCCTCGGCCGACGGCCTGGCCAGCTACCGCCAGGATCCGGCGCGCGCCGCCGCCGCGGCGCTGCTCCAGACGTCGGGCGCGCAGACCCGGCTCCTCCCGGTCGACGACGTCGGGCCGTGACGGTCCGCGAACGTGCGACCGCCCTTCGTCGTCGGGCTCGCTGGCGCTGCTGAGAATGAACCGGGGTGAACGTGCAGTTCACCAGGCGGGATGTCGGTCGCGCGTACTAGCTGCGAACCACCGCCGCCGGAAATCGTGGCGTCCGGGATGAACGTGTCGTTCGCCAGGAGGAATGAAATCATGGCGCGTCCCCTATTGACCGTTCGCACTGAGCGACGCGGAGGGAGCGCAGCGAGCGACGCGGACGTCGAAGTGCGGCGCAACCTGTTCACGCTCGCATCGTGGCCGTTCTTCGACGTCAGCCTCCCTCCTTCGTCGGTCGGCTTCGCTCAGAACGAGCGGAACACATGGTTCCCCGGCCTTGGCGCTGTCAGGGCGAACGGGAGAGTGGAACCCCCGCGCGACCAGCTCGCTCGTTCAGGGGACGCCGGCGTCGGGCGCGCACTCGTCACCGCGGCCGAGCTGGCGGAGCGCGCGGCAGCGGAGGGTGCGCGCCTCGGCGGCGAGCGGGTGATCCGGCCAGGTCGCGGTCATGCGATCGGCGAGCGCGACCGCCTGCTCGGGCGCCGACAGGGCGTCGAGCTGGATGCGGATGGCTTCGACCAGGGCGATCGGCGACCAGGTCGGATCGCCGGCGTCGGCGATGACCAGGCACTCGTCGAGCGCCGCCTGGGGCTGGCTCTGGGCGCGCAGCAAGCGGGCGCGGCGCCAGCGCTCGGTGAGCGACGGCTCCGGCGTGGCCTCGGGGGCGCGTGACGACCGCACCCGGCCGGGCGCGGAGGCGGGGGGCGCGGCGTCGGCGTCCGGCCGGGTGC
>Ga0247822_10001171_pt1 | contig 15725 bp, 12 predicted proteins | sample 13C_Cellulose_Da_FD_192423 | JGI IMG/M metagenome (GOLD analysis project Ga0247822, IMG submission 192423) | Soil microbial communities from agricultural site in Penn Yan, New York, United States - 13C_Cellulose_Day30 | ecosystem: Environmental > Terrestrial > Soil > Agricultural land | place...
GCTCTTGTCGAGACCACGATGCCCTGCGACTAAGCGCGGGCGCTTCGCTTGTGGCATACGATGCGGCATGCGCATCTGCGTGGTGGTTTCGGTGATGGCGTTGTTCACTGGGTGCAGCGACGGCAACAATCAGGGGCCCGGCTGGGCAACCATCAGCGGCACGATCCAGCAGCAGACGCCGCAGCCGACGACGGCGTTCTACATGGCGCATCCGATCCTCGACATCGATGTGCTCGTGATGCCCGAAGCGGGTGAGGCCTGCGCTACGGAGGCCAGCGACGTCGGCCTGACGACGGTAATCGGGTTCCCGTGCGGTGCGGCCACGGCGACGTCATATCCGGTCGCCGATCCCGACATGGCCTGCGGCGAAGCTCCGTACGTGGCGATCCTGGTGGAGGGCTTCGACGGCGAGCTCGACGAGGTTGTCGCCACGGCGGGGACGGTCACCATCACCAGCAGCGCACCATCGATCGTCGGCACCTTCACCGCCACGATCGACGGCGTCCCTGTCACCGGGACGTTCGACGCGATCGATTGCCGCTGAGCGGCGTGGACGAGGCGAGCACCGCGTCGACCACGTCGTCGTCGGCGTCGCGGAGGCGGCAGCGGGCCTCGGGGTTGTCACGGCGTGTGCGCGCGCGCAGGTGTTGCTATCTGCAACGGTGTTCGTTGCACTTTTCGTCACCGGAGCGCGTGGGCCCAGGTCCATGCGCCAGGTGAGGCATGCAAGATGCCTGCTTTGTCTCGCAGTCTGCAACGGACGCGGCTCGCAGGTGACGAGATCGTGCCTGGTGCGCGGGCCGTAATCGAACGCAGGCGTTGCCACCGACGGGGACCTTGTGTTTGTATTCGTTTGAGTACAAACGAATAGTCATCGTTTTCATGATCAATCGAGCTCCCTCAGAGATGCCGAATCCCGGCGTGACACTGCGAGCTCCGCAGGTCGCGGACGCGGCTCCCATCTGGAAGCTGTTGCCGGAGGTCGGAAACCTCGAGCGCAACAGCGCGTATGCCTACCTCTTGTTGTGCTCGCACTTCGCGGCCACGAGCCTCGTGGCGGTCTGCGAGCGTGAGATCGCGGGCTTCGTGCTCGCGTATCGCCCGCCGACCGAGCCCACGTCGTTGTTCGTGTGGCAGGTGGGCGTGGCGCCTGCCGCGCGAGGAGAAGGGCTCGGCACGCGGATGCTCGACGGCGTGCTCGCGCTTCCGGGGTGCGAGGGCGTCTCCCATCTCACGGCGACGGTGAGCCCCGACAACCTTCCTTCGCTCGCACTGTTCCGCGGGTACGCGCGCCGTCGTGGCGTCGCGTGCGAGCTCGGTCGCGGGTATCCGGCGACGTTGTTTCCCGCGCCTCACCCCGACGAGGACCTGCTGCGGATCGGTCCGCTGGTCCAGAAAGGACGTACATGATCAACACCATCGAACGCCTCGAATCCGAGGTCCGAACGTACTGCCGTTCGTTTCCCACGGTCTTCAAGAGCGCGCGTGGGGCCTGGATGAAGGACGTGCACGGGCGCGAGTACATCGACTTCTTCGCAGGAGCCGGGGCGCTCAACTACGGACACAACCATCCTGTCTTGAAGCAGGCGCTGCTCGAGTACGTAGCGCGCGACGGCATCACGCACTCGCTCGATCTCGCGACCCAGGCCAAGGTCGAGTTCCTCGAAGCGTTGGATCGCCGCGTCCTGAAGCCGCGCGGACTACCGTATCGCGTCATGTTCCCGGGCCCGACGGGCACCAACGCCGTCGAGGCAGCGCTCAAGCTCGCGCGCAAGCTGACGGGGCGCACCCAGGTGGTCGCGTTCACGAACGCCTTTCACGGTATGTCCTTGGGCTCGCTGGCTGTCACGGGCAACGCGACCAAGCGCGGTGCCGCGGGCGTCCCGCTCGCGCACGTGATCCGGGCGCCGTACTGCAATTACATCGGTGACGCCGACTCGCTCGGATACCTGGAGACGTTGTTCGCGGATCACTCCAGCGGCATCGACGCCCCCGCGGCGATCCTGGTCGAGCCCATCCAGGCCGAGGGCGGGGTCAACGTCGCGACCGGCAACTGGCTGCGCAAGCTCGCGGCGCTGGCCAGGGCCGTCGGCGCGCCGCTGATCGTCGACGACATCCAGGTCGGGTGCGGTCGCACGGGGCCGTTCTTCAGCTTCGAGGAAGCAGGCATCGAGCCCGACATCGTCTGCCTGTCGAAGTCGCTGTCGGGCTACGGCCTGCCTCTCGCGGTGACGATGTTCCGCGAAGAGCTCGACGTGTGGTCGCCCGGCGAGCACAACGGCACCTTCCGCGGCCACAACCCCGCGTTCGTCACCGGGCGCGCAGCGCTCGACCTGTTCTGGGCGGACAGCGCGCTGTCGCACGCAGTCGAGGAGAAGTCGACGCTCGTGCGCACACACCTGGCGCGGATCGCGGAGGCGTGCAACGGCACGGTGCGTGGTCGCGGCCTGATCCTCGGTGTGGCGTGCACCGATCCGAGCCTCGCCAAGCGAATCTCGCGCTGCGCGTTCGACGAGGGGCTGATCGTCGAGACCGCGGGGGCCGAAGATCAGGTCCTGAAGCTGCTGCCACCGCTCACCATCGAGACGGACGTGCTCGTCGAAGGCCTGACGCGGCTCGAGCGCGCGACCAAGAAGGCGCTCGGTAGCGTCGACGCCGACGATCAGTTCGGCACGGTGAATGCGGTGGCGTCGTGATCGTCCGCAAGCTCGCGGCGCTGGAGCCGCACCGCGTGGTCGATGCGGCGACCTGGACGAGCCGGCGCTTGCTGCTCGCCGCCGACCAGATGGGGTTCTCGATGCACGAGACCACGATCAAGGCGAACACCGAGACCCGCATGCACTATCGAAATCACCTCGAGGCGGTGTACTGCGTCGGCGGTCGCGGCAGCATCGAGGTGATCGCGACGGGCGAGGTGTTCCCGATCGAAGACGGGACGCTGTACGCGCTCGATCAGCACGACGAGCACATCCTGCGCGCGGAGACCGAGCTGCGGATGATCTGCGTGTTCAACCCGCCGCTGCACGGGCGCGAAGTCCATGATCCGACGGGGGCGTACCCGTTGTTGACGCCGGAGGACAAGGCATGACGGACCGTGATCCGTACGCGTCCCGGATCGGAGGTGCGAGCGCGATCGTCGAGCGCGAGGATCCGGTGGTGTGGGAAGGCGGATGCGGCCCGCTCGATGCTGCTCAGCTCGCGGCCTATCAGGCCTCCGGCTTCCTCGTGCTGCGAGGTCTGCTCTCGGTCGCCGAGGCGGAGCGCTTGCTCGTCGAATCGGAGCGGATCGCGCGCGGCGTCGATCCAGCGCGCGACGACGTGATCCTCGAGCCTGCGTCGCAGGCGGTGCGCTCCGTGTTCCGCGTCCATCGGGACAGTCAGATGTTCCGCGGCCTGACCGCCGACCATCGGCTCGCGGGCGCGGCGCGCCAGATCCTCGGCGACGAGGTCTACATCCACCAGTCCCGCATCAACTTCAAGCCGGCGTTCGAAGGTGAGCCATTCTCGTGGCACTCGGACTTCGAGACCTGGCACGTCGAGGACGGGATGCCGCGCATGCGCGCTCTCTCGGCGTCCGTGCTGCTGACGACGAACACCGAGCACAACGGACCGTTGCTGGTGATCCCCGGCTCGCATCGGCGTTACGTGCGCTGCGCCGGGACGACGCCGCCGGATCACTACAAGGTCTCGTTGCGCAACCAGGAGTACGGCTCGCCGGATCGCGCCGCGATCACCGAGCTCGCGCGTGACGTGCAGCTCGCGTCGGTGACCGGACCACCGGGAACGGTCGTGCTGTTCGACTGCAACCTGATGCATGCGTCGGGCGGCAACGTCACGCCGCTGGCGCGGCACAACGTGTTCTTGGTCTACAACGCGGTGTCGAATGCGCTGCGAGCGCCGTACGCTCAGCTGTCCCCGCGCCCGCACTTTCTCGCCGAGCGAGAAGTCGTGCCGCTCGCGCGAGCGAGATGAGCCTCGCGCTCGCCTTTCTCGCGTGCGTCGCGGCCTTCGCGCTGATCGGCTGGCTGGCTGCGAGACGGCATCGACCCTCGGTCGATGACTACTTGCTAGCAGGGCGCGACGCTCGACCCTGGCTCGTCGCGCTGTCGTCGGCTGCGACGACCAGTAGCGGCCTCATGTTCATCGCGCTGCTGGGCTTCACGTATCGCGCCGGGGTGCAGGCGATCTGGTTGCCGGCGGGTTGGATCGCGGGTGACGTGATCGCGTGGCGATGGATCTACCCGCGCGTGCGGCTCCGCGCAGAGACCTCGGAGGCGACCACGGTCACGCAGCTGGTCGTGCCCCAGGATGGGCGCACCACCTCGAGCTCGCTGGCCATCGCCGTGGCCGCGCTGACCCTGGTGTTCCTGTGCGGTCTCGCCGGTGCACAGCTGCACGCAGGCAGTGTGGCGCTCGACGGATTCTTCGACTGGGGAGCCGCACCGGGGATCCTCCTGGGCGGCGCGATCGTCGTCGCGTATTGCCTGGCCGGCGGGCTCCGCGCGTCATTGTGGACGGACGCAGCGCAGGCACTGACGCTGCTCGTCGCGCTGGGGGCGCTCGTCGGCTTCGCGGTCGTCGAGGTCGGTGGCCCGCGCGCACTATGGACGGACCTCGCTGCCGCGGATCCGACGCTGGTGGCATGGAGCCCCGAGGACCCGGCGTTCGGCCTCGGAGCCTATGCGCTCGGCCTGGTGTTCGGTGGTCTCGGCGCGATCGGTCAGCCGCACGTCCTGATCCGCACCATGGCGATCGACTCGGTGACGGGGATGCGGCGCGCCTTCCACGTCTACCTCCTCTGGCGCATCCCGTTCAGCTTCGTCGTGATCGCCGCCGGCTTATGCGCGCGCGTGCTGGTGCCCGACCTCGGAGGCGGCGGGACGGTGGCGGATGCGAGCATCGCGCTTCGGGCGGTCGCGTACCTCGTGCTGCCCGATGCCTTCGTCGGCGTCTTGCTGGCCGCCGTGTTCGCCGCGACGATGACCAGCGCGGGCGCGCAGCTGCTGTCGTGCTCCGCCGCGATCTCGCAGGATCTGTCGCGACGGAGCTCGTACGGGTACGTCAAGCTCGCGACGCTCACGGTCGGCGTGCTGGCGATGACCTCGGCGCTCGTCGGTGGTGAGCGCATCGTCGCGCTCGGTCTCGGCGCGTGGTCCGCGCTCGGCGCGTCGATCGGACCGCTGGTCCTGCTGCGGCTCTGGGGCCAGCCGATCCCGACCAACGTGGGCCTCGCGATGATGGCGGTCGGCCTGACGATCGCCCTGGCATGGGCACGCAGCCCGTGGGCGGGCGACGTGCTCGAGCTGTTGCCCGCGATGATCGGTCCGCTGATCGTGTACGCGATCGGTCGGCGCGTCGGTGCGGGCGAGGTCCGTTCGCGCGCCACCACGCGATCCTGACCGCCGGGCTACAGCACGGTGCCGAGGAACTTGCGCGTGCGCTCGTTGGTGGGCGCCGTGAAGATCTGCTCCGGCGGACCTGACTCGATGATCTTGCCGCCGTCGAACATGAACACGGTGTCGGAGATGTCGCGGGCAAACTTCATCTCGTGGGTCACGCAGACCATCGTGAGATCCGTGGTCCGCGCGATGTCGCGCAGCAGATCGAGCACACCCGCGACGAGCTCGGGATCGAGCGCCGAGGTGACCTCGTCGAGCAGCAGCACCTTGGGCCGCATCGCCAGCGCGCGCGCGATGGCGACGCGTTGCCGCTGACCACCGGACAGCTGACTCGGGTAGGCGTCGTACTTGTCCGCCAGACCCACCATGTCGAGCAGCTCCTTCGCGCGAGCATCGGCCTCCTCCTGCGGCAGCCCCAGGACGTGGACCGGGCCTTCAGTGACGTTGCGCAGCACGCGCATGTTCGGGAACAGGTTGAAGTGCTGGAACACCATCCCGATCTTCTTGCGCACGCGGCGGATGTGCTTCTCGCTGGCCGACACGAGCTTGTCGCGCTTCAGCTCGTGGGTGAGGTATTCGCCGTCGACGAAGATCTTGCCCTCGTCTGGCTTGGCGAGCGTCATCAGCAAGCGAAGGATCGTGGTCTTGCCCGATCCCGAGGGACCGATCAGCGTGACGTGGGCGCCGGGCGCGACGTGGAAGCCGAGCTGGTCGAGCACCAGCTTGCCGCCGAAGCGCTTCGTCACGGCTTCGAACCGGATCAGGTCGGGAACATGTTCAGTAGACAAGGCGACGCTCCAGAGCTCGCACGAGGAGGGCGGCGGGATACGAGATCACGATGAAAGCGATCCCCACCATGGTGTAGGGCTCGACGTACTGGAACGTCGACGCTCCGTGGGCGCGGGCGTGCTGCAGCATGTCGGCCACGCCGATCAGGGCGAGCAGCGGCGAGTCCTTGAGCATCGCGATCACGTAGTTGCCCAGCGCGGGGAGCACGCGGCGGATCGCCTGCGGCAAGATCACGCCGAGCCACGTTCGCGTCCGCGACAGCCCGATCGCGATCGCCGCCTCCCACTGACCGGCGGGGACCGCCTCGATGCCGGCGCGGTACACCTCGGCCGTGTACGTCGAGTAGTGGACACCCAGCGCGAGCACCCCCGTCGTCGAGCGCGAGAACTGGATGCCGGCGGAGGGCAGCACGTAGAAGAACAGGAACAGCTGGACCAGCAGTGGCGTGTTGCGCACGAGCTCGACGAACCCGGCCACCGGCCAGCGCAGGCACCGCGACGACGACCGGAGCGCGAGCACCCACACGAGCCCGAGCGTGAACGCGACGACGGCGCCGAGCGCGGTCAACACGACCGTGGTTCGCAGGCCCGCGAGCAGCTCGGGCAGGAACGCCGCCGCGACGTCCCAGCTCCAGGTCATCGCGCGATCTCCATGGTCGAGAGCTGGCCGACGCTCGCCTTGGTGCGTAGCTCGAGGACGCGCATGCCGCGCGTGATCGCGAACGCGAGCACGAAGTAGATGAGCAGCACGATCGCGTAGATCTGCAGGCTCTCTCCGGTCGCTAGCCGTGCGAGCTGCGCGGCGAAGCTGACGTCCGCGACGCTGACCGCGGAGACGAGCGCGGTGCCCTTGAGCAGCTCGATCAGGAGGTTGGTGAAGGAGGGGATCATCTCGGGCAGCGCCTGCGGGAGGATCACGCGCCGCAGCTGCTGTGCCGGCGTGAAGCTGAGCGCGATCGCGGCCTCGCGCTGTCCCGCCGGCACCGCCGCGATCGCGCCGCGAACGACCTCCGCGCCGTACGCGCCGTAGCTCAGGCCGAGCGCGAGCACCGCGGCCCACATCGGCAGCAGCTGGACGTGGAACGCGAGGGGCACGACGAAGAACAGCCAGAACATCAGGACGAGCGCCGAGGTGCCCCGAAACACCTCGACGTACAGCCCGGCGGCGAACCGCACCAGTGGGTGTCGCGCGCTGCGGCCGACGCCGGCGATGAACGCGATCACGGCGGCGAGCGCGGCGCCGCACACCGTGAGCTCGAGCGTGATCAGGATGCCCGGGAGGAACCAGTGGATCCACAAGCCCGTGGTCACGGCCGACACAGCTCTTGCGCGGTGAGCGCGGTCATCTCCGCTTCGGTGAAGCCGAAACGACCGACGATCTGGAGGAGCTCGCCGCTGCGCTTGAGCTCGTGGAGCTCGCGGTTGAACGCATCGCGCAGGTTCGTCTCGCCCGGGCGGAACGCGAACGCACCGGCGCCGATCGCGGGCTTGCCACCGAGCATCGGCTGAAACGCAGGAGTCGCCTCGACGAGCGAGCTGCCACGCTGGCGCACCACGTTCTGCACGGTGAGGCTGGTCCCGGCGAACACGTCGACGCGTCCTTGCTCCACGGCGAGCAGGCCGGCGAGCTGATCGGGCAGCACGCGGATGGAGTCGCGATCCACGCCGGCCGCCACCGCATAATCGATCTGCGCGTACGCCGTCCCGCTCGCCATCCGCGCGCCGGTGCGAACGATGTCGGCGTAGTCATGCAGCTGCTTCGGGTTGCCCTCGGGCACGATGAACGCATCACGCATCTGATAGTCGGGATCCGAGAAGATCACCTGCGCGCACCGCGTCGGGGTCACGTACATGCCGGCCGAGACGACGTCGAACTGCTGCGCGCGGAGCCCCGGGATCAGCGATCCGAACTCGGTCGGCACGGGTTGCACCTTCGCGACGCCGAGCCGGCGGAAGATGACCTTCGCGATCTCGGGCGCCTCGCCGGTGAAGGCACCGTCGCGATCGATGTAGCCGAACGGGATCTCGCCGGCGATGCCGAGCCGCACGACGCCCTCCGCGCGCAGGCGCTCGAGCTGATTGCCGCCGTCGGCGCTGGCGCCCGAGATCGGATAGCAGCCGGTCGCGATCGCCATGATCGCGACGACGGTGAAGGAGCAGGAGGCCTTCATCGGCTAACGCAACGTAGTCGAGGCGCGCTCATGACTCAACACCAAGATCGTTGGTCCTCAAACGAAAAGTCCCGATCGGAGGCCAGTGGCTCGCGATGCACCTCGAACGAGCGCCCGACGTTCGCGCTCGCGTCGTAGCGCGACCGGCGATCAGCTGCGCCGCAGGACCTGCGCGTAGAAGCCGTCGGTGCCGTGCGTGTGCGGGGCGACGGTGAACGCGCCCGCGGCGTCGAACGACGATGCGCGGTCGCCGAGGACGTCGGCGAGCGGGACGGAGGCGAAGTCTTCGCGCGAGGCGAGCACGGCGTCGACGACGTCCTGGTTCTCGACGCGGAGCAGGGTGCACGTCGCGTAGACGACGCGGCCGCCGGGCGCGGCGAGCGCGAGGGCGTCGGTGAGGATCGAGCGCTGGCGGGCGGCGAAGGTGGCGAGGTCGGCCTCGCGCAGGCGCCAGCGCGCCTCGGGGTTGCGGCGCAGGGCCCCGATGCCGGAGCACGGGGCATCGACGAGGACGACGTCGCACTTGCCGCGCACGGCGTCGAGCTCGCGCGGCCACCGGCCGTCGTCGAGGTGGAGCGCCTGCGCGGTGGAGACCTGGGCGCGGCGGGCGCGCTTGCGGAGCTCGTCGAGCTTGCTCGCGTCGACGTCGCTCGCGAGGATGCGGCCACGATTGCCCAGGCGCGCGGCGATGGCGAGGGTCTTACCGCCGGCACCGGCGCACAGATCGACGACGAGGGGCGAGGTGTCACCGAGGTTGGCGGTGGCGAGCTCGGCGAGGAGCTGGCTGCCCTCGTCCTGGACCTCGAGCGCGCCGCGCTTGAAGGCGTCGAGCGTGAAGAGGTTGGTGCGGCTGTCGATGTGCAACGCGGTGTCGAGCCAGCGGCCCGGCGTCGTGCGCAGCTGCTCGCGCGCGAGGGCGGCGGCGAGCTCGTCGCGCGTGTTGACGAGCAGGTTCGCGCGCACGGTCATCGGCGCGCGCTGGTTGAGGGAGAGGGCGAGGGGCTCGGCGGCGTCACCCCAGTCGTCGACGAGGCGCTGGGCGAGCCAGTCGGGCAGGGAGGCGGCGAGGGCGATGCGCGCGACCGGCTTGCGCTCGGCGGCGATGACGTCGTCGATGGTGGCGACCGCCACCCAGTCGACCCCGGGCTCGAGCTTCGCGGCGCGCGCGGGCTCGACGAGCTTGTCGAGGACCAGGAGGGCGAGCAGCCGCTCGAGGTCCTTGGGCGGCTTCTTTACCTTGCGCCCGCGCTCGAGCGCGGCGTCCACCCGGCGGAGGTGGCGCACGAGGCCGTACAGCGTCTCGCCGACGAACCGCCGCTCGTGCGCGCCGACCCACGTCTCCTTGCGGAAGGTGGTGGCGAGCCGGTCGGTGACGAAGCCCCAGTCCATGCGCGTGCGCTGCCACAGCTCGAGCAGCAGTGCACGCAGGCGTCCGCCGTCGACGACGTGGGACGCGAGCTTCTTGTCCGCGTTGCGGGCGAGATCGCTGGTCACGACAGCGTGCGGTAGTCCTCGAGGATCAAGAACAGCGGCACGAGCCCGTGCGCGCCGAGCTGGCGCACCATCGACAGGCCGTCGCCGATCCGGTCGATGCGGTCGCGGTTCTTGTCCACGAACTCGGTGCCACCCGCCATGCGGCCGACGGCGCGCTGCCGAACGCTGGAGGCCTCGCGCTCGAGCGACGCATAGAACCGACGCTCCCAGCCGTTCGCCGGCACCTGCGTCGACAGGAGCTCGTCGAACGCGTCGACATGGAGCTCGCGCCCCACGCGGTGCATCGCCGGCGCGGCCGTGTCGAGGCTCGCCTTGGTGTCGCGCACCGCCGCGAGCAGCGCGAACGTGTCGCGCAGGAACGGGGCCCGCGCCAGCGTCTTCGCCACCTCGGGCGTGAACCCGCGCGCGAGGTGCTCCTGGATGCGCGCCTCGTAGGCCTGCTTCGCGGTCGGCTCGAGCGCCGAGACCAGCGCATCGGCCGCGGCCTCGAACTTCGGCTTGAGCTTCTGGACCTCGTCGGGCGCGAGCCTCCACGTGCTCTCGTTCCAGTTCCACCAGCGCAGGAGGTTGCGGTGCACCTCCTCGAACGCGAGCAGCGCGCTGTACTGATCCGCCGCCGCGACGACGTAGTCCTTGCCATGGATCGCGGCGCGGAACGCGCGACCGCCGAGCAGCTCGTCGACGATGAAGTAGCGCACGACGAGCTCGTCGAGCGGCGCGCTCGACTCCTTCATCAGCTGGACGAGCAGCGTGCAGCCCGCCTGGTTGATGATCGCGTTCGTCACCACCGTCGCGATGATCTCGCGGCGGAGGTGGTGCTTGGAAACTTGATCTCTGAAGCGCAGCGCGGCGACCTCGGGGAAGTACGAGAAGAGGAACGGCTGGAACAGCGGCAGATCCGGGATCCGCGACGTCAGCACGCGCTCGTAGAGGTCGTTCTTCGTGTGCGCGACGAGCACCGCGAGGAGGTTGCGCGGGATCCCCTTGCCGGCCGCGAGCCACGTACGCAGCTCCTCGTCGGGCGGGATGTGCTCGGCGGTCCGCGACAGGCCGTGCTTGTCGAGGTAGCTGAGCACGTCCAGGAAGACGTCGCCCTGCTTCTTGGCGCGCACCGCCTCCATGGAGAGCAGCGCCGACTGCAGATAGTTGTCCTGCACGCACGCCGCGCCGACGTCGGGCTCGAGCTCGCGCAGCAACTTGTTGCGTGCTTCGCGCGTCAGCGCCCCGCTCGCCATCAGCGGCGAGAGCAGGATCTTGAGGTTGACCTCGTGATCGCTGCAGTCGACGCCGGCCGAGTTGTCGATCGCGTCCGTATTGTGGCGACCTCCGTGCTGGCTGTACTCGGTGCGCGCGCGCTGCGTGATCGCGAGGTTCGCGCCCTCACCGATGACCTTCGCGCGCAGCTCGTTCGCGTTGATGCGAACGTTGTCGTTGACCTTGTCGCCGACCTCACCGTGGGCCTCCGTCGACGCCTTCACGTAGGTGCCGATCCCGCCGAACCACAGCAGGTCGACATCGAGCTGCAGGATCGCGCGCACCAGATCGGGTCCCGTGCACGTCTTCGCCGTGATGCCGAGCAGCGCCTTCGCTTCCGGCGCCAGGTGGATCTCCTTCGCGGCGCGCTCGTACACGCCGCCGCCCTTCGAGATCAACGACGCGCTGTAGTCGCTCCACTGCGAGCCCGGCGTCGTGAACAGGCGCTTGCGCTCCGCGTACGACGTCGCCGGATCCGGGTGAGGATCGATGAACACGTGCTTGTGATTGAACGCGGCGACCAGGCGCAGCTGATCGTTCAACAGCATGCCGTTGCCGAACACGTCACCCGCCATGTCACCGACGCCCGCGGCGCGGATCGACGTCTTGCGGATGTCGATGCCCATCTCGCGGAAGTGGCGCTCGACGTTCGTCCAGCCACCGCGCGAGGTGATGCCCATCGCCTTGTGGTCGTAACCGGCCGAGCCGCCCGAGGCGAACGCGTCGTCGAGCCAGAACTTGTAGTGCTGCGAGATCCCGTTCGCGGTGTCCGACAGGTGCGCCGTGCCCTTGTCCGCGGCGACGACGAGGTACGGATCGTCCTCGTCGTAACGGATCACGCCCGGCGGCGGGACGATCTTCGAACCGACGTAGTTGTCCGTCACGTCGAGGAGGCCGGAGATGAACACCTCGTACTGCGCGCGCGCTTCCTCGCGCGTCGGCGCGACCTTGCGCGTGACGAAGCCACCCTTCGCGCCCTGCGGGACGATGATGACGTTCTTGAGCGCCTGGGTGCGCTGCAGCCCGAGCACCTCGGTGCGGAAGTCGTCCGCGCGATCCGAGTGGCGCAGGCCACCACGCGCGACCTTGCCGCCGCGCAGGTGGATGCCCTCGACGCCGGGCGCGTGCACGTAGATCTCGTACAGCGGGCTCGGCTTCGGCATGTGCTCGACCTGGCCCGACTCGATCTTGATCGAGATCGTGTCGCCGCGGCCCGGGCGATAGAAGTTGGTCCGCCGCGTCGCCTCGATCAGGTCCATGAAGTAGCGGAGGATCAAGTCCTCCTGGATCAGGGTGACCTTCTGCAGCAGCTCCTCGTACTTGATCGCGAGCGCCGGCAGCAGCTTGTCGAACCGCTCCTGCACGCTCTCCGTGCGCTCGGTCGAGAACTTGGTCTCGAAGTACTGCACGAGCAGCGCCGCGCACTGCGGGTGCTTGAGCAGCGCGTCGTCGACGGTGTAGGTGCCGAAGCCCTGGAACACCTGCACGAAGTAGTTGCGGTAGGTGATCAGGAGATCGATCTGCTTCCAGTCGAGGCCGGCGAGGTAGCCGAGCCCGAGGAGCCGATCGTCGAGCAGCTGCCCGCCGAGCGTGCGCTGGAGGATCGCGCTGAGCCGCGCGAGCTGCGCCTCGTCCTCGAACTTCTTGCCGTCGGCGCCGGTGACCTCGAACCCGGTGATGTAGATGTCGGGGCCGTCCCCGGGCTCCAGGCGCTCGGCGAGCCGGCTCGTCGTGCGCAGCGCCATGCGGTGCAGCGATGGGACGATGTCGTTCAACAACAGCTCGCGCCGCGAGATGATCCGCAGCGACGTGTAGCGCTGCGCGCCCGTACCGACGCTCACCAGCGCCACGCGCAGGCCATCGTTCTCCTCGAGCTTCTCGATGAGCCCGATGTCGAGCAGCGCGATCTCTGGCGACAGCGTGCCTTTGTACGACTCGGGGAACCGCGAGCCGTAGCGCGCCCAGATCTCCTGCGCGCTCGCGGTGGTCGCGAGGTAGATCGCCGCGCGCGAGACCGGGCCGGTGACGTCGGTGCGGCCCCGGTAACGCCGGAACAGCAGGCCGCGCAGTTGATCGTCCCAGCTCTCGAGCAGGCGCTCGATGTCCTCGGTCAGCTTCTCCAGATCCTCGTCGGAGACGAACGGGCGGTACTTGCCGACCGTGAAGTGCAGGCGGATCGGCGACTCGTCGTCGGTCTCCTGCTTGTACTCGCGCAGGCTCGGCACGCCGAGGAACTTGCGCAGCTCCTGGCTGACCTCCTCGCGCAGCGCCTCGGAGAACCGCATGCGCGGCACGACGCACACGATCGTGATGCGGCGGCCACCGACGCGGCGCCACACGAACACCGCCGCCTGATCCTTGCTCTCGGCGAGCCGGAACTGCTCGGCGGCGTGCCGGATCTCGTCCGGGCTCCAGTAGAAGAGGTCCTCGATCGGCATCGAGTCGAGGATCGCGACGCTCTTCGTGTACGCGTAGCTGCCCGGCTGATCCTCGAGGCCCTTCAGGACCTCCTTGATCCGCCTGCTGATGACGGGCACGCGGCGGTTCGCCTGCTTGAGCGCCTTCGTCGACATCTGGCCGATGAAGACGTGCTCGCCGGTCACCTTGCCGTCGGGGCCGCGCTGCGCGACGCCGAAGTAGCGGACCTGCGACACCGAACGCACGTTGGTGACGAAGTCGGTGCGGTAGTACGAGTAGATCTCGTCGCGCGTGCGGCGCGTCGCGACGATCTCGCCGACGACCTCCTCGAGGTCCTTGCGCTCCGCCGCGGCGAACAACCCGAGCCCGCGCTCGAGGTGCGCACGGCCATTGCCGCCCGCCGAGGCCGCGTACGGGAACCAGGCGTACCCGGAGAAGATGAAGTTGTCGTCCTTGAGCCAGTCGATGAGCTGGATCGCCTCGTCGGCCTCCTGCTCGCGCGGCGTGTTGCCGAACGGCGGCGGCACCGTTTCGGGGCGGCTGCCATCGCGGACCACGTGCAAGGTCTGCGACTCGCGCGCGCTCGGGCTCGCCGGATCGCGCCCGCTGACGCCGCACAACATGGTGCGGACCTCGTCGAGCCGGTGCAGCATCTCGGTGCGATCGCGGTTGACTTGCAGCGTGAGCTCGAGGCGGTGCTCGAGGTCCTTGCGCAGCGCCTCGCGACGCTCGGGCGGGATCACGGACACCTGCAGGTAGACCTGCGAGTACTTGGTGCCGCGCACCGGATCGATGCCGGTGATCTGAGCGTGGTCGTTGATCACGCCGTGGATCGGGTGCAGCACGAACTGCAGCTGGATCCCCTGCTGGCGCAGGAACGACTTGATCGTGCGGATGATGAACGCGCAGTCGGGGAGGCGCGTCTCGATCACCGTCGAGGGCGCCTCGTCGATGAGCAGCGTGGTCTCCGGATCGTGGATCGCGACCTTCACGGTGCGCGCGAAGTCCTCCTCCAGGAACGCGAACCGCTCCATCACGAAGGCGAGGAGTTGATGCGGCTCTGCCTCTCCGAGGATCTCGGGAGGCATCGCGCGGCAGTACGCACGGATGTACGACTCGAGCCGGTCACGGTGCGTCTCTTTGACCGACTGATGGGCGAGCGACAGGACAGCCCTGACGACCTCTGCTTGCATGACGCTCGGCACGTTATCAGGAACGATCGAGATCGGCGATCTACGGTGGCCGTTCGCAGCCAGCGTTGCGCAACGCGTCAGCGCGGGTGAATCCGATGCACCCATCGCGCTATGGTGCGCATCCAAGATGATACGGCCGATCGTCACCCTCGGGCGCTGGCTCGGTCCGTGGGCCCATGCGACAAAAGCGCCGCGCGTCGACACCTCTGATGAGGACGTCGAGGGGATGCAGGTCCGGCTGTACCGGCACAGTCGCCGCGTGCGCGCCGTTTACCTGATCGCTCCGGGACTTCATTACGCGGCGGCGGATGATCCGCGCCTCGACCGGTTCTGCCGGATCCTCGCGGCGAGCGGGCACCTCGTGGTCGCGCCGTTCGTGCCCGACTTCCTCGCGCTCACGCCGAAGGCGCGCGCGATCCGCGACTTCGAGCGCGCCTTCCTCGCACTACCGCGGTGGACCGATCGCAAGCCGGTCGTGTTCTCCATCTCGTTCGGCTCGCTGCTCGCGTTCGCGCTCGCGGCGAAGCACGGCGCTGCGCTCGACGGCGTGGTCGTGTTCGGCGGCTATGCGGACTTTCACGAGACGATGCGGTTCTGTCTCGAGGGCGAGGTCGCGTCGGGGCGGCGCGCCGTGCGCGATCCGCTCAATCAGTCCGTCGTGCTGCTCAACTTGCTCGATCACCTCGAGTGCGCCGACCGCGCGGCGATCGCCGCCGCCTGGCGCGCGTATGTCGAGCGCACGTGGGGGCGCCCGGAGATGAAGGCGCGCGAGCGGTTCACCGCGGTCGCCGAGGCGATGGCGCCCGACGTGCCGGCGTCGGTACGCGAGCTGTTCCTCGTTGGTGTCGGCGCACGGCCGGGCGCCGCCGCGCTCGCGCGGCCCGCGCTCGCACGCTTCGATGCGCGCGCGCTCGATCCCTCGCCGTACCTCGCGCAGATCCGCGGGCGCGTCGATCTCGTGCACGGGACCGACGACGACGTGATCCCGTTCGAGCAATCGCATGCGCT
>Ga0247822_10001172_pt1 | contig 15722 bp, 13 predicted proteins | sample 13C_Cellulose_Da_FD_192423 | JGI IMG/M metagenome (GOLD analysis project Ga0247822, IMG submission 192423) | Soil microbial communities from agricultural site in Penn Yan, New York, United States - 13C_Cellulose_Day30 | ecosystem: Environmental > Terrestrial > Soil > Agricultural land | place...
GAGGAGGCCAGCCCGGCGCGGAAGGTGGCCGGAACCGGGGTAATCGCGGCGGTGGAGGCGGAGGCTTCGGTGGTGGAGATTTTGGCGGAGGCGGAATGGACTTTGGAACCGGGGACCCTCGCTTTATCGAGTGGAAGATCAGCGATGTGACAGACCGGAACCTCCAGGTGTTCCTTAGTCAGGGGGCCCAGAAGACGGGAGCCTTGTTCGCTGTGCCGAAGGAATGGAATCCCGTGCTCGGAAAGTTGCCCAAGAGCGGAACGACGCGCGATATGGCCAAGTCGGTGACTTCGGCGGCGAAGGGCCGGGTGCAGGAGGTTTTCCTCATCACGGTGAACAGCCGCCCCGAACAGGTGGCGGATAATGGTCCTCGGTTCACTCCGACCGTCTTCTCGCCAGAGCGTGGTCCGCTGGCTCGGATCAACCAGGAGTGGATCCGCGAGCGGGTGGATGCGCAGATCGCCGCCCTGCCGGCGGAGGAGCAGGCCCAAGCGAAGAAGGACATGAACGAGTTCCGCGCGTTTCGGGATTCCCTCAGAAATCTCTCCGAGGAGGAGCGACGGGCGAAATGGGAGGAATTCATGAATCGAGCAGATGTGCAGGAGCGCATGGAGGAGCGCCAGGCAGCGCGAGATGCTAAAAACTCCCCCGACCAGCGCGATAGCCGCGCCCGGAACTATCTCGAACGTAAACAAGCGCAGAAAGGCAGCCTCTAATTCTTATGAGAAGGTTAAATAATCGTGGGTTTACGCTCATCGAGTTGATCGTGGTCATCGCGATCCTCGGCCTGTTAGCCTCCGTGGGCGTTCCCGAAATGAACAGGGCCATCGAGCGAGCCCGCAGCACGAGTTGCATGGGTAATCTGCGCCAGATCGGTATCGCGGTGACTTCTTACGTGGCGGACAATGATGGGGCCTTTCCGTACGTTGAGCCGAATGAGCAGGATCCGGTCTATCCGGAAGATGTCGATGAAGACGGTAATCAGGACAAGCAGGCCAAGCCTCTTTTGGAGGAACTCGGGGTTTACGGAATCGACAAGCATGTGCTGAAATGCCCATCGGATAAGAAATACTTTACGGAAAGAGGGACCAGCTACCAGTGGCGGCCCATCATCGACGGTGAGAAGAAGGTTAATTCCGTGATCTATGGTCGGCGCGGCGCGATCAGCGTGAATCCGCGTCGCATCACGATCTGCACGGATTATGAATCCCTGCACTTCAACCGTCCGAACCGCTTGCGAGGCGACGGAAGTGTTGGCTACAAGCTCAAGTAGAGCCTAGGGCGGTTTAAGCAAATCTAGTTAACGGCGGCGAGGGCGATTGCAAATTATCGGCCACATCTTTACTTAAATCGCTCTAGTTCCCCGCCATTACGACCGGGCCTTGGGGTCCGGTGTTGGGCGGGGTGCCGCCTTTTTGCTCCACGCTGATGGCGAATTTATCGGCGGAAGCCACGGGCTGCTCGGGACGGAATTCCGCCTGCGCGACACCGTCCCGCACACGCAGAATGCCGGCACTGATCGGCTGCTTGTAGGTGGGGTCGACGATCCAGAGTTGATAGTCCTTGTCGTTTTCGAGCGGCGGCAGATTGCGGACATCGAGGAGGCCTTTCTGGCCGTGCTCATCCCAAACGACGGCGGCCACGGTGTTCGGCGCGTCCTTGAGGAGTGAGGTTAGCGTCGCGACACGGATCTGGGAAAAGGCGACGCGCTCCTGAAGCTGGCCGATCTCGCCCTGCATGCGGCCTCGATCCACGAAAAGATAGGTAGCTGCGGTAGCCAGGGACGCGGCGACGGCCCATGGTAACCAAACAGAGGTGCGCGTCGGAAAAGCGACGACTTTGTTTTCCTCCCGGGCGCGAATCTGGTCGAGGACGCGCTGCTTCATGGCCGGGGGAGGCGTCATCGAAGGGGCGGTGAGCGCCATGGCGGCGGCCCCTTCCTGGAACTCTTCCACGAGCCGGGCGAGTGCTTCATCCTGCCGCATTTGGGTGACGAATGCCCTCTCCTCCTCGGGGGCGAGCAGACCGAGCGCGTGAAGCGAGGCGGTTTCCTGTGTCTGTTCGTCGATCATGCGAGTTGACCTCCCAGTCGTTCGGAGAGTTTGACCAGGCCTCGACGGATGCGGGCCTTGATCGTGCCAATAGGAGTGCCGGTTTTCTCGGCAATCTGGATGTGGGTAAAACCTTGGAAGAAAGCGAGGACGAGGGCCTCCTTTTGTTCAACGGGCATCTCATCGAGCGTGGCGTGGATGCGGGCGGCCTCGTCTTTGCGGTCGAGGCGGCGGTCAGGTTGTTCCTCGCTGGCGGGTGCGATCTCCGGCGCCTGGGCGATTTTGGCGACACCGAGGTCTCTGCGCTCGCGGGACCGCAGGCGATCGATGGCTTTGTTGCGAAAGATCAGAAAGGCCCAAGTCGACGCGCTACTGCGGTGAGCTTCGTAGGCGGAGGCCTTGTTCCAGATATGCAGAAAGCCCTCCTGCGTGACGTCCTCGGCTTCCTTCGCGTCGTTCAGGACCTTGAAAACGAGGCCGTAGAGCTTGGGGGCCATGCGCTCATAAAAAAGTGAGAAGGCAATCTCATCCCGCTCCTTGATGCGTTCCAAAAGCTCTCCCTCGGAGAGGTTCTGGAGTGCGACAGGAGGGGCCATATCTCCTTATTCGCTCTGATCCGGGGGGACGGATGCGCGTATTTTTTGAATTCCGCTCCGCACACAGGTGATGCGGCGGAGCGGGTGGGTATCAAAAGCGGCTACTCGACGGTCACGCTCTTGGCTAGATTGCGGGGCTTGTCCACGTCACAGCCGAGTTCGACCGATATGTGGTAGGCTAGCAGCTGGAGCGGGATCGTCGCGAGGAGCGGGGTGAGGTAGTCGGGGGCGGACGGGATCAGGATGACGTCGTCGGCCACGCGGCTCAGGCGATCGTCGCCCTCGGTGCCCAGCGCGATGATCGGGCCCTTGCGAGCTTTGACTTCCTCGATGTTGCTGAGGTTTTTCTCGAAGACCGCGTCCTGCGGGGCGATGAAGAGAGACGGGGTTTCTTCATTGACCAGCGCGATGACGCCGTGCTTGAGCTCGGCGCTCGGATAGCCGGAGGCGGCGATGTAGCTGATTTCCTTGAGCTTGAGCGCGCCTTCGAGGGCGATCGGGTAGTTCGCCTGGCGACCCATGAAGAGGAAGTTCTGCGCCTTGGCGTACTTCTTAGCGATCTTGGCGATGTGAGCGTCGAGTTCGAGGACCTTGGCGACCTTTTCCGGGAGCTTGTCGAGTTCGGCCAGGATGGCCATGCCTTCAGCGTAGCTGAGATAGCGGATACGGCCAAGGAGCACCGCCAGCAGGAGCATGACAGTGAGTTGCGAGGTGAAGGACTTCGTCGCGGCCACGCCGATTTCCGGGCCGGCGTGCATGTACACGCCGCCGTCGCTTTCGCGGGCGATCGTGCTGGCGACGTTGTTGCAGATGCCGAGGGTGCGGTGGCCTTTGCGCTGGCTCTCGCGTAGGGCGGCCAGGGTGTCCGCCGTCTCGCCGCTCTGGCTGAGGACAAAGACGAGGGTGTCCCGGGTCATGGGCAGGTTGCGGTAGCGGAGTTCGCTGGCGAACTCGCACTCGACCGGGATCCGCGCGAGGGACTCGATGAGGTACTCGCCGACCATGGCGGCGTGGAAGGCCGTGCCGCAGCCGCTAAGGACGATACGCTCGACGGAACGCAACTCGGCGTTCGTCATATCGAGGCCGCCGAGCTTGGCCGTGGCCTCCTCCAACGAGAGGCGACCGCGGAGAGCGTCGCGTACGGAGTTCGGCTGCTCGTAGATTTCCTTGAGCATGTAGTGCGGGTACTTGCCCTTGTCGACGTCTTCGGCGGTGAACTCGACCTTGCTGACCTGGAAGCTGGCGTCCGATCCGGCGAGGGTGGAAATGTCAAAACCGTCTTCGCGCAGAGTGATGATTTCGTAGTCGTTGAGATAAACCACTTCCCGCGTATGGGCGACGATCGCGCTGACGTCGCTGGCCAGGAAATGTTCGCCCTTTCCGACGCCGAGTACGAGCGGGCTGCCGCGACGGGCTCCCACCAGAACGCCGGGCAGATCGGCATGGATCACGCCGATTCCGTAGGTGCCGATGACCTGGCGCAGGGCTTCACGGACGGCCTGCACCAGAGCGACCTGGGTCTTTTCCTTCTGGCGGTCAAAAGCTTCCCCGACGAGGTGAGCGAGCACTTCAGTATCGGTTTGAGAACGGAAAACATGGCCCTTTTCTTTGAGGGCCTCGCGGAGCTCTTGGTAGTTTTCGATGACGCCATTGTGCACGAGGGCGAGGCGACCGCTTTGATCGTGATGCGGATGCGCGTTTTCGTTCGTCACCCCGCCATGGGTGGCCCAGCGGGTGTGGCTGATGCCGAGATGTCCATGGAGCGGCTGGTCGGCGATGACCTGAGCCAGGGCAGCGATGCGTCCCACGGATTTGCGAACGCCGAGTCCATCGCCGCTGAGTGTGGCTACTCCGGCGGAGTCATAGCCTCGATACTCCAGCCGACGAAGTCCGTCGAGAAGGATGGGTACCGCTTCTGCTTTGCCAATATAGCCAACAATTCCGCACATAGGTTTTGAATCGTGACAAGAGCGATACAGCCGAGCAAGATGCAAATCCGTTCCATTCAGATGAGCGCTTCTCCGTTGACCCTCCCTACTAACCGCACATTGGCCATTATCATGGGCGGTGGCGCGGGCACCCGCCTGTTCCCATTGACCAAAGAACGTGCCAAACCGGCGGTCCCGCTCGGTGGCAAATATCGCCTGGTCGATATCCCGATCAGCAACTGTCTGAACTCCGGCATCCGTAGTATCTACGTGCTGACGCAGTTCAACAGCATGTCGCTGCACGGACATATCAACGCGAGCTACAAGTTCGACAATTTCACGCCGAGTTTCGTGGAGATCCTGGCCGCACAGCAGACGCCAGAGGGATCCCACTGGTATCAGGGCACGGCCGACGCCGTTCGTCAGAACATGCGGTATTTCCTCGAGCAGAAGGCCGAGTATTTCATCATTCTCAGTGGCGATCAGCTCTATCGCATGGACTACCGCGAAGTGCTCCAGCAGCATTTGGAAAGCGGGGCCGACATCACCCTGGCGACCATCCCGGTGAATCGGGCGGATGTGCCCGGCTTCGGCATCATGCAGACCGATGACGACCGTCGCATCACGCGTTTCGTCGAGAAACCCAAGGATCCCGCCGTTCAGGACACGCTACGCATCCCTCGCGAGTTGCTTCAGAAGATCGGCCATCCTCCGGAAGAAGAACTCTTCCAGGCTTCGATGGGCATCTATGTTTTCAATCGTGAAGTGTTGAAGGACTGCCTCGACAACGAGTTGGTCGACTTCGGTAAGCACGTCATCCCGGCAGCCATCGAGAAGTATAAGGTCCAAGCCTACATCTTCGAGGGGTACTGGGAGGACATCGGAACGATCAAGGCCTTCTTCGATGCCAACCTGAATCTCACGGACATCGAGCCCAAGTTCGACTTCAACATTCCCGGCACGCCGATCTACACGCACCCCCGCTTCCTGCCGGCCAGCGTGATTCGCGGCGCGACCGTGGACGACGCCATCATCTCGGACGGTTGTGTTATCGAGAACTCTTCCATCGAGCACGCCATCATCGGCATCCGCTCGATCATCAAGCCCGGGTGTAAACTCAAGGACGTGATCATGATGGGAGCGGACCACTACGAGGATGAGCTGCCCGATCCGAAGTCCGGCATCCCCAGCATCGGTCTCGGCCGGGAGTGCCATATCGAGAACGCCATCATCGATAAAAATGCCCGCATCGGTGATCGCGTCGTGATTTCGCCCACCGGAAAGTCCCAGGATTTCGACGGGGAAGGCTTCTATATCCGCGACGGAATCGTCGTTGTGCCGAAAAACAGTGTCATTCCTTCGGGAACTTGGATATAGCAGGCGCCCGTTGGATATGATCAAGAGACTTTGCCTGCCTGTACTGCTGCTTTTCACTCTGGCGTTGAGCGGTTGCTTTTTCGATCAGCCGCTGACCACCTACCCATCCAAGGATATCAACACTTGGCTGTTGGGTGTGTGGCAGACGACGGACGATAAAGGCATAGTCCATCAGGCGACCTTGCAGCCGCTGACGGGAAGCCGTTACGCGGTGCGCTATGAGATCCTCGGGGAAGCGCCCAAGGATCGCAAAGTCTGGCTTTTCGAGGCATGGACGGCCCGCGTGGGTTCGTCGATCTTCCTGAATTTGAAGTGTGAGGAAAGCGCCGGCCAGATCCCTCCAGGGGGCTATCTCTTCCTGCACTATCAGGTTGTCGCGCAAAACACGGTCGTGACTCGTGCGTTGGATCTGGCTTCTCCGCAGAATGCCACCAGCTTCGAGTTGCGGAAGGAACTCCGTGCGAAATTGAAAGAGCGGACCGCCTATCGTCCTGAGATCACCGTGTGGAAGCGCACGTCTGAGGTATATTGGAGCTCCGACAGCTTTGCTCCACAACCTCCTCAGCCGTTGCGCTTTACGCCCTGAGCGTAGGCTTGTTTCCGACCAGTTGGTCGGACGGTTCAGAGAGCCGTGCAAAATACTTTCTCTTTTTTTGAACAAGCGGGGTCCTCCGCCGTCTAAACTTATGGTTAAGGCAGCTATTCGGGCCACCGCGGTTCAGTTTCTTTGTTCTGAGCATCTACGCGAGTGGCCCGAATCTTTTCTATACGTGGCTTGCCTTCGCGAAAGCCTGCCGTTAAGAGCCGTTGATTATGCAGGATACTGTACTGGTCGTGGAGGATGAGTCTGATGTTGTCGATTTGCTTCGATATAACCTCAACCGCGCTGGCTTTAGCGTGCTCATCGCCAACGACGGACTCCAAGGGTTGGAAATGGCCCGCAAGCACCGGCCCGATATCATCGTGCTGGATCTCATGCTGCCCGAGATGACGGGGCAGGCCGTCTGTAAATCTCTGAAAAGCGATCCGCACACCGAGCAGCTTCCCATCGTCATGCTGACGGCCAAGGGCGAGCCGGAGGAGCGGGTGAACGGGCTCGAACTCGGCGCCGACGACTATGTCACCAAGCCTTTCAGTCCTCGCGAACTCGTCCTGCGCGTCCAGGCCCTCTTACGCCGGGTGCGCGCGAGTGCTCGTAACGATGTCATCGAGGTCGATGTCTTCCACGTGGACAAGCACTCCTTCGAGATCCGCCTGGCTGGCCAGCGCCTCGATCTGACCACCACCGAGTTCAAGCTTCTCACTCTCCTGATCGAGCGGCGCGGGCGCACCCAATCGCGGGAAAAACTCCTCGTCGACGTCTGGGGATACCAGAATGCCATCGATACGCGCACGGTGGACACCCACATGCGACGTCTGCGGGAAAAGCTGGGGGATCACTCCGCCCGGCTGGAAACGGTTCGCGGTGAGGGGTACCGCTTCAACGCGCTCCCTGAAAATTGATTTCCTGGTCTCATCTGCTTTGGGGGGCGGCGGGTATTTTCGTCGTCGCCTACCTCTACTTCCGGGTTTTCAAACCCTTTAACCATCTGCGCGAGTCGCTTCGGCGGTTGGCGGAGCATGATTACCGCCCTGTCCTGATGGAGTCGCGGTGGGGGGTCTTTCACGAGACCTCGCACCATGTGCGACGCATCTCCGAGCTGCTCCAGCAACTGGACCGGCAGATTGCGGACGAGGGATTCAGCCTGCGAGCCATCCTCTCGAGTATGGTCGAGGGTGTGTTGATCCTGGACCGGCGGCAAAACATCCGACTGGTCAACGACGCGCTCCATCGGATGGTCGCCTTTAAGCAATCTCCGGTGAATCGCACGATCATGGAGGTGTTTCGCAGCCATCACCTGCAGCACGCGGTCGAGCAGACACTCGCCACGGGGGAGCCGGCCGAGATAGGCATCTCGCTGTCTCCCACGCAGCATCTGGAGATTCACATCGGAGGGCTCAACCCCCGACCCGGCGGGCGTCCCCTCGGAGCGGTCGTCGTCTTCCATGACGTGACCACGGTGAAGAACCTGGAAGCCGTGCGCCGGGAGTTCGTCGCCAACGTGTCGCACGAGTTTCGCACGCCGCTGGCCATCATCAACGGCTACCTCGAAACCCTGCTCGACGGCGCGCTCGATGACCGGGAGATGGCCGAGAAGTTTCTCAAGGTCATGCACAAAAACGGAACCCGCCTGACGTTGCTGATCGAGGATCTTCTGACGATCTCCCGAATGGAGCACCGCGCACCGCGGCTGGACTACTCCACCTCGAACCTGCGGGACTCCATGAATCATGTGCTGGAGCGGCTGGAGTCGGCCATTCGCGAACGCCATGCGCAGGTGATCATGGACTGGGCCGACGAGGCGTGTGAGATCGAAGCCGACGCCGATCGCCTAGAGCAGGTCTTTTCCAACCTGCTGGAGAATGCCTTACGATACGGCCCGGCGCAAAACACGCAGGTGAAGATCACCGCCCGCCGGGCTGACGAGGAAATCGAAATCGTCTTTTCCGATAATGGCCCCGGCATCCCATTGGAAGACCAGCCGCATATTTTCGAGAGGTTTTACCGAGTGCACAAAGACCGCTCGCGCGTGGCGGGTGGCACGGGCTTGGGTCTGTCCATCGTGAAACACATCGTCCACGCCCACGGAGGGACGGTGTCGGTCTCCAGCACCCCCGGCGCGGGAGCGTCTTTCAAGGTGCAGGTACCTGTGTGGCGGGTGGCGGCCAGTTCTCCGGAAGAAGAAGGGCCGTCCTTTTGACGATTCCGCGAGCAACTTTTGACGAATTGGGCAGTTCCATCTTTACTGTGATGAACGTGAGACCCTTTTTACTGGCTACAGTCCTGGCCGTTTCCAGCCTGGCTTCCGCAGGAGCTCAGGAGCCCATAGCTTCTCCGCCTCCGGGCGATCCTCCGCCACCACCACCCCGTGAGGGCGGTCGAGGCAAAGATCGGAAAGGCCCTGGATTTCTCGAAAAACTTCCGCCTGAAGTGCGGGAGCGCTTTCAGGAGGCTCGGGAGAAAGCTTTGCAGGACCCCAAGATTCAGGAGTTGCGAAAAGCCTCGGATAAGGCGAATCGGGATTTATTCGAAGCCATGCGTCTTAAAATGCAGGAGATCGATCCGGGTTTGGCCGAGATTATCAAAAAAAATGTCGATGAGGAGAAGCGTGGGCCGGAAGGTCGTGGCGGCGGAAAGCAGAAAGGCTTCCAAAACCTCACTGAGGCTGAGCGCGAACAGCTCATGAAGGCGCGGGAAAAGGTCAAGGACGATCCCGCCGTCAAAGCGGCGCGTGATAAACGGGAGGCCGCCACCACTCCGGCGGAACGTCAGGCAGCCGCTGAAGAACTCCACAAAGCCATCAACGACGCGACCCTCAAGGCTGATCCTTCGCTGGCGCCGGTGTTAAAGAAATTAGGCAATACGCCACCGCCACCACCGGTCGAGCCACCGGGACCCGGCGACGAGATGGGCCCACCATCCACGCCGTGAGCCGTCTCAGATAATCTCCCTACCTGACAACGGGTGGGAGGAGAAGGGCGCGTGCCATCACCGGCCGCGCCCTTGCTGTTTTAAATCGGGGTTCTTTAGCGAACGACGCCCTTGTAATCACCCGACACGGTGGTCGTCGTGGTTTCCGTCGTGACGGTGGTCCGTTTCACGCGTGGGATACCATCGTTGATCATTCGGGTGTAAGGTCCGTTAACGACTTGAGGGGAATAGAGATCGCGTCGGTTTTCCAAAGTCGTCTTAACGCACGACGTGAGGAAAAAGGCGCCCATCGCGCCAGCGAGGTAGAGGGCAGATTTCACTCCGACACATAAACCGCTTGCTTGCCGTGCTGTCAATCCGGCAGCGGCCACTCTGTGCGATTTCCAGATTGCAGGGAGGCGGCAGGTTGCCGATGGTTTGGCCCCCATGCTCGGTTATTACGTTCACGACCTTAGCCCGTTTCTCCTGCGCTTCTCGGAGAATTTCGGCCTGCGCTGGTACGGCCTCGCTTATGTGGCGGCCTTTCTTCTGGGGATCTGGCTGGTAAAGCGGTTTTCCCGGCAGGGCTTCTGCGATATCCCGGAGGCGAAGGTCTCCGATTTCGTGATCGGTGGAGCCATCTTCGGCGTGCTGATCGGCGGTCGGTTGGGGTACATGCTTTTTTACGACCTAGCCTCCTTTTTGCAGAATCCCTTCATCGTCGTGAAGGTGTGGGACGGAGGCATGTCGGCTCACGGAGGCATGATCGGCCTGACGCTGTACACACTGTGGTATGCGCGGCGACACAAGTGCTCCTGGCTTAATATCGGGGACAACCTCGTGGTGGCTGCACCGCTGGGTTTGTTTCTCGGGCGCATCGCCAATTTTATCAACGGCGAGCTTTTTGGGAGAGTCACTTCGGTTCCCTGGGCCATGCAGTTCCCCAAGGAACTCTATGATGCTCCCGATGAGACGGTGCAACTGGCCTTTCAGGAAGCCACCGCGATCAATCCTTCCTGGACAACGCTGGACGTGATCTTTGACAATGTCGGCAAATCTCCGCAGCTCAAGGAAGCCCTCGCGGGGATTCTCTCTCCCCGGCACCCCTCGCAGATCTATGAGGCCTTTTTGGAGGGGGCGGTGCTTTTCCTCATCCTGTATCTCCTCCGCACGCGTTGGAGAACGCCGAACGGGCTCATCACGGGAGTCTTTTTCATCCTCTACGCGATCTTCCGGAGTTTCGTGGAGCTCTTCCGCCAGCCGGACGCGCCGCTCACAGGGGCGCTCACGCGGGGACAGTTCCTTTCGTTGTTCCTCATTCTGATCGGAATCGGATTTTTAGTAGCGGCCTGGAGGCGTCCGACTTACCCGCTGAGACGAAGAGAATAGGTGCCCCAGATGGTCTCGGTCGAATACAACAAAGGTGTCCACCTGCCTCAGGCGGGATTTTGGTTGGACCCGAGATATTCGGCCGAGCACGCATTCATCTCGCACGCGCATAGTGACCACACGGCGCGGCATAAGCGCACGATGTGCACTCCGCAGACGGCGCGCCTCATGCAAACGCGTATGGGCGGAGACCTCGGGGTGCTGGAGACGCTCGCGTATGGGGAGGGGCGGGTTTTTGATGATTGGGCGGCGACCTTGTATCCGGCCGGGCATGTGCTGGGCTCGGCGCAGATCTTGTTCGAGTCCGGCGAGGGCAGCCTGCTGTACACGGGCGACTTCAAGTTGCGGCAAGGCCTCTCGGCGGAAACGGCCATCGCTCCTCATGCGGAGACGCTGATCATGGAGACCACGTATGGACTGCCGCGCTATCAGTTCCCTCCGGCGGAGCAGACGATGGCGGCGGTGGTGAAGTTTTGTCATGAAGCTCTGGAGGATGGCGAGACGCCGATCCTGCTCGGCTATGCCCTGGGTAAGGCTCAGGAAATTCTCTCCGTGCTGAGCGGTGCGGGGCTGCCGATCATGCTGCACGGCGCGGTGTGGAATATCACGAAGGTGTATGAGGAGTTCGGTGTGCAGTTCCCACCGCACGAGAAATTCGACCCAGAGCGCGCCGAGGGACATGTCATCGTCTGTCCACCGAGCGTCAACGGCTGGCGCATGCTGAGTAAGATTAAGAAGCGCCGGGTCGGTGTATTGACGGGGTGGGCGCTGGATTCCGGGGCCGTGCATCGGCTCCAGGTCGATGCGGCATTCCCGCTGTCCGATCACGCCGACTACAGCGACCTGCTGAAGCTCGTGGAAGTGGTGCAGCCGAAGCGTGTATTGACTCTACATGGATTCGCTCAGGAGTTCGCCCGCGATTTGCGCGCGCGGGGAATCGAGGCGTGGGCATTGACGGGGGCGAATCAGCTGGAATTGACTCTCGCTGGTCTCGGCTCGGCATCAGAGCCATCGGCTCCTGCTGCGCTGACGGACGAGGGATTCGACCAGTTTTGCCAGGTTTGCGAGGGCATCCGCCAGACCACAGGTAAACTGGAAAAAATCCGCATCCTGGCGAATTACCTGCGTCCCCTCGATGACGAGGATCTTGCGCTCGCCGCCGTCTGGCTGACCGGGCATGCCTTTCCGCCGCACGACGATCGCCCGGTCAATGCCGGCTGGTCTGTCATTCATCGCGCGTTGGGGAATGCGAGCGGACTGTCTCCGACGGAGTTGAAAGCGATCAGTCGCCGACACAATGACTCCGGCCTGACGGCGATCGAGGCCATGTCGCACCGCGCGGGTGGGGACGTGCTTTCGCTGTCGGAGGCGTATCGGATATTCCTGGACCTGCGACAAGCGCGTGGCCCTATCGCCAAGACCGAGATTCTCACCCAGATCTTTCGGCGTATCAATCCAGCTGCGGTCGGGTATCTCGTGCGCATCCTGACTGGTGATTTGCGGATCGGCCTGAAGGAGGGCTTGGTCGAGGAGGCCATCGCGGCGGCTTTTGAGCGCGAGGCGGATACGGTGCGCGAAGCTAACATGCTGCTCGGCGACATCGGACGCACGGCACAACTGGCGCAGGAGAATACGCTGAGCTCCGCCGAGTTGACAGTCTTCCGCCCGATCAAGTGCATGCTGGCGAGTCCCGAACCGGATGCGGAAAGCGTGTGGGCACGGCTGGGGGAGTGCGGGCGGGTGTGGCTGGAGGATAAGCTCGACGGCATTCGCGCTCAGATCCACATCGCGCCGGAGCGCGTGGAGATCTATTCGCGGGACCTGAAGAAGATCACGTCGACTTTTCCCGAGATCGCACAGGCCGCCGGGCGGTTGCGGCGCGAAGCGGTTTTCGATGGCGAGATCCTGGCTTGGGAAAATGGCGTGGCACTTAGTTTTTTCGAATTACAGAAGCGGCTGGGACGTCGCGAGGCGGATCTCTTTGTGAGTTCGGACATCCCGGTGGCATTCCTAATATTTGACATTCTGCAACTCGATGGGCGGTCCCTGTTAAAGAAACCTCTGACCGAGCGGCGTAGCATGCTCGATCGGCTGCCGTTGAACGAGACGCTGCGCGCCGCCGTCGTTCACACGGCCCGTAGCGCGGAGGAGATCGATGCGGCGTTTAGCGCAGCTCGGGAGCGTGGCAATGAAGGCCTCATGGCGAAAGACCCGACCAGCCTGTATTCCCCGGGGCGGCGCGGACTTTCGTGGCTGAAGCTCAAGAAGGAATTCGCCACGCTCGATGTCGTGGTCGTCGCGGCGGAGTACGGGCATGGCCGCCGCAGCAAGGTGCTTAGTGACTACACCTTTGCCGTGAGGGATGAGAAATCGGGAGCACTCCTGCCTATTGGCAAAGCCTATTCCGGCCTGACCGATGTGGAGATCGAGGTGCTGACCGAGGAGTTCCTTAGCCTTGCCACCGACCGTCAGGGCAATCGCTTCACGGTGGAGCCTAAAGTTGTGCTGGAGATCGCGTTCGACTCCCTCCAGGCCAGCGACCGCCATGCGAGCGGCCTGGCCATGCGCTTCCCGCGGATCAAGCAGATCCGTCGTGATAAGACTCCGGCCGATATCGATACCTTGGCGAGTGCACGTAAGCTGGCGAAAGTGCGTTAAGACGCCTTACGCATACTGGCTCGACACCGGCACGAGAGGTGCTAAGGTACATGTATGTCGAAAGCTCTTTCCGAGATCACGAAAGAAGCCCTGGATCTTTCTGCCAGTCAGCGCCTCACTTTGGCGCGTATTTTGATCGAGCTTTCGGATTCGAATGACGACTTCTCTCCGGCTGTTGACGAAGAATGGGATTTGGAGATCACTCGAAGACTCGATCTTGTCCGAGCGGGGAGGGCGCAGTCTCGTCCGTTTGACGCAGTCATGGCCGATGTGAACCGCCGCTTTGCGGCATGAGAGTCGAGATCCTGCTGGAAGCCGAAAACGAGCTTCTGGAATCGATCGAATATTACGAGGAGATTGAGCCGGGGCTCGGTCTTAGTTTAAGAGACGAGTTCGCTCCAGCATCACTTGGATTGCGGGAAATCCCTTTGTTTCTCGGTTGAGGAAAAGCGGTTATCATCGGGTGAATCTCAAAGTCTTCCCTTATTACATAGCTTATGCCGTGCATGATGATGTGCTCTGGATTTTGGCTATTGTACACGCCCATCGTCGGCCCGAATTTTGGATAGAAAGAAAAAGGAGCTAATACGGTAAAGGTTTGTGATTAACGCCACTCGTGCTTGGGATACTGGCGCTGGAGCTGTTGTTTAAGTTTAGGATAAGCTTCCACCCAGAAGTTCTTGAGGCTCTTCGTCACCTGCACGGGGCGGTGGTTCGGCGCGAGGATGTGGATGGTGACGGGGACGCGTCCGCCGACGATTTTGATGTCTTCGTTTACGCCGTAGAGATCCTGGATGCGGGCGCTGAGGACAGGGTCGGCATCGCCGTTGTAGGTGATCTTGGCTTTGCGCCCGCCGGGGAGTTCTAGACGCTCCGGAACGTGTTTGTCCACGAGGCGGAGTTGGTCATGAGTGAGCATGGTTTTCGCAAGGCCGAGGATGGGCTTGTCCTTGATCTCGCGATAGCTCGTGGCGTGGTCGCACGCGAGGTGGACGAGATATTCGCGCTCGGTCTGGCCGATGGCGGTGACGCCGAAATCCGGTGCGGCGTGAGCGAGGTAGTTCACCCGTTCGATCCACTGCTCCACGGCATCGTCCCATTGGGTCAGCTTGAGTTTTCCTTCGAGAACGACTTGCGCTAGGCAGGAGGTGGCCTGGGGCGAGGGATCGGCGTCGCGATCCTGGAGTTCGATGGCGAGATCGCGGTATACCTTTTCACGACGTACGACGACGCGTTTTTGCGACTCGTCGTAGATATAGGTAACGCGGTCGGCAAAGTGCGTGGGGAACATTTCCTTCAGCCAGCTCTCCTCGATCTGGGTGGCGAGGGATAGGATGACCTGAGCTTCGCCCCGGGCCTCGATTTCGTTGATCTCGGCAATGACGAGGAGGCGACTATCCTGGGCAACGCTCGCGCGGGCGAGCTGGCCGCGGCGGCCATGAACGATGTCGCAGACAAGCGTGCCTCCACTGCGACGGCGGGCGACCTGATCGGCGAAGCCGGCAAGGATGCACTTAGCAATAGCTTCGTCGGGAGCGGATTCTTTCGTGATGTCGAGACGCTCGGAGCGGGCGATATCGAGGAACTGCTCGAACAATCTTTTCACCTGCCGTGCGGCCTCGGCGTGGATGGCCAGCGGACGACAGGCATCGACGCGGAAGTCATGGCGCTGCGCGTAGGAGTAGGCGCGCATGAGTATTAGGAAATCCGAAATCCCGTGGCCGAAGATCTCGGCGCGGTCTTCCTCGACTTTGCGGTCGGCGCGCATGAGGAGATTGCGCGATTGCGTGAGGGCGGCGATGAGAGCGGCGGCGCGGACGCAGCCCATCTCCTCGGCGGCGAGGAACATCCGGGCATAGCGCGGATGCACGGGGAAGCTTAGCATGCGGCGACCGATCTTGGTGAGTTCGCCGGTTTCGTCGCTCACGGCGTCCAGGTCGGTGAGGAGTTGCTCGGCGAGGAGTAGGGACTTTTCCTCGGGGCGATCCATCCAGCGGAATTTCCGCAGATCGTTAACACCGGAGGCCTTCAATGTGAGCACAGTCTCGGCGAGGTCGAGGCGCTTGATCTCCGGGAGTTCGGCTGCGGCGCGACGCTCGTGGTCGCGGCTGGTCCAGAGGCGCACGCAAATGCCGGGCCGAGTGCGGCCGGCGCGGCCCGCGCGTTGATCGGCGGAGGCGCGGCTGATCTTCTCGATGAGGAGAGTGTTAAT
>Ga0247822_10001173_pt1 | contig 15714 bp, 8 predicted proteins | sample 13C_Cellulose_Da_FD_192423 | JGI IMG/M metagenome (GOLD analysis project Ga0247822, IMG submission 192423) | Soil microbial communities from agricultural site in Penn Yan, New York, United States - 13C_Cellulose_Day30 | ecosystem: Environmental > Terrestrial > Soil > Agricultural land | place...
CTCCTCCAGCTCCTCCTCCAGCTCCTCCTCCAGCTCCTCCTCCAGCACCAACTCCTGCTCCATCGCCAGCTCCTCCTCCTGCACCAACTCCTCCTCCACCGCCAGCCGTCAGGGACTTCGTCGCGGTATCGCTCGAAAGCGCCGTGATCCCTGCGTGTTCCGATCCCGGAACGTGTCCCCTCGGATCCACCACCAGCTCCTCCCTACCACCGCCCCTCGGCAGCCTTCAGGGATTTCGTCGCGGTATCTCTCGAAAGCGCCGTGATCCCTGGGTGTTCCGATCCCGGAACGTGTCCCCTCGGCTTGCATGCCGGCCCCGCGTGGCCATCCTGCTCCTCATGCCGACCCACGCGATCCGAACCGTCGAGCTACCGTCCGGTGTACGGATCCCAGCGCTCGGCCAGGGTACCTGGCAGATGGCCGAAGATGCCCGTCACATCGACGACGAGATCGCCGCCCTCCAGGTCGGCATCGAGCTCGGCCTGCGGCTGATCGACACCGCCGAGATGTACGCCGATGGCCGGGCCGAGCAGCTGGTCGCCCAGGCGATCGCCGGCCGCCGCGATCAGGTGTACCTGGTCAGCAAGGTCCTGCCATCCCACTCCAGCCGGACCGGGACGATCGCCGCGTGCGAGGCCAGCCTCCGCCGCCTGCGCACAGACCGCATCGATCTCTACCTGCTCCACTGGCGCGGCCGCGAGCCGCTCGAGGAGACCGTCGCCGGCTTCGAGGCCCTGCGCGAGGCCGGCAAGATCGGCGGGTGGGGCGTCAGCAACCTCGACGTCGACGATATCGAGGAGCTGCTCGCCGTCGACCGCGGCGCGGCGGTGCAGACCGATCAGGTCCTCTACAACCTCGCCCGCCGTGGCATCGAGAACGACCTGCTGCCGTGGTGCCGGACGCGCGGCCTACCGATCATGGCGTACTCGCCGATCGAGCGCGGCGAGCTGGCCGATCACCCGACGTTGGCCCGGGTCGCCGCCCGCCACCACGCGACGTCGGCCCAGGTCGCGCTGGCGTGGGTGCTGCGCCACCCCGACGTGTGCGCGATCCCCAAGGCGTCGACGCCGGCTCACGTGCGAGAGAACCACCGCGCCCTCGACCTGCACCTCGGCGCTCACGATCTCGCCGAGCTCGATCACGAGTTCCCGCCGCCGCGGCGCCGCGTCCCCCTGGAGATGCACTGAGGCGGCCGCGGCCGCGCGAGATGCGCGGACCTTGTGCACGGCCGGCCCGGGGCCAAGGTGATCGGCGGTGCCATGCTCGAGCCCCAGGACGAAGTCCCGACCTCCCCGCTGTTCCAGCCGATCAAGCTCGGGCCGTTCACCCTGCCCCACCGCATCGTGATGGCGCCGCTGACTCGCTCGCGCGCGCGCACGCCCGGCAACGTGCCGACCGAGCTCAACGCCTGCTACTACGCCCAGCGGGCGTCGGCGGCGCTGATCATCAGCGAGGCGACCCAGGTGTCGATGCAGGGCCAGGGCTACGCGTGGACGCCCGGCATCCACAGCCGCGACCAGGTCGAGGGCTGGCGCCTGATCACCGACGCGGTCCACAAGGCCGGCGGGCTGATCTTCCTCCAGCTGTGGCACGTCGGGCGCATCTCGCACCCGGCGCTGCAGCCCGATCATGGCCTGCCGGTGGCGCCGTCGCCGATCACGCCGCACGGCAACGCGTTCATCGAGAACGAGTCGGGCGAGGGCGCGCTGGTGCCGTTCGTGCGCCCGCGCGCGCTCCAGTCCGAGGAGCTGCCGTACGTGATCCAGCAGTACGCCCGGGCGGCCCGCAACGCCCAGCTCGCCGAGGCCGATGGGATCGAGATCCACGCCGCCAATGGCTACCTGCTCGACCAGTTCCTCGAGAGCGGGACCAACCACCGCACCGACGGCTACGGCGGCCCGATCGAGCACCGCGCCCGCTTGCTGCTCGAGGTCGTCGACACCGTCGCCGAGATCTGGGGCCCCGAGCGGGTCGGCGTCCGGCTGTCGCCGCTGGGCACGTTCAACGACATGCACGACGCCCTGCCCGAGCAGACCTTCGGCTACGCCGCCGAGCGCCTCGACGAGCTCGGCCTGGCCTACCTCCACGTCATCAACCCGGCGGCGAGCGCGCTCGAGCGCGGCGAACCGCTCGATCATCGCGCCGAGCAGATGATGGCGCTGATGCGCAAGCGCTACCGCGGCCGCCTCGTGGTCGCCGGCGGCTTCACGCGCGACACCGCCGAGGCCTGGCTCGCCGACGGCAAGGCCGATCTGATCGCGTTCGGCCGCGAGTTCCTCGCCAACCCCGATCTGCCCGAGCGGTTCCGCCGGCGCAGCGGACTCAACCGCGACGACCCGGCCACCTACTACGGCGGCGGCGCGAAGGGCTACACCGACTATCCGACCCTCGGGCAGGAGCGCGGCGACCAGGCGCGGCCGGCGGTCGACACCAGCTGGCGCTGACGGCGGCTACCCGCGGCGGCCGGCCAGGGCGAACCGCGCGGTGGCCGCGACCCGCGGATCGGGATCGCCGAGCAGCCCGCGCAGGACGCCGTCGCCGATCCATCGGCGGACGTGGGCGGCGCGCGCCACCGCGAAACGCACCTCGGCGGCCTCGTCGCCGGCGAGGTGATCGAGCACGACGTCGTCGCCGACCAGCGCGAAGTCCCACGACAGCGCCTCGGCGACCGCGTGACGGACGCGGCCGTCGGTCGACAGCGCGGCGAGCGCGGCGGTGCGGGTGGCGTCGAACGGGCGCATCTGGTCGAGCAGGATCGACAGCAGGTGGGCGGCGGCGACCGGGTCGGGCGCGGTCGCGGCCATCGCGATCGCCTGGGCTGGCACCTCGTCGCTGTCGCCGCGCTCGCCGCGCTCGTCGTCGCGTTGATCGCGGGCAGCCAGGTCGCCGGGCACCGGCACGGCCGCACCGATGCTGGCGAACCAGACGCTCCCGAGCAGCGACGCGACCGTGCTTCGCGGCCGATCACCGCGATCCGATGGGTCGCCATCTCGCCCCGATGAGCCCGGCCCGACCATGACGACGATGCTGACGCCGCGCGTGGTGGCAGTCAAGCGTCAGGCGAGGCCCGCACTCCTCGGCACCCGCGCGAACCGAGGTCACGCGGCGCACACTCCGGCGCGCGTGAGTGCGCGCGCGCGCACGGTGGACACCTCACGGACACAACGGTTGAGGTTCCCATCATTAGCGCGGAAATCCCTGGTCACGACCTTCCGTCGGTGTACCGTTCCAGCGGCGCTGTATGAGCACAACACCGTTGATGCCATGGGGTCGGCAGGCCATCGGCGCCGACCTCGGAGCGGTCCCGGCGCTGGCACGGGACATCCTCGTCGTGGACGATACCGCGGCCAACCTGGTCGCGTTCGAAGCGGCGCTGGCGCCGCTGGGGTGCCGGCTCGTGCTCGCGCGCTCCGGTCCGGAGGCGCTGAGCCGCCTGCTCGAGCAGGACTTCGCGATGATCCTCCTCGACGTGCAGATGCCGGGCATGAGCGGCTACGAGGCCGCCCAGCTGATCCGGTCGCGCGACCGCTCGCGCGCCACGCCGATCATCTTCATCACCGCCTACTCCCGCGACGAGGACGAGGTCGTCGCCGGCTACCGACTGGGCGCGGTCGACTTCCTGTTCAAGCCGGTCCACCCCGACATCCTGCGCGGCAAGGTCTCGGTGTTCGTCGAGCTGCGCGACGGCCAGATCCGCGAGCAGCTCCGCCTCCTCGACGACCAGCGCCGCGCGCTCGAGGCCGACGCCCTGCGCCGCGAGGCCCAGGCCCAGCGCGACGCCGCCGCGCAGCTCGCCGCGGTCAACGCCGCGCTCGAGCTCGCCGACCAGCGCAAGAACGAGTTCATGGCCGTCCTCGCCCACGAGCTGCGCAACCCGCTGGCGCCGCTGCAGACCTCGCTCGAGCTGGTCCGCCGCAGCCCCGACCGGCCGGTGCCGCCGCGCATCCTCGACATCCTGGCCCGCCAGGTCCGCCAGATGACCCGCCTGGTCGACGACCTGTTCGACATGTCGCGGATCACCGCCAACAAGATCGAGCTGAACCGGGCGCCGCTGCTGCTGGCCGAGGTGATCGATCAATCGCTGGTGGTCAGCCGGCCGCAGATCGAGCGGCGCCGCCACACCCTGATCCAGCGGCCGCCGGCGCACTCGCCGCAGGTCTTCGGCGACGCGGTCCGCCTGATCCAGGTGGTCGCCAACCTGCTCAACAACGCCGCCAAGTACACCGATCCAGGCGGCCGGGTCGAGCTCGCGTGGGGCGAGGACCAAGGCCAGGTCTTCGTCCGGGTCACGGACACCGGCCGCGGCATCGCGCCCGAGCTGATCGACCGCATCTTCGACATGTTCGTCCAGGAGCGGGTCGGCGCCGACGGCGCCGGCGGCCTCGGCCTCGGCCTCGCCCTGGTCCGCCGCCTGGTCGAGCTGCACGACGGGACCGTGACCGCGGCCAGCCCCGGGCCCGGCCGTGGCTCGACCTTCGAGCTGCGGCTGCCCGCCCTCGCCGACCGCGGCCCGGCCGGCGGCCCCGACGACGTCGATCCGGCGCGCAGCCGCGACGTCGCCTTGCCCCGCGCCGCGACGCCGACCGGCCTGCGCGTGGTGATCGTCGACGACAACCCCGACCTGCGCGAGCTGGTCGCCGAGCTGCTGATGAGCCAGGGCCACGAGGTCGAGACCGCCGACGACGGCCCGTCCGGCCTCGCGCTGATCCGCGCGCGCCGGCCCGACGTCGCGCTGATCGACATCGGGCTGCCCGGGCTCGACGGCTACGACCTGGCCCGCACGATCCGGACCGAGCTCGCCGGCTGCGCGGTCCGCCTGATCGCCATGACCGGCTACGGCGAGGAGAGCGCGCAGTCCCGTGCGCTGGCCGCCGGGTTCGACGTCCACATCACCAAGCCGGCCAGCGCCACGACCATCCTCGACGCCCTGGGAGCCTGATCGTCCATGGCCGCTGAACCGACGACCCGCAAGCCGGGCAGTGGCGGCGCGCGCAACGGCGCCGACGACACCTCCGACACCCTCGATCGCCGCCAGATCCTGGCCGCCCTGCGCGCGTTCAAGCGCGGCGACTTCACCGTCCAGCTGCGCGACGATCTCACCGGCGTCGACGGCCAGATCTGCGAGGCGTTCAACGAGCTGGTCGGGCTGGCCCGCGCGCTGCGCGACGAGGCCGCGGTGGCCGGGGTCGCGGTCGGCACCGAGGGCCGCGCCGGCTACCGCCTGCGCCGGCTGGGCGCCGCCGGCGGCTGGGCCGACTACGTCAACCACACCAACGCGGTGATCGACGGCCTCGCCGGCCACGCCGACGACATCGCCCGGGTGGTGTCGGCGGTGGCCAAGGGCGACCTCGAGCAGACCATGGTCGTCGACGATTCCGAGCGGCCGCTGCGCGGTGAGTTCCTGCGCCACGCCCGCATCGTCAACGGCATGGTCGCCCGGCTGTCGTCGTTCGGCTCGGAGGTGACCCGCGTCGCCCAGGAGGTCGGCGGCGAGGGCAAGCTCGGCGCCCAGGCCCGCATCCAGGGCGTGAGCGGGGTGTGGAAGGACCTGACCGACTCGGTGAACCTGATGGCGTCGAACCTGACGTCGCAGGTGCGCGAGATCGCCCGGGTCACCACCGCGGTCGCCCAGGGTGACCTGACCAAGACCGTCACCATCGACGTCAAGGGCGAGATCCTCGAGCTCAAGAACACGATGAACACGATGGTCGAGCAGCTGCGCGCGTTCGCCAACGAGGTGACCCGCGTGGCCCGCGAGGTCGGCACCGAGGGCCGTCTCGGCGGCCAGGCCACCGTGCGCGGCGTGTCGGGCGTGTGGCGCGACCTGACCGAGTCGGTCAACTCGATGGCCAACAACCTGACCTTCCAGGTCCGCAACATCGCCGAGGTGACCAGCGCCGTCGCCGCCGGCGATCTCGGCAAGAAGATCACCGTCGAGGCCAAGGGCGAGATCCTCGGCCTCAAGAACACGATCAACACGATGGTCGACCAGCTGTCGGCGTTCGCCGCCGAGGTCACCCGCGTGTCGCGCGAGGTCGGCACCGAGGGCGTGCTCGGCGGTCAGGCCGAGGTCGCCGACGTGTCGGGCACCTGGCGCGAGCTGACCCAGAACGTCAACTCGATGGCGTCGAACCTGACCTCGCAGGTGCGCAGCATCGCCGAGGTCGTGACCGCGATCGCCGAGGGCGATCTGTCGAAGAAGATCGTCGTCGACGCCCGCGGCGAGATCCTGGCCCTCAAGAACACGATCAACGCGACCGTCGACAAGCTCAACCGGTTCTCGTCGGAGGTGACCCGCGTCGCCCGCCTGGTCGGCACCGAGGGCACGCTCGGCGTCCAGGCCGACGTCAAGGACGTGTCGGGGGTGTGGAAGGAGCTGACCGACAACGTCAACCAGATGGGCCGCAACCTGACCAACCAGGTCCGCGGCATCGCCGACGTCACCACCGCGGTCGCCAACGGCGACCTGTCGCGCAAGATCACCGTCGACACCCGCGGCGAGCTGCTCGCGCTCAAGAACACGATCAACGCCATGGTCGACTCGCTGGGCTCGTTCGCCAGCGAGGTGACTCGCATGGCCCGCGAGGTCGGCACCGAGGGCGTGCTCGGCGGCCAGGCCGACCATGGCGTTGATCGTGTTCTTGAGCGCGAGCTGACCCAGAACGTCAACTCGATGGCGGCCAACCTGACCAACCAGGTCCGCAACATCGCCGACGTCGCCCGCGCGGTCGCCGCCGGCGACCTGTCGCGCAAGATCACCGTCGACGCCCGCGGCGAGATGCTCGAGCTCAAGGCGACCCTCAACACGATGGTCGATCAGCTCAACGGCTTCGCCGGCGAGGTGACCCGCGTCGCCCGCGAGGTCGGCACCGAGGGCCGGCTGGGCGGCCAGGCCGAGGTCCCCGGCGTGCGCGGCACCTGGAAGGAGCTGACCGAGAACGTCAACTACATGGCCGCGAACCTGACCAACCAGGTCCGCGACATCGCCGAGGTCACCACCGCGGTCGCCAAGGGCGACCTGACCCGCAAGATCACCGTCGACGCCAAGGGCGAGATCCTCGAGCTGAAGAACACGGTCAACATCATGGTCGACCAGCTCAGCTCGTTCGCCGATCAGGTCTACCGCCTGGCCCGCGACGTCGGCGTCGAGGGCAAGCTGGGCGGCCAGGCCGACGTGCGCGGCGTATCGGGGACCTGGCGTCACCTGACCGACGCGGTCAACTCGATGGCGTCGAACCTGACCGACCAGGTCCGCAACATCGCCAAGGTCGCGACCGCGATCGCCTCGGGCGACCTGCAACAGAAGATCGTCGTCGACGCCCGCGGCGAGATCCTCGAGCTCAAGAACACGATCAACACCATGGTCGCGCAGCTGTCGGCGTTCGCCGACCAGGTGACCCGGGTCGCCCGCGAGGTCGGCACCGACGGCAAGCTCGGCGGCCAGGCCTCGGTCGAGGGCGTGCGCGGCACCTGGAAGGAGCTGACCGACAACGTCAACGGCCTGGCCTCGAACCTGACCAACCAGGTCCGCGACATCTCGGCGGTGGCCACCGCGATCGCCCGCGGCGACATGAGCCGCAAGGTCACCGTCGAGGTCCGCGGCGAGCTGCTCGACCTCAAGAACACGATCAACACGATGGTCGACATCCTGTCGTCGTTCGCCGACGAGGTGACCCGGCTCGCCCGCGACGTCGGCGTCGAGGGCAAGCTCGGCGGCCAGGCCGCGGTCCGCGGCGCCGCCGGCACCTGGCGCGAGCTGACCGACAACGTCAACCTGATGGCGTCGAACCTGACCATCCAGGTCCGCGACATCGCCGAGGTCACCACCGCCGTCGCCAACGGCGACCTCGGCCGCAAGATCACCGTCGAGGTCCGCGGCGAGCTGCTCCAGCTCAAGAACACGATCAACACCATGGTCGATCAGCTCGGCTCGTTCGCCTCCGAGGTGACCCGCGTCGCCCGCGAGGTCGGCACCGACGGCGTGCTCGGCGGCCAGGCCGAGGTCCGCGGCGTGTCGGGCACCTGGCGCGAGCTGACCGACAACGTCAACGTCATGGCCCGCAACCTGACCGAGCAGGTGCGCGGCATCGCCCAGGTCGTGACCGCGGTCGCCAACGGCGACCTCGAGCGCAAGCTGACCCTGGCCGCGCGCGGCGAGATCGCGACGCTGGTCGACACCATCAACGACATGATCGACACCCTGTCGGTGTTCGCCGACCAGGTGACCGGCGTGGCCCGCGACGTCGGCGTCGACGGCCGGCTCGGCGGCCAGGCCGACGTGCCCGGCGCCGCCGGCGTGTGGCGCGACCTGACCAACAACGTCAACGAGCTGGCCGGCAACCTGACCAACCAGGTCCGCGCCATCCGCGACGTCGCCACCGCGGTGACCCAGGGCGACCTGACCCGGTCGATCACCGTCGAGGCGCGCGGCGAGATCGCCCAGCTCAAGGACACCGTCAACCAGATGATCCGCACCCTGGCGGACACCACCCAGGTCAACGAGGAGCAGGACTGGCTCAAGACCAACGTGGCGCGGTTCACCCGCATGCTGCAGGGCCAGCGCGATCTGCTCACCGTCGCCCGCTCGATCCTGTCCGAGCTGGCCCCGCTGGTCGACGCCCACCACGGCGCGTTCTACATGGTCCACGTCGAGGACGGCGAGCCGCTGCTCGAGCTGTTCGCCACCTACGCGTACCAGGAGCGCAAGACCGTCGCCAACGTGTGGCGGTTCGGCCAGGGCCTGATCGGCCAGGCCGCGCTCGAGCGCAAGCGCATCCTGGTGACCAAGGCGCCGCCCGACTACATCCAGATCACCAGCGCGCTCGGCGAGGCGCCGCCCCACGCCATCGTGGTGGTGCCGATCTCGTTCGAGGGCGAGGTCAAGGGCGTGATCGAGCTGGCCACCTTCGGCCGGTTCACCGCCATCCAGCTCGCCTTCCTCGACCAGATGGTCGAGTCGCTCGGCATCGTGATCGCCACCATCGAGGCGACCATGCGCACCGACGACCTGCTGCGCCAGTCGCAGAGCCTCACCGAGGAGCTGCAGAGCCAGCAGGAGGAGCTGCAGCAGACCAACGAAGAGCTCGAGGAGAAGGCCCGCCAGCTCACCGACCAGAAGGCCGAGGTCGAGCGCAAGAACCGCCTGGTCGAGCTGGCCCGCACCGAGCTCGAGGAGAAGGCCGAGCAGCTCGCCCTGACCTCGCGCTACAAGTCGCAGTTCCTGGCCAACATGTCGCACGAGCTGCGCACGCCGCTCAACAGCCTGCTGATCCTGTCGCGCCAGCTGGCCGACAACCCCGACGGCAACCTGACCGACAAGCAGGTCAAGTACGCCGAGACCATCCGCCAGGCCGGCGGCGACCTGCTGGCGTTGATCAACGAGATCCTCGACCTGGCCAAGATCGAGTCGGGCACGATGGGCGTCGACGTCGGCGCGGTCCGCCTGGCCACGCTGCGCGACTACGTCGATCAGACCTTCCGCCAGGTCGCCGAGGAGAAGGGCCTCGGCTTCGCGGTCGAGGTCTCGCCCGAGCTGCCGGCGACGATCGCGACCGACGACATGCGGCTGCGCCAGGTGCTGCGCAACCTGCTGTCGAACGCGCTCAAGTTCACCGAGCGCGGCCAGGTCCGGCTGCGGGTCGTGCCCGGCGCCGATGGCGACCACGTCGCGTTCCAGGTGTCCGACACCGGCATCGGCATCCCGGTCGAGAAGCAGCGGATCATCTTCGAGGCGTTCCAGCAGGCCGACGGCGGCACCAGCCGCAAGTACGGCGGCACCGGCCTCGGCCTGGCCATCAGCCGCGAGATCGCCACCCTGCTCGGCGGCGAGCTGCGGGTGCAGAGCCAGATCGGCGCCGGCAGCACGTTCACGCTGACCTTGCCGGTCCGCTACCGCCCCGCGCCGGCGGCGATCGCCGCCGAGCCCCGGCGGCCGGCGCCGCCGCCCGCCGAGCCGGCGCCCGCCCCGGCGATCGACCTGACCGTGACCGCGCCCGACCCCGACGGCCGCAGCGTGCCCGACGACCTCGAGGCGATCCAGCCCGGCGACCGGGTCCTGCTGATCGTCGAGGACGACGAGCGGTTCGCCGCCACCCTGCTCGACCTCGCCCGCGCCAGCGGGTTCAAGGGCGTGGTCGCCACCGCCGGCCTGCCGGCGATCGAGCTGGCCCGGTCGGTGAGGCCCGACGCGATCTCGCTCGACCTCCGCCTGCCCGACGTCGACGGCTGGGTCGTGCTCGACCGGCTCAAGCACGATGCCGCCACCCGCCACATCCCGGTCCACATCATCTCGGGCGACGACGAGGAGCGCCGCGGCCTGCAGCACGGCGCCCTCGCCTTCCTGCGCAAGCCGGTCGAGCCCGACGCGCTGCGCGAGGCGCTGGCCGGCATCGGCAGCTTCCTCGAGCGCCGCGTCAAGCAGCTGCTGGTGATCGAGGACAACGCCGCCCAGTGCCAGGCCATCGTCGAGCTGGTCGGCAACGGCGACGTCGAGACCACCGCGGTCGGCTCGGGCGAGGAGGCGCTGGCGCTGTTGTTCGACCAGCCGTTCGACTGCGTCGTGCTCGACCTGCGCCTGCCCGACATGTCGGGCCTCGAGCTGATCCAGCGGATCAAGGATGACCCGCAGTACAAGCGACTGCCGGTGATCGTCTACACCGGCCAGGAACTGTCGCCCGACGAGGACCACCGGCTCGAGCAGCTGGCCGAGACGGTGATCGTCAAGGACGTCAGCTCCCCCGAGCGCCTGCTCGACGAGACCGCGCTGTTCCTGCACCGGGTCGAGGCCGACCTGCCCGAGCGCAAGCAGCGCATCCTGCGCCGGCTGGCCAAGACCGACCCGGCGCTGGCCGGCCGCACCATCCTGATCGTCGACGACGACATGCGCAACGTGTTCGCGCTGACCGCGATCCTCGAGGGCCACCAGATCCGCGTCCACTACGCCGAGAACGGCAAACGCGCGCTCGACAAGCTGGCCGAGAGGGCCGACATCGACTGCGTGCTGATGGACATCATGATGCCGGAGATGGACGGCTACGAGGCGACCCGCCGCATCCGCCAGAACCCGGCGTGGGCCAAGCTGCCGGTCATCGCGCTCACCGCCAAGGCGATGAAGGGCGACCGCGAGAAGTGCATCGAGGCCGGCGCCTCCGACTACATCACCAAGCCGGTCGACCCCGATCAGCTCCTGTCCCTGCTGCGGGTCTGGCTGTACCGGCAGGCACGGCCGTTGCGGTGATCTCGCCCGATGGACCGTGACGACCACCTCGAGGCCCTCGAGATCGAGCTCCTGCTCACCGGGATCGCGCGTCAGCACGGCTACGACTTCCGCGGCTACGCGCCGGCGTCGCTCCGGCGTCGCGTCCACCACGCGATGACCGCGATGAACCTGCGCTCGGTGTCGGAGCTGCAGGCGCGCGTGCTGCACGATGCGCGGGCGCTCGATCGGTTCCTGCGCGCGCTCACCATCCACGTCACGTCGATGTTCCGCGACGGCGACTTCTACCGCGCGCTGCGCACGGCGGTGATCCCGCAGCTGCGCACCTACCCGTTCATCCGCATCTGGCACGCCGGCTGTTCGACCGGCGAGGAGGTCTACTCGATGGCGATCCTCCTCCACGAGGAGGGCCTGTACGACCGGGCGCGGCTGTACGCGACCGACATCAGCGACGGCGCGATCGAGCGGGCGCGCCGCGGCATCTACCCGATCGACCTCATCCGCAAGTACACCGAGTGCTACCACCGCGCCGGCGGGACCCACGACTTCTCGCGCTACTACGTCGCCGACGGCGAGCACGCGATCCTGGCGTCGTCGCTGCGGCGCAACATCGTGTTCTCGCAGCACGGCCTGGGCTCGGACGGCTCGTTCAACGAGTTCAACGTCATCCTGTGCCGCAACGTGATGATCTACTTCGGCGCCGACCTGCGCGATCGCGCGATGCGGCTGTTCCACGACAGCCTGGTGCGGTTCGGCTATCTGGCGCTCGGCAAGAAGGAGACGCTCGACCCGACGCCCCTGGCCGATCGCTTCGAGGCGCTGCCCGGCGACAGCCGGATCTACCGGAGGATCGCATGACCCGGCCGATCGCCGGCGGGCGCGCCGCCCGTGTGCGACGCTCGTCCCCATCGTGACGACGAACGACGAGCTGCTCCACGCGCCCGCCACCCGGCTGGCCGCCCGCATCCGCACCGGCGAGGTCTCGCCGGTCGAGGTCCTCGAGGCCCACCTCGCCCACCTGGCCGCGGTCAACCCGGCGCTCAACGCGCTGGTCGCCGAGCGCTTCGCCGACGCCCGTGCCGAGGCGCGCGCCGCCGAGGCCACCATCCGCACCGCCCGCGATCGCGCCGGCCTGCCGCCGCTGCTCGGTGTCCCGTGCACCATCAAGGACTTCCTCGCCGTGCGCGGGCTGGCGTGGACCGCCGGCCTGCACAACCGGGCCGACGTGGTCGCCGATCACGACGCCACCGTGGTCACCCGCCTGCGCGCGGCCGGCGCGATCGTCATCGGCAAGACCAACGTCCCCGAGGGCGGCATGTGGATGGAGACGGCGAACCCAGTCCACGGCCGGACCCACAACCCGTGGGACCTGCGCCGCACCCCGGGCGGCTCGAGCGGCGGCGAGGCCGCGCTGGTCGCGGCGGCGGCGTCGCCGTTCGGCATCGGCTCCGACATCGCCGGCTCGATCCGCATCCCGGCCGGCATGTGCGGCGTGGTCGGCCACAAGCCGAGCGAGCTGCTGGTGCCCAACACCGGCCACTGGGGCCCGGGCGCGGCCGCGGCCGAGCGCATGCTGTGCACCGGGCCGATCGCCCGCTGCGTCGGCGACGCCGAGCAGGTGCTCGAGATCATCGCCGGGCCCGACGGCGCCAGCCGCGCGACCGCGACCCTGCCGGCGCGCGATCCGGCGCTGGCCGCCGGCGATCTGCGCGGCGTGCGGGTCGTGCCGGTGACCCGCCACGGCCGGATCCGCATCGCGCCGGTGATGGCCCGCGCGATCGACCAGGCGGCGGCGGCGCTGGCCGCGCGCGGCGCCGAGGTGGTCGAGCTCGACGACGCGCGCTGGCGCCGGCTGTTCGGCGGCACCCTCGGCGCGTGGCTGAGCGCGCTGGCGCGGGCCGGCGATCCCGATCCCGATCAGCCGGACGCGCCGCGCTCGTTCGCCGAGCTGCTCACCGGCGGCGCGCCGCTGTCGCTGAGCGCCGAGCTGGTCCGCCTCGTCCGCGGCCGGCCGCGCTACTCGGTGCCGACGCTGGGCCTGGTCGCGCTCGATCGGATCGGCCGGCCGTTCGAGCCGTGGATCGCGCGCGCCGCGCCGCCGGTAGCGAGCCTGCAGGCCGAGCTCGAGGAGCTGCTCGGCCCGCGCGGCGTGCTGCTGCACCCACCGTACAGCCGGCCGGCGCCGCGCCACCACTGGCCGCTCTTGACCCCGTTCGACGCGGTGTGCACCTCGCTGTTCAGCATCACCGGCCTGCCGGCGACCGCGGTGCCGGTCGGCTTCGACGATCGCCGCCTGCCGGTCGGCGTCCAGGTCGTCGGCCGGCGCGGCAACGATCGGCTCACGCTGGCCGCCGCCGCGGTCATCGAGGCGGCGACCGGCGGCTGGGTCCCGGCGCGGGTCGCCGGCGCCGCCTGAGCCTCGCGAGCACGGCGACGGCGAGCAGCGCGCTGCCGGCGAGCGCGCGCGGCCCGCCGCGACCGGCGGCGCAGCAGCCGTCGGCGATCAGCACCGCGGTGCAGTCGGGCCGGCAGTCGTCGTCGTCGAACGGGTTGCCGTCGTCGCACTCCTCGACGCCGGCGTGAACCACACCGTCGCCGCAGCGGGGCACGACGCAGCCGCGCAGGCAGTCGTCGCCGTCGTCGGCGTTGCCATCGTCGCAGGCCTCGACGCCGGCGCGGACGATGCCGTCGCCGCAGCGCGCCGCCACGCAGGTCGCGAGGCAGGTGTCGGAGTCGTCCAGGTTGCCGTCGTCGCACTGCTCGACGCCGAGCTGGACGACGCCGTCGCCGCAGGTCGCCGGCGCGCAGCTGTTGCGGCAGGCGTCGGTGTCGACGCGGTTGCCGTCGTCGCACATCTCGCGCGCCGCCGTGTTGACCACGCCGTCGCCGCACGCCGCCGGGGTGCAGTCGGAGTCGCAGGTCGCGGTCTCGACGCAGGTGCCGCCGACCGCGACCTGGATCGGCGCGCTGGTCGCGACCCGGCGCTTGAAGTAGCGCAGGTCCGGGTAGCCGTAGTGCTGGTTGGCCAGCACCGCGGTCGGGAACGTCGACGCCGTGCAGTCGTTGCAGTAGCGCATGTCGAGGTAGGTCAGATCGGCGGCGATCTGGCTCGACGGGCCGAAGTAGTAGCCGTCGGTCGGGCCCTGGAACACCTGCAGGACGTACTCGACGCCGGGGCTGAGCCACACCGGCTGGGCGACGGCGCCGTAGCCGTAGCTGCCGGCGGCGCCGGCCACCGCCTGCTGGCGGACGATGGCGCGGCTGGCCATGTCGAACAGGGTCACCGTGCGGGTCGTGCCGTTGGGCTCGCGCTTGCCGAGCTCGACCAGCAGCACCGGCACGTTGGGCCGGAAGCGGAAGCCGCGCTGCGAGTTGGCCGCGCCGCCGGTGTTGCCGGTGGCGATGTAGCCGGTGCTCGAGATCGGCTCGTTGGCGCCGCCGGCACCGATGAACACCGCGCGCGCCGACGACGTGGCGGGTGCGCTCGGGTTGCCGTGCCACATGACGAGGCGCGTGGTCGCCCCGGCCGGCAGGCTCGGCACCCGGACCCATACGACGGTGGTGGCGGTGTCGATCCCGCTCTCGATCCAGTGGGGCAGGATCGTCGTGCTGCAGTCGGCGGTGGTGAAGCGCAGATCGCCGGCGTCGCGGCGCAGCGTGCCGGCGGCGATCAGCGCCCGGGTGTCGATCTGCAGCCGGACCTGGAAGTCGGTGAGGGTCGTGCCCGACGTCTCCTCGACGCCGATGCCCTGGCTGCGGGTGAAGCCGGCCGGCTGGGCGACGGCCGGCGCGGCCGCGGCGGCGATCAGCACCGCCGCGAGCGTCCCCGGCGCGATCGCCGGCGACGACGGGCGCGGCGCCGTCACCGGCCGGTCCCGACGCCGCCGGTCGGCAGGTGGCGATAGGCGATGGCGCGGAACGCCTCGAAGCTGGGCGGCTCCCACCGCGGGCGGTGCCGGTCGCGCCACGCCCGCAGCCAGGTCGCCCACGCCTCGAACTGCGCCGGGCTGGGCGACATGACCTCGCGGCGATCCTTGGCCAGCGCCAGCGCGTCGAGCGGCGCCAGGCCGCGGCTGACCAGCACGCACAGCGCGAGCGTCGCCGACCGGCCGATGCCGTACTCGCAGTGGATGAACACGCGCTGGTCGCGGGCGAGGTGCTCGCCGACGAAGCGCACGCCCTGCTCGAGCATCGGCAGGCTCACGCCGCAGCCGTCCTCGGTCGGCAGGTGCAGGAAGCGGATCCCGTGCTGGCGCAGGGTCGCCTCGTCGTCGCACGCCTCGACCCGCAGGTCGACGATCGCGCGCACCCGGTGGCGTCGCGCGAGCTGCGCGACGTGATCGTCGTTGAAGCTGCCCCCGATGGCCAAGGTCGCCGTGATCCAGCTCAGGTTTTCCCAGCCCGCCGCCCCGCTCTCCATCCCCATTCCCAAGCCTACCTCCGCGACCGGGTCGGGGCCCGTCCGACCCCGATCGCGCCCGCGGCGGTCGTCCCGGTGA
>Ga0247822_10001176_pt1 | contig 15708 bp, 8 predicted proteins | sample 13C_Cellulose_Da_FD_192423 | JGI IMG/M metagenome (GOLD analysis project Ga0247822, IMG submission 192423) | Soil microbial communities from agricultural site in Penn Yan, New York, United States - 13C_Cellulose_Day30 | ecosystem: Environmental > Terrestrial > Soil > Agricultural land | place...
CGATCCGGCCGCGGCGCTGGCCAACCTCGAGGCCGCGCGGCGGCTCTTGTCCGACGCCGGCGCCGATCAGCTCGGCTCGGTGCTGACGCCCCGCCTCGCCGGCCTGCTCCAGAGCGTCGGCGAGGCCCACTGGGCGGCCGGGCGGCACGACGAGGCGGTGGCGGCGCTGCGCCAGGCGCGCGCGCTCTTCGATCGGGCGTTCGGCCCCGACGCCGTCGACGCCGCCGGCGTCGCCGTCACGCTCGCCCAGGTGCTGCGCGCCCAGCGCGCGCTCGAGCCGGCGGAGGCGGCGGCGCGCGACGGCCTGTGGGTGCGCGAGCGCCGGGACCCCGACGCGGCCGACACCGCGATCGCGCTGGCGGTGCTGGCCGAGGTCGTGCTCGACCGCGGGCGGCGCGACGAGGCGCTCGCCCTCGCCCGCCGGGCGGTGGCGGTCGCGCGCGCGTCGATGCCGGCCGGTGACGCGAGCCTGCTCGGGATCGAGATCACGCTCGCCAAGGTCCACGCCGCGTCGGACCGCGCCGCCGACGCGCTGGCGATCTACGGCGAGGTGCTGGCGTCCGCCGAGCAGGACAAGATCGTCACCGACAGCGTCGCGTGGTGGTGGCTCGAGCGCGGCGACCTCGAGCGCCGCCGCGGGCGGTGCGCCGAGGCGGTGGCCGCTTACCGCAAGGCCGCCGAGGTCGGCGCCGCGCTCCAGGGCGAGGCGAGCCACCACGTGCGCGACGCGCGCGACCGCGAGGCCGCGTGCCGGCCGGGCCGGCGCCGCGACTGACTGCGATCACTTGCGCGGCCGGGGGATCCGGTAGAGCGCGAGCTTCTTGAGGAGGGTGGTCCGGCCGATGCCCAGCATCCGGGCCGCGCGGGTCTGGTTGCCGGCGCAGGCGTCGAGCGCGGCGAGCACGCGCTCGCGATCGGCGGCCTCGTCGTCGGACAGCGCGACCGGCGGCGGCGGCGCGGCGGGGGCGCGGACCGGCGCCGGCGCCGGCGGGGGCGTGGGCGACGACGGCTCGCGGGCCTCGGGGCCGGTCGAGCGCGGCGCGAACGCGAGGTGGCGCACGCCGACCTCGCCGCCGCGCGCGAGCAGCAGCGCGCGTTCGATCACCGACTTGAGCTCGCGGACGTTGCCGGGCCACGCGTACGCCTCGAGCGCAGCGAGCACCTCGGCCGACAGCGCCGGCGTCCGCCCGTCGCGGCGCCCGGCCTCGCGCGCGAAGTCGAGCGCGAGACGGCCGATCAGCCCCCGGCGCTCGCGCAGCGGCGGGATCTGCAAGGTCACGCCCTCGAGGCGGAAGTACAGGTCGCGGCGGAACCGGCCCTCGTCGACCTCGCGCGGCAGGTCGCGGTTGGTCGCGGCGACGAAGCGCACGTCGATCTCGCGCGGCCGGATCGCGCCGACCCGCAGCACCTCGCGGCGCTCGACGGCGCGCAGCAGCTTGGCCTGGATGCTCGGCGGCAGCTCGCCGACCTCGTCGAGGAACACGGTGCCGCCCTCGGCGCCCTCGAGCAGGCCGACCTTGGGCGCGACCGCGCCGGTGAAGGCGCCCTTCTCGTGCCCGAACAGCTCGCTCTCGAGCAGGCTCTCGCTGAGCGCGGCACAGTTGATCCGCATCAGCGGGCCGGTGCGGCGCGACAGGACGTGGACGGTCTCGGCCAGCACCTCCTTGCCGGCACCGGTCTCGCCGAGGATCAGCACGCTGGCCCGGCTCGCCGCGACCTCGGCGACCAGCGACGGTACGCCCGCCGGCGTCGGATCGACGACGCGCAGCACCTCGCGCCCCGACATCGACCGCACCTGTCCCGGGCCGCGGGCGACGAGCAGGAAGGAGAACGGCCCGATCTGGAAGCTCTCGCCCAGGCCCAGCGCGACCGGCTCGCCGCCGCGCCGCACCACCCCGGCCAGGCGCGTGCCGTTGGTCGAGCCGACGTCCTCGACGGTCGCCGGCGGACCACAGTGGAGCACCGCGTGCCGGCGCGACAGCGCCTCGTGGTCGATCCGGATGTCGCACTCGGCGGCGCGGCCGATCACCAGCGCGCCGCCCTCGACGGCGAAGGTCAGCAGCAGGCCCTCGCCGGTGACCAGCAGGAAGCGGCCCGCCATCGACGCCGGCGCGCCGTCGTGACGCGCCGTGATCTCGGACCCGGTTCGGCGACTCATCACCCGCGAGCATACGGTGGTCGGCGCGGTGCCGTCGACGCCTCGCAGGAGCGCCCACGGGTCAGGGGATGGCGGCGACGCAGTCATAGTGCCAGGCCTCGCCGGCGTAGCGCTTGAAGCCGAACTCGCGGCAGTGCGCCTCGAGCCAGGCGAACTGGAAGGTCTTCTTCCACGGCCCCTGGTTGCGGAAGGCGTTGGGGATCGTCACCCGCTGGCCGTGCTCGCGCACGGTGGCGATGAGGTCGACCGCGATGCCGTTGGAGTGGTTCGATCCGCCCGGCGGCGCCTTGGCGCGGCGGATGTGCTGGACCAGGTGGGCCACCGCCGCGGCGCCGTAGGGATCGTCCGGCCACGCCCGCTCGCGATGCGCCTTGGTCTGGGCCAGGTACTGCTGGAAGTAGCCGTCCCACAGCGCGAAGTCGTGGGCCGGGCTGCGGTAGGTCGAGCCGACCGCGATCGTGCTGCCGGGCGCCCCGGTCTCCATGGCCGCGCGCAGCGCGGTGAGCATCGCGTTCAACCTGGGGATCGCGGCGTGGCGGAGCTTGCCGCCGCCGGGCAGCGAGCCGAGCTCCTCGGCCGGGACGCCGCCGTACAGCCGGTCGGTGCCGAGCTGCGCGACCGACGCGTCGTAGACCCGCTGCTTGAAGTCGTACTCGTCGTTCGACAGCCCGCGCTGCTGGAGCTTGCCGCGGTGGATCAACCCGCCCTTGCCGTAGAGGTAGTTGCGCAGCTCGGCGCCGCGCAGCCGGGTCGGGTCCGTCGCCGTGGGCTGGGCCGGGGCCTTCGCATCGGGCTGGGCCGGGGCCGGCGGAGGCGACGGCGCGGCGGCGGGCGCGGCCGGGGCCTGGGTCGGGCGCTCGGGCGCGTCGCTGCCGTCGTCGTTGTGCGCCGGCGGCGCGAGCCGGACCGGCGGCGCCGCGGCGTCGTCGCGGCCGAACCGGTCGCTGCCGGCGGCGCCCTCGCCGATCGAGCGCATCGCGTCGTCCATGACGTCGTCGCGGATCTGGTGGTGGCCGCGCCGCGAGACCAGCAGCAGGACGTCGGCGTGGACGCGGCCGTCCTTCACCACGTGCGAGTGCTGGAGCGTGGTGGTGCCGTGGTCGCGGCGATCGCCCGCGGCCTGGTGCGCGACGGTGAACCCGCGCCTGGCCGCCTGGTCGTCCAGGTTGGCCCCGACGAAGTACTTGGCGTAGTTGCCGGCGTACTTGCCGGTCATGTGCTCCGGCGACGCGATGATGCGCAGGCTCTTGCCCGGCTTGCCGCGGAACAGCCAGTCGCGGACCCGCGCGTTGTGGGCCGACGAGTAGTTGGCGTCCATCAGGGTGATGTCGGTGACGTGATCGAGCATCGCCCCGCCCTTGCCGGCGTCGAGCGCGTCGAACACGCCCATGTAGCCGCCGGCGCTGTGGCCGGCGATCGAGATCCGTCCCGGCGCCAGCGCATCGCGGCCGTGGTCGGCGGCGATCTGCGGCAACAGCGCGCCGAGGAACGCGGGCAGCCCGGCCTGGAGGTCGCGCATGAACCCGCCTTCGTGCTCGCGCTGCGCGCCGCGCCGGCCGACCACGCCCTGCGGGAGGATCGCGATCAGGTTCTTGCCGCGCGCGGTCTTCATCGCGTGCTCGGCGACATCGGCGCCGGAGATGAGGCCGCGACGGTCCTTCTGCTTGTCGTCGATGCCGTACTGCGCGATGTGCCCGTGCAGGAACAGGAAGATGTCGGGCGTCGCGCTCGACAGGCCGTCGGGCGAGACGAACACCAGGCACTGCTGGTGGCCGCTCGAGTACACGCGGCGGCTCGGCTCGCCGGGCGCCGGGCGCTTCGGCGTCGGCCTGGCCTCCGGACGGACCTTCGGGGTCGGCGCCGACGTTGCCTCCGGCGCCGGCTTGCGCTCCGGCTTCGCCTTCGGCCTCCGCACCGACTTCGCCTTCGGCCTCCGCTTCGTCCGACGCTTCGGCTTGGCGGCAGGCTTCCGGCGCCGGCGACGCGGCGGCTTCGCCACCGCCTTCGCGGGCTTCACGCGCGGGCGGGCCGGCGCCTCGTCGCGGTGCGCGCCGTCGCCGCCGACGAGGTCGATGCGGTTGTTGCCCCAGATCGTCGCGCGCTTGCCATCGCCCTGCAGCCGCGGATCGGTCGCCATCAGGGTCAGGTACGCGTTGAACTCGTGCTTGGCCCACGGGTACGCGAAGCCGTACATGAGCGTCGCCCAGGTCGCGACCGTGAGCTGCTCGGCGACCAGATCGCGCTCGCCATCGCGCGCGGTCACCAGGGCTTGGAGGAAGTTCGTCCGACCGTTGCCGTGATCGGGCGCGGCGCCGACGCACCAGCGGCGCAGGATGGCGATGAACGGCCCGGCCTTGCTCGCCTTCGAGAACTTCGCGCGGGTCTTCATCCGCTGCAGGCAGGCCTCGATGAGCGCGACCGCCTCCTCGGCGGACCGGCACTGCACCAGCTGGCCCTTGAGGTCCTTCACGCCGGCGCGGACGAGCTGGTCGTCGGCGTGGCCGAACCCGCCGTTGTACGCGTGGCCGGCCATCGCCCGCCCGACCGTCGTGTGCAGGCCGGCCTCCTCGGCGCTGCGCAGGCCGCGGCCGATCGCGCCCTGCCGCTCGCCGCCCTGCTTGCCGTCGAAGGCGTGGCCGACCTGGGCCGCCTCCATCTCCGGGTCCTGCGCCGCGCGGCTGAACACCGCCTGGACGTCGGCGCCGATGAGCGCGTTGATGATCTCGACGCGCCTGGCGACCGCCGCCGAGCGCGCCGCCCTGGTCGCCTGGGTGTAGTCGCCGCCGACACCGGCGGCGCGGCACCTGCCGAGGATCTCGTCCTTGCGGTCGCGGACCTTGGCGATCGCGAGCTGGTACGGCTGCAGCGGCTGCCCGGGGTGGTTGCCCCGCCAGGCGTCGAGGTAGCGGGTGATCACGTCGCCGAGCGCGCCGGTGGTGAGCACGACCTGCTGCCAGCCGAGCGAGATCACCGCCGAGTCGTAGAGGTTGAGCAGATCGAGCCGGCCGCCGGCCTCGAGCGAGCCGATGATGGCCAGCGCCAGCGAGGCGTCGTCCTTGCGGTGCTCGGGCGTGGCGGCCTTGCACTGGATCACCTGGCCCGGGCCGATGGTCACCGGGCGCGTCGCCACCCGCTCGCCGCGCGCGGCGCGGGCCCCGAGCTCGTCGGCCTCCCGCTCGAGCGCGTCGTCGTCGAGCGCCCCGCCCTTGGCCTGCGGCGCGGCGCCGGCGCGGCCCTCGGCCTGCTGCACGACGTGGGCGAGCTCGTGCCCGATCAGCTCGCGGCCGCCGGTCGTGTCGGGCTGGTACTGCCCGGGCGCGAAGTGCAGCTCGGTGCCGCGGGCGAACGCCCGCGCGCCCAGCGCCGCGGCGTCGGGCCCCTCGTGGACCCGCACCGCCGACAGGTCGACGCCGAACGCGTGCTCCATCTGCGCGCGCACCTCACCCTCGAGCGGCCGACCGCCGCCGGACGGCAGGGGCGCCTGGCCCCAGCCGAACAGCTCGCGCTCGGCGGCGCGGCCGGCATCGCGCTTGGCCTGCACGCGACGCTCGACGGCGGCCGACGCCTTCGGATCGCCGACCGGCAGCTCGCGCGACGGTCGCGCGCCGAGGCTGCGCGTCGTGGGCCCCGCCCCCGGCGCGCGCCGGCGCGGCGTCGCCTCGTCCTCATCCGGCGTGTCGAGCTGCGTCGCGAAGCGGAGCCACTCCATCGCCGCCCCCCGGTGCAAGCCGTGCGCCGCCGCATCCCCCCGCGACGACACGGCCGCGCCCTCGCTGCGCGCGCGACCTGCGCGCGCAGATCGCTCCGCGGGGGGGGGACAGGATCCGGGGGCGCAACGAGTCGAGATCGCGGCGCTTCTGGCGTTAACCGCAAAAGAACTTTCGAGGTCGAGAGCTGTTTTGCGGTTAACGCCAGAACCGCAGCAATGCCGGCGAGATAGGACCCCGGATCCTGTCCCCTACACGGCGGGGAGGGCGATGGTGAAGCTCGAGCCGGCGCCGGGGGAGCTCTCGACGCGGATCTCGCCGCCGGCCTGGGTGACGAGGCCGTGGAGGGTGGCGAGGCCGAGGCCCTTGCCGATGTCCTTGGTGGTGAAGAACGGCTCGAACAGGCGGGCGCGCACGGAGGTGTCCATGCCGACGCCGGTGTCGCGCACGGACAGGTAGACGGCGTCGGCGTCGGCCAGGTTGGTGGTGCCGGTGCGGATGGTGACCACGCCGCCGCGGCGCATGGCGTCGCGCGCGTTGGTGACCAGGTTGAACAGGCCCTGCTCGAGCTCGACGCGATCGACGCGCACCGGCGGCAGGTGCTCGCCGAGCTCGATCGCGAGCAGGATGTCCTCGCCCATGAAGTTGCCGAGCAGCTGCTCGAGGCGGCGGACCATGGCGTTGAGATCGAGCAGCTCGGGCTCGCGCACCTGGCGGTGGCCGAAGGTGAGCAGCTGGCGGGTCAGCGCCTTGGCCCGGTCGGCGGCCTCGCGGATCTGCGCCGCCGACGCGGCCGCCGCCGGCTCGAGCCGGGCCAGCACGCTGGTCTCCATGAACACCACGGCGAGCAGGTTGTTGAAGTCGTGGGCGACGCCGGCGGCGAGCTGGCCGACGGTCTCGAGCCGGCTGGCCTGGACCAGCTGCTTCTCGAGCTCGGCGCGCGCGCGCTCCTTGCTGATCAGGCGCTCGCGCGCCGCGCTGATGATCCGCAGCGCGATGTACAGCGACCCGCCGGTGATGAACAGCGACGCCGAGCCGTTGATCAGCAGGAACTCCGGCTCGATGGTCCGCACCGGCGGCAGCCGGCCGGCCTCCTCGAGCGCGACCAGCGCCAGCGACGCCAGCGTCGCGATCACCGCGGTGACGAACGCGGCCGGCGCCGAGGCGGTCACGCCGACGAACAGCACCAGCGGCGGGATGCCGAACCAGCCGGGCGCGATCATGCCGCCGGCCCGCACCATCTCGCCCAGGGAGATGACCAGCGCCAGCACGACGTAGGTCACCACCGCGGCGTCGACGCGGCCGCGCCGGACCAGGGCGAGCGCGGCCAGCTGGACCGCCAGCAGCAGCGCGACCGCGACGCTGTCGGCCGTGGTCACCACGTCGACGACCAGCCCGACCAGGAACAGGACGGCGTTGACCGCGACGCACAGCAGCAGCAAGCGCTGGGCGGTCGCGACCCGGTCGGCCGGCTCCTCGCTGCCGGCCAGCCACCGCCGGACGCTGGCCCAGCACAGGTCGCTCACGGCGCCCCCGCCGCCTCGACGCGCCCGGCCGCGCCCGGGTTGGGCGACGCCAGCACCGCGCCGATCTTGTCGAGCAGCCCGGTCGGCTCGAACGGCTTGGCGACGAAGTGCACGCCGTCGAGCAGCACGCCGCGCTCGGACACCCGATCCTCGGCGTAGCCGGACATGTACAGCACGTGGAGCCCGGGGAACCGCGCCCGCAGCTGGCCGACCAGCTCGGGCCCGGTCATGTCGGGCATGACCACGTCGGTGAGCACGAGGTCGGGCGGCTGGGTCCAGGTGTCGGCGACGGCCAGCAGCTCGGCGCCCGAGCTCACCGACGCCACCGCGTAGCCGCCCTCGGCGACGATGGTCTCGATCGCCCGCCGCACCAGCGGGTCGTCGTCGACGATCCACACCGACGCGCCTCGCCCGGGCGCGGACGGCGCCGCCTCGGTCGCCGGCGTCGCCACCTGCTCGCCGGTCGCGATCGGCAGCAGCAGCCGGAAGGTGGTGCCGGCGCCGGGCGCGGTGGCGACCTCGACGTCGCCGCCGAGCTGGGTGACCAGCGCGTGCACGGTGGCCAGGCCGAGGCCGCTGCCCTTGCCGGCCGCGCCCTTGGTGGTGAAGAACGGCTCGAACAGGTGGCCGCGCACCCCTTCGTCCATGCCGACGCCGGTGTCGCGGACCTCGAGCGCCACCGCGGGCTCGCCGCGCAGCGTCCCCGCCCCGGTGCGCAGCGTGATCGTCCCACCGCCCGGCATCGCGTCGCGCGCGTTGGTCACCAGGTTGAGCAGCACCTGCACCAGCGCGGTCCGATCGGCGCGGACCCGGCGCGGGCCCGCGGCCAGCTCGGTCTCGAGCGCGATGTCCTCGCCGGTGACCTTGCGCAGCAGCGGGGCGAGCTGGCGGAGCACGGCGTCGAGGTCGAGCCGCTCGAGCTCGAGCATCTGGCGCTGGCCGAACGCGAGCAGCTGGCGGGTCAGCGCCGCGGCCCGCTCGGCGGCCTCGCGCACGTTGTCGGCCGACGCCACCGCCCGCGGCGAGCCGATCCGCGCCAGCCGGGTCGCCTCGGCCAGCACCACGGTCAGCACGTTGTTGAACTCGTGGGCGACCCCGGCGGCCAGCCGCCCGATCGCCTCGAGCCGCCGCGACTGGATCAAGCGCTCCTCGAGCTCGGCCCGCGCCCGCTCCTTGGCGGCGACCTCGGTGCGCGACGCCCGGAGGATGCCGAGGGCGACGTGCAGGATGCCCGCGGTCAGCAGCAGCGTGTGGGCCCCGAACAGCCAGACCCGCGCCGGGTGCGGCGAGTACGGCGCCGGCAGCAGGCCGAGCTCGGCCAGCATGACGATGACGCCACCGCCGAGCGAGAACAGCGCCGACGCCGCCAGCGCCGCCGGCCCCGACACCGACAGGCCGACGAACAGCACCAGCGGCACCAGCGCGAACCACGCCGGCGCGCTGACCGCGCCGTACAACCACATATAGGCGAACAGCAGCGTGGCGGTCAGGCCGGTGCACGACGCCACCGCCGCATCGACCCGGCCGCGTTGGACCAGCGCCAGCGCGATCAGCAGATCGATCACCAGCAACAAGAACGGGAGGCTGAGGTACGCCGGTCCCGGGACCAGCAGGTACGAGATCGCGAACGCGACCACGCTGCCGGCGATCGAGAACAGCACGAGCCCGCGGATCATCCGGGTCCGCTCGATCGTGTCGTCGCTCGTCAGACGATCTCGCCAGCTCATCGGCGCCCGTACGCGCATCTGGTCGCGCGTCTTACGCCACGACGATACCGCGCCCGAGCGACTTGCCCAGCCAGCCCTTGTCCGGTAGCCGGACAGGTCTGCCGCTCGGCGTCCGGCTGATCAGGTGGGCGCCGGGTCGCGCGCGGCGAGGTGCCGGCGGACCACGCGGACGCACAGCGCGATCGCGACCGCGCCCCCGACCAGGAACAGCACGAACAGCGGCAGGCCCTGGGCGTCGCGCGCGGTCGGCTGGAGGCCGAGCCCGTCGACGCGGCTGGCCTCGCGCAGCACCGCCACGCCGACGATCAACCCGGCCGTGCCGGCGACGGCAGCGGCCAGCCCGCGCGCGCGCCCGGCCCCCAGCTGCGCGAACCCGGCGAGCGCCACGACCGCCGCGCCCGCGGCGACGTACAGCCAGGGCTGGGCCGCCGGCGCGACCATCCGGGCCCGCTCGACCGCGCCGCCGGCGCCGTACATCCACAGCGCGGCGGCGGCGACCGCGGCCACGCCGCCGAGCCCGACCACGCCCAGCCGGCGGCGGTCGGTGGCGGTCGCGCGCGCCCGCGCGATCAGCCCGGCGCCGGCGGCGAACGACGTCGCGGCCAGGCCGAGCCACAGCGCCAGCCGGCGCGCGATCACCGGATCGCGGTGGAGCCAGCGGCCGTCGCCGTAGTGGTCGACCCACACCCGGCGGTCCCACGCGGTGGCCAGCACGTGGGCCTCGACCCAGGTCCACGCCACGAACACGAAGCAGGCCAGCGCGGCGGCGGCGAGCGCGGCGCGACGCGCGCGCGGCCACGCCAGCACGCGCGCGGTCTTGCCGGCGTAGAGCAGGTAGAAGCCGACCACCAGCACCGGCACGATCGCCATCATCCGGTGCGACAGCAGCAGGGTCGCGGTGTACAGCCGCGGCTGGTACAGCACCTGGATGAACAGCAGCGGCGCCACGCCGAAGGTGATCGCCACGCCGAGCGCGAACGGCAGCCAGTCGCGGCCGAGCGCCGCGATCGGATCGTCGCCGCCGCGCAGGTGGCGGCCGAGCACCCACGCCGCACCGCCGAGCACGAAGCCGATCAGCGCGACGTGGGCGGCGAAGGTGGCGATCAGCAGGACCAGGTACACCGCCGCACCATCGGGGGCGTCGAAGGGGAACACGGTCACGGCTCCTTCTCGGCGGGCGCCGGCGCGGTGCCGGCCTCGTCGAGCCAGCGCTGGATCCGGGCCAGCACGGCCGGGTCGGTGGTGTCGGGCCAGGCCGGCGGCGCGCCGGCCCGCTCCCACTTGATCAGCTGGGCGACCGCCTCGACCTCGACCGGCGGACCGGCGAACGGCGGCATGAAGCCCTTCGTCTTCTGCAGCTGCGCGACGTTCATGCGCAGCTGCTCCATCGTCCAGTCGCCGCCGAGGTGGACCAGCGCGTTGGCGCCGTGCATGGTGTGGCACGGCAGGCACTGGAAGCGGACCACCTTGGCGCCGAGCGCGAGCTGCGCGGTCGGGTAGCGCGCCTGATCGCGCAGCGGGTACGGGTCGGCGGTGACCGAGCCGTCGCGGCGCAGGCGGGCGACGTCGGCCGGCGCGATCGCGTTGGAGTACAGCACCTGGCGGATCGTGTACGGCTTGCGCGCGCCCTCGCGCACGAACTCGCCGGCGGCGGTGGCGCCGAACGCCAGCGCCAGCAGCAGCGCCGCGGTCGCGCCGCTGACGTACAACCGGCGCCACACCATGCCGAGCAGGGCGTAGGCCCCGATCAGCAGCGACGCGCCGGCGGCCAGGCCGAGGAACATGGTCATCGCGACCGAGCCGCCGGTCAGCCAGGCCCGGCTGTCGGCGGGCAGGACCGCCAGGTACCAGCCGCCGAGCACCGGCATCGCGACCATCGGCACCAGCAGGCGGGCGGCGCGCGCGATCAGCGCGTGACGCTCGGCGCGGGTCAGGTCCATGGTGTTGATCACCAGCACCGCCGCCAGCGCGCCCAAGGTCGACGACACCGCGGCGCGGAACAGCAGCGACGGCCAGAAGCTCGGGTTGAAGAACCCGGCCCACACGTCGCCCGTGCGCAGCCACGCGCCCGGCGTGAGCTGCCAGGCCAGGATGCCGTTGATCCAGAACAGGCTGAAGAACGACGCCGCCGCGTAGGTCACCAGCAGGCCGAGGCGGGCGCGATCGGGCAGGCGCGCCCCGTAGCGCAGGAAGGTGTAGCCGGCGACCACCTCGACCAGGAAGCACACCCACTCGGTCGCCCAGATCCAGTGGAACTCGTCGACCATCAGCCCGATCGTCCGCGCCCCGACCTGGATCGTGGTCAGCCACATCGCGACGCCGGTGAGCGCGCCGACGACGAAGCTGACCAGCACCAGGTACTTGAAGAAGCTGTCCATGAAGCGGCGCGCGTTGGGCTCGCCGCGCCCCGCCAGCCACTGGAAGTAGGTCAGCAGGAACCCGCCGCCGATGGCGAACTGGGCCAGGAAGACGTGGAGGATGCCGACCGCGCCGATCACCATCCCGCGCATCGCGGGCCCGAAGTCGTTGACCGGGTAGTAGACGGGGTCGGCCACGGCGGGGTCCACGAGCGTGGGATGATGCGGCGCGACCGGCCGGGATGCGGCGTGGTGGCGCGGGTGCCGCTTCGGTCGCGCTACCGAGCCAGCTTCGCCACGAAGGCGTCGGCCTTGGCGAACTTCTGACCCTGCTTCTGCACCGCGACCGGCCCGGGCGAGGTCAGGTCGAGGGTGTAGCGGAACAGGCCGGCCAGGCGGACCGAGCCGTCGGACGCGACCGCCACCGCGGTCGGACCATCGTGATCCCAGTCGCCGAACCGGCGGCTCCACACCGGCGCGCCGGCCGGCGACAGCTTGACCACCCAGCCGTCGCGATAGCCCTTCGACGTGAAGATGCCGGCGCCGAGATCGATCGTGGTCTCGAACCAGCCGGCAGCGATGACGTTGCCGGCGCGGTCGACGGTGACGGCCTGGCCGATGTCCTCGCGGTCGCCGCCGACCGCCTTGGCCCACAGCAGCTTGCCGTCGGCGTCGATGCGGGCGACGAACGCGTCGGCCTCGCCGACCGCGGTCAGCTTGGTGCCGAGGAAGTCGAGCTCCTTGTCGAACGAGCCGGTCACGGCCAGCCCGCCGGCCTGATCGATGGCGAGGCCGCCGGCGACCTCCTCGAACGCGTTGCCGATCGACTTGCTCCACACGTGGCGGCCGGCGCCGTCGAAGCGGGCGAGGAACAGATCGTGGGGGCCGATCGCCTCGAGCAGGCCGCCGCCGAGATCGAGGCCGCGGGTGAAGCGGCCGAACGTGAAGATGTTGCCGTTGGCGTCGACCGCGACGTGCTCGATGTAGTCGTTGTACTCGCCGCCGATCGGGGTGACCCACTCGACCTCGCCGCCGGCGTCGAGCTTGACCAGGGCGGCGTCGAACATGCCGCGCGAGGTGACGACGGTCTTGCCGAGCTGGATCTCGCGGGCGAACGACACCGCCGCGATCCAGCCGCCGCCGGGGAACGCGGCGACGGCGGTGACGTCGTCGCGATCGTCGCCGCCGGTGGTCCACAGCCACTGCACGACGCCGTGGGGGTCGAGGCCGGCCAGGTAGAGGTCGTCGGCGCCCTCCTTGCGCGAGGTCGCCGACAGCTCGCCGGCCTTCATGGTGTCGGAGAACAGCCCGCCGACCAGGATGTTGCCGGCGGCGTCGACGGCGAGCTCGTTGCCGCGGTCGTGGTGCTTGCCGCCGAAGGTGGTGACCCACTCGACCTTGCCGGCGGCGTCGACGCGGGCGACGTAGACGTCGGCCTTGCCGGCGCTGGTGCGCTCGCCGGCGGCGCCGAAGCTCGCGGTCTCCTCGAAGTCGCCGGCCACCACGGTGGCGGCGCCGGCGGTGATCGCCAGCGCGCGCGGCACCTCGCCGGCCACGCCGCCGATCGTGGTGATCCACTCGACCGTGCCGGTCGCGCCGCCGGGGTCGGCCTCGAGCGGCGGCAACGGCTTCGCCGGCGGTGCGACCCGCGGCGGCTCGGCGGCGGCGGCGGTGCCGCCGGTGGCGCGGCCCGCGGCGGCGGTGCCCCTGCCGTCGGCGGCCTTGCCGGCCGCGGGCGGCTCCTTCTTGCCGTTACAGGCGGCGGCGAGCACGACGGTGGAGACCAGGACGGCGATCGACGACGGACAGGGACGCATGTTCACCTCGTCCGGACACGGCGGACCGCGCCCGGATGCAGCCAGAAGCGCCGGCGACGATCGCACGCGGCCCCGGCGACGGCAATCGTGGCTTCGGCGACGTTCTCGGGAACCGGACCGGCCGCGCCGTTGTCCTACGACCGCCTCGGGGTGTCGTATGGTGAGGCATGCGCACAGGGGTCGTCGCCGCCGCCATCGCCGTGCTCGCCGCCGGGTGTCCCAGGCCGTCGTCGGCGCCGCCGCCGGCGCCGGCCGAGCTGTCGCGCGAGGACCGGGTGCAGATCGCGCGGCTCGAGGCCCAGCGCGCGGTCGGTGCGCCCAAGCTGCTCGAGCTCGCCGGCGATCGATCGCCCGCGCGGCGCGCGCTCGCCCTGCGCGCGCTCGGCCGCGTCGGCGGGCCAGCGGCGACCCAGGCCCTGCGCGCGCGCCTGACCGGCCCCGACGCCGCGGCCGCGGCCGCCGCGCTCGGGCTGATCGCCGCCACCGGCGGCCTCGAGCCCGCCGAGGCCACGCAGATCGCGACCGAGCTGGTCGCCGCCGGCGGCAGCGGCGCGGCCCGCGTCGCCGTGCTCGAGGCGCTCGGTCGCGTCGGCGATCCGGCCGGGCTGCCGACCCTGGCCAGCGGCCTCGGCAGCGACGATCCCGCGGTCGCCGCCGCCGCCGGGCTGGCGCTGGCCCGGCTCGGCCGCGCCAAGGTCGCGCTCGACGAGACCACCGAGCTGGCCGCGATCGCCCGCGCCCGCGACGGCAACGACGCCGTGCGCTACGCGGCGACCGCCGCGCTGGCCCGCGCCTTCGTCGATCCCGCCGCGCCGCCGCCGGCCGCGACCGATCCGGTCGTCCGCGCGCTGCGCGATCGGCTGAGCGACAGCGACGCCCTGGTGCGCGCGACCGCGGTGCAGGGGCTGGCCGCGCGCCGCGCGGTGCCGGTCGCCACCCCGGTCCTGCTCGATCGTCTCGGCGATACCGACTGGCGGGTCGGGGTCGAGCTGGTCCGCGCGCTCGGCGGCGCGTCGGGCACGCCCGAGACCAAGGTGGCGGTGGTCCCCTACCTGGCCCGGGTCGCCGGCGAGTGGTCGGCGGGGCGCGCCGGGCCGGCGTTCGCCCACGTGCTGCTCGAGGGCCTGCGCCAGCTCACCGAACGCGCCGCCGAGCCGCAGGTGCGCTCGCTGCTGGTCACGCTGGCGCGCGCGTTCGCCGACGAGCCGCCGCGCCAGCGCGCCCCCGAGCTGCGGCTGGCCAGCGCGTGGGCGAGCTGCCTGGCCCTGGCCGCGCTGGCGCGACCGGTGGTGAAGATCCCACCCGGCGACGCCCTCGGCGATCCGCAGGTCGCGCTGTCGCAGCTGGCCACCTGCGGCGATCAGCTCGTGCCCGAGCACGAGGTCCAGCGGCTGACGCTCGAGGTGATCGCCGCCGGCGGCGCCAGCGAGCGGGTCCGCCGGGTCGCCATGGCCACCAGCCACGGCGATCCGCGCATCGCCGGCGCCGCGGCCACGCTCTTGCCCGGGCTGTGGAAGGACGCCAGCGGCGCCGACCGCGTCACCTTGCGCGACGCGCTGATCACCGCGGTCGGTCGCGCCGAGGCGGCCGCCGCCGGCAGCGCCGTCGAGGCCGCGGGCACGCTGCTCGCCGCCCAGGGCGCCGCCGGCGAGCTGGCCCCGCTGGCGGCGGCCGTGGTCGCCAAGCTGGCGAGCGCCGGCGACGACGTCGAGCTCGTCACCACCGTGCTCACCGCGATCGCCGCCGCCAAGCTCGACGGCCTGCCCGCCTGCCAGCAGCTGCGCACCGCGGCCAGCCCGGCGGTGCGCCAGGCCGCGCGCACGTGCGTGAAGGATCTGACCGGCGAGGATCCCGGCCCGGCGCTGGCCGCGACCAACCTGGCGAGCCCGCCGATCGATCCGCTGGTCGGCCTCGGCGCCAAGACGTGGCGGCTGACCACCACCCAGGGCGACGTGGTGATCAGCCTCGCCGGCGACCTCGCGCCCTGGCACGTCGGCGCGATCGTGACCCTGACCCGCGAGGGCTTCTACGACGGCCTCACCTTCCACCGCGTCGTCCCCGACTTCGTCGTCCAGGGCGGCGATCCGACCGGCAGCGGCTGGGGCGGCCCCGGCTTCACGCTGCCGTCGGAGGTCGGGTCGAGCGTCGACGTGCCGGTGCCGGCGTTCGGCCCGGGTGCGGTCGGCATCGCCGACGCCGGCAAGGACACCGGCGGCTCGCAGTGGTTCGCCATGCACGGCCGCGCGCCCCACCTCGACGGCCGCTACACGTGGATCGGCCAGGTGGTCGACGGCCAGGACGTGATCGACCGGCTGCAGATCGGCGACCGGATCGTCCGCGCGCGCATCGAGTAGCAGGTTGCCGAGAAACGCGGAGGCGTTCGAGGTCAACCTGCCCCGTGCCCCTGCCCCTGCCC
>Ga0247822_10001178_pt1 | contig 15704 bp, 11 predicted proteins | sample 13C_Cellulose_Da_FD_192423 | JGI IMG/M metagenome (GOLD analysis project Ga0247822, IMG submission 192423) | Soil microbial communities from agricultural site in Penn Yan, New York, United States - 13C_Cellulose_Day30 | ecosystem: Environmental > Terrestrial > Soil > Agricultural land | place...
CGACATGATTGCGGCTGAATTGGATTCAAAGGAGATGGTCCGTACGGTCATTGATTTGAAGCAGGCCGTATCTCAAATCAATTCTATTGAACGCGATATGATCATCGCCAAGACTGACGATGATATGAACAAACACGTCGCGCAGGCTGCCGATGCTGAAAAGGTGATTGAGCAGGCAATGGGACAATTAGGCCTCAAGCTTAGCGGTGATGCGAAATCGATCTTTGACAAGTTTGAGTCGCAGTATGCTTCGTATTATAACTACCACTTGCAGGTACGCAATCTGGCGAAGACCAACTCTGGAGGTAAGGCTGAAGAGATCTCAGTTAATCAGGGCGAACGTGTGGATGATCAGGCTGATGAAGTGATTGGAAAGATTTACGACATCATCAATCTCCAATTGGAGAAGGATCAAACGGACATGGACGACATGTACGACAGCGTTGTCTTAACGATGATTGTTGTGATTTTGGTAGCCATCGTACTTGGGGTACTCATCGCGACCTGGCTATTGAGAGACGTAACGAGTTCGTTGAGTATTGCCACAGAGGCAATCAAGAAGGTTGCAGCCGGGGATTTCTCAGCGGATGTAAAGCAGGATAAGAAGGATGAGATCGGACTGATGCTGTTTGAACTTCAGAACATGATCGAGAAGCTGCGTGCCAGCGTCGGCGTGGCGAAGTTGGTATCGAAGGGTGATCTTACAATGGATTTTGGGTTAATGAAGAATAAGGGTGGAGATCTGGATGAAGCGCTGGAGGAGATGGTGAACAATCTAAGGGAGATTGCTACAACCATCTTCAACGGTGCAGAGAATGTATCAGGCGCTTCTTTCCAGGTTGCCTCCGCTTCACAACAGATGTCGCAGGGTGCGCAGGAGCAGGCAAGTGCGTCTGAGGAAGTTTCTTCATCGATGGAACAAATGGTCGCGAACATTCAACAGAATACCGACAACTCGCGTGAAACTGAAAAGATTGCCAACAAGGCGGCAAAAGATATTCAGGTGAGCAGCAGTGCGGTATCAGATACCGTGGAAGCTATCAAGACCATTGTTGAGCGAATCGCGATCATTGAGGAGATTGCCTCGAAGACCGACCTGCTTGCGCTTAACGCGGCCGTTGAGGCTGCCCGCGCGGGTGAACACGGAAAGGGTTTTGCGGTAGTTGCTGCTGAGGTTCGTAAGCTCGCGGAAAGAAGTCAGAAGGCAGCGGCCGAAATCACCGAGATTTCATCCAAGACAGTGAAGTCTGCAGAAGAGTCTAAACAATTGCTTATTGACACGCTTCCGGATATCAAGAAGACTGCAGAACTCGTTCAGGAAATTGCTGCAGCTTCCGTTGAACAGAATACAGGTGCCGATCAGGTGAATGGCGCTATCCAGCAACTTTCGACAGTTACACAAGGTAATGCATCTGCGGCTGAGCAAATGTCGTCGAATGCAGAGGAACTGAGCAGCCAGGCAGAAGAGTTGAAGTCAGCGGTGAGCTATTTCAAACTCGACAATCGCGGACGCACGACGAAGAAGACTACTCAACGTCCTGCCGGCATCAAGCGACCGCACGCTAAAGCGCAGATGGCGGAAGCCCAGGAAGGAAATAACGGTCATGTAAACGGATTTGATCTGAAGCTTGCCGATGGTCCTTCCGATAGCGACTTTTCTGAATTCTAAATAATTGAGAATCCATTAGGCGGCTGCAGCTTTGCCGATTGAAAGTCAATCTGGTGATGCATCAAGGCCGCATAATGGATTCTGTACATTTTAATGATTGTGTAGCGTGAGCGTTGACAATGTGATAGTAACTGAGCCTTTGCGCATGGATGAGGAGAGCTTCACCCGTCTCAGTAGCTACGTTACCCGTGAGTATGGCATTAAGTTGCCTCCGGCTAAGAAATCTATGCTGGAGAGCCGGCTGAACAGAAAGGTTAAGAGTCTTGGCCTCGAGTCGTACAAGGAATTTCTCGACTTCATTTTTTCTGAAGAGAAAGGCAGCCCCGAACTTTTACAGGTGGTAGATTTGATCACTACCAACAAGACGGATTTTTTTCGCGAGCCTGCGCATTTCCAATTTCTTACGGGACAATTCTTGCCGTCATATATCAGAGACCTGAATCGCAGGTCGTTGAAGATCTGGTCTGCAGGCTGTTCAACGGGCGAAGAACCCTACACAATCATCATAACGCTCGAGGAGTTCAGGAAACAATATCCTGATTTCAGCTATAGTATACTGGCGAGCGATATCTCCACGCGGGTCATTCAAGCTGCGCACCACGGTATCTATGAAGTTGAAAAGACTGCGCCAATTCCACTGGACATAAAGCGCCAATACTTCCTGAAGAGCAATACGAATCCGAATCTGGTACGCATCAAACCCGAGTATCGTAAGAAGGTACAGTTCAAGAGAATCAACTTCATGGATGATGAATTCGGTTTGCTGAAATCTGATCTTGACGTGATCTTTTGCAGGAATGTGTTGATCTATTTCGACAAGGCAACTCAGGAAGCTGTTATTAGAAAGTTCTGCAGCCACCTACGCCCGGGAGGGCTTCTATTTCTGGGTCATAGCGAGTCGATCATTGGTATGAATCTCCCATTGAAACAGTTGAGGCCAACGGTGTATAAGGTGCTGGAGTGATCAATGCCCGAAGACATACGGTATTTCCAGGGCAGTTTTTTATCACAACGGTGCCCATGCTGATTTCCACAGTGTTAGGTTCGTGTGTGTCGGTTTGTTTATGGGACAGACGCACGAAGTTGGCTGCAATGAATCACTATTTGCTGCCAGGCTCGCCTGAAGATCATACAGGAGACGTTAACCGTGGATACTATTCAATCCATGTGATGGTTCGATCATTGAGGAACCGGCAAGTGGATTTACAGGATGTGGAGGCGAAAACTTCTAAGGCAATGTGGCATCACTGTTGCAGCGCATCACGTAGGAGGTGCCTACGGTCGTAAAATTGTTTTCAACTCTGCTACCGGAAAGGTGCGCATGCGACTATTGAAAAAATCGACGATTGAGGTAAATGAAGAAATCGATAAAGGTTTTAGTTATTGATGATTCTGCCTTAGTGCGGCAGACACTAACCGAGATCATCAACACAGATGATCAACTGGAAGTCGTCGGCACAGCAGGAGACCCCTATTTTGCAGCCCAAAAGATCCGATCGTTCATTCCCGACGTCATCACACTCGACGTAGAAATGCCACGTATGGATGGCTTGACATTCCTCAAGACACTCATGGCGCAGTACCCCATTCCGGTTGTAATCATTTCCAGCCTTACGCAAAACGGAAGTCAGCTGGCATTGCGTGCGCTCGACTTGGGAGCCGTCGAAATAGTGGCGAAGTCGGAGATCAGAAACACCAAGGAACATCTCGAAGAGGCGCGCATTCGCATTACTGATGCCGTTAAGGCAGCAAGTATGGTGCCGATGAAACGCAAGCCGATTGCAACGGAACGGCTGGAGCATCCCAGGGAAACACTTAAGGAAGCCAAAGCGCTGGATCCTTCACTCGACCAAACGACTGACAAGATCATTGCTATTGGAGCCTCTACAGGTGGTACCGAAGCACTGCGATATTTTTTGAAGCAGGTTCCCGCTAATCTTCCCGGTATACTCATCACACAACACATGCCTCCGGGATTCACAAAGTCGTTCGCCGACCAGTTAAATTTGATTTGTGATGTTACCGTGAAAGAAGCTGCCGATGGTGAACGTGTCATGCGCGGCCACGCGTATATCGCACCCGGGGGGAGACACATGGAGTTGTACCGAAGTGGTGCCAAATATTTTATCAGGATAAGGGACGGAGAGCTGGTCAACAGGCACAAGCCATCCGTGGAAGTATTGTTCAATTCCGTAGCTCATCACGCCGGAAAGAATGCCGTCGGCATTATCATGACAGGTATGGGGCGGGATGGAGCAGAGGGTTTGCTGAACATGAAAGTGGCGGGTGCAAGAACGATCGCCCAGGATGAAAGTAGCTGCGTCGTGTTTGGCATGCCAAAGGAAGCCATCAAACTGGGCGCCGCTAACCAGATACTCTCACTCGAGGAAATGACGCGACGAGCCGCCGGCTTTTTTTGATAACTTCCTGCGGCCGTTACTGATTTTTGGAGATCTTCGCCCGATGTCTTTACTGAACAACATTGTCACGAGTGGCGTGGCGTACACTACCACGAGCCAGGACAAGCGCAATGTCATCATGTCGAACAATCTGTCGCTTGCTTTGTGCGCGATGCTTGGACTCCTCATGATGGCCCGGTTTATTCTGCTGGCCGCAGAACCCGTATTGGTAACCCGCCTTGCCGTTGGGATGGGGTTTTGTCTCCTGCCAATTGTGCTCAACCATTATGGTTATATCTGGGCAAGTCGCTTTATGCTGTGTTGGCTTCCACCAATACTCATCCTTGCGCTCTTTCTACTTGCCGTACGACAGGGACTTGAAAACGAAGTGTCTGCATACATCGGACTACGTTTCTTCCTTCTCGCTTTTAGTTACTATCCGTTCCTCGTTTTTAGTCTGCGAAACGTAAAACAGCTTATCGGCGGACTTACTGTTCCCTTCTTCACAATTCTATTCTTCGACCCGATCCTCGAATTCTTTGGCGTGGGATACACAGAACAAACACTGAACAGTTTCCCCTACATGTACAACACGGTGCGCGCACTTGTGTCGTTTGGAATCATAGGTTCAGGGTGTTATTTACTTAAGCGTGCTTTTGAGAATAGTGAAGAAGTCAACAATAACCTGTTGAAGGAAGTAGAAGCTATGAATTTGCTCGTGCAACAACAGGCAAAGAGTGAGGTTCATCAACTTAATCAACAGCTCTACGCCAATCTTCAACAGCTCAGCGAGCGTGAGTTTATCCTGAGCCAGTCGCAGCGTATCGCGCGCATTGGTAGCTGGGAGTACCACGTCGAAAATAACTTTGTGTTCTGGTCGGATGAGATGTATGTCATATTCGGATTGGATAAGGAAAGGTTCGAACTAAAGGTGGATAACTTAACTGAGGCACTGGGGCCCGAGGGATCGGCCCATGTGTCACAGTCGACAAGCGAACTCCTGAAGACGGGTAACCCATACGATATCACAATCAGAACAAGAACGCCAATAGGATATAAAAAGTGGTTTCGCGTAAATGCGTTTCCTATCACCGAAGACAACCGGATCATTGGCGTACGTGGCATTTGTTATGACATAACCTTCTTTAAAGAAGCGGAAGAGAAGCTTCGATCGAGCGAAGCAAAGTTTGCCAAAGTATTCGAATCCTATCCCGACATGATCGTCGTCGTTCGTGAGGCCGACCAAATCGTGTTCGACGTGAACCAACGTGTAGTGGAAGTGCTAGGATACTATGAGAACGAATTGGTAGGACTTCCGGTGTACTCGATGAAGGCATTTATAACAGAAGATGTCCGCCAATTCTTTATTCAGGCGAACGACGCCGTAGGTTATGCAGAAAGGGAGTGCGAGTTGAGAAAAAAGGATGGCGCCATTATTACCGCGAAGGTCACGGCAACCAGAATTTCAATTGAAGATCAGTACTACCGGATGTCCATTGTGCAGGATATCACCGAACAAAGGCGAACGGAGAGAGAGAAGGAACTTGCGCGCGACTCGTTCCTGGCTGCACAGGCCAACCTTAGAGCAACGATTAACAATACCGAAGTTCTGATCTGGTCCGTCGATCGAAACTTTAACCTGATCACGTTCAATATTCCGTTTTCCAATTACATGCTGCACCACTATGGGCTTGAGCTGGTTATCGGCGAGCCGGTGCTTGAACGAACGCGCGCCGTCGAAGGTGCCGAAGTGGCTCAGATGTGGAACGTCCACTACCAACGTGCGCTTGCGGGCGAAATAGTCACACTTTACGACACACGTCATGGCATGGATATTCAATTTTCGCTCAGTCCCATCATAGAAGATAACCAGGTGATCGGCGTGAGTGTGTTCGGAGACAACGTTACCGAGAGTCGCACAAAGGACCGTCAACTTGCAGAAGCAAATAAAAAGATCGGTGAATTGAAGTTGATGGCCTTGCGCTCAGCCATGAGTCCCCACTTTATCTTCAATGTGCTGAATTCCATTCAATATTTTATCTCCAAGAACGATCGTCTTAACGCGATAACGTATTTGACTACCTTCTCAAAATTAATCCGCAGCATACTGACGCACTCCGTCGACAATCGCATAAAATTATCGGATGAAATTGAGTTGCTGAAAAATTATGTGCAGCTCGAGATGGTACGTTTCGAAAACAAGTTCAGCTTTGAGTGTATCGTTGACCCTCAGCTTGAAACGGAAGCGATCTATATTCCTTCGCTGTTGATTCAACCTTATATGGAAAATGCCATTCTACATGGGCTATACAATAAAGTTGGTCGCGGTAAACTGAAACTTTCTATCTATGAAAAAAAGGGTGATACAGTCATCTTTGAGATCGAGGATGATGGCATCGGCAGAGCTGCGGCCACTGCGCTACGGCAACGAAATTTCCCTACCCACAAGTCGATGGGTATGAAGTTGACGGAGGAACGTCTAAGACTAATCAATCAGAAGAACAACGTCGGATTTGAAGTCGAAGACCTATTTGAAAATGGAGTTCCTGCCGGAACCCGGGTACGCATTCAGGTAATCGCCTAGAAGAATAAATACCTGGGGCGCAACAGGCGGATCTTTTCGCTGTAATCGCATCAGTCAATAGACTGGTTAGGACTCCTCGGTCTAATGGTCGGCTCAGGCTATATCCAGGATAGGCTTTTCACGGTCTTATCGCTTTCAACGGTACCGGTATGCAACGTCTCTTTAGGTTCGAAAAGGAGATTGAATACAACGTCACCGTCAGTGTGCGGGCGATGTTCAACACCTCGTGGTACGATAAGAATCTCACCTTCCTTCACTTCAACGGTTCGGCCGTCGCGGAAGTCCATGAGGAGCGTACCTTTGAATACCATGAATAACTCATCTTCATTCTCGTGGCTATGCCACACAAAGTCGTCTTTGAGTTTGCAAAGCTTTACATATTGACCGTTAAGCTCGCCAATGATGTGCGGTGTCCACAACGACTCAAAAAGCGAAAACTTTTCGGCGATATTGATTGATTTAATCGGGTTCATGATGCAGCATTTTATTCGTGTGATAGAGGTTTAATTTAATTGAATCCGTCGATTAAACTACATCAGTTTGTTCCTCAGTCTGATCTATCTGGCCTGGGTATTCAATTGGACCGACAAACACAGAGTATTCTTCAGCAATCGACCTATTTGATTCGGTACAGTACGCCGATGCCAATTCCGGCGCGACTTTGTTTTACCTGCAGGGCACCATTCATTACGTCATCAGAGATCAACGAACGCGAGAGCGTTGGCTGGACAAATAAGCTCAGACGCGCATTCAATGAGTATTCTGCGCGATAGAAGATCCGGAAGTTGACAAAGTTATCTGAAGTCTGGTCGTTCTCATCTGTGGATCGCCCGACCAAACCGTATTCGTACTGTAGTGCACCACCCAACTGATGTATGATCTTTCCCACGCTAATGACGTATGAGAGACCAGACGTCACACCGATGTTGTGCATCCGGTAGTTGATCGTAGTGGTAGTAGTATTTGGTTGAAAGTTGAAATCCAGTGAATTGCCTGATGATACGGATGTTCCAGACGTTATTTGCTCAAGGGAAAGGTCTGTCGATTGGTGATAGTAAGTAAGGCCAGCGAATGCGTGGAGACGTCGAGCAATGGGGAACTGTATGCCACCTTCGAACGAATACGATAGACGCTCGCTGGATATCACGCCCGGACTGTTCAACTTCGCAAATATCGGATCGTCGCTGGTAGATGGAGTTACATGATGAAATGTTAATGACGGTGTCATCATCGCGTAAACACGCCAGCGACTTTGACGCTTTTGAGATTTCTCGTTGATTGTTCCTTCGTTAAGAGGTATGCTACTAGTTCGCGCAGCGACAACAACGGAGTCGGAGCGTTGTATGCAATTCGATGAATCGGTGACTTGTCCTCTTTGGTGTTTGGAAATAACAGATCGTTGTTCCTGGTTAAGTGAAGAAACTGGAAGTTGTTCCTGAATATAAGACAAAGCGGATAATTCACCCGAAGGCAACGGTTCAGATGTCGGCTCGGTGCCGTTGTCCACCGCTCCATGAGATACATTAGAACTATCCGGGATCCCTTGAGACAATTGCGCGGCCCTGGAACTTCCGGTTTCCATTGAGAGCAAAGGTTTTTCAATTACCGATGACCGATGCATCTGCCGAAACTGAGGTTGACTATTTGCCTTCGGGATAAGAGGAGGACCTTCGCCCTTTGTGGGGCTTGATGAGACGGGCTCGTCTGCAACTGAAGCAGCATCGCGGTTATTGGAATCATCGTCATCATCATCCTTCTGACCATCAAGTAAAGAAGCTGATGACGGCAATGCAGAAGGTCGCAGAGAGAGATCATGGGAATGATTCGACGGCATCAAGTATCCGCTGCCCAGGCTCATCAGCATCAAAATGAGAATAAGCGTATGCCTGTTTCTGGAATGCGCTGCGGCACTCGGCCTTAATGCATCGTTGATTCCAGTCCAAACGTCATCATCCGGATCTTCTCTGAAGTTCTGAAGCCGGACTCTTAGTTTGTCAAACAGCTCGTCGTCAGGCAAATTTTTCATAGTACTGAGTCACATCGTGACATTTGAGTTTGTTCTTCAATACCAACTTTGCGTAATTCAACTGTGACCGTGAGGTTCCCTCTGAGATGTCAAGCATGGAGGAAATTTCCGCGTGGCTATAACCCTCTACCACGTAGAGGTTAAACACTACACGACAACCATCGGGCAATTGATTCACCATGGTCACCAGGATCTCGTCGTTCACTGGTTGCTCCGGATTGCCGATAGCCTCATCTACTACAGCATCATTAATAGTCTCGAACTTCAGAACATTCTTTTTGCGGAAGTGATCGATTGCTGTGTTAACCACGATTGACTTCATCCAGGATTCCAGTTTTTCAGGCTCTGACACGTGGCGGATCTTTCGGAAAATCTTGATGAATGATTCCTGCAATACATCTTTTGCTTCCTCACGATTATTGGTGTACCGTCGACAAAGCCCCATCAGACGCGCTTTAAAAAGGTCATAGAGGATGCGCTGTGATTGCGCATCCTCTTTATGACATCCCGCCAACAGGTCTTTATGTTGATGCATTTTATCGAGAATCTCTTTTATTCATCAAAGAATAATGTTTATTCTCCTTGCTTGATATATGCTGTAGCGCGACTGCAAACTTTTCCATTGCAGATCTCATACTGCACGGAATCAGACTTCATGACTACCCGTTCGTATCTTATCCGTTTTAAATTATTGTCGATGGAGGCATTTCCGTTTTTCGGCTCGCGGGTGATTCTGAATGTCTTCAGAGAATCACATACCTGATCATTTTTTAAAACATCGATGTAAACTATCGATGTGCTCAAGGCAGTGATGTCGAGTGAGTCGGATACCGCACGGAACAGACAAGGCCCTGCGCCGCCTTCAAGTCGAATCATAGCCCTTGCCGTCTTTTGTATTCCACCCTTGCTTACCGAATAGGTGAATTCGTCAGTGACGGTGCTCCGTTGTGCATTGAGGCGGTACGTGAATCCTCTTCCCTCCTGTAATACGGTGCCGTTCCATGGCGCAGTAATCACACTGATGTTATAATCCTTCAGAGAATCGCATAGTATGTCGTTCGCGAATACGTCCAGAAAATATGTAGCAGGCCTGCGCAGGGTATCGATCCGGTAGATGTCATCGCTAAGAGCGAATGCACATACAGAATCACGGTTGATATAGACGAACCCGTAAGCGACCGAGGCGGAATTCTGAGCATTTGTAAGTTTATAGATCACGGTGTCCTTCCCGGTGAAAGATGACCCAGGCGTATAGACAACCGTTGCACCAATTGCTTCGGCCGTACCATGGTGCGGGAGGAACCCGGCGACAGGTTGATAGAGGGATAGGTTAACGGACTTGCCACACAAGATGTCATTATTGAGGACTGACACGCTTACACGGTCGCCGTCAAATCGGTTTACATAGTCAGCAATCGGATAGATGTTGCAGGGAAGGTTTGTTGAATCCGTTTCGACATTGATATAGATCGTGTCTTTGCTGACAATATTGTCATTGTTGAAGACCGAGAACTCGAAACTGTCGCGCGAGCGCTTTAGTCCCTTGTGGGGCGCGTAACGGAGTAACCCTTCCGCTATTGGCCGTAACGTACCGTGCTGAGGGAGAGTTGTCACGGATAGTCGGCCCGGAAAGTTCGAGGAAACTAATGCTGTAAGGTCGATAACCGTTTCACCGTCGGCAAGCACGAACAATTCGTCCCGGGAAACCTTTACCTCGGGATCTGTTACATCAGAATTAAATGTGTCGCACCCGACGACGAGTAATGCGAACAGTAATACAGTTAGTATAGGTGGCCGGAAGGGCCAGCGTGCCGATAATCCTTGAAGTTTCATACTTGTGGCTTTTCATGGGGTTAGACGGAACCCCGTAGCCAAACGTTGGAAACTCAATAAGGATTTTGTTACTGCCGCGGTATTACGACTGATGACTCAGGATGAGTGTAGAGGGAATATCGGACAACCAACGGCTTTTGGCGTCAACCACCATCTTCCAGCTGTCGAGGCTTAACACCATCAGGTCGCAGCCTTCGAAGAGAGACTTGTCAATCGTCTTTTCCTGCAAAATAGCGATATGGTTCGGTGCCTTTTGCTCCATAGAGTGGATCAGCTCCTTCATGTCAGTACTCGCCTTGATTTTTCCGGCAGCATCAAATACGATAATCTGCGCCTCGGCGTTATGTATAAATTTCTGAGCGTACTGGATGAGGAACGCGTCACCCGCGCTGAACAACGGCATGAAGATCCTTTCCACCTTTTGAATCTTCTTATCGATAAGTATACCGACGGAGATCTTCGTCCGCGTCAGGATCTGAACCGTGCGTTCATCAAAAGGCAAGCTGTTATATATTTTTCCTTTACGGGTCACCGTCTGGATCAGCTTACCTGGATTGATAAACCGCGTTGTGAATCCCAAGACTCTTCCGAGGAGGCTTCCCTCGAAGATTGACTGCCCTAATCCGATAAGCAGCAGATCAAAGTTACCTGTGTTGGCAGCCTCAGCGATTTCACTTTCTATGTCGTTTGTCGCCTTGAACAACGTGATAACGGGTTGGTTCAATCGCTGCGATTCGTTCTCGACGGGGAGAAATGTTTCACGTTCGTATTCCTCCATGTTGTAATAGTGTAGCTCGTCAACTGCGGAAAGGTGCATGGCCGTTACCGATGAGTTTTCCTTCACTTTATGCATCAGACTATTTGCAAGGCGCAACAATGTTCTTCCCGTTTCCGGGTTTGCGAAAGAGATCAGAATCTTGTATTGACTGATCTCTCTGATCTTGATGGGCACAACTTCAGGAGTTGACTTAAACGACCAGTTGATAATGTCAAGCGCGGGACCCGTCATGATTGTAGTCACTAAAGCCATGATCACCATCATGGCAAATATCTCCGGTCCAAGAACACCGAGGTCGTACCCGATATTCAGGACGACGAGTTCCATCAAACCACGGGTGTTCATTAATGCGCCTAATGTCAAACTATCTTTCCAGTTCTGACCTACGAATTTCGCTGCTATCGCGCTACCGACGAACTTACCGGCAACAGCAGTGAGGATGATGAATCCAGTCACCTTCCATAAAGCGGGATCGTCTAACAATCCAATTTGTGTCCGCAAGCCTGTAAAGACGAAGAACAGCGGTAACAGGAGCACCACTGCAACGTCTTCTATCTTTTGAATAAATACACTTCTGAACTTGGCGTTTTCGGGCATGATCGCTCCTGTCATGAAGGCGCCAAACAGCGCATGAATACCAATTATTTCAGCGCAGTATGACGAAAGTATAAGAGTGACAATGAAGATGCCGACGACGGACTTGCTCAGATTCTCATTTGAAGCATGCAGATCACCAATCCGTTTCAGGAAAGGTCTCACGAGTTTGATCATAACAAACACGTAAGCAAGGGCAAGGATGACTACATAAATAGAGCTTTGGAACGAGCCGGCTTTGACAATGGCGATTACGGTTGCCAGTATACACCAGGCCGTGATGTCGTCTGCAGCGGCACATGTAATAGCAATAGCACCGAGACGCGTTTTATGAATCCCTCGTTCCTGGACAATCCTCGCGAGTACAGGAAAGGCCGTAATACTCGTTGCAATACCCATAAATAAACTGAACGAAAGGAAGTTGATGTTCTGGGGTGCGAGCGATTCGTAAATGAAATATGAAAGACCCATTCCCAGAGCAAATGGAATGATGATGCTTGCGTGACTAATCACGACGGCCTCATGCGCCCGCGTTTTTAATACATTCAGATCGAGTTCGATGCCCACAATGAACATAAACAGAATCAACCCCACCTGACTGAGAAACTGCAGATTGCCGAGTGACTGAGCCGGGAACAACGCAGCTGAAAATTCAGGCCAGTATAAACCGACCAGTGATGGGCCGAGCACAATACCTGCAATGATCTCACCAACAACCGACGGTTGGCCTATGCGCTGGCAGATCCAACCAAAGAAGCGCGCAGCCAATATGATAGATACAATCTGAGCAAGAAGTATGGCAAGGGGATGCTTGAGGTTGTGCAGAAATCCTGTTGCAAATTCCTGGAATGAATCTCCGGCTTCGGGTTTTACGATATTACGCCCTACTTCCATTGCTGTGCCCTCGTTGGCGATCCAATAGATCAGCGCACCAAACGCACCCATCACGAGAATGTAAAAAACCAGGCTTCTGGATACTGACACTTTCATCACGATCTAATTTGCACCAAAAATTTGCCTTTATATCTTATCGGAAAAGTCCGTTCGCAAAAAGGGCGGCTTTTTGTAACCAGTTGGCTAAAATTTGTAATGACTATTCCTGCTGAATTCTTCGCAAAAAATCTTTCCGATAGCTTTCGCTTAAGGGCAATTTAAGAGGGCCCCCGGACGAAACTGGCAACGTTGTGGTTATTTCATTGTATGCAAAGGTTTGAACGGCTCGGACGGCAACAAGATCTTTCTTGTTGGCCCGCGCGAATTGCCCTTTGGGCAGCAATTCGATTAGCCGTTCGAAGGAAATGTTCTTAAGGGTGAGTTGGGAGCCGTCTGACAGATATGCCAGTTTGTCGCGGCTGTCGGTCGGTGACACGGTGCAATACAGCAATTGCCGGATATAGATGATCGACTTCCCTTTGTCTGTATTAAGCTGAATGAAGTCCTTTTCACCAGGCAATGACTGCTGACGCGCTCTGGCCTTCAGAACAGCCTGATGCAGGCGTTCACGTTGGACAGGCTTTCGTACATAATCGACAGCATTCAAATCAAAGGCCTCCGCAGCGTACTCGTTATAGGCGGTGGTGAAAATTATCATCTTGTCCTTCAGTAAAGTTGCAAGCTCAAGTCCATTCATTCCTGGCATTTCGATATCCAGGATGCAAAGGTCGAACTCGAGGCCCGGTAAATCACGTACAAACAGGATTGGATTATTATACGCTTTTACAACTTCCAATTCCTCCAGTTGATCGCATATCATCTTGAGATAGGAAAGTCCCGGCAGCTCATCATCCAACAGTAAGCATCTTAACTTTGTGATCAAGCAGGTTAATTTTTAGGTGCGCAATGTACACATCTCCTTCGATGAAGGAGTCAAGGGAATATGTATTCCCATAGATGATATTCAACCGCTGTTCTAATGTCTTTTTTCCTATGCCGCTCTTCTCCTTTTTGATAGGCTGTCGTGTCGAGATCTTATTTGAAACGGTAAGCAGGAAGGTATCGTTCCTGAATTCAAAAACGATAGAAATGAAAGCGTCTGCACTTTGCAGGTCGGCATGTTTGAAAGCGTTCTCGATGAGATCGGTCGAGATCATGGGAGCCATCAACTTTTGATGAAGCAAGAGCTCGCCATCATCGATACGCGTCTTTACTTTGAGTTCAAACAGCGGGCTGATCTTGATCTTGTTGATCTCAATGAGGTTCAGAGCAAAATCAATTTCCTCCCTGGGCGTGACGAACCTGTTCTTACTTTCGTAAAGGATATAGTCGAGAACACTTCCCAGTTTGTCGAGTGCGAAATAAGTTTTATAGGCGTGCGATTGAATCGAGTTAAGGATATTCTTTAAGAGGTGAGGATTGAGCTTCGACTCAAGCGCGTCGAGTTGAAGGGTGTTAAACGAGCCTTGCAACTGTTCGATCTGCGCGGCCATCCTTCGCTTTTCTCCGTCTGAACGCCTGAGCCTGACGAACAGATAGACCATGCCGATCAGGAGCATCGCCGACACGATGAGAAGCACGATAGGAGCCGGGTCGTTCATTTCAAATGAGCTAAGGGCCGAAAGTTACTAAAGAATGGGCAGATGATACGTTCGCGTTCGGGCGGCGGTGCTACACGCCCCGGACAGGAGGGTTAAGTTTCGGCCCTTTATTTGTCAATCGGAAGAAGTCTTATATTTGATGCCCTGAAACCGGATCAGGCAATGGATTGTTCGCTGAAACGTTCTATCACTATGAGGAAGCTTCCGATTATCGTTTTATTTATCGTTTTCCTGACTGCGCTGGGCGTGAGCGCTTTTGGTCAGCGTGCTCCTCAGAGAACCCGTGGCGCCCGGGCGGCGTATGGCGAGCCCGTAGACGTGTTTCAAAGCAAAAAAAAGGCAAAGAAGAGTTCAAAGAAGGCCAAACGAAAGGCGGCCAAGAAAAAGGATGCTGCACCTTTGTACCGTAACAGAAACAAGAGTCCCTGGGTGAACTGACCCGGTTGGAGTTGAGATTCCTCCATGGCTTTTTAAGACGTCTATCTTCGATTTGTATCCTTGGGGTATTAGGCAGTCGTAGAAGGGCCGAATTATCCATCGGGAGGATGTTAACCGAAAGACAATTTCGGCGGACCACAACAATGAAAAAGGCCAATTGATTGGCATGCAGTCAATGAACCGCAATTGACGCTTTTAGATGGGTAATTTGCTTTGAAGTCTTCGAAGCTGACGCGCACTTTCAAAACCGCAGAGGCTTGCGATCTTATCGGCCGTATAGTCCGTATTGCCCTGTAGCGTACGGGCCAGTTCAAGGCGCACGGCCGTCTTGAATTCATTGATGGTGTGCCCTGTTGACCTTTTGAATAGTCTTGTAAGTGTGCGCGTGCTCATGCTGGCGACAGAAGCAAGCTCTTCCAGTGTGAAGTTCCTGGAAGGATTAGACAGAATATGGTCCTGTACTTTGTGTACACCCGGGCTGAAATGCGTCCGATAGTCAAGGTAGATTGTTTCCTGCGTGTTGGATTCATGACGCCTGAGGTATACGACCATTTCACGCGCTACTTTCGCAGCGAGAATTGGACCATGCTGCTGTTCAACTATAGATAACGCCATATCGATGCCGGAAGTCATGCCCGCACTCGTAAAAACATTATCATCGTTTGCGTATAGGCAGTCCGATACAATGTTCACACGCGGATAGTGATGACGGAAATAATCAATACATTTCCAGTGGCTCGTACATCGTTTTTCGTCCAGAATGCCTGCTTCGGCCAGAATCAGAGAACCACTGCATACGCTCGCAATATTTACTTTACGATCAAAGTTGCCGCGCAACCATGTTTGAAC